>OMGR01000096.1_pt1 | contig 77315 bp, 53 predicted proteins | sample 1646061 | NCBI WGS metagenome assembly OMGR01 (sample SAMN05578583, study PRJEB25193) | human gut metagenome | biome: Human Microbiome; feature: human-associated habitat; material: feces | host: Homo sapiens | place: USA:Birmingham | reverse complement strand
CAAGGACCCTCTGATTAACAGTCAGATGCTCTAACCAACTGAGCTAAGGAAGAATTTTCAACCTTCAGGGGACATCTTGCATCCCTTTCTGAAATTGCACTGCAAAAGTAGAGGTTCTTTTTGAAATATGCAATATCTTTGCAGAAAAAATTTGAAAAAATGAATACGATAGGCTTAGGAAACGCTTTAGTGGATGTTTTACTACAGTTAGATAGTGACGATGTGCTCACAGAAATAGGTATAAAGAAGGGTGCAATGGATATGATCGGTCAGGAACAGATGATCGCTATCCGTAAAACACAGGAACGTCTGGAGAGAAGCCAGGCTCCGGGAGGCTCCGTTTGTAATACGATGCGTGCAATGGCTTGCCTGGGTGCAAATACAGGCTTTATCGGAAAGATCGGAACGGATACTGTTGGCGAATACTATGAGAAAGCATTGAAAGACGCGAATGTAGCTCCTTACTTTATAAAAACCGACGGAATTTCCGGTAGTTGTACCGTGCTTATCTCTAAAGACGGTGAACGTTCGATGGGAACATTTCTGGGCCCGGCTCCGACAATTACCCCGGATGAGATCGGGGAAGAGATCCTTAGCCGATATGATTGCATCTATATAGAAGGGTATTTGCTGGTAAATGAGGATTTGGTCCGTACGACCATGCAAAAAGCCAAAGCGTTGGGGCTGAAAGTAGCTCTCGATTTATCTAATTTTAATATCGTCAATGCCTTTAGAGGATTGTTGGATGATATTATTCCTAAATATGTAGATATTCTTTTCTCCAATGAAAGTGAAGCGGAAGCATTTACCGGATTAAAAGCACAGGAGGCTGTAAAGGCCCTTTCCGGAATGGTTGAGGTCTCTCTGGTCACTTTGGGGAAAGAGGGGGCTTTGATTGGTAGCAACGGACAGATCATCGCAGTTCCGGCAGAAGGAGGTAAACCAGTCGATACGACAGGAGCAGGCGATCATTTCGCTGCCGGATTCCTGTACGGACAATCCGTCGGCGCTTCTTTAGAACAATCGGCCCGTATCGGCTCACTGCTGGCAGGCTATATTATAGATGTAATAGGAGCGCAGATACCGGATGATAAATGGGAACAAATAAAGTTAAAAGTAGATGCGATATTATCCTGAAATAGGTTTTATGTATACATTTACATCGTTAATTAACTAAATATTCTATGTTTAAGAAGATACGACGAGAAAGATTGATAGGTTTGTTTTGTTTACTGCTCCTGGCTGGGAGTATTATACCCGCACAAGCTCAGAAAGATAATCGTTTTGAAGTGAGTAAGAACCTGGACATTTTCAATGCCCTGGTGAAAGAGGTTGAAATGTTTTATGTAGACTCGGTCGATGTAGAGAAAACAGTTCGCAGAGGGATCAACGCCATGTTGGGTGGTCTGGATCCTTATACCGTTTATTATCCTGAACAGGATATGGATGAACTGAAAATAATGACTACGGGTGAGTATGGCGGTATCGGTTCTTATATCCGGGAACGGAAAGACGGCGGTGTATATGTAACCGAACCTTTTGAAGGAATGCCTGCTGCTTTGGCGGGGCTGAAAGCGGGAGACCGTATTTTGGCTATCGACACGGTAGATACGAGCAATAAAACATCCAGCGAGGTAAGCGAGTTGCTGAAAGGCGTACCCAATACCAAAATGATTCTGAAAATACAGCGTCCGAACGAAAAGAAACCGCGTGAAGTGGAGTTGATACGTAAGCAGATCCTGGTCGACCAGGTTACTTATTACGGTGTACGTGGCGATGGTGTCGGCTATATCTATCTGAAGGGATTTACCGATAAGAGTGCCCAGGAGGTGAAAGCTGCTTTGGAAGACTTGAAAAAGAATCATCAGATAAAATCATTGATCCTCGATTTACGGAACAATGGCGGTGGTTTGCTGGAAAGTGCCACACAGATTGTCGGTATGTTCGTTCCCAAAGGAAAAGAGGTGGTATCTACTAAAGGCAAGATCAGCCAGTGGGACCGTACCTATCGTACCTCTAACGAACCGATCGATACGGTTATGCCGATGGCGGTCCTGATCAACGGTAATTCGGCTTCAGCAGCAGAGATTGTTTCCGGCGCCTTGCAGGATATGGACCGTGCCGTATTGGTGGGACAGCGTTCTTATGGGAAAGGATTGGTACAATCCACCCGCGAACTGCCTTATGAAGGACGTCTGAAAGTCACTATGAGTAAATATTATATCCCCAGCGGACGTTGTATCCAGCAGATGGACTATACGCATAGAAAGGCGGACGGCAGTGTGGATGCCATACCGGATAGTCTGACCTCTGTGTTCTATACTTCCAAAGGCCGTCCGGTTCGTGACGGTGGTGGCGTACGTCCGGAATTTGAGATAGAAGAGGAAGAAATGCCGACCATGATGTATTATCTGGCAACCGATTTTGTCCTGATGGATTTTGTTACGGACTGGGCACAGAAACATAAAACGATCCCTCCTGTCGAAGAGTTTACCGTTTCCGACGAAGATTTCGAAGCTTTCAAGAACTATGCGAAAGAAAAGAACTTTACATACGACCGTCAGAGCGAAAAGGTTCTCAAGAACCTGAAAGAGGTCGCTAAGTTTGAAGGCTATATGGATAGCGATTCGACTATCTTCAATGCTTTGGAGGCACGTCTGACTCCTGATTTGGACCGTGACTTCAACCATTATAAAGATCAGATCAAGAAGCTTATGGCATCGGAGATCGTGAAACGTTATTATTATCAGAAAGGGGAGTTGCTGGAAAGCCTGAAAGAGGATGAAGTGCTGGATAAAGCCATTGAAGTTTTAGGTGATCAGGAGCTTTATAATAAGACATTGAGTACACCGGAAGAAGGTGTTACTCCGGCTGAAGAAAAAACGAAAGCTTCGACCGGAGACGGTGATATTGCATATGTGTTCGACCAGACGATAGGATAATACTTATAAGAGAATAAAGGAAGGGAGTAAGCTGAACAGTTTACTCCCTTTTTTATGATGTCGAAAGTGTTTTATTTGAATTTAATATGCAGGACAACCAACTCTGAGACAGTTCCCACCCGGTAAGGAGGCCCGGCTATACCGATACCCGAAGAGACATAGAACTGGGTCGGTCCTTTTTTATGATACCCGTAAGGACATTCATAGATCAGTTTCATTAACAGGGGATAAGGCCAGAGCTGCCCGTTGTGGGTATGCCCATGAAGGCCGAGATCGACACCGTTCATTGCCATTTCGGCGAATGACCAGGGCTGATGATCCAATACGATGATCGGTTTGGTTGTATCGATGTCTGCCATTAAAGTGTGTAAGGCTTTTCTCTTTTTATTGACATAGTCGTCCCTTCCGATCAGGTAAAAAGATGAATCCGGTTGTACGATCGAGTCTATCAGGAGTGTTGTCCCGGTTTTTGCCAGCCAGCGGTATTTGGCGAAACGGTTGGCGCGGTATTCATGGTTTCCGTTGACGACATATACACCTAAAGGAGCCTTTAGCTGTTGCAGGTCATCCTCGATATGTTCCATTTCTGCAAAACGTGATTCGTAATCCATTATATCGCCTACTAATACGACCATATCCGGATGCTGTGCATTGCTCAAAGAGACATATCGCTGTACCATCTTTTTCCCTATCACTTCTCCGATATGTAGGTCGCTCATCATCACAACCGTAAGGCTGTCACGTTCGCTGCTACCTTTCGGAAGAGTCACATATACCTCTTTGACGATCGGATGGGCGACAGTCAGATAGGCTTTGATCATCAGTCCGGTAACTCCGAAGATGATCACAAAAAACAATGTCAGTTTGGTTTGTTTCCAGTGCCGGGTAAGCCACTGGGGGAACCAATGGAAAAGACGGTTCGACAATCTGATCACTTCCAGCGTCAATAAGGAAAGCGTAATATAGACAGACGCTATATACCACGAATTACAGATATATTGAATAGGCGTCATGATATTATCCGGCAATTCTTTGCGGAAAATAAATCCGAAGAAATAGAGAGCCAGTTCAAGTACAAAGAATAACGTATAAGGAATGCGCCAGCTCTTTTTTGCGGGTATTGCCTGATAACCCCGCCAAAAGATGTAGGGATTCAACAACAGTTGTGCTACGATCGATTGAATAAAGACTTTCATATTTTGCTTGCCTTACTTGAATGCAATATTGAATACCACCATTTCGCTGTTTGTCCCGATGCGGAAAGGCGGTCCCCAAAGCGATAAGCCTGAAGATACATAAATATGGCTGTTTCCCCATTGTTTGTATCCGTAACTTTGCTGGAACAGGCGGTCGGTCAGTAAACTCATCGGCCAGATCTGTCCGCGGTGTGTATGCCCGCTGAACTGGAGGTCTATACCGGCCTTTTCCGTTTCCTGCAGGTCATACGGCTGATGATCCAAAAGAATAACAGGTTTGGCCGGGTCAATGTTTTGTGATAATGTCCGGAGAGACAAGCGCGACGGATTATGGCGGTCATCGCGTCCGGCAATCTGTAATCCGTTGGGAAGTGTGATCACGGTGTCGCGTAAAAGTTTGATCGGTGTCGACCGGATGAATTCGGCGCTTTTCTTTATTCCGCTGATATATTCATGATTTCCGGGAACCATATAGATGCCTTGCGGAGCCTGTAGCTGCAATAACTCTTCCTGCATATTCTCAGCGTAAAGAGGCGTCACGCTGTTATCGATCAAATCGCCGCCGATCAGAATTAAATCCGGCTTTTCGGCATTGATCATGTTTACATATTTCTTCAACTGTGCCTTGTTCGTTCCATAACCCAGGTGAACGTCGCTGATAGCAACCACTTTTATCGGGGATGAATTGTTGTTGACAACCTTGTTGATAACTATGTTGAAAACTTCTGTCTTTGGGTGTTGATAATGATAATATCCGTAGCTTAACAGGCTTAAAGTCAGTAGTAAAGATATATAGAACCCATATTTGAAACTCCCGTTGAAAAGTTTGAATATATCGAATGCAACCAGGAACAGCACCATATATAAGGTAAATACCAGCCAGCCGGTACCCACTTCATGGATCGTATGCGCCAATACATCCGGATATTTTACATTCCTGGCCAGCATACTGACGGCAAATGAAAGCGCACAACTCCAAAACAGAACTGTCAGAAGTACTTTCACACCAAAGGGTTGGGCCACGAGAGCTTGTGCCCCCCTCGTAAATATATAGATATTCCCTGCGAAATAAGCGCAAAAGAGGGCAATGAAAATTGTAGGCATTTTGTCAAATTTTCGGCAAATGTACATAATAATCTTCAATTCATTTGTGAAAAAAGGTTTTGGCTATTTTAGTCGGTGTCCGTTCTTATTTCGGGTATCCCACCGGATTGTTCATCATCAAAACCTGGCTGTCGGATAATTTAAGGATCTTTTTCAGGGCAGCCTGATCCATGGTCGCTCTGGGAACTGTCGATAATCCGATCCCGGCACAGCATAAATTGATATTTTGCGATACAATCCCTGCATCCATGGCTGCCATCAGTTTTGTATGATCACCTACATTTCCGAAACGGGAAAGATCGGATACCAAAACAAGAGAAACCGGAGCCTCTTTCACAAAATCCTGTCCGGCACCTACAGCCCCGCGATGATCGCCTTTAGCTATCGGGTTTAAAGCATGTGCTTTGGCGTCATACAGATAAGCACCGTCTTTCATGATCACATAAACGTCGATATCTTGTTTGTTTAAAGCGGAAGGAGCCGTACGTTTGCCATCTGTCCGGTTAATGCCGTTAGCTGCCCATAACAAGTCTGAAAGGTCCTGGGCGCTTAATTCTTTGGATGCGAATTCGCGGTCGGAATGACGGTCGGAAAAAGCTTTCATGACTGCTGTTCCCCGTGTCTTGTCCGGAGCATTGAGTTTAATGACTTTAAGATCTTGTGCACTCATAACTGAAATGAATAATAAAGCGGTTAAAAGGAATGAAATCTTTCTCATATCTATATTTATTAATAGTAACTCTTACAAATTTAAAAGAAATTCATCTAAACAAACAGCAAAATACATCTTTTACAAATCTTTAATCCTGTTAAATACGAACGTTTCGTAGAATCTTCTACATTTGCATCGGGTTTACACTTAAATTAAATTGTTATTTGAATAATAAATCAATCGATAACCTCTAAATTCTTTAAATTTGATGAAAGAAAAACTGCTCTACTTAGTGTTGGTGTTGATGATGGTTGTGCCTTTCTGTGCACAAAGCCAAAATGCCGCTGACTACACGATCAAGGGACAGGTCGTTGATTCCCTGTCTAATGAAACAGTTCCTTATGCTACGTTGAACATCGCTTTGGCAAATGCCCCTCAGAAAGCGATTAAATTGTTGGCTTGTGATGATGACGGTAAGTTTACCACTACCCTGAAACAACCCGGAAAATACATCATATCCATACAATCGCTGGGAAAAGTCCCTGCAGTGAAACATTTTACCTTGTCTGAAAACAAGAAAAGCCTGGATCTGGGAAAGTTGTATATGAATGACGATTCTCAGCAGTTGAATGAAGTAACTGTCGTTGCCCAGAAACCATTGGTAACGGTGGAAGTGGATAAAATCACGTATAGCCTGGATGATGACCCGGAAGCTAAGACCAATAATGCATTGGAAATGTTCCGCAAAGTACCGATGATAACCGTTGACGGTGAAGATAAGATCCAGTTGAAAGGTTCTTCAAACTATAAGATTTATATGAATGGTAAACCTTCGAACCTGTTGAGCGGTGAAAATGCTTCAGACGTATTGAAGAGCATGCCGGCAAGTTCGATCAAGAATATCGAAGTCATTACTGACCCGGGATCAAAATACGATGCAGAAGGTGTTGGTGGTATTATCAATATTATTACGGCCAAAAATGCCATGCAGGGATATACGGGTACGGTTCGTGCCAATGCCAGTTCTTTAGGTAGCTTTGGCGGCGGTGGTTATGTGTCTTTGAAGGTTGGTAATTTGGGACTTACGGCAAACTATGGATACAACAACCGTAACTCTCCCTGGAATGATTCACATAGTGAACGTACTACTGAAAAAGATTTGTTGGCAGATGGTCAACCGACCCAATTGATAGAAAACGGACGTAGTAAATATAAAGGACCATTCCAATATGGTTATCTGGAAGCAAGTTATGAAATCGATACATTGAATCTGATAAGCGTCGGTGCTAATTTGTTCCGCGGAAAATCTAAAAACTTATCGGAGCTGGATGCTGTATTGAATCCTTTGGGAAACGAATTCAATTCATCTCCGGTTTATAAATTCCATCGTAACAGCGTTTCTGAAGGGACTTTCGGCTCTACCGATTTGAATGTGGATTATCAGCATTCAATCAGTAAAAAGGATGAGTTGCTGACTGTTTCTTATCGTTTCAGCCAATCACCCAATGACAATGAAAGTAATACGGAACTGTCTGATGTTGTTAATTATTATCTGTCTAATGAATATCCGAAATGGAATATTAACGATGCATCTACAATGGAGCATACAGGACAAGTCGATTATACAACTCCAATTTTTAATAAGCAAACATTAGAAGCCGGTGTGAAATATATCAATCGTCAGAATAAGAGTAATACGTTGGAACAGATTTATAATGACTCAACAAAAATTTGGGAGGATCATTCACGGGATAATAGTCAGTTCCGTCATACACAACATATTTATTCAGCCTACCTCGGTTATTTGATACGTTTAAATAAATTTGGAATCAAAGCAGGTGTACGTGCTGAGGGAACAAGCTTAAAGGCTGAGTTTGCACGTAAACCGGATATGGATTTCAGTACCGATTATTTTGATGTAGTACCGAATGCTACCTTAACTTATCAGATAGACATGTCTACTCAAATCCGTTTGGGATATAATATGCGTATTCAACGACCGGGTATTTGGTATCTGAATCCGTATATCAACGATGTCAACCCACAAAATATTTCTCAGGGTAATCCAAACCTGAATTCGGAGAAGAGTAATAATGTGAATCTGAACTTTAGTAAGTTTACTCAAAAATTCAGTATTAATGCCAGTCTGAGCTATACATTTGTAAATAATCCGATTGAACGTTATTCTTTTACAGCAGATTTTCCGACAGACGATCCTCGTTCGCAATATAATGGTGCTATGTGGAATACCTATGATAATATAGGAAAGAAACAGCAGGTGGGTATGTTCTTGTATGGAAACTGGTCACCTACAACTTGGTTCCGTATTTATATGAATGGTGGACTGGATTATACAGATCTGAAAGCTCCTACTTTGGATTTGAAGAAAGACGGTGTTAGCGGACGTGTGTTTGCCGGTACCCAGTTTACGCTGCCGAAAGACTTCCGTATTAACCTGAATGGTGGTTATTTCAGTCCGTGGATCATGTTACAAGGTGAGCAGTCGCCTTTCTATTTTGCAGGTCTGAATGTTAGTAAAGATTTCTTGAAAAAGAAATTGTCTGTTTCTGTGGGTGCTAACAACCCGTTCTGGAAGACAATGAAGATGGAAACGACTACTGCTGGAAATGGTTTCCATGATGTATCGACCAACTGGCGCAGTGCCCGTGAATTCCGTTTCAGTATATCCTACCGTTTCGGAACAATGAAAGGACAGATCAAGAAAGTACGCCGTGGTATCAGCAATGACGACTCTAAAGGCGGTGGTGAAAATAATCAAGGCGGCGGAGAACAGTCGATGTAATTTTTAATTATAATATCTGAAAGGTCCGGATTTTTTGTCCGGGCCTTTTTTTGTTTCTATGCGATCTGTGTTCATTTACCTGCCTTACTAATTCAAATTACTACGGCTACTAATCAATGGTTTACAACCATCAACCGAACGGCTCATAATTATCGGCCGATTGGCTCATAATCATCAACCGAACGGCTGACAATTATCGGCCGCTAAATAGATAGGTGGGAAAATCTTCTAACATAGTATAGATGAGCAATGAAGAACAGTATGAAAATTTGGTATAAAGCTACTGATTTTTTTCTCGCAGTTACTCATAAAAAGCCATACTTGGACAAAAAAGTACCTTTTCTTAGACAAAAAGTGCCTTTCTTCCTGAAAGGATCGTTTTATCTTTGCTATCGGAATAAAGAAATAAATAACATGAAACACATTCTTATCGGTTTACTGCTGGTATTGTGCAGTACATTAACTTATGCCTCCCGCAAGGAGATACTTCTGAATAATGACTGGATGTTCCGTTTTTCTCACCAGGTGCAGAAAAACAGTGCAGAGAGAGTCAATTTGCCACATACCTGGAACAGTGGAGATGCCCTTTCCGGAAAACAGGATTATTATCGCGGAATGGGAAATTATGAAAAGAAACTTTTTGTAAAACCCGAGTGGAAAGGTAAACGGCTTTTCCTTCGTTTTGAAGGTGTCAATACCGTAGCAACGGTATTTGTCAATTCTGTTTGCCTGGGTGAGCACAGAGGTGGTTACGGTGCTTTTGTATTCGAAATAACAGATAAGGTAAAATATGGGGCTGAAAATGAGATATTGGTAAAGGTCAATAATGCCCTGCAGTTGGATATAATGCCACTGGTCGGCGATTTCAATTTCTATGGCGGTATTTATCGGGATGTGAATCTGATCATTACCGATCCGGTAAATATTTCATTGACCGATTATGCTTCCCCCGGTGTCTATCTGATCCAAAACAAGGTGACAAAAGAACAAGCCGATGTAAAAGCAAAAGTACTTGTATCGAATAGCTCATCTGAAAACGTGCCGGTACAGGTGAATGTAAAGATATGGGATGGAAACAAGATTGTGCAGCAACAGGATCTGAATCTGACAGTGGATGCCGGTCAGGTACATACGGCAGGTTTGGAGTTTTCTATTAAGAACCCTCATTTGTGGAATGGCCGGAAAGATCCGTTTATATATCGTACGGAAGTGACTTTGCTGGCAGACGGTAAAGAAATAGACAGAGTGGTTCAGCCGTTGGGGCTTCGTTTTTACCATGTGGATGCAGAGCAAGGTTTTTTCCTGAACGGCGAACATCTGAAGTTACGTGGCGTATGCCGCCACCAGGATCGTGCGGAGAGGGGAAATGCCTTATATAAAGAACATCATGAAGAAGATGCCGCCATTATCGCAGAGATGGGTACGAATGCCATCCGTCTGGCACATTATCCGCAAGCTACTTATTTTTATAATTTGATGGATAAATATGGTATCGTGGCCTGGGCTGAGATCCCGTTTATCGGGCCGGGCGGTTATCTGGACAGGGGATTCAACGATCTGTCTTCTTTCCGGGAGAATGGGAAAGAACAATTGAAAGAATTGATCCGCCAGCATTATAATCATCCGTCTATCTGTTTCTGGGGATTGTTCAACGAATTGAAAACACACGGGGATAACCCGATAGAATATATTAAGGAACTGAATGAACTGGTTCATCAGGAAGATCCGACGCGCCCGACAACGGCTGCCAGCTTCCTGTCGTATGACAGCGATATCAGTAAAATTACCGATGTGATTGCCTGGAACCAGTATTTCGGCTGGTACGGAGGTTCCCCCTCTGATATGGGGAAATGGCTGGATGCCAATCATAAAGCCCATCCGGAATATAAGATCGCTATCAGTGAATACGGTGCCGGAGCCAGTATTTATCATCAGCAGGATTCAATTAAGCCGGGTGTAGCTTCCGGTTGGTGGCATCCGGAGAATTTCCAGACTTTCTATCATATGGGAAACTGGGAGGCAATAGCTGAACGTCCGTTCGTTTGGGGATCTTTTATCTGGAACCTGTTCGACTTCGGAGCAGCCCATCGTACGGAAGGCGACCGCCCGGGTATCAATGACAAAGGACTGGTTACATTCGATCGTAAAGTGAAGAAGGATGCTTTCTATTACTATAAAGCGAACTGGAATAAAGACGATAAATTCGTTTACATCGCTAACCGCCGCCATCGCGATCGTACTACACAAGTGACGGATGTAATGGTTTTCTCAAATTTGCCGGAGGTAGAACTGTTTGTGAACGGCAAAAGCATGGGAAAACAGACACCGGATAATTATGCCACTTTTGTGTGGAAAGGAATAAATCTGGCGGATGGAGAAAATACGATAGAAGCTCGTGCCGTTCAAAAGAAAAACAGTATAACGGATAGTGTGAACTGGACTTGTAAGTAATATAATAGATGGTTTTTTTCTACTAAATTGTAGTTCTTGCAAAAAGAATGATAATTGGATAAAGGTTATTGGGAATAATTTTAGTAGGAAAGTCTTTAAGGGATAGGGTGTTAGTGATTAATGCCTTATCTCTTTTTTTATGTTTTGAATGTAGTTCTTGATGGACTATGGAGATTTAAAAGGCAAACATTATGGGCGCAAATGTAATCGAATGTTTTGTTTGCGAACACATAAATTCGTCTGATTGAAGTGCACAAATTGTCCACAAAGAGAAAATTAACAAAGGCTGTATGTCTTGATTACATGTAACTTAGTTCTTTTTTTGCATTTGTATTTTGTAATGCAGCATCTATTCAAGATCTTACCTCTTGGTCTGTCAGAGAGCAATTGATATATAAGTATTTTGTGTTATGTTCCGTTCATTGTGGTAAAATATTTTCCTCTGATAGAAAAAGAGTCTTTTTATTTGAAAGTTTCCCCTGCAAATCCAAACAAAATATATGCCGGATGGCAACATTATTTAATAAACAGGTAAATACCAAAACTTTAATGAACTCGATGAAATATACGAACTTGAGAGTAACCCCGGATTTTTTTAATAAATAATCTCCATAGTCCATCAAGAACTATTGCATTTAAGTTAAGCGAACAAAACTAATTATCCTTTGTACTTCAAAAACAAAAGGTGTTTTGGCGTACATAATTATTAATTCATTAACTAAATCTGGTGTTATTATGACGAAGGATTTTAATTGTTTTTATTTACCCAGGGCGGTGTTTGTTGGAGCGACAATGTTCCTGGCATCGGTTGGAGTGGCATCTGCCAGTTCGTCTATTTATGGACCTGGTACTTCAGGTACCAATGTTTCGCTTGCATCTCCACAGCAAGCGCAGAAAACGGTGAGTGGAGTAGTGGAAGATCAATTTGGCCCGGTTGCAGGAGCAAATGTTGTAGAAAAAGGAACCACTAACGGAACCATTACCGATATGGAAGGTAAATTTACGTTGAACGTTTCACCAAATGCTATTCTGGTCGTTTCTTTTATCGGTTATACAGAACAACAAATTCCCGTAGGCAATCAAACTTCATTTACTATTCAGATGAAGGAAGATTCTCAGGCTTTGGATGAGGTGGTCGTTGTAGGTTACGGCACACAGAAGAAAGTGAATCTGACAGGTTCTGTTTCTTCCGTCGACTTTACGGAACAAGCCGCAAGTCGTCCTATTACTAATGTTTCATCGGCTTTGGGTGGTTTGTCTGCCGGCTTGCAGGTTATGCAGAGTAAAGGTAATCCGACCGACGATGGCGCAACGATCCGTGTTCGTGGTACAGGTACATTGAATAATGCCAGTCCGCTGGTATTGGTCGACGGTATGGAGGCCTCGATGGATGCTGTTAATCCACAGGATATCGAGACTATTTCAGTATTGAAAGATGCTGCATCTGCTGCTATTTACGGTTCGCGTGCTGCTAACGGTGTCATTCTGATTACGACAAAGAAAGGTAACCGTGAAAAGATCCGCGTAACTTATTCGGGTACTTTTTCTATGGCCCAACCTTCCAATCTGCTGGATTTTGTAACGGATTATCCTACGCATATGCGTTTGATCAATGAAGCAAAATTCAATGAGGGTTACAATGATGTATTCTCGGCTGCAACGATCGAAGCCTGGGAAGCAGCCAACGCTGATCCGAACGGTTTGAATGCAAACGGTGTTCCTAACTGGCTGGCTTATCCGAATACAGACTGGAACAAAGAAATGTATAAGAATAATCTGGTTCAGGATCATGTTGTTTCGGTGAACGGTGGTAGCGAAAAAGTTACATTTTTATTGTCAGCCGGTTATATGGACAACCCGGGTCTGGTTGAAAATACAGGTTTAAAACGTTACACATTACGTGCCAATGTTGAAGCAAATGTAAACAAATGGCTGACCTTGGGAACCCGTACCTATGCTATTATGAACGATAAAGAGCAGGGTAATTACGCCGATACCGGTATGTTGAACTTTATCCGTCAGACTACGCCGGGCTTGATCGGTATGTATGATGGTAAAATGGGGTATAAGGAAGCTGCCGAAGAAAGTTCTACAGCTAATAATATCTGGGCATATCTGAAACAGACTGATGGGCAGAACCGTTCTTCCCGTTTTAATACGACGATGTACAGTAAGATCAAGTTCATGGAAGGTTTGAGCTGGGACTTCAATTTCAACTACGGACGTCGTTTCGACGAATATAACTCACATACAGTCCCACAGGCTCGCTATACATTCAGTAATGGTGAGATTGCTTCTACAGCAACGACTCCTGATCAGATGACAACAACCTGGAAGTCGTATGCAGAAGAAACTTATACGCTGGAAAATATTCTGCGTTATGACAAAAGTTTCAAAGGCGGCCACGATTTGAATGTAATGGTGGGGTACAACGAATATTTCTATAAACAATATGAGCATAAGCAACAGAAAAAAGGATTGATAGACCCGAGTATCAACGTCCCCGATGCTGCCACAGAAATGCAGACCAGTACTGGTACAGCAAAAGATGAAGCGCTTCGTTCTGTATTTGGCCGTTTAAACTATGCTTATCTGTCCAAATATCTGTTTGAGGCAAACTTCCGTTATGATGGTTCTTCCCGTTTCAATTCCGATTCGCGTTGGGGTATCTTCCCGTCATTCTCTGCAGCATGGCGTTTGTCGGAAGAAGAATTTATGAAGAATATCGACTGGTTGTCTAATCTGAAGATCCGTGCTTCATGGGGACAGATCGGTAACAACCGTATTACAGATAAAGATGGCTATCAGGATTATTACGGTTATCAGGCTACCTATAAGACTTATAATTATTCTTTCGGAGGGGCTCAGGCCGCTGCCTTGGCGCAGAACAGGATAGGCAACTCCCGTCTGGAATGGGAAAGTACAACCGTTACGAACTTTGGTGTGGATGCCGGTTTCCTCAATAATCGTTTGACAGCAGAGTTGGACGTATATAATAAGGTAACGGACGGTATCTTGACAACTCCGAACCTGCACCTGACAATGGGTATTAAGACTCCGCCGACTATGAATACAGCTGAGGTTACAAACCGTGGTTTCGAATTGACAGTAGGTTGGAAAGATCATGTAGGTGACTTCAATTATGCTGTTTCTACCAATTTCTCTTATAATCATAATGAGGTAACAAAATACCTGGGTAAATATGAGGCCGGTTGGGTAGAGAAAGACGGAAAGAAAGTATGGCAGTCTAACATCGGTGATGTATCAGTCGATAAAGATAAAGGACGTATTGTTGAAGGGCATCCGATCAAAGAATACTACACCTTGAATACCTATTCCGGTAGTGGTTCTCACTTCAACAGCGATGGTTCCGTAGATATTAAAGGAGGTCCGAAAGATGGTATGATCCGTACGGAAGATGATATGAAATGGTTGAATGCCATGATAGACGCTGGTTACAAATTTATGCCCAACCAGAGTGTGGGTAAGAATAATATCTATTACGGTGATTTGATTTATGCCGATTTGAATGGCGACGGTATTTATGGTAGTTCTTATGACTATGATTTTCAGGGCTCCTCCGCTATGCCTAAATTCGGTTATGGTATAAATATCAGTGCCAGTTGGAAAAACTTTGATTTGAGTATGTTGTGGGCCGGTAACGGTGGCTACAAACTGTATTGGGAAGAAGATCCGTATAATAGTGTCGCTATTAGAAATGGTTTTGCTACATCTGAACGGGTTGCAAACGATCATTATTTCTATGATCCGGAAAATCCGACTGATTCGAGAACCAATCTGAATGGCTACATCCCTCGTTTGGTGGAAAATTCAAAACAGAGTCGGCAAACCAGCAACTATTATTTGTACAACGGTACTTATATGAAATTGAAGAATCTGACAATCGGTTATACATTGCCCGTCTCTTTGACAGAAAAAGTTTCTGCGGAAAGAGTTCGTGTATATCTGTCTGGTGAAAACTTGTTTACCATAACATCATTCCCCGGTCAGGATCCTGAAATGGGGGCAACTACAAATTATCCCTCTTTGCGCCAGTTTGCTGCGGGTATTAGTGTTACATTCTAAAAAAAGAGAAAAGACAATGAAATTAGTAAATAAAATAGTAGTCGTTACAGCTGTCGCTTCGATTATGACAGCATGTAAACCTGATTTGCTGGATACAAACCCATACGATAAGGTTGGTTCCGGAGCCATGTGGGGAAATGAAACGATGTGCGATATGGGCGTGAATGGGGTTTATGCCACATTGCGGGAAGCCAAGGTCGCACATGAAATGTTTACACAGGATGCCATGGGGTTTGCGGGGCAGGCTCGTGACCCGCAGGCTTTGCTGAATGGAACAATTACTGCCAGCAATAGTCTGTTTTCTGATACCTGGAAACAGTTGTATGAAGGTATTCACCGCGCAAATGATGCCATTGCCCATTTGCTGGAAGCTCCTTTGGATGACGCCAAGAAAGATCGTCTGATCGCTGAATCTAAATTCCTGCGTGCTTACTATTATTTTCGTCTGAATCGTGTATTCCAGGGCGTTCCTGTTTATCTGGAACCGGTAGAAGACAGCGAATGTACCAATGGGCGTGAAACGGCAGATGAGGTATGGAAAGTTATTATCAATGACTTGAATGATTGTATCAACAGTGCTAATTTGCCGGACAAGTATGCTAAAGGAGATGCGAATTATGGCCGTGCAACGAAAGGTGCGGCATACGCTCTGCAGGGACAGGCATATATGTGGATGAAAGACTATGCAAAGGCTGAATCTGCCTTACGCAAAGTAGGAGATTTGGGATTTGCTTTATTCCAGGGGGATTACAGACAACTCTTCAAAACAGAGAACGAACAATGCGATGAGATGATCTTCTCGGAACAGAATATAGGTATTAAAGATTATGGTTCCAAAACACAGTTCTGGTTAGGTTCACGTGTTTCTTTCGGATCTTGCTGGAATAGCTATTTACCGAGTGTAAACTGGGTGGAGTCGTTTGAATGCGCAGATGGTAAGCCGTTTAACTGGAATGATTTTCTGCCGGGGTATAATGAAATGACTCCTAAAGAACGTGTGGTTTTCTTCCTGCGTGACACTATCGGCGAATGGGATACTTATTCGGAAGATATTAAAACGAAATTGCGTGCAGGTTTTGAACTGGCTGTAAAAAATGGTGCTGATATGTCCAAGTATCTGCCTTCGGGAAACGAAGCTCGTTTACGTAAAGCCTATGAAAATCGTGATCCGCGTCTGGAAGCAACCGTTATTACTCCATATGCGGATTATAACGGGGCGATCGGTTCTAAGGAATATACTTATACTTTACGCTGGCCGGCAACCAACTCGGATGAAGTCGAACCGTTTGACCTGAGAACGGATAGTCAGACTTTATTTTATTACTTGTATCGTAAATTTGTCGCAGAGGGAGCCTCTGAAACTCCTAACCGTGAGTATTGTCCCTGGGATTATCCGTTGATCCGTTATGCAGATGTAGTTCTGATGTTGGCTGAAGCGATCAATGAACAAGGCTTTAAACAAGAAGCTGTGGATTTGGTCAATTCAGTACGTCAAAGAGCTGGTACGGCTTTGTTGCAGACAACAGATGCCAGTAAGCCGACTTACGTGAAAGGACAGGATGATATGCGCACCCGCATCCGTAACGAACGTCGTTGGGAATTGCCTTTGGAAGGTGTTAACTTGTATGATGAAATGCGTTGGAGAACGATCGGTGACTGGTGTAAAACCGGTGATGGCTCTAAGGAAATCTGGGGTTCTGTCGTAAATCCGTTCTCTTGGAGTGGAGATTATCTCTATACCTGGGCAATCCCGAGTACAGAGTGTGAAAGAAATAGTAATCTGGTTCAGAATGACGGTTGGATAAACTAACAGGAAGTAACTCTTCTACTGAATTGTAATCTCTGAAGAAAGAATGGTAATCCGATAAAGATTATAAGAGTTATTTTTGATGATCAAATAATTGTTGGATAGGATGTTATGATTTAACATCCTATCCTTTTTTTATATGGTGGATGTAGTTCTGTTAAGACTATGTCCTTGTGATGAACAAAATAGAACGACTGCAAAAATAACGTATCGTATGAAATCTTAACATACATTTTTGTCTAATATAGGTGCATCTATTGTCCACAATTAAATTTTTAACACATATATAATATTCTGCATATCAGCAAGGTAACCTATTTGTCATCAGTTTGTCACTAACGTCTTCTCCAACCCGGGTGGACATTTAAGGTCAAAAAGGAAGGTCTGTCTAATGAATAAGGTTATATGCTTTACCATTTTTCTATTAATATTATGCAATGGCTTTTTTTCCTGTCTTTTTGCTCTGCATATTTTATTATTGATAACCAGAGTTTAAATTATAAGCTATTTCACATACTCCGACAACTAAAAACACACAAATAAAGAATAATTAGTTAATGAAAAAATGAACTTAGTCTTAACAGAACTATTTCCTTTTTTGTGCGAAACGAACAAAACTAATATTATCAGCACAACAAATTCCTGGAATCTGGTGTGCGCAAACACAATTTATTCATTAACTAAATCTGGTGTTATTATGACGAAGGATTTTAATCGTTTTTATTTATCAAAGATGTTCATTGGAGCAACTATGTTCCTGACATCGGTAGGAGTGGCTTCTGCCAGTCCGACAGATCTGGGGATAGAAGTTCCGGAATCCGATGTTTTTGTCGCTTCGCCACAACAAGCGAAAAAAACAGTAACCGGAACAGTTGAAGACGCCATGGGCCCGATTGCCGGAGCCAACATCGTAGAGAAAGGGACAACGAACGGGACGATTACCGATATGGATGGTAAGTTCACTTTAGACGTTTCTCCGAATGCTGTTTTGGTAGTATCTTTTATAGGATACACAGAGCAGCAGATCGCGGTAGGTAACCAAACCTCTTTTACTATTCAGATAAAGGAAGATTCGCAGGCTTTGGAAGAAGTGGTAGTGGTTGGTTATGGTACGCAGAAGAAAGTGAATCTGACAGGTTCCGTATCTTCCGTAGATTTTGCGGATCAGGCTTTATCTCGTCCTATTACAAATGTATCGAATGCGTTGGCCGGTTTGAGTGCCGGTGTACAGGTAATGCAAAGTTCCGGACAGCCAGGTAGTGATGGTTCGAAAATCCGTATTCGCGGTGTCGGAACGCTCAACAATCAGGATCCGTTAGTTTTGATCGATGGTGTAGAAGGAGCTATGGACCTTGTTAATCCACAAGATATCGAATCGATCTCTGTATTGAAGGATGCTGCTTCCTCTTCTATTTATGGATCACGTGCAGCGAATGGTGTTGTTTTAATCACGACTAAAAGAGGAAAAGCCGGAAAATTGTCGGTATCCTATTCCGGACGTGTTTCTTATGCACAGCCTACGAACCTGATCGATCAGGTGACCGATTACGCCGATTATATGGAGTGGCTGAATGAGTCGTTCGAGAACATCGGCCAGCCGAATCATTTTGCTCAAAGTACGATTGATCTGTGGCGTGAAAAATCAAAAGATCCGAATGGGTTGAATGAGAACGGAGTTCCTAATTATATTGCCTATCCGAATACCGACTGGCAGGAAGCCTTGTTCGGACATGGTCTGATCAATGACCATAATGTTTCAGTGAATGGCGGTACTGAAAAACTGCGTATCCTGATGTCTGCCGGTTATCTGGATAATCCGGGCTTGGTGGATAATACCGGTATTAAGAAATACTCTTTACGTGCCAATATCGAAGCGAACGTTACTAATTGGTTAACAGTGGGAACCCGTACATTTGCCTCTCAGGAAGATAAAGAGGCGGGAAACTTCGATAATGCCAATAACTACCTGCGCCAGACAACTCCCGGTCTGTATCCGGAGTGGAACGGACAGTACGGTTATCCGGAAGCATCGGAAGAAAGTGCTACTGCCAATAGTATCCTGGCTTTCCTTAACGCACAGGATGGTAAAAAGCAGAAAACGAACTTCAACACGACTTTGTATTCACGTATTTCCCCGATAAAAGGGCTGTCATGGGATTTTAACCTGAACTATAAACGGTATTGGGAAGATAATCAGACCTGGACGAATCCATATGAGAAAGTCAAGTTTAGTGACGGTACAGTCATGTCACCGGCAACAGAACCGTCTGAAATGACTACTTACTTTTATAACCGTGCTGATTATAGCTATACTTTACAGAATATTTTACGCTATAATATAACGATCAATAAAGATCATGACCTGGGTGCTTTGGCTGGTTACGAAGAGTATTATTACAAACGCGATACCCGTAATGCAACAAAGAAGGGACTGATCGATTCAAGTATCCACACACCTGGTTCGGCTACGGAAATGCTGAGTGTAGGCGGAGGAGCTTTTGATCGTGCCAGCCGTTCGTTCTTCGGCCGTATCAATTATGCCTATAAATCAAGGTATTTGTTTGAAGCGAATTTGCGTCATGATGGGAATGCCCGCTATCATAGCGATTATCGTTGGGGTACTTTCCCTTCCTTTTCTGCGGCTTGGCGTATATCGGAAGAAGATTTCATGGTAAATACCAAAAACTGGTTAGATAACCTGAAACTTCGTGTTTCTTATGGTTCGGTAGGTAATAACGGTGGTGATGATGTGGGTGAATATGAATATCAGTCTACTTACGGAGGTAGTAAATATCCGTTCGGCGGAAAACTGATATCCGGTCTGGCTTCTACTTCCATAGCCAACTCCATGTTGTCGTGGGAAACGTCTAAAATGACCAATGTCGGTATCGACTTGAATGCATTGAATAACCGCCTGTCTTTCACGATGGATGCATTTGTAAAGAATACCACAGGTATCTTGTTTACACCGTCTATTTATCTGACTGCCGGTAACAAAGGTGCTCCCCGTAAGAATATCGCAGAAATGAGTACTAAAGGTGTCGAACTGTCGCTGGGATGGAAAGACCAGATCGAAGAAGTCAGCTATTCCGTTAGCGGAAACTTTTCTTACACGCCTAATAAGATAAAGAAGTATAAAGGAAAATTAGTCGCTGGTTATGACGAAAACGGCGAATGGAAAAGTAACATCGGTGATGTCGCTTCCAGCACTTCCGCAGTGAATCCGGTTATTGAAGACCGCATCATGAAGGAATACTATATTCGTAATCCATATAAGGGTTCCGGAAAGGGGTATGCTGCCGACGGTGTGAACGGCGGGCCGACAGACGGTATGATCCGTACGGAAAGTGATATGGAATGGTTGAAAGCGATGATCGATGCAGGTCATACTTTCATGCCCAATAAAACAGTATCCAAGGATAAGATCTGGTATGGTGACTATATTTATGCCGATGCGAATGGTGACGGTATCTATGGTGGTTCGGACGATAAAGAGTTCCAGGGAGTTTCTTCCGATCCGAAGTATAACTTCGGTTTTCAGATGTCTGCCGCATGGAGAGGTTTTGATATATCGATGAACTGGGCTGGTGCTGCCGGATTTAAATTGTATTGGGGAGCGTCGACCGGTTATAACTCTCCGACCACCCGTGTCGGTGTGGCTTTGGGAACCGATATAGCCAATGATCACTATTTCTATAATCCGGAAAATCCTTCTGATCCGCGTACAAACCTGTATGCTCAGTACGGTCGTCTGGTGAACGGTGAAAGCGGTTATCAGAATGTTGAAACATCTTCTTTGTATTTGTTTAATGGTAACTATCTGAAATTAAAGAATCTTACTTTTGGTTATACGTTACCGGCTCATATCTCCAAGAAGATTTTTACGGATAACCTTCGTGTATATGTTTCTATTGAAAACGTATTCAATATTACGAAGTATCCGGGCCAGGATCCTGAGCTGGGAGCTTATCCGGAATATACTTCATTGAGACAATTCGCATTTGGTGCAAACATTTCATTTTAAAGTGTAGAGAGTTATGAAATTAGTAAAGAATATTTGTTTATTAGGCGCTTCTATCGCTCTGTTGACAGGGTGTAACAGCGACTTGATGGATTTGACCCCATATGATTCAATTGCGTCCGGAAACATGTGGACGACTGAAAATCTGGCGGATATGGGTGTTACAGGTATCTATAATGTGCTTCGTTCCGAGAATGTGGCCGGTGATCTGCATAAATTCGACAGCTATGGCGTTTCTGCCGATTACCGCGATGGAAATTACTCTTTGTTAAGAGGTAATGCAACAACAGGCGACGGACAATTCTCAGGTTACTGGAAGATCAACTATGAAGGGATCAGTCGATGTAACGATGCGATCACGAACTTGTCAAAAGCTCCGTTGTCGGAGTCGAAGCTTGCTCGTTTAACAGCAGAATCCAAATTCATGCGTGCTTTTTTCTATTATAGATTGAATATGATGTATAAAGGTGTCCCTTTATATCTGGAGCCTGCCGAATTGGATGAACTGGTGAAAGGACGTAATACGGAAGCAGAAGTCTGGAATCAGGTTATTACTGACTTGACAGATGCGATCAATACAGCAGATTTGCCTGATAAATATGCGGCCGGTGATGCCGGTTATGGACGTGTAACCAAAGGAGCTGCTTATGCCTTGCGTGGAAAAGCCTATATGTGGACAGGCGAATGGGGCAAAGCAGAAGCTGATCTGCGTAAAGTAGGCGATTTGGGATACGGTTTATTCCAGGGTGAATACAAACAATTGTTCAAAGAGGCTAACGAACAATGTGAAGAAATGATCTTCTCTCTGCAATGTATCGGTGAAAGTGGTTACGGTAATAATTTTAGTTTCCGTTACGGTACACGTAGTTCTTTCGGCTCTTGCTGGAATACCTATCTGGCAAGTACTGATTTTGTTGAAACTTATGAATGCGCAGATGGTAAACCTTTTAATTGGGATGATTTTATTCCGGGTTACAACACTATGGATCAGGCAAAAAGATCGGTTTATTTCCTGCGTGACGGAATGACGGATGCAGAGAAGGCTAAAATGGCGGAAGATGGAGCTGATTTGTCTAAATATCTGGCAGATGGTAATGAAGCACGAATCAGAACGGCTTATGAAAGCCGGGATCCACGCTTGATGGCAACTATCATTACCCCGTATGCCGAATACTTCGGAGCAAATGGTGCTACAGCTTATACGTATACACTTCGTTGGCCATACAGAGGTTTCGATACGGCCGATCCGTTCGATTTGAAGACAGACACAAACAACCGTTATTATTATTTATTCAGGAAGTTTGTGGCAGAGGGAGCTTCTGAAATTCCTAACCGTGAGTATTCCCCGATCGATATCCCAATCATCCGTTATGCTGATGTTGTTCTTTCTTTGGCTGAATGTCTGAACGAACAGGGCAAAACAGACGAAGCGATCGAATGGGTGAATAAGGTGCGTGCCCGTGCCGGTGTCGCGTTATTGAACAGTAATCAATATACCCAGGTTTCCGGTCAGGATAATATGCGTGAACGTATCCGTAACGAACGCCGTTGGGAATTTGCCGGTGAAGGTGTTAACTTCTTCGACGAAATGCGTTGGAAGACCTGGCATGAAACCAAGTTCAAGAGCGGTGCCGGTCTGAAACAGATCTGGGGATCGATGCAGGCTTCCTATACATGGGGTGGCGATTATCTGTATAACTGGGCTATTCCGAAGTCTGAAATTCAAATGAATACAAATCTGACCCAGAATAATGGTTGGATAGATTAATTCGTGTGTTTGGGCTGACCAGACAAAAGGAGTCCTCCGGAACGGTCTGTTTTACAGATCGTTCAGAGGCACTCCTTTTTTGTTGTATCCGGTATTAAAAGGTTGCTTTTGGACAATAAATACCCCTAAATTGGATAAAAAGGTCAGTTCCGTTATGCTGATCTTATTAATTTTGTTCTTAGAAAAATGGATACTCATGAAAACACTTAGAGCATGGGCTTTGTTATGCCTGTTATTTTATTTTGTCATGCCTCTTCATGCCTACGAAGAGCGTGACCTGCTGCAACGGTCGGCAGATGTTGCTACATTGAAATCGGTTTTACAGGAAGATCAGAAATGGGTTCCGTATCCGTCCTACGCGGATCGTACAGCCTGGGATCAGTTTCTCGGAGAGTACAAAGACGAGTATATCAGAAGGGGGGAAAAGAAATTGGATTATGAATGGAAAGTAGTGAAAGCTACCGACTATATCGAGTTCGAACGGAGCGGTAACCGCCGTATCATGGAAGACCCTTTCGGAAGTAACAATGGAGCTATCGCCGATTTGCTGATGGCAGAACTGGCGGAAGGCAAAGGACGTTTTATCGACCAACTTATCAACGGTGTTTTCCAATCTTGTGAAATGACTTCCTGGGCATTGTCTGCACACCTGAACGCCCAACACTCTAAAAGATCCTTACCTGATTATAAAGAACATGTGATCGACCTGACTGCCGGTGATCTAGGATCGTTACTTTCCTGGACATATTATTTCTTCCATTCGGAGTTCGATAAAGTGAATCCTGTTATCTCCGGGCGTCTTCGCCATGAATTGCAGGAAAGGATACTGGATACTTATATGAATGAAGACCGTTTCTGGTGGATGGCTTTCAATTATAAATCGGGAATGCTGGTTAATAACTGGAATCCATGGTGTAACTTCAATGTGTTGCAATGTTTCCTGTTGCTGGAAAATGACAAGGAGAAGTTGGCTAAAGCCGTTTACCGTACAATGATTTCCGTCGATAAATTCATTAATTATACGCATTCCGACGGTGCCTGCGAAGAAGGCCCTTCTTATTGGGGACATGCTGCCGGAAAAATGTATGACTATCTTCAATTATTATATGACGGGACAGGCGGAAAGATCAGTTTGTTCGACCAGCCGATCATTAAAAATATGGGAGAATATATCGCCCGTTCTTATGTAGGGAATGGTTGGGTAGTCAATTTCGCGGATGCCTCGGCCAAGGGCGGGGGAGATGCCCCGATCATCTTCCGGTACGGTAAGGCTGTCGGAAGCGATGTCATGATGCAATATGCAGCTTATCTGAGCAACCTGTCTGCTAAAAAGAATCTTTCTTCCGGTAGAGATATCTTCCGTACGTTGCAAAGCCTTCTGTATGCAAAAGAGATGGAAGAAGTAGAACCTTCTTATCATGCTCCGGCTTATACCTGGTATCCGGAGACTCAATTCTGCTATATGACGAATAAAGCCGGTTTCTTTTTGGCTACCAAAGGCGGATATAATAATGAAAGTCATAATCACAACGATGCAGGAACTTTTTCACTGTACCTGAATACGACTCCGGTCTTTATCGATGCCGGTGTCGGTACTTATACCCGCCAGACATTCAGTAACGAACGTTATACGATCTGGACGATGCAAAGCAATTATCACAATCTGCCGATAATAAACGGCATCCCCCAATCGTTCGGTTCCCGGTATAAGGCAACGAAGGTTTCGTTTGATCCGAACCGGATGACCTTTACGGCCGATATTGCTACTGCTTATCCCGAAGAAGCAGGTGTAAACTCGTGGGTACGTTCTTATACTTTAAATAAAAACAAGGGAGAACTGAAGATCAAAGACTCATTCTCTTTGAGAGAACGGAAAGAGCCGGATCAGGTCAATTTCCTGACCTGGGGGAAGGTGGATGTTTCTTCTGCCGGTATTATCCGGATAGAAGTGAATGGTGAAAAGGTTGATTTATTGTATGACAAAAACCTGTTCACACCTTCCGTCGAGACAATTACGCTGGAAGATCTGCGTTTATCGAATGTCTGGGGAAAAGAAATATACCGTCTTTCATTGAATGCCGTTAAGACGGCAATGTCGGGAACTTATGTGTTTACAATCAAACAAAACAATAAATAAAGAAAGAATGAAGAATTGGATCGCTTTGGCTTTCTCTGCATTTCTGATATCGTGCGGAGGAACACCTAAAACTGTAGAAAAGAGCTTTGTAGACGAGAATGTCGATTTTGCCCGTGCGCAGATCGGTAAGGAAATAGAAGTCATAGAAGCCAGTGGTAAATTTCTGAACCCTGTTACGTTGAAAAAGGATAGTTCCGTTTATTATTGCGGTTATGCCGATTGGCGCAGTGGTTTTTTCCCGGGTTCGATGTGGTACTTGTATGAGTTGACAGGCGATACGGCATTGCTTCCGCTTGCACAGAAATATACGTTGGATATTGAAGAGGCAAAGAATCTGACTTGGCACCATGATATCGGTTTTATTGTTAATTGCAGTTTCGGTAACGGTTTGCGCCTGACTGCCGATCCGTCCTATAAAGATGTGATGGTACAGGCAGCCAAATCCCTGTCTACCCGTTTCCGTGAAGCCCCCCAGGTGATTCAATCCTGGAATGTCGATCGTGGCTGGCAGTCGGAACGTGGCTGGGAATGTCCCGTGATCATCGATAATATGATGAATCTGGAACTGATGTTCGAAGCTACCCGTTTATCTGGTGATTCTTCTTTCTATAAAATAGCCATAGCGCATGCCGACCGTACATTACAGGAACATTTCCGTCCGGATGGCAGTTGTTATCACGTGATCGATTATAGTTTGAAGGATGGTTCTGTTCGTCACCGTCATACGGCACAGGGATATGCGCATGAGTCGGCCTGGAGCCGCGGACAAGCATGGGCGATTTATGGATTTGTGGTCTGTTATCGTGAGACAGGCGACCGCAAGTATCTGGATCAGGCTTTGAAAACATTCAATTTTATGAAAAATCATAAAGCAATGTCGGCAGATCTTATTCCTTATTGGGATATGGATGCTCCGAATATACCGAATGAACCGCGGGATGCTTCTGCTGCTTCCTGTATTGCTTCCGCTTTGTATGAGATCAGTACGATGGATGTTGAAAATGCCTCAGAGTATAAAGCCTATGCCGACAGCATAATGACGTCGTTGGCTTCCCCGGCTTATCGTGCAGCGTTAGGCACGAACGGAAACTTTATCCTGATGCATTCAGTCGGCAGTATTCCTCATAATTCGGAGATCGATGTTCCGTTGAACTATGCCGATTACTATTTCGTCGAAGCCCTAAAACGTAAAAAGGATATAGAAGCGAAGTAAATATATAGGGAAAGAAAAGGAAAATATGGAAAAGGGAAAATGTGCTTATACCATTTTCCCTTTTTGCAATTCGTGTGTAAGAAATTCGTATACGTAAGCCGAACTTTGTAGATATAGCCCACTTTGTTCGTCAAGCAATTTAGTATAAGTATCAGAGTTATACAACCGGCGTAAAGCGGTTTGTAAATCCATATTGTAGTCTTCAATCAGAAAAGCTACAATATCTTTTGTAATACCTTCTATCAGAAATTGTTTATCACTCATAATTTTTTTAATGTGTCGATTGCCCGTTGAGTTCCGAAATAATATTGTATAGTCATCCCTTTGATATATTGTAGTCTGTTTTTGAAAGTTGTTATATCAATGTATTCTTCTAAAAGAAGACGAACCTGAACTCCAACTTTATCATCGGCTATAGGCCCTATTACAATATCATAGTCATGAACTTTGTTTTTATTGTTTCTGTTGCGATTCGCCAAAATGAATTCTGCCCATTCTTCGTCGTATGACGTGAATACTTTTACTTTCAAACTACCATCATTCAATCGGGTATCGTCGAATTCATATCGGTTTATCGTTTCACTACCGCTCTCTGTCTGAATGACTTTTTGTTTAGCCATATTCATCGCCTGATCTTCATTATCGGATAAGTAGAAACCTTTGCCAAAATCCTTGTAGGGTTTTGACTTTGATAGATTGATTTGCTCTATCTCTGTGTTTGAGCCGTGGTATAATATCATGCCAGTAATCCTCCGTGTCGTTGACAATACTCTGTTAAATCATCTATTGCATCTTCTATTGAAAACTGATGTTCGGCCTCATAACACTTATCCAGAAAGTCAATACCTTTGTAGAAGTCCAGGTAATTGAATGCCTGGCGAAAAGAAAGCGTATGTCGATTGGCAAATTCAGATATACAGACGACTATATATTCTATTTTATTTTTCAATTCACTTTTCATACATTATTCATCACTAGGTCTTTTTACAAAGATATATATTCTATTTGGTAAATAGAATCGGAATGACCTTTTTAACTCAGCCTTTCCACAAACTCGTCCATTAAAGTGCTTTCTTCCTGTATTCCGCCGGTGTCGTATCGAACTGTGCTTTGAAGCAACGGGTGAAATAACGTGGAGAACCAAAACCCAGCATGTCGGAGATCTCGGCAATCTGCAAATCCTGACGGGTTATTAATAAGGTAGCAGCCCGTTTTAGTTTACAATTCAGTACGAAGTCATTCGGAGTCATTCCTGTCAACGCCTTGAATTTGGCATACAGGGAACTGCGGCTTAATCCCAGTTCTTTAGCCAGTGTATTCATATCGAACTCCATATTGTTCAGGTTCTCTTCGATGATCTTGTTTATGGTATCCATAAACTTCTGGTCGATCGGATTGCTGGCAAGCGATTGCGTATCGAAATCCTTTTGTTCGTTGAATTTCTTTTGCAGGATAATGCGGTTGCGAACCAGGTTGTTGCAGCGTGCAAGCAGCACTTTGGCATTGAACGGCTTGCTGATATAATCGTCAGCCCCGCGCTGCAAACCTTCTATGCTCTGTTCCGTCGAACTGAGTGCTGTAAGAAGAATGACCGGAATATGACAGATGTCAAAATCATTCTTGATTTTCAGGCACATTTCCGTGCCGGACATTTCAGGCATCATAATATCGCTTATGATAATATCGGGTCTTTCATTGCGTGTGATTTCAAGTCCTTCCTTTCCGTTGTGCGCCAGTAAAACTTTGTACACCGGTGAAAATAAGGAGTTGAGGATCTGAAGCAACTCTTCGTTATCGTCGACCAGTAAGACGGTGTATGTCGTGTCTGTATCTGCAAATGATAATTCGGAAGTGCTTTCGGGCAGTTCTTTTATGATACTTTCCGGGAGGATCTCGTTGCGCATGGTTTCATTGTCAGGTTCTACAAACTGGCATTCTCCCTCTTTGAAATGCGTCCGGCCTTTAGGCAGGCGGACGATGAAAATACTGCCGTATCCGGGCGTGCTCTCTACCTGTATTTTACCATGATGCAATTCGATAATGCTCTTCGTGAGCGACAGGCCGATGCCGGTACTGGGTTGTGCCGTATCCGACGTCTGATTGCCAGCTTGGTAAAAGCGGTCGAATATCTTGTTGATATCTTCTTTGTTGATACCGATGCCGTTATCTATTATTTTAATGATGATCGTGTTCTCATTCTCTTCGATCACCATCTCGATACTCGCTCCCGGTTTGGTGTATTTGAATGCGTTTGAAAGCAGATTGTAAAATACTTTCTGCATCTGTTTAGGGTCGAACCAGCAGTTGATACTTTCCTTTTCAGAGGTAAAAAGATAGGTTATCGACCGGCTGGAAGCATACTCATAAAAAGAAAGATAAATTTCTTTCAGGAACGGGACAATATTTTGTTCATACACTTTTAGTTTGACATGTCCCTGCTCCAGTTTGCGGAAGTCCAGTAACTCACTGATCAAAGCCCTCATACTGTGGGTGTTCCTGTATATCTTCAATAACTTATTATAGGTAGAAGGCGCCAGCGAACTACTTTGAAGCAATAGCTCGATCTGTGAAATGATCAGCGTCAGCGGTGTGCGGAACTCATGTGAGATGTTGGAGAAGAACTGGAGCTTTGCCTGGTTCAGTTCCTCGATCCGCTCTTTCTCTTTTCGTTCATATTGTAATGAGGTCCTTAAAAGCAACTGTGATTGTTTGAAACGGAAGAAGCCATAAATCAGTCCTCCGCCTACCAATACATACAATAGGTAGAATAACGGTGTCGCATAGAAAGGAGAATGAATAGTTATTCCCATCCGGATCGTTTGCGGTTCGATTCTGGTATCGTACTGTTTTTCCCGTACGATCAGTGTGTATTCGCCGGGATTGAGGTTGGTATATTGAATGCTGTTGTCGCTGTTACTGATCCATTTGGTATCGAAACCTTCCAGCTTGTATTCATAGGCCGTTTCCTTTAACGTATTGATATAGTTATTCGAATTAAAATTCAGAATGAGATTGTTCTGGTTATGGTTCAAATGGATTTCCTGCGTATAAGGAAGTGCTTCGGATAATATGCGGGATTGATCCTTAGGGTAAACCGGCTCGTTGTTAATATACAGATCTGAGAAATATAACTGATAGTCTTTGGAAGGACGGAACAGGTCCTGTTCGAAAAAGGTACTTAAACCGTCTATTCCTCCGACAAAGATCTCGCCGTTTTTACAGACAAGTAGTCCGCAACCTTTATTGATACCCGATACAGGAAGAGCGGTACCCAGTTCCACCACTTTGAACATCGACTGTTCCGGATCGAAGAATGAGAGTCCCTTATCACCCGAAATGATCAGGTAGCCCTGCTGGGATTCTTCAATTTCATAACAATAGTTACTGAGGATCATACTGTTTTCGGTTGTGTATCCTTTGAAAGAGTTATTCTCTTTGTCATAGAGGTATAATCCGGCACCGGAGGTACCGAAAAAGAGCCGTCCTTTCTTGTCTTCATAGATCGTGGTAACGGTTTGATCCCCAAGGCCGTTCTCACCACAACGGAAGATCGTTTTGTCTTCCTCATTTTCCATGTTGATCTTATAAATCACTCTTCCGCTGGTTATCCAGATATAATCGTTTGAATCGATGACGAAGCAATGATTTCCGTATTGTTTCCCGCTGAGGAAAACCGGGCTGATATGTTCCGTGTCGAGATCCATTTTAACACTTCCCCATTGGGTCAGGAATACCAGGTATTTGTCTTTCCATATTGTCATTTGATTGATACGGTCGCCGGCTTTGACTGCATACGAAGGATCTTCAAAATAAGGATTTCGGAATTGCTTCCGGGGAATATCGAAGATAGATAATCCGCCGGTATGGGTTCCTATGTAAAGCTTGTTTCGCTTGGCGCTGTAGGCTATGTCTTTCAGATTGTCATGGGCTATGGAGTTTTTGTCGGGATCCGCCATGAAATAGGTAAATGTTTTCTTTTGCCGGTCGAAGAGGTTCAAGCCTCCTCCCTCGGTGCAAATCCAGATATTCTCGTCCTTATCTTCTGCCATGTGGCCGACAAAGGGGAAACTGACGCAATCGTTTCTGGACTTATCCGCCGTGTAGAAGGTGAAAAGGTCCATTTCGGGATTGAAATAATGAACACCTCCGTAATAAGTTCCCAGCCAGATACTTCCCTGACGGTCTTTATAAACCGGGAAAACGGAGGAGTGGGCGAGGCTTCCCGGAAGGTTATCTCGGGTATAGACCTGGAAATGGTCGTTATGAGGATTATATTTATTCAGTCCGGTAAAAGTCCCTATCCAGAGATTTCCGAAGTTGTCTTCCACGATGCCTCTGACCTGGTTACTGGATATATTGTCGGCTTTTTGCGGATCATAACGGAAACGTTTGAAGTTACCGGACGTTTCTCTTTTATAAAGTCCGTTCATTCTGGCTGAAATCCAAAGGTTTGCGTGGGAGTCTTCAAACAGGCCGTAAATATCTTCGTTCAGAATGATGGAGGCCAACGGTTTATTCTCTTCCTTCATGTATAATCCGGCATTCGTACCGATCCAGCATTGTTTTTTGGAGTCGACAAAGATGCTGGTGGCATGTTGGTAAGTATATTCCAGTTTGAAACAGAACTGCAATTCTTTTATTTGCGGGTCCCAGATAAAAACAGAATCAGCGACTCCGACCCAAAGCCGGTCGTTACCGAAAGCAACGGCTGTGACTCCCGATTGTTTCAGGCAGCTGGATTGTTGTGTATGCAAATTGTATCGTACGAGGGAATTATCAGAATTGAAATAGATATTCCCCTGATTATCTCCTGTTATGAAATCGATGCTGTTGCCGACTGTAGTCTCTTTATTTGTTCCGTTTTTCAGAGTCGGTTTATGTGTCGTTACATGAACGCCGTCGAAAACGCTTAATCCTTCTTCCGTCCCGAACCACATACGCCCTAGCTCGTCCTGATAGATAGACATAACGGAAAGTTGGGAAAGCCCTTCTTTCATCCCGATATGTTTAAAATAGATAGGGAAGGCGTAAGAAAGGACATGCAGGAAGATGAAAAGGATGATTGTTTTTCTCATGGCTTTATCACTATTTGCCTACGAAGATACAGATAAAATCCGAAACAATTTTACACTGAGAGTTATATAAAAGGGTCTCTTTGTAAATCATGTAAACAATAAACTACTGGATATAATGAAACCGGGGCTGTACTAGAGGTAGTTTGGGGTGACATTTCTACTCTTTTTTCTTCATTTATAACGGTTGTTGCTAAAAAACAGACTTTTTTCTCTTCGGGAAACTAATAATACAAATGTACGCGCATGTACATTATATATAAGAAGTCTCATTCTTACCTAAGAAAAAAAGAATGACAACCATTGTTTATGTGTTGATAATTAATACTTTGGATGAGAAAATCGACTGACTAAATTAAAGGTTCCTTTTTTCTAGTCACAAAATTACAACAATCTTTTTAACCACCATTCATTTTGACAATATTTTTTTCTTTCTCTATATCCTTTCTTATCAACAGAATAACAATGTTAGTACAAAATTAGTCCTTTTCAGTATAAACTCAAAACATACACAAAAGGATGACTAGAAAAAAGGAACGTTTAAACTCGTCATTTAACATTAAAGAGCAAGCGAACGAGTTGTGCAAACAGGTTTTAGATAACACTATTATTAATATTAAATTTATTGATTATGAACAAAAAGTTTTCTACTTTGATGGCTGGCTTCATGCTGGCCGCAGTAGGGGTAACTGCTCAAGACAATCATGCTGGAAACGGGGAAATTCCTTACCGTACCGACATGGTAAAAAGTGCAGTCACTTCTGTACATTGTGACGGAGTAAACAAAATCGAATCAGACAAATGGTACCAGTTGGTAATAAATCACGGTGCAGATGCAGAGAATAAAGCTCCATTAGGTTCTGCCACTACTGTTCTGACTATGGAACGTGATTATTCTACCGGAGCATTACATCTGGAAGCAAAAAAAATTGAAGATGCAGCTTTGACTCACTCTCTTTGGAAAATCAAATTTGATGAAGATGCCGTAAGCGGTCATAACTATACCTTTATTAATAAGGAAACGGGTTATGCACTGACTTTCGATCATACCAGAGCTGTAGACTTAACTGCAGCAGATGCAGCAGCTGCTGTTCTTACTACAGACGCAACTATCTTGGATGGCTGCAATGACATGTGGACCTGGTATTCTAATGATGATAACGGTGATACTCGTTTTGATAATCACTTGGTTTATTCTTACTATCATAGAACTAAAAAAGTCATGGCAATGGCTTTGAATGCGAGAAATGAAGTCGTTTTAGTAAGTGCTCCTCAGAGCCTGGCTAAAGTTGATGCTAGTGGTTTGCAGAATATTATCTCTTTCCAGCCGGTAATTGCCGGAGCAAAGGTATTGAGCGCTGCTGAAATCAATTCTATGATTGATGCGGACGATTCTTATAAAACATTCCCTCCTGCTACCGGAGATAATGAATCAAAACTTGCCGGAAAGTTAGCGAAGTTCTTATTCAACGTTAACATGACAAGCAATCCGTTGGATGCTTCTGATTATGTTGCAGAAGATACTCAGGTTGCCGCTTTAAGCCGTGATAATTATAGTAATGCTGAAGGTAGTAACATTATTACTGCAGGTCAGCCTTCTGTATATGCAGGTTATGGCATTCTGTTCAGAAAAGATCAGACTACAGACAAGTATTTACGCGTTTCTACGACTTATCATGAAGGTGCAACTACCAGCAATTACAATGGTTTGAAGCTGGAAGATGCTACTTTCGCAAACACAGCAAAGATTGATGCTACAAATGCTCGTTTCCACTTCAAAGTAACTTACTATCCGACAAACGATAGTTTGGTTATCGAACCGTTGAATGCTTCTATGCCGAACAAGAGCCTTCTTCCTGCTGATGTTACTGCTAACCTGGCTGCTTTGGCTGCATTGACTCCGGCTCAATATCTGAATACAATCAATGCTGGTGTTGCTTATGGAACTGTTGGTTCTGATTTTGCAAACTGTCTGTCTAATAAGGCTGCAGGCGTTCCGGTTGCTTTGGCTGCAATAAACTTTGCTACTCCGGGTAACCAATCTCAGGTGTTGACGGTTAGTGTTCCTTACGGAATCAATGCTGATGAAGCTAAATTCATGGCTATTTCTAAAGAAGGTTATAATTGCTCTGCCAGCAGCCATGTGCATGGAATAGCCGGATATCCTGGTAACCCTGCTTATGTAACATTCAATTGCGACAATCATAATGGTCATGGTGCAGTTGAGTATAATGCTGATATGAAGATGAAGGTTACTTTCGATAATACTTACAAAGCATTAGTTCGCACTACAGTTGATAATGGCGTATATCTGGTTCGTCTGTCTACAGCTAATCCGAATGCAAACGATGTAACGCTGACTCAAAAACGTGCTGACGGCTCTTATATCGTTGCCGATATGGGTGGTCACCTGGTATATGATGTATTGGAAGCTGATCAGGACTTCAAACGTATGCCTGCAACTCAATGGGTTATCGAACAATTAGGTTGTGATGTTGTTAAAAAGGAAAATGCAGATCCTACTTATAACAAAACTCCGAGAGTTAAAATTACAAACCGTGAATATGGTGTAGTTGGCTTCGAAGGACAACTTTATGATGCTGGAAATGGTAAATATTATATTATTAACCATGAATATGCAAATGGTATGACTACCAGCGGTACAGTTCATGCAACTGCTGCAAATAACTTCTTCTCTTGTGGTGATACTATTTATTTTGAAAAGATTGAAACTCCAAATACAGCCGGTTATTCTGTAATTGCCAGCGATGTATTGGCTGAAAATGTATATGCATTGCAGCATTATAATGCTAACGTAAATAATTTGTTCCTGGGCATCAGTGCAACAGATAATTATATCAAGGGTATTCCGGGTGATCCGACTTACTATGAATTGCATCTGATTAAGGGTGCTCAGGCTTATGGTTATACTAGCGCTAAAGCCGGTGCAACTCAGTTGAGCCGTGATGTATATGCAGTGAAAGTAAAGGATGCAAACAAGATCGACAATGACCATAAATATATTGCTCTTGACCATATGCATCGTTATATCGTTGCTGACGAAGCTGATATTCAGGCAGGACAGAATGGTCTGACATGGGCTATCTTCTATCTGAAAGAAAATAACAATGTAGACAGTACTCCTTATTATGCATTGGTAAATGAAACTAGCGAATGGTCAAAGATCGGAGCTGATAAAAAGGAAATCGTTCTGAACAATAACCAGACAGCCGGTAAGATGGCTATCAAACAAGGTACTAACGAAAGTTATATCGATCAGTTATGTGGAACAACTTCTGATGTATTTGCTTTGACTGTTGATCCTCGTCCTTTGTATAAATCTTTGAGCGCAGATGCAGCTACAGCTGAATATGTAAATAACCTGACGAAGTCTGTTACATTGTCTTCTCTCTCTGGAAACGAATTTTTGTATGAAGATTCAAGATCTGGTATCCTGAACTATCTGGCTGTTGAAAACAAGTCAGTTCAGACAAAACATGAAGGTCTGTATGTTGATTACGTTGCTAAATCAAAAGATCGTATGCCTCAGTATCTGTTTGCTGTAGCAGCCGATAGCGTAAAGGCATACTTCTATTGTGGTGAAAATGCTCATGGTGCAACTCACGGATTGAATCCTAGCTGTGATCATAAAGTATCGTATCCGGGTTATGTAAGCGGCCGCTTCCTGGTTAACCTGAACGACTCTATCCAGAACTCTATCAACAAGGTAGAAGCTGCAAGCAAATTCCAGTATGACAATTACACTCGTCTTGCTTTTGTTGAAGCAGTACACCGTGGTGATTCACTGTTTGTATTGAAAGCTCCTTATACATTGAAAGGCGAAAATGCTATTACAGGTGCGGATGCTGACGGAAATATCCTGATTATCCCTGACTATCTGGCTAAAGATCAGGAAGGTATTGTTTATGACGCAGTTGTATTGGATGGAACTCATAACAATGTTGCTTTCTCTTTGCGTTATGTAGGTGATACAGAAGAAGAAGGTTTCTTATTGGAATCAAACGACGGTCAATTCTCATCGGTTGGTTCATTCGAAGGTGCTTGGTTACGCTTTGTAAATGGTACACCTGTACTTGCTAAGTTCTTCAACACTAACGGAAACCATAATACAGGTGATATCATTGACGGTAATGGTTCGACTGGTGTTACTGACTTTGGTCAGGTATTGAACCAGGCTGCTATTCTGACTTTAGGCACTGTTGACAAAGTAGCAACGGATAACGAATCTATCTCTACTTCTACAGTAGAAGTTTCGACTATCAACGGTTCTGTAGTTGTTAAGGGTGCTGATGGTAAGAAGGTTGTTATCAGCAATGTTCTTGGTCAGATATTGGTAAACACAGTGATCACTTCAAGTGAAGCTACTATCGCAGTTCCTGCCGGTGTAGTTTATGTAAAGGTTGAAGGTGAAGCTGCAGTACCTGCAATCGTAAAATAAAAATTATTTGTAATCAAATAATTCTGATAGAGTATCACGCAGCGCAACGGCGTTAATTATCCTGTGACAGGTGAATAAGTGATATTTATTAATACTAAAGTAATGAAAATAAAGTTCTTCTGTTCTACCTCTGTGAAGAGTGAAAACAGACAAAAAAACAAGCCCTGGGGATTCGTCTTCCAGGGCTTTGTGTTTTTCATTCGACGCCGTTGAATGAATAAAGTGGAATGGATTTCTGTTTAGATACAATGTTTTGACTAAATTTGTCCATCCTTATCGAGATACACGTGGAATATTATGAAGAACAAATAGTAAGAGGGGTAAAGGAAGGTGATGAGAACGCTTTCCGGATACTTTATGATAGGTATTATCATCGTTTGTTCTGTATCTCCAGGCAATATCTGCAAGATGAATTTCTGGCTGAAACGATTGTATCGGATGTGTTTTGCCATCTTTGGGAAAATCGGAAAACAATCGCTATACAGGTCTCTCTGAATGCGTATCTTATACGTATGGTTCGGAATTTTTCCCTGAATTATTTACAGAAGAATTATGTCGGAAGGGAGGTCAGTTTGAATGATATGGAGATAACTTCTCCTTTGTTATTTCTTTCGGATGAATATCCATTAGGTCGTTTATTGGAAAAAGAACTGATGGATAAAGTGCAGGAAGAGATTGAACGGTTGCCGAAAGAAACACGTCGGGTTTTTATTCTCAGTCGTCTGGAAGAATTGAAACATGACGAGATTGCAGCACGTTTGGACATTTCGGTCAATACGGTCAAATATCATATAAAACAAGCATTATCAATATTGCGCGATCGCTTAAAAGACTATCTGATAGTGCTTTTGGTCTGCTTTGTGAAATATTTTTGAAAAAAGTGAGTTTTTTCACTACCCCATTTCTCTACTATTCTTGTCTACCTTATAACAACATAAAAATGAATAAAACAGAACAAACATATTATCCCGATGACTTGATTACTGCTTATTTGAATAATGAGCTGAATAAAGAACAGCGCGTTGAGTTGGAACAGTGGGTAGCGGGCGACACTGCCCATAAACAATATTTCTATGAAATGACCGAAGTGTGGTTGGCTGCTAACGCCGCTTCGGGAAGTAAAGAAGAAAGCAACCGTGCTTTTCAACATTTCCGGGGACGAATCTCTACATCACAAAAGAAGAAAAGTATTTCGTTGCGTTTTGTCAGAGTGGCGGCGGCAATTTTTACAGGTATTCTGTTGTTGGGAGGTGGTTATTACTGGGGGCATAACCATTTCGATCCATCCTCCTTTTATGCGATGCAGATGGTTGAGGTTCCTATAGGATCTCGTAGCCGGATCGTTTTGCAGGACGGAACGGTAGTTTGGCTGAATGCGGGTAGTAAATTGAGTTATACCGGCGCTTTTTCCCACCAGGACCGCAACGTCCGGCTTGAAGGAGAAGGTTATTTTGAAGTGACTCGCAATGAAAAACTTCCATTTATTGTGAATACTGGCGATCTCGATGTAAAGGTGTTGGGTACCAGGTTTAGCGTGAAAGCATATAGTGATGAAGAAAGCATAGAGGTGATATTGGCGGAAGGATCTGTTAATCTGTTGAACATAAAGAATCCGGATGAATCGCTGATAATGAAACCGGAACAACAGGTTATATATAACAAAGAAACCGGATCGACTGATATACGCAAAGTGTCGGCATCATTGGCCGGGCATTGGATAACCGGTGCGCATTTCTTTAATGAACAGACTATGGAACAGATAGTAAGAGAACTGGAAAAGTCATTTGATGTCACCTTTATCTTTAGAAATGAGGAGAAGAAGAAGTTAACTTTTTACGGTGATTTCAGAGTCGACGATTCTCTGGATGACATATTGATGATCATGTCCAGCAGTGGGAAATTCAAGTATAGAAAAACGAATAATATTATAGAGCTCTATTAAAACAAAGTAGTATTAACTTAAAAAAGAAAGGAGAATAGATACAGATATTAGCAATGTGAATAAAAAGCGAATCGGAAAATGCTGGTACCATTTCCCGATTCAGATAGTCGTTAAACTTTTTTGTTATTAAAAACAATGATACAAAATTATGGAAAACATTCCTTATGAGAAAATTAGAGCAACATTATTTGCTCATAAAAAAGCTTTATTTATTACAGGTTTATGTACTGTACTTATAGCAGGTAACGGACAATCTGCTTTAGCGGCACTGCCCCAAGAGAAGAAAATAACCTTGAATGTTCGGAATATTACTGTGAAAGACGCAATAGAAACTATAAAAAAACAGAGTGGCTATTCTTTTTTCATCGATACGAAAGAGGTACAACTGCACAAACAGATCAGCGTTAATCTGACAGGTAAATCCATTTCTGAAGCGTTGGATATTCTATTCAATGATCAACCTGTCAAATATGAGATTAAGGGAAGACATATCATCGTAACTGGAAAGGATGTCTTGGTCCCAGGTGAGAACGTGGCAAAAGATATCCGGATCTCGGGTGTTGTTAAAGATGATTTGGGTGAACCTGTTTCCGGTGCAAACGTGGTTGTGAAAGGCTTGGTGCTGGGTACTATAACAGATATGGATGGCCGTTATTCCCTGAATGTTCCGGCAAAGTCGGTATTGGTGGTAACATTTATCGGTTACAAGACAAAAGAAGTGCCGGTAGGTAAACAGTCTGTGATAAATGTAATTTTATCACAAGATGCCGAATTGCTTGACGAAGTTGTTGTAACTGCATTGGGTATCAAACGTGAGGAGAAAGCGTTGGGATATTCTGTCCAGAAAGTAGGGGGTGAACGTCTGGCTGCCGTAAAAACAGTGGATGTTGCTACTGCCTTAACCGGTAAAATTGCCGGTCTGAATGTGAAGAACAGTACGGAATTTAATACGACTCCGGATTTGTCTCTGCGCGGAGAGAACCCGTTACTGGTCATCGATGGGATACCTTATGGCAATATGAAACTACAGGATGTCGCATCCGATGATATTGAATCCATAGACGTTTTGAAAGGAGCTACGGCTTCAGCTCTTTATGGAGCCCGGGGATCTTCCGGAGCTATAATGGTGACAACGAAAAGAGGATCGGAAGATGGGCTGAATATTTCGATAAACAGCAATACGATGTTCAATGCCGGTTATTTGAAGTTCCCGGAGGTACAGTCTTCCTATAGTGGCGGACAGGGCGGCAAATATAATCCGACAGACTTTGTCTGGGGGGACAAGCTCGACATAGGCCGTACGGCCCTTCAATATGATCCTTATACTTTTGAATGGCGTGAAATGCCGTTGACATCAAAAGGTAAAGACAATCTGAAGAATTTCCAGGAGACAGGATTTGTAACCAACAATAACGTGAGCGTCACACAAAAAGGGAAGTACGGCAGTTTCCGTACCTCATTGACTCACGTCTACAATAAAGGCCAGTGGCCGAATGCGAAGTTGAATAAGATAACTTATACGGCTGCCGGGAATATGAATTATAAAGGATTCGACCTGGATGCCAGCATTACTTACAATAAGCGTTTTTCTCCCCAGGGAACCGGTACCGGATACGGAGGTCTCGGCTATATCTATAATCTTTTGGTGTGGACAGGACCGGAATGGGATATCCGCGATTATAAGAATTATTGGCGTGTAAAGGATCAGGAACAGAACTGGTATAATGACACATACTATAATAACCCTTATTATATAGCGAATGAGATTATTGCTTCAAGTGATTTCGACAAAGTGAATGGTTTTGTTTCCGGTAGCTATGAAATTACTCCCTGGTTGAAAGCGACATTAAGATCCGGTCTGGATGTTTATTCCACCCGTAAGGAATGGCGTAACCCGATCGGAGCCTATGGCGCATGGGATAAAAAGGGATATTATGAACTGCAAACACCAAACGGCTATAGTATCAATACTGACTTTATGTTGATGGCTGATCACAAGTTCGGAGATTTTTCTTTGGATGGCTTTGTCGGTGGTAATATCTATTTCTATCAGGATAACACACATACCAGTACAACAAAGAACGGTTTGCTGGTTCCCGGGTTTTATTCTTTGAATGCTTCGGTCGATCCTCCCGGAACCTCTGCAGGCATGAAAAAGAAACAGACAAACAGTTTATTTGCCAAAGCATCCGTTGCCTGGAAGAGCACTTTATTTCTGGATGTAACCGGGCGTAACGATTGGTCGTCTTCTTTACCTTCCGAAACTCGTTCGTATTTTTATCCGTCGGTGGCAGGTAGTGTCGTCCTTTCCGAGTTTATCCCGATGCCGTCCTTTATCGACTTCTGGAAAGTAAGAGGTTCCTGGACTATGTCGAAAGCCGATACCGATGTGTATGCTACCAATAACACGTACTCCATCTCTACAAATACCTGGGATGACATGACCAGTGCATCTTATCCTTCTACGATCCGGGGTAAATCTGTCAAGCCGAGTACTTCCAAGTCGTATGAACTGGGAACAATGCTGACATTCTTTGGTAAACGATTGGTTTTGGATGCCGCTTATTATAATAAATATTACTATAACCGGATTGTGAACGCAACACTTAGTGCATCTACGGGATTTGGTAATACGCAGGTAAACTCTAAAGAAGAGTATGTAAGACGAGGCTTCGAAATACAATTGAGCGGCGATATTATAAAGAGTAAAGACTGGGCTTGGAATTCTACATTCAACTGGGCACTCGACAGACAGTATTATGCTAAACTCGACCCGGATTTTTCGTCTACGAATCCTTGGATAAAGGAGGGGGCTCGTACGGATAATGTGACTTATGCCGATTACGAATATGACAAAGACGGCAATATGATCCATGAAGCCGGTTATCCGTTGTTGAGCAAGTATTCGACTCATCATGGTTTTTCTGGTCCTGACTGGATCTGGGGATGGGTCAATACAGTCTCTTATAAAGATTTTACGTTGAGTTTCACGATTGACGGTCGCGTAGGAGGTGTCGCTTATTCCTGGACCAATCAGTCTTTGTGGAATACGGGAGCCCATATCGAAAGCGACAACCATTGGCGTTATGACGAAGTGGTGAATGGGAAAAAGAATTACATCGGACAGGGTGTAAAAGTGGTTTCCGGCACGGTTCAGTATGATTCGGATGGAAACATCACGTTCGACGACCGTGTGTTTGCTCCTAATGATGTGGAAGTCTCTTATGAACAATATGTCCGCGAGTATCATGCCAATGCTTATTCCGGAAGGCCTCAGAATTACTTCAAGCAGACCTTTTTCAAGTTAAGGGATCTGTCGCTTACTTATCAGATGCCAAAATCATTGTGCGAAAAGGTTCGGCTGAAAGGTGCGACTATCGGTTTGGTTGGTCAGAATTTGTTGATTTGGACGAAAGAGTTTAAGTATGCTGACCCGGATGTCGGAGGTGATAATCTGAACGCACCTTCTACCCGTTTGCTCGGTTTCAATATTAAGTTGGATTTATAATAAAGATCAGACAATGAAGAAATATATAAAATTAGTGGTTTGCCTGCTATCTGCTATAATCTTTATGGCATCCTGTGGTAATTTTGATGAGATAAACACAAATCCGGATGTACCGACCCGTGTCTCGTCCGAGATGCTGGCAACCGGAGGTATTAAAAGCATGCTTTCGAATTCTACGGGAAAAGGCTTTCTTTATAACTGTATGGCCAGTAAATATATGGCTTGGGGGGAAGGTTCTGAAAGTTATGTTTTCAATGGTTGGGGGCGTACTGGCTTGGGTGACTACCATACCATCATAAATATGCAGAAAATGGTCGAATTGGCTGAAGAGAAAGACTTGGCTGCTTATTCGGGACTGGCGAAGTTTGTCAAGGCTTATAAGCTGTTCTGGTCGTCCATGGATTTGGGAGATATTCCTTATAGCGATGCTTTAAAGGGAGAAGAAAGTGTTTTGAAACCTAAGTATGATACCCAAAAGGAGGTGATGCGCCAGGTGCTTGAGGATCTGGAAGAATCATATGAATTCTTTTCGAATGCAAACGATTTTAAGGGCGATCCTTTCGTTGGAGGAAATGTTGAAAAGTGGCGGAAAATCGTTAGTACTTTCCAGCTGCAGGTATTGATGTCGTTATCGAAGAAGGCAGACGATGCCGATTTGAAAGTAAAGGAACGTTTTGCCCGTATTGTCGGTTCTTCGGCCTTGATGGCGTCGAACGACGATAACTTCCAGATGGTCTATTCCGATAAGGCGGGACAATTATATCCATTCAACGATAATATGTATTCGAAGAATCCGATGGTATCTTCTTTCCTTATCGACATGATGAAAGAGCAGCAGGACTATCGCCTATTCTATTATGCAAAGCCGAGTGAGGCTCAGTTGAAGGCCGGAGTGGCAGCAGACAGTTGGGATGTGTTTGTCGGTACTGATGTCAGAGAGGATTTCTCCGTTCATAAACCTTTATACATTGCAGGTCAATTTTCTTGTGTGAACGATCGCTACAATTATTACCGGGCAGGTGAACCTGTGATACGTCTGGGATATTCGCAACTGAATTTTATTCTGGCGGAAGCGGTAGTGAGAGGTTGGATTGCTGGTGATGCTTCAACCTATTACAAGAAAGCAATCAAAGCGAGTATGGATTTCATCGTGAAATATACTCCGGATGAGAATATCTATCATCAGGGGCGGAAAATGACCCCGGAGGTTATTAACGACTTTCTTGCCCAACCCTCCATACAGTTGACCGGTGACAAAGAAGGCGATATCGAGAAGATTATAACGCAGCGTTATATCTCGAGCTTTATGCAATACCCTTGGGGTGCTTATTTCGAATATCGCAGAACAGGTTATCCGAAGTTGCCGATAAATCCGGCAACCAGCCTGAACACCAATGCAAAGGATAAGATTCCGGTACGCTGGATGTACTCGACAGACGAGTATTCTTATAATAAGGAGAATGTGGAAGAAGCCGTGGCGCGCCAGTATGGAGGAAATGATGAAGTGAATCAATTAATGTGGATTTTAAAATAATATCTGATCATGAAACAAAGTAGATTCTTTTTGTTGATTGTCTGTGCTTTCTTATGTGTGAATGTTGCTAGTGCGGCAAAATGGAAAGCCAAACATGTCGTGTTGATCGGGCTCGACGGCTGGGGCGCTTATAGTGTTGAAAAGGCTGAAATGCCGAATGTGAAGAAGTTGATGGCTGATGGTTCTTATACGTTGAAGAAGAGAAGTGTATTGCCTTCCTCCAGCGCAGTTAACTGGGCATCCATGTTTATGGGGGCAGGACCGGAGATTCACGGATTTACGGAGTGGGGTTCACAGAAGCCGGAACTTCCGTCGCGTGAGATAAGCCATTATGGTTTGTTCCCCTCTGTGTGGGGATTGTTCCGGGATGCGAATCCGGAGGCCGAGATGGGATATATTTATGAATGGGACGGCATGAAGTATCTGGCAGAGATGCAGGCAATGAATAAGGAAGTGAATATTGCTCCTTCAGAAAGTAATCCGCGAGGATGTACGGATGCGGCTGTTTCTTATATAAAGGAATCCCGTCCGGCTTTTGTCGGCATCATCTTTGAGCAGCCTGATGGCGTGGGGCATGGCGATGGACATGATACTCCGGCGTATTATGCAAAGTTGAAAGAACTGGACGGATATATCGGCGAGATTGTAAAAGCTGTAGCCGATGTCGGCATGTTGGATGAAACGATATTTGTCGTTACAGCCGACCATGGTGGTATCAACAAAGGACATGGCGGTAAGACTATGCAGGAAATGGAAACACCTTTCATTATCTCTGGTAAAAATGTAAAGAAAGGATACGAATTTACTGAAAGCATGATGCAGTTTGATGTCGCTTCGACAATTGCCTATATCTTTAATCTGAAACAACCTCAGGTTTGGATCGGAAGACCGATGAAGCAGGTTTTTTAAATAAGAACAGATTAATATTTCCGAAGAAGGGGCAAAGTCTATTTGTCCCTTCTTTGTTTTTATGGGCGCTGCTGTCGGGTATATGGGGTGACTTTTCCTTTATGTATATCTTCACCTCCCGTAAATAATGCTTTTGTAATGAATTGTCTCCCTGTATTTGCTTATATTTGCACTTCAAAAGAAAGAATATACGTATGACGAAAGATATAACACCCGAATATGTGTTTGGTGATCTGCGTTATCTGCAATTGCTGGCACGTAGTTTTCCTACCATTGCAGATGCAAGTACAGAGATCATCAATCTGGAGGCGATCCTGAACTTGCCGAAAGGGACGGAACATTTTATGTCCGATATCCATGGTGAGCACCAGGCCTTTAACCATGTCCTGAAAAATGCTTCCGGGGCGATCAAGCGTAAAGTGAATGAGATATTCAGCAATACGCTGCGCGATTATGAAAAGAAAGAATTGTGTACACTGATCTATTATCCGGAGCAAAAGCTGGAGTTGGTCAAATGTAAGGAACAGGATCTGGATGACTGGTTCCTGATCACACTGAACCAACTGGTACGGGTATGCCGGAATGTATCATCCAAATATACCCGTTCGAAAGTGCGTAAGGCGCTTCCGAAGGAGTTCTCTTATATCATTCAGGAGTTATTGCATGAGTCGTCGGACGAGCCTAATAAATCGGCTTATGTAGACCAGATCATCAAAACGATCATATCGACCGGGCGGGCGAATGATTTCATCATTGCCATGTGTAACCTGATACAGCGGTTGACGATCGACCTGCTACATGTGATCGGTGATATTTATGATCGCGGTCCGGGTGCCCATATCATTATGGATACGCTTTGCGACTACCACCATTTCGATATCCAGTGGGGTAACCACGATGTCTTGTGGATGGGGGCTGCTTCGGGAAATCTGGGCAGTATTGCCAATGTGATCCGTATGTGTCTGCGTTTCGGTAACCTGGCAACCCTGGAAGACGGTTACGGCATCAATCTGTTGCCGCTGGCTACCTTTGCGATGGATGTATATGGAGACGATCCCTGCGAGTTGTTCATGCCGAAGACCAATGCGTCTGATTCGACTTTCGATGAGAAGACAATCCGCCTGATTTCGCAGATGCATAAGGCTATTACCATCATCCAGTTTAAGCTGGAAGGGGAGATTATCCGCCGTCGTCCGGAGTTCGAGATGGACGACCGTCTGTTGCTTCACCATATCGACCTGAAGCGTGGAATCATCAATCTGGACGGAAAGGAATACGAGTTGAAAGACAAGAACTGGCCTACGCTCAATCCGAAAGATCCCTATGCCTTGTCGATCGAGGAGGAAGATCTGATCCGCCGGATACAACACTCGTTCGAATACAGTGAGAAATTGAAGAAACATATGCGTTGCCTTTTCCGTCATGGAAGTATGTATCAGGTTTGTAATTCGAACCTTTTGTTTCATGCCTCTGTGCCGATGAACACCGATGGTTCGCTGAAAAGCGTCAGCATCGAAGGACAGGAGTATAAAGGGAAGGCTTTGCTAGATAAGGTAGACCAGCTGATCCGGACGGCCTATTTCGATTCGGAGGATTCTCCGGAGAAAGATTTTGCGTTGGATTATATCTGGTATCTCTGGGGAGGAAAAGACTCTCCGTTATTCGATAAGAGCAAGATGGCTACCTTCGAGCGCTGTTTTATCGACGATAAAGGGGTGCAGAAAGAGGAAAAAGGCGCTTATTATACGTTACGTGAAGAAGAGAAGATATGTGACAGGCTGCTGGATGAGTTCGGCGTGACGGGTGTACATCGCCACATCATCAACGGTCATGTGCCGGTACGTTCCATCCAGGGAGAGAATCCGATTAAGGCGAACGGGAAACTGTTGGTCATCGACGGTGGCTTTTCCAAGGCTTATCACCCGGAAACAGGTATTGCCGGTTATACGTTGGTGTACCATTCCCGTGGGTTCCAGCTGGTACAGCACGAACCGTTCCTGTCTACCGATCAAGCCATCAAAGAAGGCCGTGATATCCGTTCCACGACTATTGTGGTTGAGCTGAGTTCCCACCGTCAAATGGTAAAAGATACCGACAAGGGAGCCGACCTGCAACGTCAGATCCATGATCTGGAAAAGCTATTATATGCTTACCGCAATGGCTTCATCAAAGAGAAGGAACGCAGTGAGTATTAGAAAAAGGTGAGCTATCCATTTACAGTGACGGGAGTAACTTTTCCCCTCTTGAGAGGGGGCAGGGGGTGTGTTATAGTTTCGGCATATAACAGGCTTTAACACACCCCTTATCCCCTCTCAAGAGGGGAAAGAGTTACCATCAGTCGCCATAAGCAGACACTATAAAATAGCTCACATCTGATAGTATCTGAAACAATTGCATCTGAAACAACAGAATAAAGTATATGCAAAAACGAATAACCTGGCCCCCCATACTATTGACCATCCTGATAGTCTTGCTATTTCTGGGTGGCTTGGTATACGGTGCCGTATCCATCCCTTTGGAAAGCGTAATAGATATCCTTCTGGGAAAAGACATCGGCCGTCCGGCCTGGCAAAGCATCATCCTGCAATCCCGTTTCCCGCAGGTGGTGACGGCCTTGCTTGCCGGTGCTTCGCTCGCTACCAGCGGCTTGTTGTTGCAGACCTTGTTCCGAAATCCGTTGGCAGGTCCTTCTATCCTGGGTATTAGCGACGGTGCAAATCTGGGAGTAGCTGCCATCATGCTTTACTTCGGCGGTACTCTCGGTATGGTGACCGAACTGCCGATCAGCGGTTATCTGGCAGTCATCATTGCCGCTTTTGCCGGTGCTGCCTGTATCCTGGGACTGATCATCTGGTTCTCAGCCAAAGTGAAGAATAATGTCATGCTGCTAATCATCGGAATCATGATCGGCTATCTGGCATCCTCCCTGATATCCGTACTGAATTATTACGCATCGACCGATAAAGTACATGCCTTTGTCATGTGGGGCCTGGGTAATTTCTCCGGAGTCTCCCTCATGCAATTACCTTACTTTCTCCTTTTCACCTTTACCGGCCTGCTCTTGGCTATTCTGTTGATCAAGCCGCTGAATGCCTTGCTTCTGGGAGAGATGTACGCTGCCAACCTCGGGATAAAGATCAAACGGACCCGTATCGGGATTCTGTTCTGTACCGGTCTGCTGACGGCTACGACCACCGCTTTCTGCGGTCCTATCTCTTTTATCGGTCTTGCCGTCCCGCATATTGCCCGCCTGATGCTAGGCTCGTCCAATCATAAGATGCTGGTGCCGGTTACGATGCTGGCAGGCTCCTGTATCGCCTTACTCTGTAATATACTGATGGTCATGCCCGGAACTAATAATATCCTGCCTCTGAATGCGGTGACCCCCATGTTGGGTGCTCCGGTCATTATCTATGTGATCGTAAATCGTAAAAACATCCAATACTTTGACTGATGAGGACACAGGAACCAGTAATAGAAACAAATCATCTCAGCATAGGCTACCTGCTGAAAGGCGGCAGGCGCAAGATCATCCACGAGGACCTGAACCTGCGTCTCCAACCCGGTGAAGTCACCTGCCTGTTAGGGCTGAACGGAGCCGGTAAATCGACCCTGTTGCGTACCCTATGCGGTTTTCAGCCCCCGTTGTCGGGTGAGATCCGCCTGATGGGAAAACCGTTGGCATCCTATTCACAAAGCAACTTTTCGCTGACTGTTGGTGTTGTACTGACGGAGAAGACAAACGCGGGCGGAATCACTGTTTACGAACTCGTTTCATTAGGACGCCACCCGTACACAGGTTTCTTCGGCCAACTGAAGAAGCACGACAGGGAGATCATCGGACAATCGCTGGAGGCAGCCGGTATTGCCCACAAAGCACAAAATTACGTATCCGAACTGAGCGACGGCGAACGGCAGAAAGCTATGATCGCGAAAGCCCTTGCGCAGCAATGCCCGATCATCCTGCTGGATGAACCGACCGCTTTTCTGGATGTCACCAGCCGCATAGAGACTATGGTGTTGCTGCACCGCCTGGCAACGGAACAACATAAAGCCATCCTCCTCTCCACCCACGACCTCGATCTGGCTATCCAGATGGGCGACTGTCTTTGGCTGCAGGAGAAAGGTCGCCCGATGGCCTGCGGTACACCCGAAGACCTGATATTGAGCGGTGCCTTCGAATCCTTTTTCGGTAAGGAGGGCATCGTGTTCGATCCCTCTACAGGGAAACTGAATACCAAAGCTCCTGTCGATCCGATAGGGGTCGAGGGCGACTTCCTTGTCTCTTATTGGGTGGGGAATGCCCTTATCCGGAACGGTTTCCGTCCTGCCCCGGCGAAAGAGGGACAGGTAAATGTAAATTGTCTGTCTCCCAGTGATCTCCTGCTGACTTTGCCTGATGGGAAAGTGAGAAAACTGGACGGAGTGGCTGCTTTGATTGAAGCGGTAAGGGAAGAGAAATTTAGCACTAGAGTGTCGCCCCTATCAGCACAATAGTGTCATTCGCACCAGCACGGTAGTGCTACGGGTACTGACATAATAGTGTTGACAAAAGTATCTTAGTACCGTTATTGTCAGTAACTTGGCAGTGTTATTAAGAATGAAAGAATAATAAAAGATATAATAAGATAAGTACAGATGAATTATGGCAAATGAAATAACCTGGCGGTTAGAGAATGAGAAAGTAAGCCGCCTGCTGTTACAGTATGCTATCCCGGCGGTGATCGGGACGATGGTGAACTCTTTATACAATATCGTAGACCGGGTTTTTATCGGTCAGGGTGTGGGGGCGCTGGCGATTGCTGGGCTTACATTGACTTTCCCTATCCTGCTTTTCCTGCAGGCATTCGGTATGTTGGTGGGGGCCGGTGCCGCGACGCGTGTCTCTATCCATCTGGGGAGGAAGGCGAATGACATGGCGGAGAAGGTACTGGGAAATGCCTTTACACTGACTTTCATCATAACGATCCTTACGGTAATCCCCTGTATGATCTGGATGGAAGACCTGCTGCTTGCCTTTGGCGGTAGCGAACAGACCATCCCTTATGCAAAGGACTATCTGAATATTGTCATCCCCGGAACGATCCTTACTTCGTTGAGCTTCGGCTTTAATGCCGTCATGCGAGCCTCCGGTTATCCGAAAAAGGCCATGTTCACCATGCTGATCGGAGCCATAGCTAATGTAATCCTCGACCCGATCTTTATTTTCTGGCTGGATATGGGTATACAGGGGGCGGCAATCGCTACGATTATCTCCATGCTCTTGAGTACCGCTTTCGTGATGAACCACTTTATTCAGAAAGACAGTATCGTCCGCTTCCACAAGGGAACGTTCAAGCTGGAAGGACATGTCATGTGGAATATCCTGACGATCGGTGTTTCACCGTTTGCCATGCAGCTGGCAGGTAGTCTGGTAGTCGTTATCCAGAACTATGCGCTTAAAGTACATGGCGGCGACCTGGCACTCGGTGCGAACGGGATCATTACCAGCGTCGGCATGCTACTCGTCATGCTTATCATCGGTATCGCCCAGGGGATGCAACCTATTGTCGGTTTCAACTACGGGGCGGGGCATCATAAGCGTGTGCAGGATACCCTTTGGCTCGTTATCATCACTTCGACCGTCATTATGGGGCTCGGGTGTATATGCAGCATCCTTTTCCCGGAAACGATCTCCCGTGCTTTCACAAACGATCCGGCACTGATAGAGGTGACGGCAAACGGCTTACGGATCAGTTTGCTGGTCTTCGTGGTGGTCGGTTCGCAGATCTCCATCAGCCAGTTTTTCCAGAGTATCGGTATTGCCTGGAAAGCAATGTTCCTTAGTCTGAGCCGCCAGTGCCTTTTCCTGATACCGGCCCTGCTGGTTTTCCCGAACATCTGGGGGCTCGACGGCGTGTGGTATGCCTCGCCGTTTTCAGACTTCATTGCGGCCGTAACTGCCTGGGGGTTCTTATGGTATCATGTTAAAAACATAAAAAGTACAGGAGTAAATTGAACTTCCTGGCATGTTATTTGTCTATATAATGAAAAGTGATTCACAACGTATTAATTATAAAGAATAGAAGTATGAAAAGAGTATTATTATTGCTAGCTGTCCTACTGTTTAGTGCCGGTTCAGGGACAATGATGGCACAACAGGATAAAGCAGCACAGAAGGCTGCCAAGAAAGCAGAGAAAGAAGCCAAGAAAGCAGCAGAGGAAGCTGAAAATATGGTCTTGTTCGAACAGGCTGTCCAGGCTCTTAACGCTAAAGATTTCGTGCTCGAAGCAGATCGTGTGGAATTTAAACGCGGACGCTTTGTTTATGTCACTCCTAGCACCAACTTCGTATCGATGGATGGCAACCGTGCAACGATCCAGTTGGCTTTCAACGGAGCATACGCCGGACCTAACGGCATCGGAGGGATCACTGTAGAAGGTAACGCTTCGAATGTCGAAATGAAGACCGACAAGAAAGGAAACATCACTTTCAGTATGATGGTACAAGGCGTAGCTGTTTCAGCAAATGTCACTTTCCGTATGGTTAAAGGCTCCAATAAATGTACGGCTACTGTGAGCCCGAACTTCAACAGCAACCGTGTTTCATTCACCGGTTCACTGTATCCGACAGAACAATCCAATGTGTTTAAGGGACGTTCCATTTAAACCGGTTGAATGACTGTCGCAGGAGCGAAGTCGGATATAAAATAGCATGTGTCAGAAACGGATGAGTTGTCCGGTTTTCTGACACATGTTGTTTTATGCGAGGTTTATTTCTTCACTTGATCGACATCGTGGAATATCATTATCTGCAGTACCGGATTCGCGTCGTCGTCGAGTGTTTCGATAAGCTTTTTCAGTTCCTCGTCACCATGTTGGCCTTCGGCTTCCTGTAAAGCATATACCTGGCGAGTGCGAACCGCAATATGGCTGTTCTGCGTCGTATTCCAGTTGGTGATGTGCGGATAGTCGTCCATCAGTGTCCAGTAGGAATTGCCCGTATAGTCGGTCATTTTGTAGATCTGGTTCTCTTTCTTGTCGTAGATGTAGAAATGCTCGTCGACATACGGCTTGTACGAATGGCTGCGGAGGATATAAAACATCAGGTAACGCCCGGTTTCGATCGTCGGATGTATCTGTGCGAAGGTGGTGGGGTATTGGCTTTGGTCGATGATACGCGGAACGACCTGCAGGTCTTGCTGCCGGATTTCAAAGATCGTGTCGTTGCCCAGGTTAGCCATAAAGGCTCCCTTGGGACTCTTTATCAGGCATCCGTAGGCCAGGCGTCCGTGGCTGTCGTGAGGCAATTGGGTAGGGAAACGGATCGGTAGTTTTTTTACCGTGCTTCCATCTTCTTTGCGGATGACCGAATAGCGGGGGCCTCCGGGGTTGTATCTGAAGTAATTGAGCAGGAGCGAGTCATTGAGTATTACGATCTCTTTTGCTTTGTTGGGGAAGGTCCGTTTGAAGTTCCCTTCCAGGTCGTAGACGTATGTGCAGCCTTTCTTTAAGTTGGCATCTTGAACGAATATCTCTTTCCGGAGGGTATCGACGGCATAGCTGCTTATGTAACTATATTCGCCCGGTCCTCCGCCTCGGTGGTCGATTTTACGGACCAGGCTGCCGTCTTTCTTGAATATATAAATGGCGGTTTGCTCTTCCTGGGCATAGATAAAGTCGTTGGTCAGCAGATATTCGTTGCCCTCGCAGGTGCCGCGTTGCCTCAGGAGGGTCGTGTCGTTGGTCTCCAATGGAATATACAAAGCGTCGGAGAGGTCGCTCAAGCGGATATTCGTTTCCGGATAGTTCTCTTCTACATTGAAGTAGATAGGTTTTTCTCCCTCATACCAGACGGGGGCAGCCGATAGAGTAACTTTTTCAGATGCCTCTTTTCCGGTATCTTCCGTCCGGGATTCTTTTTTTGTGCCGGAACAACAGATTGTCAGGGAGAAAGTGAAAAATAGAAGAGGGAATGTTTTCATGGTATAGTATATCTGATTGTTAAACGCAAACAATATAGATATAAAGGAGGATACAGCAAAGTGGTGAGGTTGTTTTTTAACTTTGTTTGTTCCGCATATAAAGATATTTTGTAGATTTGTTCTCATTAATCCTATAGTTAAAGTTAAGTTATTATGCAATTATCAATCGACCAAAAAGACATCGATAAATTCATCATGATAGGCGATAAGGTGCTTATCAAACCAAAGAATCCGCAGAGCCAGACTAAATCAGGTCTTTACCTGCCGCCTACGGTACAGCAGGATAAGATACAGAGCGGTTATATCATCAAGGTAGGTCCCGGTTTTCCTCTGCCTTCGCAAAAGGAAGAGCATGAAGTATGGGAAAAGAAAGAAGATGAAGCTGTCCATTACCTGCCTTTGCAGGCGCGTGAAGGCGATCTGGCTGTCTATTTGCAGAATGCAGCCTATGAGATCAACTTTAATGAAGAAAAGTTCCTGATCGTGCCTCATTCTGCTATTTTGATGCTGCTCCGCGACGAAGGATTGTTCGAATAAAGCCTTTTTCTTTGGCAAAATACTAATAGATATACTTTTTTGATGTATTTTTGCAAGCAAATCAACAAAATAAACTATCAACAGTAGCGATTAGAATGAATAAAATTGTAAGTAAAGAACATTTCTCTGCCAACGTCGTGAAGCTGGAAGTGGAAGCTCCGCTGATTGCCCGCTCACGCAAAGCCGGTCACTTTGTGATCGTAAAGGTGGGAGAGAAAGGTGAACGTATCCCTTTAACCATTGCAGGAGCAGATACTCAGAAAGGAACCATCACCCTGGTTATCCAGGCCGTAGGCGGTTCGTCCAAAAAGATCTGCGATTTGAACGTAGGCGACTATATTACCGATCTGGTAGGTCCGCTGGGACAAGCCACCCATATCGAAAAGGTAGGGACGGTAGTTTGTGCCGGAGGTGGTGTAGGTGTAGCCCCGCTGCTGCCTATCGTTGAGGCTTTCCATAAGGCTGGTAACCGCGTGATCGTCGTGCTGGCTGCCCGTACGAAAGACCTGGTGATCCTCGAGGAACAGATGAAAGCCAATTCCGATGAAGTGATCGTGATGACCGACGACGGCTCATACGGCACGAAGGGACTGGTGACGAACGGTGTGGAAAGTGTGATCAATCGTGAGAAGGTAGACCTGTGTGTAACCATCGGTCCGGCCATCATGATGAAATTCGTTTCGGCTCTTACAAAGAAATACGAGATACCTACCGTCGCTTCCCTGAATACAATCATGGTAGACGGTACGGGCATGTGCGGCGCTTGCCGTATCACGGTGGGCGGAAAGACCAAGTTCGTCTGTGTGGACGGACCTGAATTCGATGCTCATCAGGTTGATTTCGACGAGATGCTTATGCGTCTGGGTGCTTATAAAGATATTGAAAAGAAATAACCACTTAAACAAATGACAACAGCAGAACTAATTGCAGTCCGCCGTTCCGAACCCTGGAGGGAAGAACTGCGCAAGAGCAAAAAAAATAAAGAACGCACGGATATTCCCCGTGTGGAAATGAACGAACTCGATCCGGAATACCGCAGTCATACCCGCCTGGAAGAGGTGAACCTGGGTTTGACAAAAGAGCAGGCTATGCAGGAGGCACAACGTTGCCTGGACTGTCCGAATCCAACCTGTATGGAAGGTTGTCCGGTAAGTATCAATATCCCGACATTCATCAAGAATATCGAACGGGGTGAATTTCTCGAAGCAGCGAAGGTATTGAAAGAAACCAGTGCCCTGCCTGCCGTTTGTGGCCGTGTATGTCCGCAGGAGAAACAGTGCGAAAGCAAATGTATTCACCTGAAGATGAAGAAGGCCCCGGTTGCCATCGGTTACCTGGAACGTTTCGCTGCCGACTATGAACGTGAGAGCGGTCAGATTTCTGTGCCTGAGATTGCTGAAAAGAACGGTATCAAGGTTGCCGTGATCGGTTCCGGTCCTGCCGGCCTGTCTTTTGCCGGTGATATGGCGAAACGCGGTTACGATGTGACGGTGTTCGAAGCGTTGCATGAGATTGGCGGCGTATTGAAATACGGTATTCCGGAATTCCGTCTGCCGAACAAGATTGTGGACGTAGAGATAGAAGGACTTCGTAAGATGGGCGTGAAGTTCATCACGAACTGTATCGTCGGTAAGACGATTAGTTATGAAGACCTGCACGAAGAGGGTTTCAAAGGCTTCTTTGCTGCCAGCGGTGCCGGTCTGCCTAATTTCATGAACATACCGGGCGAAAACCTGATCGGCGTCATGTCGTCCAACGAATACCTGACACGTGTCAATCTGATGGATGCTGCCAATCCCGAAAGCGATACGCCTGTGTTGCAGGGTAAGAAAGTGGCAGTGATCGGCGGAGGTAACACGGCGATGGACTCTGTACGTACGGCCCGTCGTCTGGGAGCTGAACGTGCTATGATCGTTTACCGTCGTAGCGAAGAAGAAATGCCTGCCCGCGTGGAAGAGGTGAAACATGCGAAGGAAGAGGGTGTGGAATTTATGACTCTCCATAACCCGGTCGAATATATCGGTGACGATCGTGGTCGTGTAAAACAGATGCGTCTGCAGAAGATGGAACTGGGTGAACCGGATGCTTCCGGACGTCGCCGTCCTGTTGCTATCGAAGGAGCGATCGATACTATCGATGTGGACGAAGTAATCGTCAGCGTCGGTGTTTCTCCCAACCCGCTTATCCCGCGTGCCTTCAGCGGCCTGGAAGTAAGCAAATGGGGCACGATCGTGGTCGATCAGGATACTATGCGTTCAGCATTGCCTGATGTGTATGCCGGAGGTGACATCGTTCGCGGTGGTGCGACAGTGATCCTGGCTATGGGCGACGGGCGTAAAGCTGCTGCCGCCATGGATGCCAGCCTACAGGGAAAATGATCCATATAACAGTATAAACAGAAGCCCGGCCCTGACAGGTCGGGCTTTTTCTTTGCCAAAACGTCAGTAAATCTCTATATCTTCTAATTTTTAAGAGCTTCCTCCTAAAAGGTATTGCAAATGAGAAATTTATTTTTAAATTTGCGTTTAACTGATTATCCAGGAAAAGACATATATGAGGTAAAGAAAATATTTATACAATAGTTGTAAATATTGGTGTGTCTATGAAGGGGGGACTATGGCAGAAATGCTATGGTCCTTTTTTTTATATAGTTATCCATATAATTGTACTTTAGTTGTGTCAATACTTTCTTTCAAATATGGGTTTCGTACAGCTTTGCCTTCCAATAGATCAACATCTCGTCCTAAAAGGCTTTCCAGTGCGTATTTTAAATCAAAGTAATTATCTGCATAATCTTCTAAATTGACACCTTCGAAGTCTACTAACAGATCGATATCACTCTTGTCTGTAAATCGATTAGTAAGTACAGAACCGAAAGCAAACAAATTCTTTACCTTATGCTTTTTGCATAAAGCTATAATCTTTGGTAGATAATTGCTGAAGAAGTTCATATGCCTTGTATTTAGTTGTAACAAAAGTAGATATTATTCTTTAAAAGAGCAATAGGAGGGATAGACTATCAATAAAAAGCCCCGATATTGCAAGCAATACCGAGGCCTTTTGGAAGCGAGCGAAAGACGGGACTCGAACCCGCGACCCTAACCTTGGCAAGGTTATGCTCTACCAACTGAGCTACTTTCGCAATTAAATCAAACTGTACTCGAAGCGGGACTTGAACCCGCACAGCCGCAATGGCCAAAGGATTTTAAGTCCTTCGTGTCTACCGATTCCACCATTCGAGCATCCCTTCTCTTAGAGATGAGCGAAAGACGGGACTCGAACCCGCGACCCTAACCTTGGCAAGGTTATGCTCTACCAACTGAGCTACTTTCGCATTGTTTCCGTTTGCGTGTGCAAAGGTAGATAACTTTTTTGTATTTGCAAATATTTGATTAAAAAAATCTCTTTAGCTGCTGATTTTTTTAATACCGGATCATTAATTTGTTTCCCTGCTGAGTCACGTCAAATCTTGTCAGGGCAAATTCTGATGGGCCATCTGACGGTGTACCAGAACCATACGCTATTTCGTACTTGGTTCCGCACTTAGGACATTGTGCCCACCCGGTGTTATCTGCTTCTACGGTTACATTTTTGTTTGCTTCATAAGGACAGCAAAGATCATAAGCGTAATATTTGGTATTATTGGAAGAGTCGAACCCGCTAACCACCAGTACACCGGAAAATCCGAGCTGTGTGCCGTAATTTTGACCGTTGGTGGAAGTAATCTCCTTGTGGTTAAGTGCACCGACCAGATCCTTATCTTTGAAAGCCAGATCCAGTTCAAGATATACCCGTGCATAAGGTATATTCGATACATTAACCTTGTTGCATGACATTACCAACAGCACTACCAAACAAAAAAATATCCTTTTCATATTATTATGCTAACAGTTCCTTTTCAGCTTCGTTTACTTTACTAAACGAGAAACCGTCAATAATATTTTGCATCAGAGCAGAAATACTGTCATTGCATAAATTACCGATACTACCTTCGTGTGTATGGCTAACCTCCTTATTCGGAGTGAATTTACCTGCTTCGATGTTCAAACCCACCTGTTTGTAAGCGTCGCGGAAAGGAACACCCTCCAGCACGAGGCGGTTTACTTCCTCTACGCTGAACAACAGAGCATATTTGTCATCTTCCAGGATATGTTCGTTCACCTTCACTTCGCGCATCATATGCGTTACCATGCGAATGCAATCCTTCAGTTCGTCGAAAGCAGGCAGGAACACCTCTTTGATGATCTGCAGGTCGCGGAAATAGCCCGACGGCAGGTTGTTGCATATTAAAGTGATCTGTTGAGGCAATCCCTGTATCTTGTTACATTTAGCCCGTGTCAGTTCGAATACGTCCGGATTCTTCTTATGCGGCATAATACTCGAACCTGTCGTGAACTGGTCGGGCAGCTTGATGAAACCGAAGTTCTGGCTGTTGAACATGCAAGCATCGAACGCCAGTTTTGAAAGCGTTGCGGCGATACCCGCCATTGCGAAAGCCACCGTACGCTCCATCTTGCCACGTCCCATCTGCGCATAGACCACATTGTAATCCAGCGAATCGAAACCCAGCAGATTGGTTGTCATCTGGCGGTTCAGCGGGAACGAAGAACCATATCCGGCAGCCGAACCCAACGGGTTACGGTTGCAAACCTTATAAGCCGCCTGCATCATCTGCAAATCATCCGCCAGGCTCTCGGCATACGCCCCGAACCACAGGCCGAATGAAGAAGGCATCGCTATCTGTAGATGCGTATACCCCGGCATCAGTATATCCTTGTAACGGTTGCTCTGGCTGATCAAGATCTCGAACAGGCCGTTCGTCAGCTCTACCAGCTCCTGTATCTGCGCACGTGTGAACAGTTTCAGATCCAGTAACACCTGGTCGTTGCGCGAACGTCCGCTATGTATCTTCTTGCCGATATCACCCAAACGGCGCGTCAGCATAAGCTCTACCTGCGAATGGACATCTTCCACGCCCTCTTCGATCACGAACTCGCCGCGGTCGGCCACGGCATAGATGTTTTTCAGCTCGGCAAGCAGAACCGTCAGTTCGTCTTTTGCGAGCAACCCGATACTTTCCAGCATCGTTATATGAGCCATCGAGCCAAGAACGTCGTATTTAGCGAGGTAAAGATCCATTTCACGATCCTTACCTACGGTAAATGTTTCGACTTCCTTGTCTACCTGTACATTTTTTTCCCAAAGTTTCTGAGCCATAATGCGGAGAATTAATAGGGCAGGGAGGCAATCACAGTTGAAATCTTGTCGAGAGCGTCCTGCAACGGTTTTGATACCATCGGTTTGATAAACGGGTTCAGATCGGCGCGGATCGTCATTTTCAATCGCGTGTCGGCTTCTTCCACCTGTTTCAGTTGAATCCACAGGAAGAGAGGGACGGGCGAGTTGGTTGTAGTAAATTTGATTGTTTTGTTCGGTTCGCGTTCTACGATCTCGAAGCGTATTTTACCTACGGGATCGACAGCGAAGCTACAAGAGTCGCTGTCGAACTCGAAGTCTTTGATCTTATCTTGTGGAATGCGGTCCTTCACCCGTTCCAGATTGGAAAGGTCGGACAGCATTGCATAGACACGATCCTCGTTATAGGGGATCGTTTTGATTTCACTTACAAATTCTGTCATTCCGGGTCATTTAAGATTAAACACCAGGATTCCAGTTAGAGGGATCCTTGCGCCATTCCTGGAGGATTGAAATTTCGGATTCGTCGATATAATCAGTGCGTACGGCTTCTTCCAGGACTGCATCGTAATTGCTCAAGGTTGTCAACTGTACTTTTGCATCCTTGAATGCTTCTACGGCAACAGGGAATCCATATGTAAAGATAGCAACCATACCGACTACGTCGCAACCGAAATTACGTACTGCTTGTACGGCTTTCAGACTGCTTCCTCCGGTTGATACCAAGTCTTCGATGATAACGACTTTCGAACCTGGTTTCAACTCACCTTCGATCAGGTTTTCCAGTCCGTGATCTTTTGGGGTAGCACGAATATAAACAAATGGAAGTCCAAGCAAATCGGCAACTAATGCACCCTGTGCGATAGCACCTGTGGCTACACCTGCGATAGCATCAGCGTTTTCATATTTTTCGCTGATTACGCGTGCCAGTTCCAATTTGATAAAACTACGAACAGCCGGATAAGAAAGCGTCTTTCTGTTATCATTATAAATGGGTGATCTCCAGCCTGAAGCCCAAGTGAACGGATTTGCCGGTTGTAATTTAACGGCTTTAATCTTTAATAATTTTTCTGCAACTAATCTTTCCAGTGTTTTCATACAATCCTACATATATATTTATATCAGTCTGCAAAAGTAGGCAAACTGAATGAGATAACCTTATAGAACCCGAAAAAAATGAAGGTTTAAAAAGATATTTTTGAAAATAAAAGGCTACCGGTCAGCTTCTAGAAGAAGTTCGGCCGGTAGCCTGTCGGGGATGGCGGTTATAGAGAAGCAATCTTCTTAAAAAAGCTTCAACCGTATCCTAAGGGATAGTTTCAAATAAAGGCTTATTCCCTTTCGTGCCAGGCGGGTCAGCAGGGTAGGGATAAGCTTCGGTAACGACAGTTGTTTCATCATCTGTTGACGGTTTAAAGTGAAACAAAAAATTAAGCAAAGCAAGGATGAGTTCGATGATTCGTTTGAATTTAGACATAACGGATTAGAAGTTTAGAGTGAATAAAACGGATGAATTGATATAGGGTATTTAAATGTTATCGATAATGAACTAATGCGTCAATAGGGAGTAGGAACAGGTTCAATATTTATCAAAAATGAACTACTTTATAGTGTCTGTTCATAGTGACCGATGGTAACTGATTCCCCTCATAGAGGGGAAAAGTTACTCCCGACGCTATAAATGGATAGTTCAATTATTTCTAATTGGAAACCATTGCCACAATCGCCTGTACCGTTTTCTCTATCTGTACCAGGCTGCGGCGATACGTCTCCCGGTCGTCGCCGTTCAATTCGCTGATATATGGGCTGTAGGCTATCTCGCGGGCATAGGCCTCCGGGTTGTTGCTGGCTTGCCAGGCGATACGGTAATTGTTGCGTATCAGGCGGGCGAAATCGAGGAAGGAGTTTTTGCGTGTGTCGTACCGGCGGAAATCCAGTGAATAACTACCCGTGTTCACAGCCGTCTTCCCTCCGTGCCAGTACTGGTTGCTGCAACCGTAGGCAGTCAGCCCGAAGAAGTTATTGCTGCCTGTCGCCAGGTTACTCGTGCCCCAGCCGCTTTCGAAGGCAGCCTGTGCCAGTATCACGGAAGGATTCATGTTGAAAGCAGCTCCCGCAGACACAGCTGCCTGCAGGGAGTCTTTGACGAATTTGATTTGTTGAGCTGTCATACTTCGTAAATTGAAAATGGAGAATCGAGAATTGAAAATTATTCTATTTCCGGACGGTCGCTACCACCACCTTCCGGCGCTTCCGGTTCCTTGCCGGTGCGTTCCAGGTTTATTTTCTCGATCATCGCCCGCAGCTTGGCTCCCGGGGTGAAGATGATCTTCGGCTTCCGGATCATATTCGCCTGGAAGTCCTTTTCGAGGACCGAACCCGAACTGCCGAACGACAGGCGGAAATTCCCTAACGTATCCATCTGCACCACTTCGTTGCGCAACAATGCTTCTTCCATCGTGCGGATCAGGCCGCGTACCACCAGCGCCACATCTCCGTCGCTGGCAGTCGAACGGTCGGCTATTACATCGCAGATCGAATTGAAATTCATCGTGCCGCTTACCGGAGTAGAGGCATAAAAACGTTTGGCATCGCTTGCCGCTCCTTTTGTAAGGTCTTTTTTCAAGACCAGTTTGTACTTGATTGACATACTGTTAAAAGTTTAAGGGTTAGTGTAATGTGTGATCTGTTATTAACTCTGATACAAAGATAATACAGCGTTTGTTTGTCATGGAAGGCTGCCGGATGGTAAGCGATGATCAAGATGTATTATTTATTTGATAAATAACCTTTGTTTATCGAACAACGTATTGATATTATACGTACATTGTGGTGTGGTAATAAATTAATAATTAAATGAATATGGAAGATAAAAAAATGGACCTGTCTCCCTGGAAGAGGGCGTATGGGGTAACAGAATTCGCCCAGTTGTATTTCCCCGGCCAGACACCGGTGGTTGCCTATAAGCGTATGTGGGAATGGATACGCACCTCCCGTGGACTGAAAGCCAAACTACAAGACGCCGGATGGGTGAAATTTCAGAAACTATACACTCCAAAACAGGTTGCCGTCCTGGTAGAACACCTGGGCGAACCCTGAGCATGTTTAATTAAATAATAGTTCTTATGAACTTTGAACAAAAACAAACCGTCGAATGCACGCTTTATTTTTCGGCATTCGATACGGGATCTTTGATGTTAACCACCCTCGAACGCTACATAGCTGACGTCAGAAGCGGAAAACACAAAAAGACAGTAGAGAAAGTGCGGTCTTATCTGGCTGCAAGTGAGAATGAAAAAGCCGAAGCCGTCAAAAAGGGACTTCCCCTGTTGGTTTCCGGCGGAGTGATGGCTGGCGGCCGACGGCTCGAACATATGGTTCGTTATACGGGTTGTATCGGTATTGACCTGGACGATGTGCCGTTGCCACCCGGACAAGTGCTTAGCATGGCCCGGCAACTTGGGTATGTGAAAGCCGGACATATCAGTCCTTCCCATACGGGAAACAAACTTTTCGTGCTGGTGGACAGCGATCAGGAACATCATCTGCAAGCATTCGAACAGGTACGGGCAATGATTGAGAAAGACCTTCCCGGCGTAATAGTGGATATTTCCGGCAAGGATGCCAACCGGGGTTGCTTTGCCAGCTATGATCCGGATGCTTTTTATAAAGAGGTGGCCGAAGTGGTACATGTCCCGCAGGAAACGGTGCCGGTGGCGAAAAAGGCTCCGGCTGTCCGTTTGTCGTCTTATCCGGACAATTCGCTGTCTAACTACATCGACAAATTTGAAGTAAACAATCCTTTTACCGGTGGCGGTCGTCATAGCTTCGTGCTGAAGCTGGCTTCGGCTTTGAACAATGCCGGATTCGACGAAAGCGAAGTGACCGTCGAATGCCTGCGCCGTTTTGTGGAACCGGGCTTTGCGGAGAAAGAGGTCCGGGGCATCGTGTCTGATGTGTACCGCCGTTATCGCTCGTCGCACGGCAGCAATCCCTGGTGTCCGCCGACAGTTTCAGCCGGACAAAAGAGTCTCAAAAGTCTCACGAGTCTCACCCCCATTCCTGAAAATCCGGCTACAGAGGGTGAATCGTCTCTAGGCTTTGATATTGACCCGGATGAAGTCGTTTTGCCTCACTTCGACAGAGCACTGACCGGCCGTCTTCCCGGGTTACTTTCGGACATACTGAAAGTGGTTGCCGACGATCGGGAATACGATTTGCTGCTCCTTTCTTCGCTGACCGTGCTCAGTACCATCATGCCACGTGTGAGCGGTATGTTGAAGAAGCAACTTTTCAAGCCTCCTTTCTATACATTGATCATCGGTTCTTCCGGAAGTGGTAAAGGGTGTATCAATATTATCTGTAAACTGTCTGATCCCTGGCAAAATTACATCTTTAATATTTCGAAAGCGCAGGTGAAGGAATACGAGGAGAAAAAGGAATTGTCAGACATTTATAAGGCGCAGATACGTGCCGGAAAAGGGAAGAAACCGGCAGGGCTTCCTCCTGAAGAGCCGACACCGGTCCGTCAGAAACGTTTACATATGAGTGGTTACACGACGACGGCACGTATGATCGAGCAGTTGGATGTGAATAGTCCTTATACTTCGTTTTTGTATGAAACGGAGCTCGAATCGGTGAATAACACCATGATGCAAGACTTCGGAGGGTATAGTTATGTATTGAATCAGGCTTTCCAACATGAACGGGTAAGCTGTTCGTCGAAAACCAACGGAACTTCTTTTATTGAATTTCCCGAATTAGGTTTTCTGGCAACGGGCACACCGGGTATGTTAGCGAAGTTGATACCTTCGACCGAGAGTGGACTTTATAGTCGCATGTTGATTTACCGCATTACCGGTCGTTCCGAATATCAATCCCTTACATCGGCCGATGATACGATTAATAGTGTTCGTTATTTTGAAAAGCTGGGAGAGCGGGTACTTGATATGGCGGTACATCTGGAGAGTTCTCCGACCTTCGTCTGCTTTTCCGACAAGCAGCGCAAAAGGCTGGACCGTTATTTTGAACGTGAATATAATAATGTACGTGTATTCGGGAACGATGATGTCGCTTCAGTCGTGCTGCGTCATCGTCTGATTATTTTTCGTATAGCTATGACATTGACGGGGATCCGCAAAGGTGAGGCGAGAAGTACGGCAGAAGAAATTGAAATTTTGGATGACGATTTCGAGATCGCTTTCCATATCGGGACTCGCTGTCTGCGCCATTCGTTGCTGGTGAGCACTTCGTTGAAGCATAGCGACACGGAGCAGCATTACAAGTTGCCGGATGCACAAGTCGACCTGTTTGATGCCATGTCGGACGAGTTTAAAACGTCGGATATAATCGAAGAGGCCCGCGTCCGGGGAATCAGCCGTGCGAGTGTGTTCCGCATGTTGAAGAAAGCACAGGAATATGGTCTTGTTCTTTTAGTTTCAACCGGTTACTATCGGAAGACGGAAAAAGGTAAAAACGTTAAGAAATAAAAAACGGGGGTGAGACTGGTGAGACTTTTGAGACTCATCAGCATTTCACCTACCTAAAAACGGCCTTTTTCCAAACAGGTAGTTATTGCTCCGAAAACGAGTAGGCATCGGGGTTCTGACGGGTAGGCATCCGTTGGAAAGGTTCCAAGTAGAACCATTTGTATTTACTGGGACTCAAGGTGTTTATAGAGTTTGATTATTAATCATTGGATGGGAGAATGAATGACTAAAAAAAACGTTCCTTTTTTCTCGCCAGCAAAATTACGACATTCTTTTAAACCACCAATCTTTTTCCGAATATTTTTTTCTTTTCTATATCCTTTCTTATCAATACAATAACGAAGTTAGTACAAAATTCACCTTTTTTTATACGAAAGCAAAAGATGGGGAAAAACGTGACTAGAAAAAAGGAACGTTTAAACTCGTCATTTAACAATTTGTGACATTTCGACGTGCTTTTTGATAGGACTTTTATAACACTATTATTAATATTAAATTTATTGATTATGAACAAAAAGTTTTCTACTCTTTTGGTCGGCGCATTGTTGGCATCAAGTGTTGGAGCTTTTGCACAGGGAGGTACAACGCCGACAACTACGGCGAAGTTTTCTACTACTGCTTTTAGCGGTAATGATGCTGAACTTTCTGTTGCAAGGTATTATGCATTGAAGGATGCCGATAACGCATACATCGGTGTTCAACCTTCTTCTGACGGGGGTGTTTTCCAGTTTAAATCTCTTGCAGATACAGAATTGGATAATTTGGCAATGGTTGACTCTTTCCTTTGGAAAATAACAACGGTAACTGTCGATGGTGGTTTCATTCGTTTTAATTTGGAAAACAAGGCAACGGGTGTTATTTTCTCATTTAATAAAGACAATGCTGTTCTTGGTTTAGAAGCTGCAACAGCTGCATCTAAAACAATCGGTGGTGTAGCACAGTGGAAATGGTTGGATAGCCGTTTTGGTACAGATTTACAGGCTACTGATAAGACTTTTACTGTCGACTATGCTAACGGTGACTCTGTGATGGCTATAAAGAAAAGTACTGACGGTGTACTTTTCGTAGCTAAAGATCACAAGAAGAATGCATCAACATTGGCTGCCCTCAAAGTCTCAGTAGTAGAACCGGGTACATGGATCATGAGTGCAGTCGACCTGAATACTAAAGGTGACGATGTTAAGTACATGCAGTTGACTTTCGATGGTGCTGCTGCAACTAACAATCTGTTTGCTGACAAATATCAGGTTCAGGGTATAGCTGATGCTGCAGATGCTTCTAAATTCATTACAACAATTAATGGAACAAAAGAAGGATGGACTGCTCAAACTCCTGAAACTGATTGGTTGGTATTGAATAAGATCGGTAATGACGGTAAAGTGTCAAATAAGTATGCTCACGTTGATACATCTTACTTTGCTAGTAAGGGTGAAACATACAAGACATACAATCCGATCAAGGTAAGTAGCAATACTGTCATGAAGGGTGCTGCTATCGATACACTGGGTTATAACTTGCCAGGTGATGCATTCCGTTTCAAATTCACTAAGGACCTGATGACTGATTCTATCAAGGTTGAATCTTTGGGTAGCTTCGTTGAATTGGCAAAATCTGCTAAACCTAAATATCAGAAAGGTGATAAGTTAACCAACTGGTCAATGCATACAGAGAGTGCTAAGTTGTATTCTGCTACAGATAATAGCGAATGGGCTAAAGATGTAAAAAATAATAAAGAGTACACAGTTCTTTCTCATTGTACATTGGAAGGTGAAACAAGCAAGGTTGTTACATTCTATACAGATGATAAAGACAAAGCTGAAGATAACTATGTAAACCTGTATGCTTATACAAACGGTATCAGCGATGACTTCATGAGTATCCCTGCCGGTGTTTATAAAATCAGAAATATAAAGACCGATGAGCTCTTAGGTGTTCATATTTATACAACAGACTCTGTGGCTGCTTGGACAGGTAAAGCTGCTATCGACAATATGGAATTTGATCATATGCCGGCATTCCAGTGGGTTGTTTATAAGACAGATCTGTCTTCTGACGAACGTAAAGCTGTTTCTCCTGTTTATATTGCAAACCGTGAATTTAATGCTAAGAACAATCTTCCGGTTTATCAGTTGAGAAAAGGTGAAAACTATGATCCTCACAAATTGATCGGTATGTTCAATGGTATAGAAGTTGAATTCATGCCGGTTGCAGCAGCTTCTGTAACTGATAAATATCTGGGTTATAAGAACCTGACAGATGCAGAGTTGGAATTCAACGGTTATAACTTCAACTACTGGCATCCGTATGCTCAGGATAGATATTTGAATGTAAACAAAAAAGATTCTATCTTGAATGTACTGACTACCGATGCAGGTCGTTTCACAATTGTAGGTACTAAAGAAGCTACATACGGTTATACTCCGTCGGTAGCAGCTAAGGCTCAGATCACTGGTTTGGAACAGTTGTATAGACGTGCTTATACTGTTAAATTGGATGGTGAAACTATCTATCAGAATGCAGAAGGTCAGTTCGTTGTAACAAAAGATGCTGCAAGTGCTGATAAAGAGGCTAGCTTCTATTTCAAAGAAAACAATGAATTTGATAAAGCTGGTGAAACAGTTTGCTACTATGCTCTGATTGCTCAGAACATCAACACAAAAGCCGGTGTACGTCAGAATGACGACAAAGCTCTGTTACTGTCTGAAGTATTAACAGAAATCAGTACTGCTACATTTGATATCCAGGAAGCTAATCAGCCGTTGTATCGTCGTTTCAACACAGCATTGGAAGGTGTTGAAGATGGAAAAGACGCTCCTGTTTATCTGAAATTCAAGGAATCTTACGTAGATGATTATCTGATGGATGAAACTAACGTAAACTTCAAACGTGAAGGCATGAATTACTTAGGTATTGGTAATACTAATATCGCTGAGGCAGGTCTGTCATTCTACGTTCGTCCGTTCAATATCGGCAAGTCTGACCGTTATGATATCAAACCTCAGTATTTGATCTATGTAAGTGACAAAGCTGTAACTGAATTGGATACAATTCCTTGTGATGCAACAAATCACACACACATGGATGCTGACGGTAACAAGACAACCGATCCTAAGAAATGTACACATGCAACTATTGTAAAATCCGGATTCGATCGTTACAAACTGTTAGTAAGCTTCGCTGATTCTGCAAAGAACGAAGAAGGCAACGTTGTATCTGAAAAACAACTTTACAAGTTCGGTAAGTACACTCGCGTAGGTTTTGTTGACGCTGTAGAAAAAGATAGCGTAATCTACATCTTGGGTAACGAATTTGCAACTGTTGCAGATAAAGACTTGAAGTTGGCTGACATCAAGAAAGCTCTCGAAGCTAAAAAGATCTCTTCTATCGATATGAAGAAAGAAGTTAAGAAAGACGATCATCACAACTATACTTGGTCATTCCGTTATACTGACCCGGCTAATGTTGATCTTGAAGATGCAATCGAAGAAGAACGTTCATTCTTGATCGAATCTAACAATTACGATAGCAAAAAGATCGCTCCTAACAATGCAGCTTGGTTGAAGAACCAAAACAACTGCTTGGTATTGACAGATGATAAGTCTGATTTCGATGATGCTAAAGTAGGTGACGATAGCGCTCTTATCTTCAACCTTAACAAGGGTTCTGAAGACGATATGGCTACAGAAAATGAAGAAATCTCTACATCAACAGTATCTGTATCGACTATAAACGGTGGTGTAGTTGTTAAGGGTGCTGAAGGCAAGACTGTTGTTATCACTAACGTTCTTGGCCAGACAGTTGCTAACACAGTAATCACTTCAAATGAAGCTACAATCGCTGCTCCTGCAGGTGTTGTTGTTGTTGCTGTCGAAGGTGAAGCTGCTGTAAAAGCTATCGTTAAATAAGAAGTAATTTTATAATTAAATAATTTAAATTTTTACCGTGCGATTCTTTGGTGAATCAATTACCCTGTGATAGGTGAATAAGCGGTAAATATTAATACTAAAGTAATGAAATAAAGTTCTTCTGTTCTACCTCTGTGAAGAGTGAAAACAGACAAAAACAAAGCCCGACGGATCAGTTCCGCCGGGCTTTCGTTGTGTTCGCCCAGCATCTTCTATTCTAACAGATGCAAGTCCTCAACACGTTCTGATAGCGCTTCGCGTAGAAATTTCCATTCTATCTCCACTGTACGAGCGAGAATACCGATGACTGCTGCCTAAGTCTTGAATATTTCAAATTGGTCGATATGAAGAATCGACTTCAAACATTGGATGAATGGTACAGGCGCAGAGTTCGAATGTGTATTTAGAAATGCAGGAAGAAAACTACTTTGTTTTCCTCCTACTCGGTTTATTCGCGGTGTGAAGTATTGTTGGCTTAATTTATGTAAAAACTTTTTGGGTTGTTTTATTTATCGGGTAGAGTATTCGGCTGGTTTTCTTATGATGAAAAAGTAAAGGGTTCTGATCTTTTTTTACTTTTTACCTGTATTGATAGGAATAACGTCATATTACTACGTACGTGTGCGTACACTAACATAATTATATCAATAATTATAATAAAGTGATATTTGTGACTTATACTTTGATTTACAAAATCTAGGGAGTATGTATCTTGTGGCTAAAGAAAACGGTCCTTTTTTCTCGTCACAAAAATACAACAATCTTTTTAACCGACAATCTTTTATCCAATCTTTTTTACCGTTTATATCACCTTTCTTATCAGGATGATAGAAAAATAAGGACGAAGTTATCCCTTTTTGACATGAAATAAAAACCGGGCTCAAAAAATGACTAGAAAAAACGACCGTTTAAACTCGTCATTTAACGAATATCAACGGTTGAGAGGATTTTATACATTAACTTTTAGTATAGTAATATTATTAATTAAATTTATTGATTATGAACAAAAAGTTTTCTACTTTGGTAGCCGGTGCTTTGCTGCTTGGTTCCGTTTCCGCCTATGCACAGGTGAAAGCGGATAAGGTGACAGAGATTGAAAAGGGCTATTATGTGCTTTCTGGTGAACAGATTACTGAAACTGATGGTAGTAAGTCTGTGGCTGAATTTTTCAAACTGGATGATGGTAAACTCGTTAAAGTGACAGGTGATTTAGATGCTGATTACAATCAGTCACTATGGACTATTGCCGCAAGTGCCTCCAATTCAAACCATTTTACATTTGTAAATAAAGCTACTGGTTTGACTATCTCTTTTGATCCGAAGAACGCTGTAGCTGCAGATGACGGAGGCGCAGTAACCGCTCCGACAGTTGCTACAGATCCTAGCTTGGTTGTTACCGGTGTTAATATGGCATGGGCATGGGTTGCGAACTCGGCGGATGCAACAGGTTTAGCCGATGTGAAAGGTTTAACTTATGCAATCGACACCGACTCGACCATGGCGTTAGGCGTAACGAATATTAGCGGAACGGATTATGTGTATGCTTATAAATACGCTAACAGAAACATGGGGAGCCTGGGTACTACCGATGCAAAGATTCAGGCTGTAAAACCGACTACCGTTGTTATGAAAGCTGACGATCTGAATGTTTTGACAGATGCGACGAACGGTGATTACTTCACAATGACCCCGAACAAAACGAAATTGTTGGTTGATGCGATCAGCGGCGTGAAATTTCATGCAGAAGATGGTATTTCCGGTTTTGTTACATTAAAAGAACTCGGTACAGAAAAGTTCTTACGTGTGGACACGGCTGTTCATGCTGCAACAGGTCTGAATGAAAATAATTTATACCAGTTGGCTCGTAAAGCATTGAAGACCGGTGAAGATGCGTCAACTCTGGTTCCGAATAATTTCAAGATCGAAAAGGATCTGTTTAGAGACAGTGTTTTCGTTTCTATAGCGAAAGATAATTCAAGATTCACCTATACAGAAACAGCTAATGCTGGCGGTTCACATTGGCATACTGCTTTGGCTAGCGGTACTCCTTATGAGTATTGCACATTGTCGAGTATTCTATTGACACCGACGACAGAGGTGATGACATTCTATTCTCCTGAAACTCCGACGTATGCTGCATTAGAAAAAGAAAACCTCCTTTTCTCTGTGTCTGATGCTGCAACGGCAGTAGATAGCAGAACTTCAATCGCAGATGGTTTGTATTATATCAGAAATGCAAAAGGTCAGTACCTGGCATCTCCGATCTACGATAATGGTGATTTGGCTGAATGGGTTACTGTAAATGCTGACGAACAGAATGTGGCTCATATGCCGGCATACCAGTGGGTTGTTTTGAAAGACAATATTACTGAATATGCGAAAGATAAGTCTGCTGTGACATTGACAAACCGTGAGTTTGCTAACGATGTTAATGCTCCGGCTATACAGTTGTATAAGAACAGTGGTGCTACTTATTATTTTGTGGCAAGTAATATCTCAATGAGTGGCGTTAAGGCTATCGACTCAAAAGACTCTTTGAACTTCATTCAGATCACTGACTTGACTGTTTTAGGTGATAGTTTGCTTGGTTACAAGAACTTTGAAAGCAACGATTTGAAAGTAAATCGTTATACATTCAACTACTTTAACCCGTATGTAAGCGATAAGTATATTGGTAAGTCTACGGATTCGCTGTTGGTTGTTAAAGACAATATTCAGCCGTTCGTAGTGAACGCTGTAGGTACTATTGCTGATTATGGTTATACGGTAGCAAATGCAAACGGTCGTATCAGTGGTTTGAAGCAATTGCGTCGTCAGGCTTATCAGATGACTGTTCCTGCTGCTGATGGTAATTTGAAATTCGGTGTAGATGCAGAAAACCAGTATGCTATTTCTGCGGATCCTGACTTTGATCTTGTAACATTCTTCTTCAAAGAAAATAATGATGTACAGAGAGCCAGCGACGAACAGAAAAATGATTTCTATACATTGGTAGTTCGTGATAATCCTTTAAAGATTAAAGCCGGTGTTTCTGACGAAACTCAGGATGCTACTTTGAAAGCACAGTTGATCGCAGAAGCCAGAACTTCTTCTTTCCTGATCTCTCCTTATGATGCTCCTCTTTATCGTCGTTTCAACACGACTCTGGAAGGTGCGGTAGCCGGTGACGGTCCTGATACTTTAAGATTCGTTGAACAATATCGTAAAGAATACCTGCAGATCGAAGGTAACGAGAACTTTACTCATAAAGGTATCGACTTCCTGGGTATCTACACAGACGCGAAAGCTCCTTCAGGATTAGCGTTTATCGTTGATACTGCTTGGGTGAATCGTGGTGCCGGTTATATCAAACCGCAGTATCTGATCTCTATCGAACGTACTGATAAAGCGGCAACTCCGGGTGTGCCTTGTACTGAAACAGGTAAGCATTTTGATAATAATGGAAAGGAAACCGATGCAGAACATTGTATCCATGCTACTCCGGCTGTTCCGGGCTTCGAATTCGGAAAATATCTGGTGAACTTCAAAGACTCTGCTGCTGTAGCCGGTAATGAAGAAGTTTACGCATGGAAGAAATATATTCGCGCTGGTTTCGTGAAAGCGGCTCATGTAGGTGACAGCCTGTATATCCTGAATGGTATGTTTGCTGACGTTACTGCCAAGGATTTTGATCCTGCTGCTGTTCGTGCTGCAGTTAAAGCAGGTAAATATTCAGCCGACTATATCGTTAACCTGAGAGGTGACCGCCATAAAACGGTGACCTGGTCTTTCCGTTATCTGAATCCGGCGAAGGCTGCAACAGATGATAAGAGATTCCTGATCGAATCGATCGCTGTGAATCCGGCAGACGAAATCGCTCCGGTGAATGCGAATTGGTTGAAGATGCAGAACGGTTGTCTGGTTCTTTCTGACGACGATTCTAAGTTCGATCTCTTTACTCGTGATGACGATGCTTTGATCTTCGACGTAGAATATAAGGCAGATGACGAAGTGGCAACAGATGCTGTTACTCCTTCCGTATCTACGATCAGTGTAACTGCAACAGAAGGTGCTGTTGTCGTTAAGGGTGCACAAGGCAAGAAAGTGGCTATCAGCAATGTTCTCGGCCAGACTGTAGCCAGCACACTGATTACTTCCGACGAAGCTACTATCGCTGCTCCTGCTGGTGTTGTGGTGGTTGCTGTCGAAGGCGAGGCTGCTGTGAAAGCGATTGTAAAATAAACAGACAATTATTTAATCAAATAATTTTTCAATACTGCGCAGCTTTTTATATGAGCTAAATACCCTGCGACAGGGGAACAAGCAGTATTAGTAATACTAAAGTAATAAAATAAAGTAACTCTGTTTTATCTCTGTGAAGAGAGAGTGCAGGAGGAAGCCCGGTCAGTAACTCTGTCGGGCTTTCTGTATTTATAGTTGTTTGCTGTTTTTCAGGCGATCGCTACAGCCAGTATGCTTACCCGTACTCCGGGAACTGTCAACAGTGCTTCGGCACATGCTCCGATGGTCGAACCGGTGGTGATGACGTCGTCTATCAGGAGGATATGTTTGCCTTCCAGTTCTTTCGGGGCGACCACCGAGAAGATATCCTGTACGTTCTGCCAGCGCTCGTAGGTCGGTTTGTTTGTCTGTGTGTCTGTCTCTTTGATGCGGCGGAGGCTGGTAGTATCTATGGGGAGCTGCAACAGGCTGTTCAGTCCCCGGGCTATCCATTCGGATTGGTTGTAACCGCGCTGTTTCCGCTTCTTAGGATGAAGCGGGACGGGAAGGAGCAGGTCGGGACAGTCTGACTGGATGGCCTGCCGGTAATTCAGACCTGCCATGCGTCCCAGCCGGAAGCCGATCTCACGGTTGTCGTGGTATTTCAGGGAATGGATGAGTTGTTGTACGTGGCCGCCTTTCTCATAACGAAGGAAAGCGGTAGCCCGGTAAACGGGAACTTTTCCTGCGAACAGGAATGTGGCAGGATTCTCTTTCAGGAAATCATAACCTGTACGGGGAAGGTCGCAAAGACATTTCAGGCAGATATGTTCTTCCCCTCCGACAAGAGGAGTCTGGCATATCATGCAAAGTTTAGGAAAGAAGAGATTCAGCAGGTCGTTAAAAATCTTCCTCATAATCGTTACCGTTGAATAATTGTTTCAGGCAACGGGAAATTTCGCGGTTCTCAAAACCACGGCCAGCGGCAAAACGGAGAAGTTTGATGTAAATATCCCGATCGTCTTTTCCTTTGGTCGACTTCTTTTTCGCCTTTAGCAACGATTGGAGGATATGGGCATATTCTGTTTCATCTATCCCTTCCAACGCTTCTGTACGTATGGCGGCGGGGATATTTCTTTTTTGAAGTTCGTAGGCGATTTTGATGCGTCCCCATTTGTTGAAACGGAACTTATCGTTCACAAAGTAGCGGGCGAACCGGTGTTCGTCGATGAACTTTTCCTGAAGCAGGCGTGCGATGATGCGTTCGCCTTCCTCCTGAGTGAGTCCGGCAGCCTTGATCTTTTTCTGTACGTCCTGGATGCAACGTTCGGCTGTCGAACAATAGGCGGCAGCACGGCGTAACATTTCTGCTTCGGTTATCTGTTCCATGTCTGTGCTTTTACGAAGCGGTCTTTGCCGGACAGGTCCTGTATCAGTTCTACATTTTTGAATTCCATCATGCGCAGCATGTTCACGACGGCTTCACCCATCTGTGCGTTTATTTCGAAATAGAGATACCCTTTTTTCTTCAGTTTCTGTTCGGCAAAACGCGTAATGTTATTATAATACAACAGAGGATTGTCGTTGGGGACGAACAGGGCGAGCGACGGTTCGTAGTCGAGCACGTTTTTCTCCATTTCCGATTTTTCCTTTTCCATGACATAAGGAGGATTGCTGACAATGACGTCGAACTCTTCTTCTATGGAATCGGCTGTTTTGGAGGGCTGAAGAATATCTCTTTCATAAAATGTGAGCTGCACACGGTTGAGCCCGGCATTCTTTCGGGCGATTTTCAGGGCCTCGGGCGAGATGTCGAGTGCAGAAACCTGCGCTTTGCTCAATAATTTTCTTAACGTGATAGCGATGCAACCACTTCCTGTGCCTACATCCAATATGTCGATGCTTTTTTTCGCATAATCATGTACGATCAGCTCGACCAGTTCTTCCGTTTCCGGACGCGGGATCAGGACAGACGGGTCTACCAGAAACTCGAATCCGTAAAAGTCGGTTTTACCGAAAATATACTGGATCGGTTCATATTTTGTCAATCGTTCTACGATATTATAAATTTGTGTCTTTTCCTTATCGGATAATTCTTTATCTTTGCAGAGTAAGAATTGATGCGGCTGGATATCGCACACGCGCTCCATTATCAAGCGAATGAAAGCTTTGATTTCACTTAGCGGATAATAGTCTTTAAGCGTATCTTGTATGTAGGCGACAGTCTCGGTCATAAAATTGTAATTTTAATGCAAAAGTAATGCAAAAACCATTTATACGCAAAGAAAATGGTCGAGGTTGAGAATAAATATATGGCTCGCTGTATTTCACTAGCTCGCGGTGGAGCGGGTTGTGTGGCACCGAATCCGATGGTAGGAGCCGTGGTTGTACACCAAGGTAAAATTATCGGAGAAGGTTATCACCGGAAGTATGGCGAAGCGCATGCCGAAGTGAATGCAATCGCTTCGGTCCGTGATGAGTCTTTGTTGAAAGAGGCTACCATGTATGTTAGCCTGGAACCCTGTTCGCATTATGGGAAAACACCTCCCTGTGCCGAACTGATCATAAAGAAACAGATTCCGCGTGTGGTGATCGGGTGTCTGGACCCTTTTCCGGAAGTGTCGGGAAGAGGGGTGAGGATGCTCCGGGAGGCAGGCGTGGAAGTGGTGACCGGCGTAATGGAGAAGGAAGCCTGGGAGTTGAACCGGGTGTTTATGACTTTCCAGGAAAAACGGCGCCCTTATATTTATTTGAAATGGGCGCAGAGTGCGGATGGCTTTATGGACCGCCTGCGGACGGATAATTCGTCACCGGCTGTCGTGTTGTCCTCTCCGGAGACTATGCGCAGGGTACATCGTTTGCGGGCGGATGTGGCGGCTATCATGGTCGGGACACAGACGGCTTTGCTGGATAATCCTTCGTTGACGGTACGTCATTGGGTGGGGAAGTCGCCTGTCAGGGTGGTACTCGACCGGACCTTACGTATTCCGTCTCATTATCATTTATTCGACGGAACGGTAAAAACGTTGGTTTTTACGACAGTAGCAGATGCGATAAGCCGGGAGAATGTGGAATATGTCACCATTGATTTTTCACAACCGGTTTTGCCGCAGGTGATGCATGAGTTGTATATCCGTAAATTAAATTCCCTGATGGTGGAGGGGGGAGCTACGCTTCTCGGCCATTTTCTAAAGGAAGGTTTATGGGATCAAATGTTGGTTGAAACAGCCCCTGTCAGTCTGGAATCGGGTGTGAAAGCTCCGGATCTGGATAGGGTGGCCTCTCTGGTACTGACGGACGTGAAAAAAGTGCAGGATCATGTAATCTCTATTTTTTCAAGGAAGAATCAGTGAGCGAAGTAGTTTAATGGAACTAAAATATTATAAATATTAGCCGATATTGGGAATAAAGCAAAAAATGTTTCTACTTTTGTGGCTTTATATGCAACAAACTTATTTTTGGATGAAAAATAGAATAGTACTATTTGTAGCGGGATGTATTGCATTGTTTCTGTCTTCTTGTCTGAATTCAGACGATCAGGAGTATGATGTACCTAAGGATTGTCAGTTGACATCTTTTTATATAAGTCATGACTCCATACTGGGAGGAGAGTTGGATACAGTGAAGTTTGTGATCGATCAGGTAAACGGGAAGATTTTTAATCCGGACTCTCTGCCTTTCGGTACGGAAGTAGGAAAGGTCGTTTGTAAGGTGACGAATGGCTTAGGATTGGTTTCCATCGAGGTGACACAAGATGCGTTGCCGGATTCTACCTTTTATTGGAATAAAGAAGATTCGTTGGACTTCTCTAAACCTGTTAAATTTGTAACAAAGGCTTATGATGGTATTTCATCAAAGGTTTATACTGCTTGGGTTAATATTCATCAGGTAGTACCTGATTCTATGACCTGGGAACTATATGCAAGTAATGTACTTGGCTTCCCTGTAAAAGAACAGAAAGTCATAACGTGGGGTGAGGAAGGTAATGAGTACTATTATATGTACGCACAAGCTACTGATGCAAGTAAAGGATATTCATTGCATAGCTCTTCAGTTTCGAATGCCAGAAGCTGGACGGATATGACTTTGAATGGTCTGCCTGCCGGTGAAGTCCGTCTTTCACAGATGACTGAATACGGGGATGCATTGTATGTACCGACAACAAAAGGTGCGCTTTATCGCTCTGTCAACGGACAAGACTGGACGATTGTAGAGCAGACTTATTCAATAAAGGCTTTACTGGGAGCGGTCAACAACGAAAAAGGCTTGGGACAGTCTTCTTTCCTGTCTGCCATTGCTGATAATAACGGTACATTGGACTTTATTTATATGAATAAAGACCTGGAATGGAAAGCGGGTGAAGCTGTACACGACGGATTCCCGGTTAGTGGCTTTGGTTCTTTAGCTTCTTATTCTTCGGGTAGCAAACAAAACAGTCTGACTGTTGTTGCCGGAAAAGATAGAAACGGAAAGTTGCTCAATTCTGCCTGGGGTACCATGAACGGTGGACAGTGGGTATTGCTGACTGATCAGGAATCGGATTATTTTGATAAGAGAGAGGGTGTTCTGCTTTCTGCTTATGATGATAAATTCTGCCTGGTAGGCGGTATCGACGAGGCTAATAAGGCACAGAAAGATATGTATTTCTCCAGAGACGGTGGTGTGACATGGACTTTGTCGGACACATTGACTGTAATGCCGGAAGATTATAAAGCACGAGGTTTTGCATCCGTTTTAGTGGATAAAGATAATTTCATGCTGATTTTCGGAGGAAAAGAGAATAATAATGCGAATGATCTGGATCAGATCTGGAAGGGTCGTATAAACCGTTTAGGTTTTAAGGATTAATAAAGTTCGTGGATGGTAGTATAATTTTAAGAAGGTTTTACCGTTAGAAAAAGAAGTGTAGTAACATAACAGCATTGCAATATGACTTCAACTTTTTTTCAACGGGTTCTTATACTGATACTGCTGGTCGGTTCATTTTCCGGTCTCCACGCACAGGAATATAAATACGAAATAGGCGGAATGGCCGGGGGCGCCTTCTATATGGGAGATGCCAACAAGAATGCTTTCTTTAAAGGAATGAATCCGGCAGTGGGAGCAGTATTCCGCTATAATGCCAACTTCAGATGGGCTTTTAAGGCAAATCTGATGTGGGGACAGGTTTCGGGCAGCACGGAAGGACTGGAAAATGTTTTTCCGGACAATGCGCAGGCATCGTTTAGCCGTAGCCTGGTGGAACTGGGCGGACAGATGGAATTCAACTTCTTTCCGTACAGTGATAAATTTGATTATGCAGGAGCGAAGCGCTTTACTCCATATGTATTCCTGGGATTGGGAGTTACATACGGTACAGGAAATGAAGCGTTTTTCGGACCGAATATCCCGTTAGGGGTAGGCGTAAAATATAAGATCAAGAACAGGATTAACCTGGGTTGCGAGTTCTCTTTCCGTAAATTGTTCGGAGATAAATTCGATGTTACGAACGGAGATAATGCAATGTTGGATAATCCTTATCAGATAAGCGGCAGTTTTTTGAAGAACAAGGATTGGTATTCATTTTTACTGCTATCTGTTACCTGGGACTTCGGTCCGCGTAACAGGCCATGTAATAGTATAAACAGTAACAGTACGTTTAGATACTGAGAAACACTATGTCATTGATAGAGGAAATAGACAAAAATCGCTTGCCGCAACATGTGGCGATTATTATGGATGGAAACGGACGTTGGGCCAAAGCGCAAGGGAAAGACCGGAGCTATGGACATCAGGAAGGTGTTGTTTCTGTTCGTAAAGTGGTAGAGGCGGCAACGGCTATTGGGCTGAAATACCTGACAGTGTATACGTTTTCTACAGAAAATTGGAACCGGCCGGAAGAAGAAGTGAAGGCATTGATGAGTTTGCTTGTCTCTGCTATTCATCGGGAGACCCCGGATTTGATGAAAAATAATGTACGTCTGATGGCGATCGGTAATCTGGACCGTCTGCCGGAAGATGCACACGCTACGTTGCTGGATTGCATCGAACAAACTTCTGCCAATACGGGGACTACTCTGGTATTGGCTCTTAGTTATTCATCCCGCTGGGAAATAACAGAAGCTGTCAAACAGCTCGCTATTCTTGTAGAGGAAAAGAAAATAACCCCCAACGATATAACCGAGGCAGTTGTCTCGGACCACCTGACGACTAAAGGCATTCCCGATCCGGATCTGTTGATCAGGACCGGAGGAGAAAAACGCATCAGTAACTTTTTGCTGTGGCAATGTTCGTATGCGGAGTTCTACTTTACCGATGTCTTTTGGCCGGCATTCAGAGAAGAAGAGTTGTATGAAGCTATATTGTATTACCAGCAACGTGAACGCCGTTTCGGTAAGACAAGTGAGCAATTAATCTTATAAACAATAGCTGTTATATGTA
>OMGR01000091.1_pt1 | contig 80116 bp, 58 predicted proteins | sample 1646061 | NCBI WGS metagenome assembly OMGR01 (sample SAMN05578583, study PRJEB25193) | human gut metagenome | biome: Human Microbiome; feature: human-associated habitat; material: feces | host: Homo sapiens | place: USA:Birmingham | reverse complement strand
GTCAGCTTATATTATGAAGCAAATTCCAAAAATCAACTACTTAATGCAGGCCCGTAACGCCGAGCATTACAACCTGTACCTGCAAACCCTGAAAATCATCACTGTCGACTTTGCGACAAAATATAAGCTGACTGCCCTGCGCGATGCCTTAGCCGCCGCTTTCGATGGCGAAGACGAAGCGTATTTGCAGTCGAGAAGCTTTGCCGATACGAAAGAGATCGATGAGAAAGACGCCGTGCGCGACAAACGTTTCCGTTTTATCTTCCTCACGACCGAAAGCAAGCAGCTCAGCCTGGTGGAAGCCGAAGCCAAGGCTGCTGAAAAAGTGGCTTTTGCGATCGCTCCGTACACGGGTGCCGCTTCGAAACCTTTCGCCGAAAATACGGCGATGGTGGAAGATATGGTGAAAAAATTACAGTCGGCCGAATATACATCTTACATGCAGACATTGGGATTGACCGATGCCGTCGTTGCTCTCAAAACGGCTAACGATGATTTTGTGGCAGCCTTTTCACGCCGTGCCGATGAGAAACGTATCCGCTCTGTCAGCGACAACCTGAAAAAACTCCGCCCGGTGACGGATGAAGCTGCTCGCAAATTGTTCGATGCCATCAACGCGCTTTATCTCGTGAATGAGTTGGTCGATAAAGATCAGGCGAAAGAAGCGGCGATCGGCACTGTGATCGATGCCGTGAATGCAGAAATCGTTCAATTCTCGGAAACGCTGTCGCGTCGTGGTGTAGGGAAGAAAGCGAAGGTCGAGCCGGATGATAAGCCGATCATTCCTCCCGAAGAAGGTGGTGGTGAAGGTGGTGGCGACCGACCGGAGATAGAATAAAAAATCACTGTCCTGTCATCCCGGGCTTGACCCGGGAACGCATCTTACACTGACAAACAATGCCCAGGATAAGATGGCGAATCAAGTCCGCCATGACAGGACAGTGATTCTTTTTATAGTCTCTCGAGAGGAGAACCGGTTACAACCAGCCGGTATGATCCGACACAAAGAGTGCCTCCCGTTCCCCGGGTCCGGGCAGATTATTTCTTCACCAGGTTTATTCCTACCATAAAATCTTTATCAGCCATGATCAGGGGAAGAAGTTTTCCTATCTCCCCGATCATTTCCTCTTTACCCGGCATTAATGTCGGAAGCAAAGCCAGCAGTGGAGTCAATTGTGTACCCAACGAAGCGGCAAGCGTATTATTGACAAGGATACTGCAAGTGCCGTCTTCGATATCGAGGACTAACGGAATGCCGTTTTTAGCCAGCGCCATCAGGCCTTCCAACGGATTTTTTTCGGTCGATTTACCCTGTAACATGCCTATAACTTTCATGATATCCAGGGTTATATATACCATATTGTCTTTTACATAATATCCGGCAAGTCCTTCGGGCGAAGTGGTCGTTTTACCGTCTTTGTTGTAAGTTGCAACAATATTACCATTCTCAAGGAAAGAAATCTCTTGCAGGGATGCGTTCAGGAAACCTTCTGCTTTCTGGTCGGCAGCCATGCAGAATTGGTAGTCGGGAACAGTTTCTCCGCCAAAGGTGACATTTCCGTCGGCAGTAGCCAGGCTCAAAAAGAAACCGCCGCCCATCACATTGTAATCGTCGGCATTTATTATACCGTCGCCATTAACATCAGACTCGACATACGGTGCCAATCCCCATTTGCCGACCAGCGGAGAATCGACTTTTATATCGATGCTTAACGTCAGGACGCCCCCTTTTACATTCCCTTTGGCCGAAACGGTACGGCTACCTTCGATAGCGGCAGAACCTTCCAGCTGATAGTTCGCAACGACCGCTTCCGATTTGGTCGATTGCGCCATGACCAGGTCGATTTTCACTTCATCGGCACCCGGGATCACCCCTTTCAACGTAGCTGTTGCCTTTTCGGCAGAAACAGCTTCTACTGTCACAGACTGGCCGCTTACTTCCTGACCATTGAACGTCATATTCAATTTGTCAGAATCATAAACACCGGCAATCGCTTTCCAACTCGTATCCTCCGGAGGTGTACCATCACCTTCGTCGTCATCACTCCCGCAGGAAGAAAAATTCAATGCAAGAAGCATTGCAAAAAAATAAAACAAACTCTTTTTCATTTTACTCTCTTTTTTATAAAACATTGGTTTAAAACGGCGGCAAGTTAAGTATTTCAACTGAACCAGGCAATTAAAACATGAAATAAAAGAGGGTATGTCAAAAGTCTGTTTTGTCATGGCGGACTTGATCCGCCATCTTATACTAAGCTCTGATTATCAGTGTAGGATGAGATCCCGGGGCAAGCCCGGGATGACAGGACAGTGTATTTTGACACAGTTCCCTTTATGTGTATCGCTTTATAGAAAATTACTTCTCCAGCAGATTCAACGTTACGCTGATATCTTCCGTCTTTTCCAAAATCTCGGGCAGGTTGGTAAACAGTTCCTGTACAACCGGCAGCAATACAGGCTTAATCTCATTGGGAATAATCTCCGACAATTTGGGGAGCAAGAGCTCCTGTATCTTTTCGTTTGCCAGCACAGGCAACAACTGCATCAACAGTTCTTTGTTTGCCGTGATCCGGAGATTGCCGCCGGTAACACTATAGTCCAAAGGTATTCCTTTCGAAAGATATTGGGCTAGATACTTGATCAGGGACAAATCAAATCCGGGCATTTCCGCTTTCGACCTGTTGGCTTCCACTGTTGCCAGGATTTGAGCGATATTCAACTGCACATACATCACATTGTCCTTTACATAATACTGCGCCAGGTTAAGCGGTGACGATGACCATTCGGATGAACCTTTTTTCTTATAGCTGGCAACGATATTCCCATCGCCTCCGAAAACAACCATTTGAAGCACGCTTTGCAGCAACGGTCCGACCAAAACGTCCAATTCAGGGGCAACAACCGAAATCGGCAGTTTACCTTTGCCTAAAGCAGACAAATCGATCATATAATCAGACTTCCAGACAATATTCAACGGTTTGGCAGGCTGGAGATTCCAGTTGCCAACCAAATCGTTATGCGGCATTCTTATATCATCGACTGTCATGGTCAGTTTATCTTTCTCAACGCTACCTGAATACTTAAATTCGCGTCCGTTAGACGAATCGGTGCCCTCAAACGTATATTTCTCACCCGACAGTGTCAACGGGACATTCGACAAGGTGGTATATATTTCACCCGGAATAACGCCCGGTGCTACCTCGAGAAAGGGTGCGCTAGATTTCGAGAACAACCCCAGCAGCTCGACCAGATAATCAGCCGATCCTCTCATCGTGATCGTAGCCGTTTTTCCGTTTTGTGTATTAAAGATGATTTCTTTGCCTAACAAAGCAAGATTTCCATTTTTCAAGTCCAATTTATCACCGGAATAAGTGGTGTTTACGTCCAACCCGTTCGGGTCTTTCGAATCGTCATCGTCACAAGCTGCAAAAAAGCTCAACGCACACAACATGGTAAACAAATACAAAAAACTTTTCTTCATAACTCTCTTTTTTATAAACAAACGTCTCTAACTAAGAATAAAATAGTTTATTCAAACGCCACGAAGATAGGCATTATTTCATTAAGCGGATTTAAAAATTAAAGGCTTAACATTACGTCGGCCAAATCTTTAGTATTTATAACCAAAGAAAATCCGTACCTCCTCAAGAGATACGGATTTTCCGAATGTAAATGTATATCTATTAATTACCAGGTCACAGTTTCATATGTGATCCGTCGCAAAACGGTTGGTTCTTTGAATGACCGCAACGGCAAATTGCCGTTCTTTCCATAATCATTTCTTTTCCATCGGGTGTGATCAGTTTTACCGGGCCTTTCACCAACAACGGACCTTTATCCATTGCTTTCAGTTCTACTAAAGGTTGTTCTTTGTTTTCCATAACTTCTAATTCTATTGGTTTTTATTTATATTATGTAAGCTTTATATAAGAACAATGACAAATTTACATTTGTTTAGTAAAAACAGTAAATAGCACTTATTCTACCACTAACATTTTATCATTGACAGCGACTTTATCGCCACCGGTAATATAAACCTCCTTCACTATCCCGTCTATCGGGCTGCGTATCTCGTTTTCCATTTTCATGGCGACCAATACACAAAGCGGAGTTCCCGCCGTTACTTCATCGCCGGGTTTCACATTCACTTTCAGGATCACGCCCGGCATCTGAGCAGTGATCACCTGACGGCCGACAGCCACCGACTGGATACGCGACAGGCGCATCTTCTTCAGTTCGTCGATTACCTGTACCTGGAAATAATCGCCTTTATTCTTTACTTCGTACACATCGTCGGATATATTGGATATCTGGACACCGTGCGATTTATGATTGAGGATGATGGAATAGATGCTATCCCCTCCCACATTATAATCTACATTATATATCTTGCCGTTTACGGAGACTTTCTTTACCGGGCCGTCTTCCAGTATTTCCACCTTGAATTCGGTGTCGGGCATATCATTCACTGTTGCAAAATAGGTTGCTAATGCTTTTGACATAATCAGATCCTCCTTTTAATAGTTATTGGCAGTCATCTGCAGTTTACCGTAATATTTCCATAAAGACTCGCCTACCAACGGGACTGTTGTCATACGGGCAGAGGCCTCCTTCTCCTGTTCGAAATGCTTGATGGCCGCAGCAATCACGGCAACCAGCGGATCGTTATTCTGACGACGTTTCAGATCTTCCTTATCGAATTTGGTATCGATGAAAGTCGTATCGTAATTCCCTTTCAGGAACGTCTCGTTGTGCAAGACACGCTGATGGAACGGGATCGTCGTTTTAATTCCCAGAATCTTATATTCCCGTAAGGCACGTGCCATATTGGAGATGGCTGATTCGCGGTTACGTCCCCAGGTACACAGCTTGGCGATCATCGGGTCGTAATGCAAAGAGACTTCAAATCCGGCATACGCGGCACTGTCCAGACGTACATTACGTCCTTCGGGCGCTTCACGAACCTTGATGACACCCGGCGAAGGCATAAAGTTATTCTCCGGGTCTTCCGCATAAATACGGCATTCGATGGCCGCCCCTCTGAACTCCACATCTTCCTGTTTGTATGGCAACGGATTACCGGCAGCCACCAGGATCATATCGCGTACCAGATCGACACCCGTAACCTCTTCCGTCACCGGATGTTCCACCTGCAGACGGGTATTCATTTCCAGGAAATAGAAGTTCTGGTCTTTATCCATCATAAATTCCAACGTCCCGGCACTGTAATAACCGATCTTCTTACAGGCTTCCACAGCAACAGCCAGCATCTTCTTGCGCGTCTCTTCCTGCACAAAAGGTGACGGCGATTCCTCGATCACTTTCTGGTTACGGCGTTGGATAGAACATTCACGCTCATAGAGATGGATCACATTTCCATATTTATCACCCAAAACCTGTACTTCGATATGATGCGGATTCTCAATATATTTTTCAATGTAAATAGCATCATTCCCGAATGAATTTCCGGCTTCGGAGCGCGACAGACGGAAAGCTTCTTCCAGTCCTTCTTCATCCCGGACCAGACGCATGCCTTTACCACCTCCGCCAGCCAATGCTTTCAGCATGATCGGATAACCAACCTCTTTAGCGACTTTGCGGACTTCGGCTATATTGTTAACCGGCTCTTCTGTTCCGGGAACGACAGGTACACCGGCTGCTTTCATGATCTTGCGGGCCTCGGTCTTAATCCCCATTTTGGCAATAACATCGGCACTCGGACCAATAAATATGACGCCTTCTTCTTCACATCTGCGGGCAAAATCTGCATTTTCAGACAGAAAACCGTATCCCGGATGGATAGCGGCACCGGTCTTCCTGGCGATTGCCAGGATCAGATCGGGTTTCAGATAAGAAGTGTCTGTTTCATCTTCCGAGATACAGTAGGCTTCTTCGGCATATCGTACATGCAAGGCACCCCGGTCTACATGTGTATAGATCGCAACGGTCGGTATATTCATTACGCGGCAGGTACGAAAGATTCGCATCGCAATTTCGCCGCGATTGGCTACTAATACTTTCTTTATCATAATCGTTCGCGTATTAAAGTGGTAAATTGGAATGTTTCTTCGGCGGATTGGATTGCCGTTTATTAGCCAGCAGTTCGAAGCTGCGGATCAAGCGGGCACGTGTTCCCGACGGTTCGATGATCTCGTCCACATAGCCCAGTTCGGCTGCCCGGTAGGGATTAGCGAATTTCTCACGGTAATCATCCTGCAATTCCTTGCGTTTCTTCTCTACATCCTCGGCCTTTTTCAGTTCTTTACGGAAAAGGATATTCACGGCACCGTCCGGTCCCATCACAGCGATCTCGGCAGTCGGATAAGCGAAATTGATATCACCGCGGATATGCTTGGAGCTCATCACATCATAGGCTCCGCCGTATGCCTTACGGGTAATGACCGTTACTTTCGGCACCGTCGCTTCACAATAGGCATAAAGCAATTTTGCCCCGTGGCGGATAATACCTTCATATTCCTGGTTAACGCCCGGAAGGAATCCCGGCACATCCACCAATGTCAGCAACGGAATATTGAAAGCATCGCAGAAACGGACGAAACGGGCCGCCTTCACGGAAGCATTTATATCCAGCGTCCCTGCCAGAGCGGCCGGTTGATTGGCTACAACACCGATCGTTTTTCCATTCAACCGGATATAGCCGATAACGATGTTCTTGGCATATTCTTCCTGTACTTCAAAGAAATTATGATCGTCGGCAACCGATTCGATCAGTTCTTTCATATCGTAAGGCTGATTCGGATTGGTCGGAATCAGATTATTCAATTGTTCATCGATCCGGTTCGCGCTGTCGGTCGTCGGGATGAACGGAGGTTCTTCCATATTATTACTTGGAAGGAATGACATAAGTTCGCGTATCTTCAGAATACAATCCATGTCGTTATCCCCTGTGAAATGAGCTACTCCGGAACGACTGCTGTGCACTTCCGAGCCGCCTAAATCCTGCATTGTCACCTCTTCCTGCGTCACACTCTTTACCACTTCCGGCCCTGTAATAAACATATAGCTGGAATCTTTCACCATAAAGATGAAATCGGTCAGAGCCGGTGAATAGACTGCACCTCCGGCACACGGCCCCATGATCGCACTGATCTGTGGAATAACACCCGATGCCAGCGAGTTACGTAAAAAGATTTCTGCATAACCTGCCAGCGAGCGTACCCCCTCCTGAATACGTGCTCCGCCTGAATCGTTCAGACCGATCACCGGTGCACCCAGTTGCATCGCCATATCCATAATCTTACAGATCTTCCGTGCGTATGTCTCGGAAAGAGCACCGCCGAATACCGTAAAATCCTGGGCAAATACAAATACCGTACGTTTACCTATCAAACCGTAGCCTGTCACTACCCCATCGCCCAACGGACGCTGTTTCTCCAGTCCGAACTCTGTACAACGATGGGTTACAAATTTGTCGACTTCCACAAAACTTCCTTTTTCAAGAAGTAATTCGATTCTTTCACGGGCAGTCAGTTTACCCGCTGCATGTTGTTTTGTGATACGGTCTTCGCCGCCTCCCAGCTCTGCCTGATGGTTCAGAGCTGCCAATTGTTCAATTTTTTCTTTCATGGCGATTGTCGGTTTTTATTAATGAACTTTATTTTATTACTACTGGTGATATATACAAAAGTAAGAGTAACAACTATCTTAAACTGTATTATATATTACACAGCAAATATTCCATGATCTTAACGCCTTTACAAGATAAACATTTGAAAGTATGAAACTGTTACGGAAACCAATCGAATTTATCGATAGAGTGATCGACAAGGTCTATATCAAATATCTGTTCGATCTGATAAAAATGTTATTATCCATAAGGTTTATATACAAAAAGTCTCCTGATTTATTCTTTTTAGCTATCTAATAACCAACCGACAAGTTAATTTACATAAATAAAACGAACTGTTTATTGGATATCAAAAAACCTTTCTGTTAATTTATCTCACAAATAAGATACATTTATGAAGAAATTATTAATAACATGTTTTTCTTTGGTTCTACAATTAGGCTACATTTTGCAAGCACAGGAACCAACTACTGATATTTTTCGGAAAGATCAGGACGGATATAGTTGTTTCCGTATTCCTGCAATTGTTCAAAGTAAAACCGGAACCCTATTAGCTTTTGCTGAAGCACGAAAAAACAGTTGTTCTGATACCGGAGATATAGATATTGTATTAAAACGTTCAGAAGATGGAGGAAGAACATGGAGTAATCTGATTATTATATGGGATGATGGTGAGAATGTGTGTGGTAATCCAGCCCCTGTTGTAGACCAAGAAACCGGACGTATTATTTTAGTAAGTTGCTGGAATTTGGGAGAAGACCATGAAAAAGACATTATCGACCAAACCAGCAAAGACTCACGAAGAATATTTGTTCTCTACTCTGATGATGACGGAAAAAAATGGTCCGCCCCCAAAGATATAACATCTTCTGTTAAACATTCAGATTGGACATGGTATGCTACAGGTCCTTGCCACGGTATCCAAATACAAAATAAAAAATATAAAGGACGAATAGTGGTTGCTGCTAATCATATGGTTGCTGGTACAAAATCCTATCATTCCCAACTTATATATTCTGATGACAAAGGTGACACCTGGAAACTCGGAGGTGTAGTTAGCGAACATGGAGGAAATGAAAGTAGCGTTGTTGAACTAGGTAATGGTGAGCTTATGTTGAATATGCGAAACTATAATCGGAAAGAAAGTAAAACCCGCTCCTATGCAATCAGCAAAGATGGTGGAGAAACAATTTCAAAAATGCATTACCTCCCCGAATTGATAGAACCTATTTGCCAGGGAAGTACGATTAATTTTATGAGAAGTGGAAAAATCAGTAACTATATTTTATTTTCAAATCCGGCATCAACAGAGAATAGAGAAAAAATGACGATCAAATTAAGTGAAGACAACGGTCAAACGTGGCCACATACCTATTTGGTATATCCCGGTCCTAGTGCTTATTCAGATTTGGTCAATTTGTCTGATGGAAATATAGGATTACTATATGAATATGGTGTTAACAATCCATACGAAAAAATAGGATTCACTATCATCCCTTTTAATAAGCTCAAAAAGTAAGATAAAATAAAAAACCTCCCAACTGCAAAGAAACAGTTGGGAGGCCAAAGTAATGAACAAAAACAATCTTTTAGCAAGACTTGCCTGTCATAATATCTAATACCAATTTGTCTGTTTCTTCCATTCCACGGGAACCTATCGCTGTCAGATTCGAGATCGATTTATCCACATCCTCGTCGATAATACCTTCCACAGGGGTTACCACTTTGTTCTCCATTGCCATCAAAGCGGAAATCATTGCCGTAGAGACACCGCTCGAAACCTTCAAGGCGCAACTGGGCTTAGCCCCGTCGCAAATCATCCCCGTAATATTTCCGATCATATTCTTGATCGCATACGAAATCTGCGCCTTATTACCACCCATCAGATAAGTAATACCGCAACTGGAACCGGTAGCCGCAACCACACAACCACAGAGGGCAGACAATCGTCCGAGGCTCTGCTTAATGTAAATAACCATCAGATGGCTAAGTGTCAGGGCGCGTATCAACTGCTCTTCCGGACAATCAATATCTTCGGCGAAAGATAAAACAGGCAACGTAGCAGCAATACCCTGGTTACCGCTTCCTGAGTTACTCATAACCGGGATCATCGCTCCATCCATACGGGCATCACAGGCAGCAGCCGTCATCACCAACATATGTGTATAGGCCGAATCGCCCATGTATTTCCGTCCGTATTCTCCGGATACGGTTTTGCTGACAGTATGCCCGTAATGACCTTTTATAGAGGCTTGTGCAGCCTTCTTATTCAGATCGGCTGTTTCAAGGATAAAACGGATTTCATCGAGCGGCATTTCCATCGCAAACTCATAAACGGTAGAAAAAGATAATTTTAATTCTTCCTCGTGGCAGATAGTATCGCCGGATAACTCTTTCCGCAGATCGGTCAGTACCACCCCATCCTTTTCCACATAAATTATATGCGTATGTTCGTGGCAGATGACAACCTTCGACGTCTCTTCGCCGACAGTACAAATAACCTCTATATATAATTTGTCGACATTTTCCTTTAAAGCAATATGGATAATCTTATTCTCTATCATGGCCTTTCCCAACTCCAGAGCTTCCGGCGTTATATCCCGCAGCACCTCCAGTTCGTAAGCAGACTTTCCGATCAGCGTACCCAAAGCAACGGCAATGGGCAATCCTACCATTCCGGTTCCGGGAATTCCTACGCCCATGGCATTCTTCAGAATGTTGGCGCTAAGTAACACCTCGATCTTTTCGGGACGGTGTCCTAAAACTTCGGCAGCCTTGGCAGCAGCCAAAGCGACAGCAACAGGTTCAGTACAGCCGATAGCAGGAATTACCTCCTGATGTATAAGGGATATAATTTGTGATTTTGTCGTATTATCCATGAAAACTATGTTTTATGCGTTAGATTGGGGCAAAGGTAATGATTTAATTAATTACCGGACTTTATATGATCAAAATTATCATTTGTTTTCAGGCAGAAAAGGCAGATACAAAATGATTTGTAATTTATGTTATACGTTTCGCTAAATGTAGAATGAATATGATAAATTCGCAGCGTCCAACGCCATAGCGGGGAAAACTGAATGAATTAAAAATAAAAGATTGTTTATGGAAATGAAAAGATTTATTTTCTACGGGTTGGCGATGCTCGTAGCGTTATTGTTAGTGGCTAAAATATTGATACCGGCATCACCGCCCCCCTCTTCGCCGCCGGAAAGCCTGTTGTCTGAAAACGATGATCTTCTGGAACGCGCGCTCCCCTCACTCGAATATATCCGGACCCATCAGCCGGAAGGTATTCCTGCTTTACATTCTGTTTCTGTTTATTCTCATAACGACTCGTTAAAACTGGATTATTGTTATCCAGATACTCTTATCACCAGACTTATCTCTCCGATTTTTGCTCCTTCTACCCCAACTCATCATCCGGAACACCATTATCAAACATTCCTGGCCACCATACCGGAAGGTGAAGATAGCTTTTTCAATATAGAATATCCGGAATTATGGATACCGACAACAATCTATGTCGTATTCCTGCTATTTCTGTTATCAGTACGGGGAGCTTGTCTTACAGCAGGAATACTTCGCCGGAAATGGGTACACATAGACGAAAGTAAGCCACAACCTCTTCCCTGCCGCTGGGGTAAAGGTCAGTGGATACAGATAACGGACACAGGAGTTTATATCTGTATCAGCGTATTTATTATGACCGGATTATTATCCATGTCACCAATCCCGAAATGGCTGGGCGACAGCCACAGGAAAAACGAAGAGAGCAAATTGCATCCGCCTCTTCGCCTGGAGGGTTTTAGTATGGATCCCGGCAAACTGCTCCAACCGGATGCTTACGGTATCTCGGCTACAGGCGGTGAAAAAGTCTGTATGCTGAAACTACGTTCGTATCTGGACAAGCCTCTGGTGGAAATTATCCGGCAGGCGGATGACGGTACCGTGCAACCGGAATATATTTACGCAGCGAAAAGTACGCCGAGGCGATTCGTCGTTACCCGGCCGGACATTCTGCATTCACTGGAAAAACTATACGGCAAACCTATTCCTTTATTGAAGATGTCTTTATTGGATGAATATGATGAATATTACTGTCCGGGGTCCGGCCTGAAAACGCTGCCTTTGCCAGTATACAAAGTTGAAATTGACAACAAGGCACAGGATCTCTATTATTTCCCTTCTTCTAAGCCGACATATTATCATTATAATTCGAATACGAAGCTACGGAAGAAAATTTCATCCTTGCCCGATAAGTGGTAAAGATTATTATATAAGACGAGTATGTTTCAAAAGTGCTGAATGGAACTTTTGAAACATACTCGTTTATTCTGATTTTTCCGGTTCTTATAAGCTAGTTATCAGCGCCCACCGTTTCGACAGTAAATATTTCCTCATCTGTCCCATTACCACGTCCTTCTTCCAGACGGACACTGAAAACTGCTTCACCTGTTTTTAACTCTTGTGAGGCACGTACTGTCACTTCATACGTGATAGGCTCATCCTGTGAAACCCTGGCTATCCGCACAGGATCCGATATTTCCAGATGCTCCCCTTCCTTTATTTTCACTATGGGAACAACATTCATCGCTTCCTGAAAACTGTTATTTACGATCACGAACGAGATACGGCAAGTTTCACCGGCATCGATCTTTTGGTTATAGGTCAGACTATCCTCATCCAGCAAGATGTCTTCTATCCTCAAGTCAGGAAGAAGCACATGAGACGATGGCGTATATTTAGCCGGTCTGCTCCGCTCGACATAAGTTTCATTATCCGTACTGGCAGCGATCGATGCTCCGGCAATACCACCGACTGCCGTTCCTATGAAAGAACCGATTTCACCTCCTCCGTCATCATCGATTGCCTCCCCGATCAATCCGCCAAAGATCCAGCCGATAAAAGAACCGACCTGTGCCCCAAAGCCGGCCTTGTCTTCAGTGCTCATATTCCTCATTGCCCCGCAACCAGGCAGTATCAACAAAGAAATCATCAGGAAGAGAACTACATTTTTCATATATCAACTATTTCTTTACTGTTTACCGGCAAATAAGATCTTCCGGTTTGACTTTATGACAGCAGAAAGGGGAAAAACCCCCATCCGTTTCCTTTTTTTTATGTAAGTTTGCGGTCTCTTAAACAAAGAATAATGATCAATCAATTTCAGACTCCATCTGCAGACTTGCAACATCAGTATGATCTTCTGCAAAAAGAATTTGAATACGAAAAAGAGATGTACAGGGAGCAGACAGAGCGGACCGGAATACACCGGCGTATCCAGCAGGGAGTTTGCTGGTATCCTGCTATTCCGGGAAGAAGTTATTACAATTCACTGAACCAGCTCGTCGTCGAAGTCGAACGCCGGGATGATAAGGAGATAGAACACAATTTCGAATACGGCCGTCCGGTCTGTTTCTTCACGACAGATGTCAGCGGGAAACCCAAATATCTGAACTTTTCGGCTGTCATCAGTTATGTGCAGGATGACCGGATGGTTGTCGTTTTGCCGACACCTTCCGCTTTATTCGACCTGCAAAATGTGAACAGCGAACTGGGAGTTCAGCTCTATTTCGATGAGACAAGCTACAAAACGATGTTCAATGCACTCTCCGGTGTCATGAAAGCGAAAAACGACCGGCTGGCTTATTTACGCGACGTCTTACTCGGAAAATCGCCGGTGACCCGAAGAACGCTTTTCCCCGTCCGCTTTCCGTGGTTGAATACGACGCAGGAAGAGGCGGTCAATCATGTACTGGCAACGAAAGAGGTATCGATCGTACACGGTCCTCCCGGGACAGGGAAAACGACTACGCTGGTAGAAGCCATCTATGAAACACTGCATAGGGAAAACCAGGTAATGGTCTGTGCACAAAGCAATACGGCTGTCGACTGGATATCCGAAAAGCTGGTAGACAGGGGAATTAACGTGCTCCGCATCGGTAATCCGACACGAGTGAACGACAAGATGCTCTCATTTACCTACGAACGACGCTTCGAATCGCATCCGGACTATCCGGAACTTTGGGGAATCCGTAAGGCTATCCGGGACATACAATCTTCTTTCCGCAAGAAAAGCCATGCGGAAAAAGATACTGCCCGCAACCGCCTTTCACGCCTGCGTTTCCGGGCCACCGAACTGGAAGTAAAGATAGATACGGACCTGTTCGATGAGGCTCGTGTCATCGCATGTACCTTAGTGGGATCAGCCAACCGGGTCCTGACGAACCGGCACTTTACTACCCTGTTTATCGATGAAGCAGCACAGGCTCTGGAGGCTGCCTGCTGGATCGCGATCAGTAAAGCAGACAGGGTGATACTCGCAGGCGACCACCACCAACTCCCTCCTACCATCAAATGTATAGAAGCGGCACGCGGCGGACTCGATCGCACGCTGATGCAGAAAATAGCCATCAGTAAACCTGAAACGGTATCGCTGCTTAAAATACAATACCGGATGCATGACGATATTATGCGCTTTTCATCCCACTGGTTTTACCGGGATGAACTGCAGGCGGCACCGGAAGTAAAATATCGTGGTATCCTGGCTTACGATACTCCTATCGTCTGGTTCGATACGGCTGATTGTAATTTTGAAGAAGACCAACAGTCTGAAAGCCAGAGCCGGATCAACCGGCAGGAAGCAGAGCTGTTGATCGAACAACTACAAAGTTATATCGAGAAGATCAGCAAAGAACGCGTGCTGGATGAGAGTATCGACTTCGGACTGATCTCTCCCTATAAATCGCAGGTACAATATATCCGGAGCCTGATCAAGCGGAACTCTTTTTTCAAACCGTTCCGGAGACTGATCACCGTACATACGGTGGACGGCTTCCAGGGACAGGAACGCGATGTGATCATGATCAGCCTGGTCCGTGCCAATGATCAGGGAAATATCGGTTTTCTGAACGATCTTCGCCGTATGAACGTCGCGATCACCCGTGCCCGCATGAAGCTGATCATCCTGGGAGACACTTCTACCTTGACAAAGCATGCCTTTTACAGGGAACTTTACAAATATATTACGGCAAACGGCCGCGTAATTCCAATAAAACCAATCCCAGAAACGGATAAATAGTATGGTTTATCCGTATATTTCATGCAAGGATTGGTAAAAAGGTAAGTCAGAATTATGTATATTTGTCATCTAAACAAAAAAAACAGCAAGCCATGAAGTACAAATTATTAGTTTTAGACGTAGACGGGACATTGCTCAACAGCAATAAAGAGATAACTGCCCGTACCCAGGCTGCTTTACTGAAAGTTCAGCAGATGGGAATACATATTGTATTGGCATCCGGCAGACCGACCAACGGGGTCATGCCGCTGGCTAAGGCTCTGGAACTGGATCATTACGGTGGTTTCATTCTTTCATATAACGGTGGACAGATCATCAATGTACAAACGGGTGAATTACTTTTTGAAAAACGTATCAACCCGGAAATGTTGCCCTATCTGGATAAGAAAGCAAAGAAAAACGACTTTGCCATTTTCACTTACCATAAAGATTACATCCTGACGGACAAACCCGACAACAAGCATGTGCAGGAAGAAGCCGCCTTGAACAATATGCGTGTGATCGGCGTCGATAATTTTCCGGAGGCTGTCGACTTCAGTCCCTGCAAATGTGTTCTTGCCAGCGACGATGAAGCAGAACTGGTTGGTTTGGAAAATCACTGGAAGAAACGTTTGGACGGTGTACTGGACGTATTCCGGTCGGAAGATTACTATCTGGAGGTTGTCCCCCAGTTTATCAACAAAGGGAATACATTGGGCGTTCTGATGGCAAAACTGAATATCACGACAGAAGAAGTGGTAGCCATCGGCGACGGTATTGCCGACGTACCGATGTTACAGCTTGCCGGAACCAGTGTTGCGATGGGCAACGCCCGCGATTCTGTAAAGAGTTGTACGGACTTCACCACTTTGGCTAACGATATGGATGGTGTTGCAGTCGCTGTGGAAACAGCTATCCTGGCAGCGATCAAACCGACGGAAGTTCCTTTGGACCAGTTGAACATACGTGCCAAACATGCACTGATGGGTAATCTGGGCATTCAATATACCTATGCTTCTGAAGACCGCGTGGAAGCAACCATGCCGGTAGACGAGCGTACGCGCCAGCCTTTCGGTATCCTGCACGGTGGTGCGACACTGGCCCTGGCTGAAACTGTTGCCGGATTGGGTTCCATGATCCTGGCAAAACCGGACGAGATCGTTGTCGGAATGCAGGTAAGCGGTAGCCATATGTCATCGGCCCATGAGGGAGATACTGTACGGGCCGTAGGAACAATTATCCACAAAGGTCGTTCTTCACATGTATGGAACGTAGATGTGTTTACCTCTACTGATAAACTGGTATCCTCCATACGCGTAGTGAATAGTATATTAAAAAAGAAATGAATTCAGAAGAAACAAGCGAAGCAATAGATTCATTGATCAGGCAGGGCCGGAGTTTTGCAATTTACCGTATACCGGGAGAAAAATACCCGCGATTCGTCATGCAAAGTTCCGGTTCTGCCCGCCTTTTATACAGCATAGAAGAGCTGAACGGACAAACAGGATTCGTGATCGCTCCTTTCCGGGTCACCCCGGATTGTCCCATTGTATTGATCCGCCGCGATATAACAGAGGTACCGGCTGTCTTGCCAATGGATTCCATTCGAATGGATCTGGAGTTTCATCCGAATGGAACTGAAAATCCATCCGAATGGAAAACGGAAAGCGATTATATCCGTTGTTTCGATTCCTTCATCAAACCTTTGCAGGAAAAGAAACTGGATAAGCTGGTCCTTTCACGCAGTCTGACACAAAACCGTCTGTCCGATTTTTCACCTGCAAAGGCTTTTTACAAAGCCTGCCAACAATATACCCGTTCGTATGTCTATCTGTGCCATACGCCACAGACCGGGACCTGGATCGGAGGTACACCCGAAATCATCCTCTCCGGAGAAAAAGGAGCATGGCACACGGTCGCCCTGGCCGGGACACAACCGCTTCAAAACGGCGAACTGCCGACCTATTGGGACGAGAAGAATAAGAGAGAACAGCAGATTGTCGCCACCTATATCCACGACCAGCTTACTTCACTCGGTATCGACTCGGTCATGGAAGGTCCGTATTCGGCACGTGCCGGTGCTTTATGCCACCTGAAAAGCGATTTCAGGTTTACCTTGCGTGAAAACAATAAGTTGGGCGACCTGCTCAATTTGCTTCACCCTACCCCTGCCGTCTGCGGATTACCAAAAGCCGATGCTTACCGGTTTATCCTGGACCATGAAGGTTACGATCGCCGCTATTATTCCGGCTTTATCGGATGGTTGGACCCCGAAGGCAGAACCGACCTGTACGTCAACCTGCGTTGTATGCACATCGAAGACAAAATACTTACACTTTATGCCGGAGGAGGTCTGCTCTCTTCCTCAGAGCTTAACGACGAATGGCAGGAAACGGAAGACAAACTACAAACGATGAAAGCTTTGTTGTAAAAACGACTATACGTTTCCGGTCACAAAAACAATTGTTTTCGTAACAGAATACAATTGTTTTTGTAATCAAATACAGTTGTATTTTAAAGTAAAAACAATAGTCTCTTTTATTTATTCTTATTATATATGTAGGGTTTTGACAACCTTTTGACAGAGCACCCTGTTACCTGCAGAATATCAACCAGTTAGACGTGACAGACATCCGGCAAGAGAAATATTTGTGATTTTTCACCCCACAAACATTTGATAATAAATACTTTATAAATCATCAACAAACAATAGACAACGGAAGGTTGATTTGATGTGTATCCTTATTATTAAATCAGATATTATGGTTACTTTTGCATATAAACTCCAATATGAGAATTTGATATGTATTCAGATAAAAAGAATATTCTTCAACTCGTTGCTCTGCTAAAAGAGCACAATATCAGCAAAGTAGTATTATGTCCGGGAAGCCGAAATTCCCCGATCGTTCATACGTTGGCAAATCATCCGTCTTTTTCCTGTTATTCCGTCACAGACGAGCGGAGCGCTGGCTTTTTCGCTCTCGGACTGGCATTGCACGGAGGAAAACCGGCTGCTATTTGTTGCACTTCTGGTACGGCTTTGCTGAACATACATCCGGCTGTAGCGGAAGCATTCTATCAGCAGGTTCCTTTGGTAGTTATTTCTGCAGACAGGCCTGCTGCCTGGATCGGACAAATGGACGGACAAACATTGCCGCAACCCGGCGTATTCGGTTCGCTGGTAAAGAAAGCCGTCAACCTGCCGGAAATACAGACTGACGAAGATGAATGGTATTGCAACCGTCTCGTCAACGAGGCTTTATTGGAGTTGAATCATCATGGAAAAGGTCCGGTCCATATCAATGTGCCGATCTCGGAACCTTTGTTCCAATTCACGACAACCGAATTACCCGACGTCCGTGTCATCACCCGTTACCAGGGGCTCAACATATACGACCGGGAATATAATTCATTGATCGAACGGCTGAACAAGTACAACAAACGCATGGTGGTAGTCGGACAGATGAGCCTAATCTATCTTTTTGAAAAGAAAATATCCAAACTGATATACAAACATTTTGCGTGGTTGACCGAACATACCGGAAACAGGACCATTCCCGGTATTCCGGTCAAGAATTTCGATGCAGCGCTTTATGCCCTGCCCGAAGAGACGTTAGAGAAAATGGTCCCCGAACTGGTAATTACTTACGGAGGCCATATCGTATCCAAACGTTTGAAAAAATTCCTGCGTAACCATCCGCCCAAAGAACACTGGCATGTATCGGCAGACGGCGAGGTTGCCGACCTTTACGGCTCTCTGACGACAGTGATCGAGATGGACCCGTTTGAATTTTTAGAGAAGATAGCCTATTTACTGGAGAATAAAACGAGCGAGTTCCCCCGCGTCTGGGAAAATAATACAAAGGAATTGCCCGAACCGGAATTCGCTTACTCCGAAATGGCCGCGATCGGTACGCTGATCAAGTCGTTGCCGACTCCTTCCGCTTTACACTTAGGGAATAGCTCGACAGTGCGTTATGCCCAGTTATATACATTACCGGAAGAGGTGGAGGTTTGTTGTAACCGGGGTACGAGCGGCATAGAAGGTTCGCTTTCAACAGCCCTGGGATATGCTACGGCTTCGGACAAGCTGAACTTTATCGTGATTGGCGATCTGAGTTTCTTTTATGATATGAATGCTCTCTGGAACAGTAATTATGGCTGTAATGTTCGTATTTTGTTGCTGAACAACGGAGGAGGCGAGATTTTCCAGGCATTACCCGGCTTATCTTTGTCGGACAAGACACACCGTTTTGTCACGGCCTCGCATAAAACGTCTGCACAAGGTTGGGCGACTGAACGGGGATTCCTTTATCAGGGAGTACATAATACCGAAGAACTGGAAGAAGCGATGAAAGCCTTTACGGAACCGAACCCGGCTAGCCAGCCGATCCTGATGGAAGTGTTTACCGAAAAAGAAGAAGATGTTCGCTTGTTGAAAGAATATTATCATAAACTAAAATAATATGCCAATCAGGAGTTACTTTCATTGGCACATTGGCAAATTAAATAATTATATATTATGTCTACACAAAGAGAATGGAAAACAATAAAGGAATACGAAGATATTCTTTTTGATTTTTATAACGGGATTGCCCGTATCACTATCAACCGCGAACGTTACCGTAATGCCTTCACGCCTACTACAACGACGGAGATGAGCGATGCACTTTATATTTGCCGTGAACGCCAGGATGTAAGTGTGATCGTTCTGACAGGAGCCGGTGATACCGCATTCTGCGCCGGAGGGGATATGAATGTAAAAGGTCACGGCGGTTATATCGGTAAAGATGGCGTGGCACGCCTGAATGTGCTCGATGTACAGAAGCAGATCCGCTCTATGCCTAAACCGGTCATTGCTGCCGTAAATGGTTTTGCTATCGGTGGAGGCCACGTATTGCATGTAGTTTGTGATTTGACCATTGCTTCGGAAAATGCGATCTTCGGACAAACGGGTCCTCGTGTGGGCAGTTTTGACGCCGGTTTCGGTTCTTCTTATCTGGCCCGCATCGTCGGACAAAAGAAAGCACGTGAAATATGGTTCCTCTGCCGTAAGTATAATGCACAGGAAGCACTCGATATGGGACTGGTAAACAAGGTTGTTCCTTTGGATAAGCTGGAAGACGAATACGTTGAATGGTCTGAGACCATGATGATGCACAGTCCGCTTGCCCTCCGTATGATCAAAGCCGGCTTAAACGCCGAACTCGACGGCCAGGCAGGCATCCAGGAACTTGCCGGTGATGCAACCATGCTTTATTACATGACCGACGAAGCGCAGGAAGGCGGTAAAGCATTCCTGGAAAAACGCCGCCCTCGTTTTGAGGATTATCCGAAGTTCCCGTAATCGATAAATAGATTAAGCTTAATGGAACAAATTTTCCGGCAACAAGAATATCGCCAGTGGCTTACGGAATTAAAACAAAATATCCGTAAAAGCCAGATTAAAGCCGCAGTCGCTGTAAACACTGAACTTATCCGTTTATATTGGGATTTAGGAAAACAAATCGTAGAGAGACAAGAAAGCACACAATGGGGCAGCGGATTCATTGAGCAGTTGAGTAAGGATTTACAGGAAGAATTTGTAGATATAAAAGGATTATCTGTTAGTAATCTTAGACGATGCAAGCAGTTTTATTTGTTTTATCATCAAACAATTTCAATTCGCGCGCAACTTGTGCGCGAATTGAGCGACCTTTCTATATTTGAAATTCCTTGGGGACATCATTTATTACTTCTTGGGAAAATCAAGTCCCCTCAAGAGGCCCTCTTCTATATCCATAAAACCATTGATAACGGTTGGAGCCGCTCTATTCTGGAATATCATATAGAGAAAAATCTGTATGCTCAACAAGGAAAAGCGATCAATAACTTTGCCGTTACTCTTCCGCAACCACAAAGCGAACTGGCTAACGAATTGCTCAAAGATCCCTATCATTTCGATTTTCTCCAATTGTCAGAAAAAGCTTTGGAAAGGGATATCGAAACAGGTTTGGTAAGCCATATTTCTCAATTTCTGCTTGAATTAGGGAAAGGTTTTGCCTATATGGGAAGACAATATACTTTGAAGGTCGGTCAGAAAGAATACAAATTAGATTTATTATTCTATCATACCCGACTAAAAGGTTATATTGTTATCGAACTAAAAGCCAAAGAATTTGAACCCGAATATATAGGCAAGCTTAATTTTTATATATCCGCCATTGACGAACTGATACGAGATAAAGCGGATCATCCGACTATTGGTATATTACTTTGTAAAGGAAAAGATGATTATGAAGTTGAATTTTCTCTACGCGATATAAATAAACCCATCGGAGTCAGTTCCTATACATTTAGTGAATTACCCAAAGAGATACAACAAGCTCTGCCTGATGTGGGAGAGTTAAAACAACAGCTCAACGACTACATCAAAAGTAATCAGAAAAAGAATGAAAACAACGCCTTATAAAATCCGGATCATCCCCAGGGTACTGCATTTCAAACAACCGGCAGGAACATCGAGAGGGACATATACTACGAGGAAAAGCTGGTATTTATATCTTACTTCGGAAGAAGATCCCGGACGAATTGGTATAGGGGAATGTGCTCCCCTTCCTAAATTAAGTTGTGATGATCTGCCGGATTATGAACAAATACTGGCAACGATCTGCCGACAAACGGAACGAACCGGAATGCCTGATACGGAAGCGCTCCGTCCCTATCCTTCCATCCTTTTCGGACTGGAAACAGCTTTCCGTCATTTCAGTACAGGAGATTTTGCCCTCTGGGACACCCCTTTTTCAAGGAGTGAGGCAGGTATTCCGATCAACGGCCTGATCTGGATGGGCGATTATAAAAAAATGCTGGAGCAGATCGAAACAAAAATGCAAACCGGCTTCCGTTGCATCAAACTGAAAATCGGAGCGATCAACTTTGAGGAAGAACTGGCGTTGCTAAAACATATCCGCGCCCATTTCTCTGCGAAAGAAATAGAACTACGGGTAGATGCGAATGGCGCATTCTCTCTGACAGATGCCCTGGATAAATTATATCGGCTATCCGAACTCGACCTGCATTCTATCGAGCAGCCTATCCGTGCCGGACAATGGGAAGAGATGGCACGTCTTACAGCACAGACACCGCTTCCTATTGCACTGGATGAAGAACTGATCGGTTATAATACCCTGCTGGAAAAAAAAGAGCTTTTGTCTGCTATCCAACCGCAATATATCATATTGAAACCTTCCCTGCATGGCGGCATAAGCGGCGGTCAGGAATGGATAGATGAAGCTGAAAAACAAAAGATCGGTTGGTGGATCACTTCCGCCCTGGAATCTAATATCGGATTGAACGCGATAGCACAATGGTGTGCCACATTCAATAATCCGTTACCACAAGGGCTGGGAACAGGGGCATTGTTTACAGACAACATAGAGATGCCTTTGTCCATGCATAAAGATTGTTTATGGTACGATGGTAACTCTTTTCCTTCCGGAGAGGTGGCAGAGAGTGTGCTACAGCCGGAGAGAAAAGAACTGTCAACAGACCCTAATAAACAGGAATTACATCTGGAAAACGATATTATTTGCCATGCAGATAATATACAGCAATTAATTTCCGGACTCTCCGACAATACGCCGCAAATACAACGTGATCTTTACAACTTCCTGGCAGACTGGTTCAATGAATCTCCTTATATAACGGTACACACCTCCGGTTCTACCGGAACACCCAAAGCATTTACCGTTCGCAAAGAGCAGATGATGCAAAGCGCAATCCTCACCTGTTCTTTTCTCCAATTACAAAAAGGCGACACAGCCTTATTATGTATGCCTTTACAATATATTGCCGGGAAGATGGTAGTTGTACGTGCACTGGTTGCCGGATTAAAACTCATCCTGCGTACGCCGTCAGGACATCCGCTGGCTGATGTAAAAACCCCGCTCCGCTTTGCTGCAATGATTCCTTTGCAGGTATACAATACACTTCGAATACCGGAAGAAAAGGAACGTCTTTACCAAACGGAAATACTGATCATCGGAGGCGGAGCAATCAACAAAGAACTGGAAACAGAGATCAGGGCATTTCCCAACACCGTCTATTCTACCTACGGCATGACAGAAACGCTCTCGCATATCGCATTACGCAGGTTGAACGGGCCGGAGGCCTCTTCTTCCTACACTCCTTTCCCTTCTGTACAACTTTCTCTGTCGCCGGAGGAAACACTTGTCATCGATGCCCCTCTGGTGTGCGACGAAACTTTAGTTACGAACGACATTGCCAAGATACATCTGGACGGTACTTTCACCATCCTGGGAAGAAAAGACAACACCATCAATACCGGAGGAATAAAAGTACAGATAGAATGTGTAGAAGAAACACTTCGTTCAATAATTTCTGTTACCTTTGCGGTAACGGCTGTTCCACATCCGGGATTAGGGGAAGCAATTGTGCTATTGGTGGAAAAGGCAGCAGATACGGACGGCCTTCCTGATAAGATCGCCTCCCTCCTGCCCAGATATCAACAGCCTAAATATATCAGGCAGGTAGACGCCATCCCACTTACAGGGAGTGGCAAAACAGACCGGAAAGCCTGTCGCTTACTGGCTGCACAACTAATCTGATCATCATTTAAAAACACTATACTTATGAGGTATTTGACACTTACCGTATTATCATTTCTCACGCTATCGTCCGCCTACGGACAGAGTGGAGAAAGTTGCCGGTTCGCACCGGACCCGACGCTTCAAAAACCGGAGGTTTATGCCGGATATGATTGCGTCAACCTCCTGGACAGTACATCCGTAACCGTACAACCAACCGGTTCGGGGTCTTTTTCTGTCTGCAAAACCATCAAGATACAGACTCCCCGCGGAGCAGTCGCCAACCGTATCATCAAATACGATTACGACCCGCTGACAGCTTTCGCCCAATTCAAGAGAGCGACCGTTTACCGTGCCAACGGAGACGTGATCAACCTGGATGTCACACAAGCCTGTGATTACGCAGCACCGGCACGTGCCATTTATTGGGGTGCCCGCCAGATCATGCTTGAAGTAGGCCAGTTGAATCCGGGCGATATCCTGGACTATGAGATCGACAAGAAAGGTTTCACCTACGCATTATTGGCAGATGGCGGTGATGACGAATCCCGTTTCATCCCTCCTATGCGCGGGCAATTTTATGATATCGTTCCTTTCTGGGTTACAGAACCGACTGTGCGTAAAGTGTACAAAGTATCCATTCCGATGGAAAAAGAGATGCAGTTCCAGTTCTATCAGGGTGACTGTGCTTCCTCCATGCGTTACGAAGACGGACGTAAAGCATATACATTCTCGACGAACGATATCATGCCGACCAAACGGGAACCCAATATGGTAGACCTGTTCGATGCGGCTCCGAAACTAATGATGTCATCCACTCCGAAATGGCAGGATAAATCATTGTGGTTCAATAAGGTTAACGAAGATTACGGAAGTTTTGCTCCATTACCCGAAGCCCAGAAAAAAGTAGACGAACTGATCAAAGGGAAGAAAACGGAAATGGAAAAGATCGCCGTCCTCACCCACTGGGTTGCCGATAATATCCGTTATTCGGGTATCTCGATGGGAAAAGGAGAAGGTTTTACACTTCATAATACCCAGATGAATTATACTGACCGCTGTGGTGTTTGTAAAGATATCGCCGGGACATTGATCTCCTTCCTCCGCATGGCAGGCTTTGAGGCTTATCCGGCTATGACAATGGCAGGCAGCCGGGTGGAAAGTATCCCCGCCGACCATTTCAACCACTGTGTCGCTGTCGTTAAATTATCAAGCGGTACTTATATGCCGCTCGACCCGACCTGGGTTCCTTTCTGCCGTGAATTATGGAGCAGTGCCGAACAACAGCAAAACTATCTGCCGGGCGTCCCGGAAGGTTCCGATCTTTGCCTGACTCCCGTCTCCGCTCCGGAAAACCATTATGTACGCATTCATGCAAACAACAAACTGGATGCGAAAGGTACACTGACCGGACAGTTTACTATCACTGCCGAAGGCCAGTCGGACAGTAATATCCGTGGTATGTTTACCCGTGGCTGGCAGTCGCAATGGAAGAATATGCTGGAAAGCCAGTTATTGAATGTTTCTCCTAAAGCCCGTCTGATCAGCGTTGATTACGGTAAAGACCCGAAAGACTATCAGGCTGCCCCTATTAAAATCACTTTCCGCTACGAGATACCGGAATATGCTATTGCCGGTAAAGAAGAATTGGTATTTAAACCGATGGTAATGAACAACCTGTATAATCAGGTAAAAAGTTATCTGCGCATTGACACCGACCTTGCAGAACGTCAGTATGGCTTCAAAGACGCTTGTTCCCGACTGGTTGAACTGGACGAAACAATCCAGCTGCCCAAAGGATACAGCCTGCTGAATGAAGCTAAAAACGAAAGTAAGCAAAGCGATGCCGCCGACTTTGAAGGTTCATTAAGCCAGCAAGGCGATAAAGTGACGCTTCACCAGAAGCTCGCTTTAAAAAAACGTATATATGAAGCGAACGACTGGGACGGTTTCCGTTCAGCCGTCAATGCACACAAAGGTTTCGGAGATTATTTAATTATTAAAAAGTAAAAGACGATGACTAGGATATTAAATAAATTCGCGCTGCTTCTCTGTCTGCTCGCCCTCACAGCATCCATATTTGCTGCATCGGAAGCCGAATACAGGAAGTTATCGAAAGCATATATTTTGAATGCAGACGGCAGTCAGGAGTTCCGCTATACTATGGAACTGACCCTTTTCACCCATACTGCCATGAACGGTACATACGGAGAAAGTTTCATTGTATACAATCCCCAATATCAGGATTTGAAGATCAATGCTTCTTACACCAAACAGAAAGACGGTAACATCGTTAAAACGCCGGATAATGCTTTTGTCGAAGTATTACCCCGCGCGGCAGCCGATGCTCCGGCTTACAATAATCTGAAAGAGATGGTTGTTGTCCATACCGGACTGGAACTGGGGGCAACCATTTATCTGGATTATACCCTGACCTCCAAACCGGGTTACCTTCCGGAACTGGATATCTACGATGAGATTTTACAGACTTCCCCGGTAAAGGAATATACGATCAGCTTGTCTGTTCCTGAAAACAAACCGCTTGCCTATACTCTGGAGAATGTCAATTCCAAACCCATAGTGGCAACTACCAACGGAGTGAAAACCGTCACCTGGAAACTGAATAATCAGCCGGCCTCTTCCCGTGATCCGTTCGTATCGACTGCCAATGGAGATGTTCCATTCCTGACAGCCTCTACTTATGCATCCAACAAAGATGCCCTGCATACATTATTTGCCCAGTTCACTCCTGCCAATGATGTACAGTTGAATGCTATCGCTGAAAACCTGACAGCCGATATAAAGAATGACACCGAAAAGCTACAGGCGATCCTCAAACATGTGACCGAAGATGTCGGTTACAGCCAGGTACCTTTACGCGATACCGGATTCAAGATCCGTTCAATTAACGATGTATTCTACTCCGCTTACGGAACAGAAGCGGAAAAAACAAACTTGCTGAACGGTTTGTTAAATGCAGCCGGTATCAAGGCAGAAACAGCCGCATCTTATCGTGTCAATGCAGATCCTGCCAGTCTCGGATTGAATGCCATAAAAGAACTGGTCGTTATTGCTAACGCAGACGGCAAACAATACATCATGTCTCCGATGTCCAGTAAAATGGCTGCAGCCGGTTGGAACAACCAAACACCGGTCATCAGCCTGACAAATGCCGGGACCCCGGTAGCTATCAGTACACCTGACGCCGGTATAAATTATGAAGTAGCTATATCTGTTTCTCCGGAAAAAGCAGAATCGCAGGTGAAGGCTACTATCGGTGACGCCTACGCGCCTTATTACGGTGGAAACAGATCTGCGTATGCAGGAAGCGAATCATCTTCACAGCCATTGAAAGCGAACAACGGCTATGTAATGGTCACTTTACCGGATGCCCCTGTCAGTCTGGCGTACAGCAGCTATTGCCATATGAACAGTACCCGTAAAGAAAACCTGTTATTACCCTGTAAGTCGAACGAACATTATGCTTACACGGTAACGATACCGACAGGTATGGAACTCGCAACCCCTGAATCTGTAAAAACAATCGAAAATGCAGCCGGGAAAGTCGTTATTTCCGTCAAACAGAACGGTAATAAAGCAGAAGTAGAACGTTCTTTGCAACTGAACAAGCAATTATATACGTCGGCCCAATTCGTTAACTTACGCGACTTGTTGACAGAATGGGGTAATCAATCGAATAAAGTGCTGTTATTGTCAGTCGACTAAGTAAATACAAACAATAATTTATTCAAGGATGGAATGACAGAATTATCTTGTTCCATCCTTGTTTTTTTATTGAATAGTGATAACTTTACAACAAAATATTAATCACTTAAACCGTTGATCTATGCAAATACTATCAAATCTACTCTTAACACTTTTATTATGTTGCATTCCGGGGATTACTTATGCCCAAAGCCTCTCTCTGGAGCTATATCCCCAACCGCAGCATATTGTCATTTCCAACCAGCAATATATCCCTTCCCACGGATATACCTTGCAAGGTATCAGCAATCCGGACGCCGATGCAGTGAAGATATTGAAAAAAGCATTGCCTTTCGCCCAATCCGGCAAATCGTTGCCGCTGGAAATCAAAAAGCTCAAAGCAAAAACACCCGAAATGGAACGCTCCGGTGCCTATATTCTGGATATATCCAAGAAAAAGATCACCATCGAGATCGTAGACGACCGTTCCCTGTTCTATGCAGCCCAGACATTGAAACAGTTGGTCAGCTACAATGAAGCAGGAAAACGTACACTCCCCCTCTGCACTATTACAGACTATCCCGACGTACTTAACCGGGGAACTGTCGAAGGCTTTTACGGAACTCCGTGGAGCCATGCCGACCGTATCAGCCAGCTTCGCTTCTACGGAGAGTTTAAGATGAACACTTACATTTACGGTCCGAAAGACGATCCTTTCCACAGTGCCAGCTGGCGCGAACCTTACCCTGCCGATCAGGCTAATCAGATCAAAGAACTGACAGCCGAAGCCGCACGTAACAAAGTCGATTTCGTATGGGCAATCCATCCGGGACAAGATATCCAATGGAATGCGACCGACAGCAGTAATGTTATTTCCAAATTCGAACAGATGTACAATTTAGGCGTACGTGCTTTCGCCGTTTTCTTCGATGACATTTCCGGGGAAGGGACCAATGCAGCCAAACAGGCAGGCCTGATGAATTATATCCAAAAGGAATTTGTAGAAAAGAAAAACGATATCCAGCCATTAATCATGTGTCCGACAGAATATAACCGTGCCTGGGCTCGTACCGACTATCTGGATATTCTCGGCGAACAACTCCATCCGGCTGTTCAGATCATGTGGACCGGTAACCGTGTAGTAGACGATATCACCCTGGAAGGTCTTGAATGGGTAAACAAACGTATCCGACGTCCGGCTTATATCTGGTGGAACTTCCCGGTAAGCGACTATTGCCGCGATCATTTATTGATGGGACCGGCCTATGGTCTGGATACACAAGCTTCAAACGCCATGTCCGGCTTTGTCGCCAATCCGATGGAACATGCGGAAGCATCTAAAGTGGCCCTGTTCGGTGTCGCTATGTATAGCTGGAATATTCACAATTACGACCCGCAACTGGCATGGGAAAAGGCTTGCGAATATTTAGTGCCGAAAGCATCTATCGCTTTCAAAACATTCTGCGAGAATAACAGCGATCCGGGACCTAACGGTCATTTATACCGCAGGGAAGAATCGACCCGCTATCAGGCTTTAGCCGATAATTTTCTATCCGGTTATCGGAACGGACGTTTCGGCGAAAGAGATGCGAATCAACTCGGGGCCTTGTTTGCACAGATACAGGCGGCCCCTGAACTGATCTATAACCAGGGCGACAACAAAGAACTGATCAAAGAAATCAATCCCTGGCTGATGCAGTTCGAGCTACTCGGCAGATGCGGAACCAACGCATTACACATGGCGCATGCCTGGTATGAAAAAGACCGCCAGAACACCTGGCAACGTTTCCTGGCTGTCTCTGCCGTTATGGATAGCATGAAATTAATCAACCGCTCTTTCAATCAGAATCCATACCAGAAAGGCGTCAAAGTCAGTACGCGGGTACTTATGCCTCTTATTGAAGGAATATACCGGCAAACCAGCCGTAACCTGCTCTCGACAACAGAAACTCCGTCCAACGAGATCCGGGTGAGTACGGCTTCAACCATTACGAATGTAAACCAGTTGAAAAATCAACCGTGGTCGGAAGATGACGGCCTGATTGCATATGTCCCTATGCTCGAAGTCGTAAAAGTGGAACCGGACGAGTATATCGGCCTGGGATGGGAAATCCAGAAAGATGCCGAATCTTTCACATTCAACTTACCGCAAAGTAATATGGAAGGACGTGTATTCGAATGGTCGGCAGACGGTAAAACATGGATTCCCCTCTCCGATATTCCGGCGGACCGGACCAAATTTACCGTCAACAATGTTGACCCGAAAGCTCACTTTATCCGGATGCGTAACAATTCCGGCAAACAAATGGAATTAAAGGTGGCCTCTTTCTCCGTAAAGACCAAAGAAGTTCCTGAAATCAATGAAGAACTGATGATGTACGATCTGAACCTGAATACCTACAAGACATTGAAACCGGGTGAAAAAGTAAATGTGAAATGTGAAGGTGTAGATCAATATATCGAATTCTATCTGTCAGGCGACAACGAAAGTATGGTATCCGTTTCCGGAGAAGATAAAGAAGGTGAAACCAATATGTTGTACTGCGGATATGCCGGTTACATCAGACTGAACAAGATATCTTTTGATGATATACAAACACTAACGATCACTCCGGCAGGCAAAACCCCGATCCTGATCCATCAGATCGTAAGGGAATGATCGACTGAACAACCAATAAAAAGAGCCGTAAGTGATGTAATTTACGGCTCTTTTCTTTATTTCTCGGAACACAGCACTGATATTAAAAGGTTTTCAATTCTTTGCCTGTCTGTATTTTTCTAACTACTTTTGCCAATTATAAAAACAAACAGCATGACTTACGAAGAAACGCTTCACTATCTATATACAAGCATTCCGGTATTTCAGCACAGCGGGGCATCCGCTTACAAGCCGGGATTAGATACCAGTATCGCACTGGATAATTATCTGGGTAATCCGCATAAAGCCTATAAAACGATCCATGTAGGAGGGACAAACGGGAAAGGTTCCGTCAGCCACTTACTGGCTGCGATCCTTCGTCAGTCCGGATATAAAGTAGGACTTTTCACCTCGCCTCACTTGATCGATTTCCGCGAGCGTATCCGTGTCAATGGTAAAATGATCCCCCAGGAATATGTTATAGACTTTGTTGAACGTCACCGTACTACTTTCGAACCTCTTCATCCCTCCTTCTTTGAACTCACTTCTACTATGGCTTTCGATTATTTCCGTGCCGAAAAGGTAGACTTTGCCATTATTGAAGTAGGTATGGGCGGACGACTGGACAGTACGAACATTATCACACCGATCCTGAGCATCATTACGAATATCAGCCTCGATCATACGCAGTTCCTGGGTGATACGGTTGAAAAGATTGCATTCGAGAAGGCCGGTATCATCAAACCGAAAGTTCCGGCACTCGTCGGAGAAATATATACCCAAAGTGTCGCACAGGTCTTTGCCGATGCTGCAGACAGGAACGATACATTGGTTTACTTTGCTTCGCAGGAGGACCTGCTTAACGAATCATATCTGATGGATACGGGTGAATGGTATTTCGACTCTGTCGAATACGGACAGCTATTCGGCGAGTTGGGCGGAGTTGCCCAGGTCAGAAATGCCAAAACGGTTCTCGCTGCCCTGAATCTGCTTCAAAGCTTAGACATCGATATTCCGGATGAAGCCGTTCGTGAAGGTTTCGAACATGTTGTAGAGTTCACCGGATTAATGGGACGATGGCAGGTTTTACAGGAAAAGCCGAAAGTGATATGCGATACAGGTCACAACACCGGCGGATGGCAATATTTGAATATGCAACTCAAAGAAGTGATAAAACGTTCCCGTCGTACATATATGATTGTCGGTATGGTAAACGACAAAGATGTCAACGGCGTACTGGAGTTAATGCCTACCGATGCTTTTTATTTTTTCACACAGGCGTCTGTCGAACGGGCAATGTCGTCAACCGATATCGCCGCTTTAGGTATGATGCATGGTTTAAGCGGTGTCACCTGCGATAATGTAGCTGTAGCTGTCGAACGTGCCCTCGCAACTGCCGGGGAAGACGATACGATCTTTATCGGAGGAAGTACTTTTATCGTAGCCGATGCGCTGCCTCTTTTCATGAAAGAAAACAAATAATATAACTTAATTAAAACAAATATCATGATTGAACAAATTCATCAGAAACTGAGCGACTCAAAAGTGGCACGATGGAGCGTGCTGGCACTTGTCGCCTTTACTATGTTATGCGGGTATTTCCTCACCGATGTGATGGCACCGCTTAAACCGATGCTGGAAGAACAACTTTCCTGGAACAGTACCGAATACGGCTTCTTCACAAGTGCCTACGGTTGGTTCAATGTCTTCCTTTTCATGTTGATCATCGGGGGTATCGTACTGGATAAGATGGGTGTCCGTTTTACCGGAGTCGGTGCCTGTATTTTAATGATTATCGGTTGTTCTCTTAAATATTATGCAATATCCGATTTCTTTACCATGGAAGGTGAACTGTTCGGATGGAAAGCCCAGGTTATGGTTGCGGCTCTCGGTTATGCTATCTTCGGTGTTGGTGTTGAAACAGCCGGTATCACCGTTTCCAAGATCATCGTAAGATGGTTCAAAGGGAAAGAAATGGCATTGGCTATGGGGCTTGAAATGGCTACAGCCCGTTTGGGTACGGCACTGGCATTGTCGATCACTGTTCCGGCAGCGAAGTTCTTCGGCAGTATCTCTGCTCCGATCCTGCTTTGCCTCTGTATGTTGTGTATCGGTCTGATCGCTTTCCTTGTATTCTGTGTGATGGACCGCAAACTGGATACATCCATGAGTGCTGTCGAACAGGCAGAAGAGGAAGAGCCGTTCCGCCTGAAAGACATCGGACTGATTATTACAAGCAAAGGGTTCTGGTTGATCGCCCTGTTGTGCGTATTGTTCTATTCTGCTGTATTCCCGTTCCTGAAATATGCAACCGACCTGATGGTCAACAAATATAATGTAAGCCCCGACCTGGCCGGTAACATTCCGGCCATCCTGCCTTTCGGTACGATCCTGCTGACACCGTTCTTCGGAAACCTGTACGACCGTAAAGGAAAAGGAGCTACTATCATGATCTACGGTGCATTGATGCTGATCGGCGTACACCTGCTATTTACATTGCCGATCCTCAACGAATGGTGGTTTGCTACCATTGTCATGGTCGTATTAGGTATTGCTTTCTCCCTGGTTCCGTCAGCTATGTGGCCTTCCGTTCCGAAGATCATTCCGGAAAAACAGCTGGGTACAGCTTATGCCCTGATCTTTTGGGTTCAGAATATCGGATTAAGTATGGTTCCACTTCTGATCGGCTGGGTACTGGATACCTACTGCAAGATTGACAACGGCACCGGAAAACCGGCCTACGATTATACGCTGCCGATGGCAATCTTTACTTGTTTCGGTGTGTTGGCATTGATCATCGCTTTACTATTGAAGCGTGAAGATAAGATCAAACATTACGGTCTGGAACAGCCCAATATCCAAAGCGATGCCGATAAAGCACGTATCCTCGCAGAAGAAACGATTGCAGAGCCTTAATGAGCTAAGGTTAACATAAAAAAGTCCCGGTATTTTCTTCAAGTAAAATACCGGGACTTTTTATTTACTAAAGAAAGGATTATCTTATTCTTTTACTAATTTTTGGGGTTCACGACGCGTATACTATATTATAATCATAACGAAGCTAATAAATTTGTTATTTCTTTATGAACTTCAGAGCTATTAGTATATCGTCCTTCCGCATAATTCTTTTCCGCTTGATCAACTCTCATATTCAGTTCCTCTAAGGTATATAGTTCAGTCACTACTTTTAATTTACCTTCATCATGACTACAACGTAAATGTCGGATATAATTAATTACATCTTTCACCATGCTTTCATCAGAAATAATAGTACTTAACTCTTTCAGAAGCGTTGCATTTAATTCCATAGTTGTCATATATTAACTCCTTTCTATTTATAGAGGTTTGTGACAAAGATAATTATTATTATTGCAATTCATTTCTTCCTCTAAACTTATACGTATAATCCACTCCAAAGAGTGCCCCTGCAAATGTGCTGATCTTGCCGGAAGAGGAATAGTTAGCCCCCTCCCGGCAAGCATAATCGGCAACCCGGTATTTTACGGATTCAATTTTTTCAATAACAACTTTCCGGATTTGAATTTGACGCTATTGCGTGCTGCGATTAAACATTCTTTGCCGGTTTTAGGGTTTCGACCGAGGCGGGGATTCTGTTCCCAACGGGAGAGAGTTCCGAAACCCTGAAGTATTATTTTGTTTCCTTCTGCCAATTCGTCGGATAGAATATCCATTAAGGTATTCAGGTAGTGCCGACTGTCATTTTGGGTAATGGATAAACGGGTGGAAAACTCGTTTATTAAATCATTCTTGTTCATAAATCGTTTTTTAGAGTTGTGATAGATGGAACAGAGCCTGGAAGTTCTGTTTTCCAGGCCCTGTTGTTAAGATTGGATGATAGCGTATCGAAATGGGTTAAATACCACCTCCACCAGTCGGTGCATTAGCTTCTATATCTATAGTCATATCACCGCCGCCACTGATGGCATTTGCCAGTGTGATAGTGCCGTTTTGACTGGTTGAAAAATTATTGTTTATTGTTACGGTAATAACGTTTGTATAGCTACCTGCAGAGCCGGATTTTTCACCCGTATCGATGGTTAACCAATTGTTGGAACTATTGGCTGTGATACCTTCCGGAGAAGTAACGGTCAAAGTGAATTGGTCATTCTCTTTGGCATCAGTCATTGTTACTTTGGCATTGCCACTACCTGCGGCGGTAAATGAATTGGAACCTGTTTTTGAACTGAAATTCCCGTCAACAAGTGCCGTAATCGCCGCCTCTTTCAAAGTCACGTTTACAGTTGTTTTGCCACCGTTATCATTGGTGAAGGTGATACTTCCGTTAGAGCCTGCACCTTCAGCAGTCTTGACCATTATCACATGATCGGTTTTCTTTTCGCTATCGACAGTCAGCCAGCTAGTTGAGGTACTAACAGTTGTCGCTTCGTTTGTTTGCAGTTTGATTGTTTGTCCTACTGCATTGTAAAGCGTAGCTGTGGATGAACCGCTATCGTAAGTGCTTAGATTACCGGAAACAGTAACCATCGAAACCGTAGGTCCGGCAGGCAGTTCCGATGCGACTTCGATCACCTGTGTTTTGGTTGGATCCAATACGTTCGTGATCGTAATCTTGCCGCCGGTCTTTGCTTCAGAAATGTTGCTGATCGTAGCCGTGATGATTGTCTGTTTATTACCATCATTCGTGGCTGTACCAGCCTTAGCTTCAACACCAAACCAATCGCTTCCGGTGGTAGCTCCCGCCGTAATCCCCTCCGGTGAAATGACTGTCACAGCAAACGAATTTCCACTTTTAGCTAAAAGTGTTACCTTAGGAATACTACCCTCACCTCCGGTCATATCCAATGTGTTTAGGCTACCCGTTTTAAAATTGCTTTCTTCCAGTGCCTTCATTGCCGGATCTTTCAGATGAACGGTGACAGCGGTTGTTTTATTGTTGACCGTCGGTGTGAAATTGACTGTGGCAGTTCCGTTATTGTCTCCTCCGCTTCCCACTGTCAGCGTATAATCGGCAACGGCCTGGTCGCTGTTTGCCGGATCGATAGATAACCATGCGGGAGCATCGGCGATGGCAGCCGAGCTACCGGTTGTCGTAGTTTGACCTTCCACTTTCGTGTCCGCCGTCGCTTTCAAAAGAATGGTTTGACCTGTAGCATTATAAAGTGTAGCCGTCAGGCTTTCCGCATCGAACGTATTGTAATTGCCTGCTGCTGCCGTCCATGAAATTTCCGGACCCGCCTGTGGCTTGACCACGATATCCTTGTGCTCGCCGCTCGCCGGATTGGTCAGGCGGATGGTAACAGGCAAAATTTTGCCTTGGCCCGACAATTTAGTCTCGTCTACCTTATAAGTATACAGCTTTTCTAGCGGTGCGGTCGCTTTTGTTACGGAACGTGTTGTCGGATCGGCAATCAGCCACTCCGCCGAACCGGTCTTATAGATCAGCTTCTCTGTCAATTCCGTGTTTGAACCGATCTTAAAAGCGAGCTTACTGCCGTCTTCCGGTGCTATGGAAATCGTACCGTTCTCCTGCACATAAGCATTTGTGGTTGTAGCATCTGCCGTAAGTACTATTTTCATATCCTTATCGAAATTGTTTTCCGGTTCGTAGTCATCTATCGAGCCGCCGTCGTCCCAGTCCTGTACGTTCAGGGTGAAGTCCAGGTGATAGTCGTCGGCTTTCGTAATGGCGATTGTGTACCGATGATTGTAAGCCACTTCGATATAGCTGCCAACGCCATTTTGTATCTGCTGGAAGGGAATCTGATAAGTCACCTCTTTCTGTTCCGTCTTGTTGACAGCATATTTCCCTGTCAGGATCAGGAATCCTTCGTCGGCTTTCGGGCTGGGCCAGCTGTAGAAAGCACCGGTCGTTGTCGGGGCAGCTTCCGTTTGCTTATCGGCAAGCATTTCGCGTTTCGGATACGTGATCAGATCGTCCGATACATCGATCAGTGTCTTGATCGGGAAAAACCAGGCGCCGGGTTGTCCTTTACCCATCGAGATTGTTTCGATTGTGAATTTGGAGGCTTCCGCGTTGTTCGTCACATCGAAACGGGCCACCATGCGTGATAGCTTGAAGTTCAGTTGTGTACGCGTCGAAACGGAGAAATCCGTCAGGTCGAGCGGTGTCACATACGACCCCGTCATAGGCAGTGGTGTTTGCAGGATATCGTCTTCGCTTGCCCCAGTAGGGTTAATTACCTGACTGTGTAGCTTCAGGAAGTCCTCTTCCGAAGGTACGCCCGCTGTTACTTTGTTGCCGGGTTGTCCCGGTGCCGACTGTTTCAGCGGAGCAAAGTTTTCGTAGGCGATCACTGTGCCATCGTCGGTCGTCTGATACAATTTTGTCCGGTTCGCAACACAATACAACTTGATGTACAGGCCCTTTTTCAATCTCAGCAAACCGTTGTTGAGGTTGTCTTTCCCGGCAACCGGAGTGATGTTGAAGCTGTGTGCCCAGTCACCGTCGCCCGTAGCGGTCGATGCATCATCGCGGTAATAATAAAGTTCCTGGAAGGTATAAGTACCGTCTTCGGTATCGGAGCCGAAAACGTATACATCAAGCGATTGAAGGTAATTTTCTTCGGCGGTGGCGATCGGCGTATCACCCGCTTTTGTCTTCGCAGAAGCCAGGCTGAGCTTGTTTTTCAGCGTCAGCTGTACCTCTCTGCGAGCGATGTCATCGTCAGTCCCGCTACCGTCGGGTGTCGGGGTTTCAATGACATTCTCTCCTGTACAGTTTACCAGTAGGAAACCGACGGCGAGTATGGATAGTTTTTGTTTGATATTCATCCTGATTCTTTTTTATATGGTTTTCTTTTTCATTGTGACGGTCGCTTTGCTTGTGGCATCCAGCTTGTTCACAAATACGATCTCAAAGTCATCGAATTTGGTGGCGGCATTGTTCAGGCTAACCTTAAAGCTGGCTACACCACCTTCAAACTTCTCTTTGATGACTTTCAGCCACTTACCGTTCGGAAGTTCAACGGAAACATCTTCCGCTGCATTAATCTTCAAGGTGTAAGTATTGGTGCTTAATGCGTTGGTATCTGTCGTTACGTCATATGCACCGTTACCGTTATCGGCCAATTCAGCATAATTTGAAACATCGTCGCCTAATGTTGCCGTTGTCGTGACATCTGTTTTAGTAACGGTAAACGTTTTTGTCTTACTATTATCTCCCGTATTTTTAAATGTGAAGTCATAAGATGTTTGATCCAGTTCCGCTTTGATCTTAAACGTGAATGTCGTATAGTATCCGTCTGTCACCGGCTTGCCGATCTGTTCAAACTTATCGCCGGATGGCAATTCTACCGTTGTTCCTTCCACACACCAGGCTTTTACGTTGATAAAACCGTTTACTACATTATACATGGTGGCACCATCTGCCTCTACTGTATTACCCAGGCTGTTGTTACCGCCATCTGCCAGGATTGGGGCTTCGCTCGGGCCGTAGAATGTAAGTGTTGTCCACAAATCGGGATCGAAGGAAGCCGTCTCGTTGATGAACGTTACGTTTATAGGCTGTTTGTTTGCGTCTTCGGCGATTGTGACCGGGAATTGGGTGTACCAGATACCATCCTTTTCTTCATAGCTGGCTTCACCCACTGTCAGCCAGTCGGTGGCACTTTTCGTGAAGGCGGGAGCCGTTTCCACACGGACTTTTCCGGTAGCGGCTACCGTCAGATTGAATTTTTCGGTGTTGTCGGCCAGTTTGAATGAGTTGATCGCTCCGACGATAGCTGTCGGAGCATCGCCGGTTACTACTGCAATACCGGTAGCTTCGTCGAATACAGGCGCATCATTATCCGGTTTGACATGTATGCCGCCTCCTGAAATCCAGTCGACTACTTCAAACGAAGCATAGATGTTCGACTGCGTCACATCCGTAATACGCAGTTTGTAACGGTTGTTTGCCTGGATGGCGATAGGGGTTGTCACCTCGCCTTCGGTTTTCTGGATGGGCACATTGTAAGTGACGTCGATCAGGTTTCCCGCACCCGGTATCGGGCTTTTGTACTTTCCTTTAATGATCAGGTAGCTCTCGTCTGTAGCCAGTCCCGGATAGGTATAGATGGCACTTTCGACCATTCCCTGGTTAGCACCTACGAAATCGGTATAGGTGATATCCGCGTAGGTCATCAGGTTGGCTGTCCTTTCATCGTCCGAAGTCCATCCGGTCAGTGTTGTTCCCCATAGCGAACCGTTCTTGCGGGCGTTTGCCAAGGTAATCTTTTCGATAGTCAACTGTGACTTGGTGCTCGTATTGTCGATGTCGAAACGGGCAACGATACGTTTCATGTCGATCGTCACCTTCGAAACCGAACCGCTGATTTTTACTTGTCCCGAGCCGGTCATCAGGAGTGGGGTGCGGATGATGTCTTCTGTACCGCCTGGTGTGTTCTGCATGTATTTTGTAAATGCCGCTTTGAAAGCTGCTTCCGTGGTGGCTGCTACGGCGTTGGTCACAGTCCCGTTTACATCGACCGTTACGGCTGTCAGAGGATTAAGAATTTGTGTATTGCTTTCGTCGTAAAACTTGCCGTCGGTCACACCCCCTGCATTGTTTGCCACGCACATTAGCTTGATATAAGGTAGCCCTTTCAGTTCGTTCGGATAGATGGAAGAGACCCAGGAAGTTCCCGAAGCCTTTTTCTGGAAATTAGTAGCTGTCGGGTTGCCTTTATCGTAAGCGGTTCCTTCCGTCCATGTTTCCAGGTAATAGTAGGTTCCGTTAGCTTCGCTGGAAGCAAACAGATAGACTTTCAGGTCGTCTATTTCGTTTTCACTTTCACTGGCAATGGCCTTGGTGTACTCCTGGTTTTCACCGTCGGCACCACTGAACACCAGTTGAATTTCGTTGTTGCGTGACCCGGTCTGGGTTTTCTCCTCCAGATCCTCACTGCAACCTGCTCCCAGGGCGGCTATGGCCATGAGCAGCAATGCGTTTTTTAGATTCATGTTTGTTCTTTTAAAATGATACATATTTTTATTTAATCCTGACAGATTCCCGGTTCAGGGAGAAGGAGTCTCCCAGTACCGGGAGAGGACGTTTCCCTTGCCAGGGAGAGATGTTTTCCCAGGCAAGGGAAACATTATCTCCGTTGGCTATTCGATTTCGGGACGATCGCCTCCTCCGCCATTTCCTACATGTACGGAGTAGGAAACGGAGCGGGGCGTTTTGAGTTCGACATGGTTGCTGACATACTGGGTAGTGACCGTCAGTTCGTAATCGCCGTCGGTCAGGTTTGCCGGCAACAGCAGGGTCAGTTCGGATGGTTTATTGGTAGTGATCTGGTCTTCGTCCAGTTTATGGGCTGTGCCGTCCTTGCCGGTCAGTGTAACACCTACCGCTTCATTGGAACCCATCACCTTAAGGTTGGCGCCACGTACGAAGAAGTTATGGCCCGGGGTCATCGTACCGTCTTTCAGCTTGGTCTTACGGTCTTCCACTTCGATAATGTACATCACGTCTTTCTTTTCGCCCAGGATGCTCACATGAGTTTTCTGGATTTCTTCGCGTAGCACTTTATCCTGCGTGAAAGCTACGTAGATAGCATTCTGTTCGGGATTCCATTTTCCGCCTTCTACCACGCCGAGAAAACGGGGGACGGCATAAAACAGTCCTGTATTCAACTGGTAACCGTTCATCAGCAAGCGGGCACAGATGCGATTGTAAAGAGTCACGGCATGTACGATGGTCTCTCTGCGCAGGCCGGTGTCTTCAGCCTGCATGTCGTCATACACTTTGTTAATGTCTGCTTTACCAGTGCTTTCGAGCACAAGGATTCTGTCGGTTTTGTCTTGGGTGGTCACTGTGTTGTCGGCGAGCCATCCTTTTAATGTATTTGCCATATCAATATGTTTGTGGGCGGAACATAAAGAACCGCCCGGGTTAATTTATTTCTTAATAAAAAAACCCTTGACATGAAAGGATGAATAGATAGGGAAAAGTTTTTGTTTTATCGAAAAAGGGGAATACCTCTTCTATATATTACCTGGATTTGATAATTCTCATCGCTTCTTCATACACCCAATGTAACTTCGCCATTACAGGTTCATTTGCCGTCAGTTTCAACTGACGGTTTTAATAGTCTGTCTCTCTTCTGACTTTAGTCCCATTTCTAAACCCCTCGAATTCGAGAGGTTTAAAACGAGTCAACCCCAGGAAACCTAATAAATCCAATCTCTATTTTACGATAATTTCTATCGACCGATAGTAACCGTTCCCCTCTTCAGAATATGACACACCCCCTGCACCCTCTCAAAGAGGGGAAAAGTTACTCCGGTTGATAAAAAAGAGTATTCTTTTCTATATATTCATCCCATCATGTCAAAGATCGCTTTATGATATTGACATGATGGGATTGGGCAGAGAGAGGCTTTATTTCAGTAATCGGCGATCGCCGGAATTTTCCAGAATTTTCATTTGTGAGATGGCGATCTGGTTAAGTTTGATAAGACGGTCTTTTTGACTTAGGCCTTCTTCGATGAAAACTGCATTTAGGTTCTCCATATTGGAGAGACAGATCAGTTCGTTGATAGAAGCATAGTCGCGAATATTGCCTTTTAACTCTGGATGCTGTTTGTGCCAGTCTTTAGCAGTGAGGCCAAACATGGCAACGTTTAGTACATCAGCTTCATTGGCATAAATCAAGGAAGTCTGAAGGGCTGTTAGTTCTGGTGGAACAAGATTTTGCCGGATGGCATCTGTGTGTATACGATAATTGATTTTAGACAATTCCCGTTTGGCATTCCATCCGAGTTGAGCCTGTTCCTGAGCTTTGAGCCGCTGGAACTCGCGAATCATATAGATTTTAAACTCAGGACTAATCCACATTGCAAATTCAAAAGCAATGTCTTTTTGAGCGTAAGTTCCTCCATAACGACCGGCTTTTGCTTGTAAACCGATTGCGTTTGTTTTTGCAACAAATTCTTTTACGCTGATTTTGAAACTATTTAGACCTGACTTATTTTTAATTATGGCGAATTCGCCATAATTAAAAACGGGGTTATAGACTTGTTCCCATATACCGAGATATTCCAAGGTATTTCGATTTCTTAACCAATCAGTGATAAAAAAATCGCCGTCTTTAGCTTTTATCATATCTGTAATGCAGATATAATCTTCTTCATTCACCTTAATAACACTGACCTCAGTGTCTTTTACCGTAATTTTTGCCATAGCTTATATATTTTGAATTAAACGTTCGTAAAGAAACAAAATATATAGAACAGGTACAAATATCTACAAATAAAAGTTTTTGTAGGAGGAGTAATCCGGCTTCTTTTCTAAATCCCTTGAATTCGGGTAGTAAAACAAATTAAAAACCAATGAACCAAACAAACCCGATTTATATTTATCTCGACTGATAGTAACTGTTTCCCCTCTTGGAGAGGGGATAAGGGGTGTGTTAAAGCTCGTTTTAAGGCGGAACTATAACACACCCCCTGCCCCCTCTCCAGAGGGGAAAGGTTACTATCAGTTGATAAAAAAGAGTATTCTTTTCTATATATTCATCCCATCATGTCAAAGATCGCTTATTACCTTAAATAGGCTCAACCTACTTACTGTTGTTTATTGTTTAATACATCTTATAGGGTAAGCATTTGTACGTGCAGAGGTTTCTTGCCCTATTCCTATCTTATAGCATTTCGATCTGACATTATCAATTGTAGATGTCCAACTATATGCTGCACTACCTGCTTCTGAAGCGTTTCCGGTTTGACGAGTTCGCCATCCACATGCTGGCATAACTATTTGAGGGAAATCTGTATTGCTATTAATTTTAATCACTCCATTATTCACGCTTGCTGTGCCTAAACTACTTAATTCTGTAACTGTAGGAACACGCCAACCCGAAGGACAAGGGTCATTCTTTCCTTTACTGGTTCCATTCCATAAAGTACCATCTCCAGGATTTAGCCAATCGTAATTATTGCTACCATCATCATTCAAATAAAAAACATGATTGTCGGGAGTGCTTGTGCTGACAATTTCTTTTTTAGTAGAACTTCCCAAATTCGTTTCGTCTCTACGTCCCCATTGGTATAGATTTCCATTGGCATTTGCTGTATTAGCGCTTGTTGCCACAACTGTAGCACCAAGATTAACAGGTGCCCACCAGTAACTACCTTTCTTTAGGGCTGTATAATATGGGCTGCCGGAACTTTGTGCTGTATTAACTTTATACCCCGTAGTCGAAGCCCCTCTCCAAATCGTATAACTTTTTAGTGTGCTACCGTTGTGCTTAACAGTAATAGAAGCTTTGTGAAGTTGGTAAACGGCGTCTGTTCCACTCGCATTTTTCACAGGTATTGATAAAGTATATTGTCTCCTGCTATTTACTATTGTATAGGTGGAAGTTGCACTCTGTAGCCAGCTATTTCCGGAATTAGTATCATTGCAATAAGTACCATCGTAACTATAGGTCGCTGTTGGGGCAACAAACATGCCATATGCTGTAATCTGTAGTGTCCCTCCGTTTGTGGATATACGATAACTATCGGAACCAAGATTTTCTGTATAACTGGTAATGGTTCCTTGCCTTGCTGTCGTTTCAGTAATGTTTACCGTTACAGTTGTTGTTTTCCCCGCATCTGCTTTGTTCTTTACCGTAATCGTTTGATAATCGGGTGAGGTGGTCGGTAAAGTACTGGCATTCGGGTTTATGGTGACTGTGTATGAAAAGGCTTCCGCATTGCCACTGTTTGTCGGAGTATAAGTAAGCCAGTCCGGTCCTTCGATGGTTGAACCTCCGATACATTTACCCGATATGGTGATTGTCGGCAGATCATTGATGGCGTTATTGACTTGCATATTCATACTGGTTGCGGTGGTTAATGTCGGTGCCTGATACTCCGGTGTAACGGTATATACAATGTCCTTACCGCCAGCAATCAGATTCTTTAATGTGATGGTTGCAACTTGTGCTACGCCGGAAGTCAAAGACTTTTTATTGAAACTGAACACAAGTTCGTTGGAGGTAGAAGCAGCTTTTGTACCTCCTGTACTGGTTAGCCAGGCAGCACCTCCCGACAGATAAGTGATTTCCGGATTGACACCTGAAACGGAAGTCGTTTTGAGTTTGAACGAACTGTTATCGACCAGTTTCATAGTAATATTCTGTCCGTTGCAACTATTCCCTCCGCTGGTATCGGAGAATACCGGGGTGATTGTCGCATCGAGCAGTGTAACATTCACTGTCGTTTCCTTTGTATCATCTGATTTGTTAGCCAATTTGAAGGAACAGCCTGATGTCGTCGAATTGTCCCAGGTTACTGTATACTCGTTATCGGTAGCATAAGTGTCGGTAGACTTAGTCACAATGACACCTGTTTGTTCTTTGGCAACGTTTCCTCCCAAAGAGGACGCATTTATTTTAATAGAAGAATTAGAAACTTTATAGAGCGAAATTGTAGATGATGAATTGTCGAAACTGTTTTCCGTTGGGTTAGCCGAACTGGTTACTACAGCAACGGTCGGAGCTATGAATACAGGCGTAATGGTAAACGTTTCGTCACCCCCTCCACTAATGTTTTTCAGTGTTACAGTTGCTTGCGTAGCTACACCTTTAGCTAACTCTGTGTGGTTTAGTTTGAAAACAAGATTATTAGAAATAGTACTTTTTAAGCTGGAAGCACCCGTACAAGTTAACCATTTAGGGGCACTTGTACCATTTTCATAAGCGATCTCCACCCCGACCCCGTCCAACGAGCTAGTTTTTACTGTGAAAGTATTCTCGTTAATCAGGCTCATATTTATATTGGCATCGTTAGTGGAAAAACTCCCCGTTTGTTCATTCTTTGAAGCGCCGCCTACGTTTTCAAAAACCGGGTTGCTGGATGCATCCAGCAAATTAACTGTTACCGGGGTTTCCCAATCTTCTTGTTTTATGTTGCAGAAAACAATTGTTCCCTCGGTCTCGGTAGTAGTGCGATCGTTCAATTGAAAAGTATATGTAGTTTCTATATCTGACTGTTGAGTATTTGTCAGGTCGAGCCAATCAGGTTGTGACTTCACTTTTACTCCGTCCGCACAAGTCAGTTTGATTACTACAGTGCTGTTATCCGTTTTATAAAGCGTAGCGGTAGATGTCATCGGGTCGAATGAGTTATGACTACCGTTCGGTTGGGGAGTTTCATTGGTCGACGGGGCAGACTGCGCATCTACGAGGACTACGCTTTCGGAACCGTCGAACAGGTTCATGAAACGAAGAACGACTTTAGGATAGCGCTTTTTATCGTATCCATCCTGTAATGAGAGATGGCAGGTATATTCGTAATAAGCTGTGTTGGAAACCTTCTGCAGGAGTTCTCCTACTTTCAGCCAGTCATATTCTTTGGTTCCCATGCTTCCGGCATAACTCGACCGGAGGGTAAGCGGCATACTGCTGCGTGCGGTGATGTCGAAAGTGCTTTTTTCACCCAGATCACCATCTTTGATATACATCGAAACCGTACGGGTCTGTTCTGTGTAATATGTTTTACCTTGAAAGGCATCCGGAATTTTGATTTCTACGGTACTTTTCCCGTCTTTTCCCGGTTCGTAGTCGTCTATATCTCCGCTGTCAGTCCAGTCTGCCACCGTCAGTGTGAAGTCGAGGTGATAGTCGTCTGCCTCGGTGATGGCGATGGTGTAGCGGTGGTTGTTGTTGATCTCTAAAATGGTCGTGTTACCGTCGGTATCGGTTTGCGTGAAAGGTATCTGGTAGGATACTTCCTGTTGGTCGGTCTTATTAGTTTGGTAGGTTCCTTTCAGTATGATAAAGCCGTTGTCTTCCGCAGGGCTCGGATAGCTGTAGAAAGCGCCGGTTTGTGTGCTGGTATTGGCATTCTCCCCATCGAACGGACGTGCCGGGTAGGTGATCAGTTCGCCATCCTGGGCTGTCGGGGTATCGCCATAGATACGGATCGGGAAAAACGTCGAGCCGCGGCGGCCGTTACCCATCGATACTTCCCGGATGGTGAAACGGGATTCATCCGCCTTATTGATGATGTCGAAACGGGCGGCGACACGTGTCAGTTTGAAACCTATTTGAAGTTGTGTGGAGGTGCTGAAGTCGGTCAGGTCGAGCGGTATCGTGTAGGCTCCGCTCATGGCAAGCGGTGTCAATAGAATATCGTCGGCTTTGCCCGCTTTCAACAGAGGTGTATGGTAAGAGGTAAATTGGGTTTCCGTGGGTTGACCTTCGGTGGCGACTGTGGTCCCTGCCTCTCCCGGTTGGGTAAAGACGAGCGGGACGAAATCGGTATAGTCGACCGGATCGCCTGCCGGATCGGTTAACGACGTGCAGTTGGCTATGCAGTAGAGCTTGACGAAAAGCCCTTTTTTGAGTTTTAGCAATCCTTTGGTCTGTTTGTTGGTATCATCGGTGGGCGTAAGTTCCAGTACAGTCGCTCCCAAAGGAAGGTCCGCCGTATCGTCGGCACGATAGGAGAACATTTCCTGGAAGGTATAGTCGCCCTCCTCCGTAGCACAGCCGAATACGAAAACATCCAGCGAAGCGATGGCGTTTTCTTCGGCAGTAGCGACAGGGGTGTCACCTCCGGCTTTGGTGGTGCCCTTCATTAGTTTCAACTCGTTGTTCAACGTGAACATTACTTCTCGTGGCGGCAGGGTGTTTTCGTCCGGTTGCGGTGTCTTGTCGTCGTCGCCCTGTGTTGTTTCTTCGCTGCATCCCGTCCAGAGGAGGAGAGCGAATAACATCATTGTAAGTTTACCGATTTGTTTCATGACTATTCTTTATTTATTGTTTATTGAATACCTCTTTATCCTAATGTTCCGCCTTCGTCCCAGTCGGAAGCCGAAGCCAGCGAAACGACGATTTTGTTTTTATAGACAGTCACCAGGATGTCGAATTCCTGTTCGATGTTCGTGTCCATGTTCATTGGCAGCTTGCTGAAAAAGCTGTTCAGGTCAAGATCGCGGATGATCTGTTCGCCGTTGCGCCACAGGCTCCACAACTGGTGAGTGTGGGAGGTGTAACGGAAGGTGACCAGTTGTCCGGTTACTTCGCCATCGTAATTCATCGCGGCGCGTGCCTCGTGGTAGGTGGCCGTTCCTCCAATGCGGGGGATATGGAAAAGACCGTTCCCCGAAGGGATATCTGACTCGTATCCGCTGACGAAGCCGTATGTGGCAGGCGTCCCTTTCAGCCGCATCCGATAGGTTCCTCCTGCAGGGGGCGGTGAGGCGTCTTCCATCCAATGTACGGTGACCGACAGGGCGGCATGGGCGTGCGAAAGATAGATTCGCTGGCGCAGCGCCGTTTTGTTGTCGACCTCGAAGGTGGCGATGCCGTAATAGAGCCGTTCCGTGTTTTCGCGGAAGCAGGGTGGCACGCTGTCGCGTCCGGCGCTGAGCACTGTGTTGCCGAGTGTCCTTTCTTCGTCCGCAACTACCTGTACGGAGCTTTTCTCTTCTTCTCCCGGATTACCCCACAATACGATGGTGTAACGTCCCGTCGGCAGATCGGCCGACCACCCTGTCACGCTATCGCCCCGCAGGGTGGTTGTGGCAACCGGTTTGCCTTCTCCGTCAAAAAGGTACTGGCGGATATGGTCGACGTAGACCGGCAGTGCGTTTTCGGCACTGCTGCCGGCATACCAATACTCCAGCCGGACATTGAACGGGCAAAGCGCGGGTTCATCGCCGAAAGAACAAGAGTATTGCGCCAATGCCAGTATTCCGCAAATCATTATACAGGCCTTTTCAATCATCATTCATCCGATCCTTTCCTCTCTATTTCGTATTCAACTACTACTTCGATGCGGCGAAGTTTGGGGAAGAGCCGGCGCAACATATCCTTATAAGGCGCTCCTCCCTGCAACTCCATCAGATGTTTTTCCCTTCCGCTGAATATGCCATAACGGTGTATCAGGTCGAGTGCTTCGCGTGAGTAGGCCGGTTGGGTCCGGTTGAGCAGATAGACAAGGCCGTCCCAGTCTTCGGCTACCGATGTGACGTCAAACAGATGGTAGGGTATGTCGTAAGCATCGCATACGTATTCGGAAAACAGGCGCGAACGGTTGGCAGCCAGTTGTTCGTTGTTGCGGTAATCGCCGTCGGGCGAAGCATAACCGCGTATCCGTATGCGGTGTATCCGGGTTGTCTCGTCGGTAAACAGGGGGTTGAGTATCTCTTCCACCTTCTTCAACTCTTTCCGGTTGTTTTTGTAGTCCGGGTAAAAGTCGTCTTTGCCTAACGGATAGTCGATATAAAGGAGGGCACTGCGGGTTTGCTGGTTGACGGATATATAGGTATTGCCCGAAGTCATGACGAGTGCGATCAATGGCATGACGACGGTACCCTGCCCTATTGGTTGTTGCTTCCTGGCCGGTTGACGTTCGATCGTATCGGCCGGGATAGTTGTTGCAACGGCAGTGGTTTCCGGTTGAGATGCGACCGCCAGATTACGGGTCAGCGTGTCGGTGCCGAGCAGTTGCAGGTCGCAGCAGTCTTTCACTTCCTGGCGAAGCAATAAAAGGGCATCGCCCATCCAGGTGGTAAACGGGATAGATATGTTGTATTCTATGTTTTTAGACCGTGTTTTCCGGTTGTCGAGCAACACCAGGTATGGGATAGCCAGTGGCGTTTCCCTGGAAGTAAGCGTCCTTTCCCGCCGTTCAAAACGATAGCGTTTGGTTCCGGTGATAATAACCGGTGGCAGTTCCAGCTTATCCTGTTCCCCTTTTAATATAGGAGTGAAATAGATAGACGTCAACGTATTGACCCGTACTGCATTCAGATCCATTTCAAGAGACAGGTGCAGGCTGTCGTTGCGGACATATGCCGAATGGGGAATAATACGTATCCCTTCTGCCGAGGCCGTAGACAAGTGGGCGGACAGTGCAACCGCCGGAAGGACAATTCTAATTATATATAGTATATATTTCATTTGCAGGAGGGGTTAACGTAAAAAGTAGATGATGGAGAAACCGATTTTAGTCGGCCCGATATAGTTGCGAGTGTATGAACCGACACGTTCGGCACAGTCCGTGCAACGCAATTTATCATATTTCATAGAGGCAAATCCGCCGCCGACCAGCGCTTCCATACCCCAGCGTTCTCCCAGTGCCCAGTGGTAGCCGTAGGTAATGCCGCCACCATAGAGGTCGCCCCGGTATACATATTCTTTCAGTCCGGATATAAAAGGGATTTGTCCGAAATTGAAATGTCCGTAATGTCCGTGCAGTCCGACGAAGTGGCCTTCAAATTTGCGGCAAAACCAATAACGAATTTCGGGTTGGGCGAGGTAAAGATTCAGTTTCATGTCGTTTCCAAACTTCCAGGCATTGTAGGCGCCCCATATGTCGATTGTGATTCGTCGGGCAAGTGCTATTTCTACGCCTCCATTGGGAGTACTTGTTGCCCAGAAAAGCACATTTGTTTTCATTGCAGTCTGCTGGCTGTGAGAGCTGACTGAAATACAACAAAACAAAAATGCCAGTATGTGGTATTTTCGTAGTATCCCCCTATACATAATACTAGTGATATCCAATGTGTTCTTTTTATGTCTTTCCGTCTCTTGGTAAGAGACGGAAGTGATATAGACAGGTCGTTGACACCGGTTGAAAAATAAGTGTTGTTTTCATAGAAGTGATTGTGCATTAAATACGATATCAAACAAATTGTCAAACATTTGTTTGTGAGTGTAGACTTAAGAAGTCAGAAAGTGAATAGTTGCTGTGTCCTGTAAGGTTTATAAGGTTTATTTTCAACGGTTCTATGATATGTCGTGATTAAGTAAATGAGTTGTAGATATGTAAAACAATTGTGAAACATCTGATAATTAGAAGAATAAGGCAATTTAAATTAGAGATATAAAGAGAATATGAAAGCAGGGAGAGAGCGCAGAGAAACAGGTTCTTTCCTTAAAAAATATGGAGATATTCATTAATTAATGAATATCAAGGTATCTGCGTTTAAAAAAAGTCATATAACCTTTGCTTATTAAAAAAATGTTATTATATTTGCAACGTTTTAACAATCAAAGATTGTATCACTTCCGTCTCTTACCAAGAGACAGAATTACCCATCAAATAATTCTCTTTACAAGTTCCTGAAATAACAAATTCATTCATACGATCCAGTCTTGTATTATCAAAAGTAGCGATGTAAATCCGTGTTGTTTTCAGGGAAGTATGCCCCATTCCTTCCGAGATAAGTTCTTCCGGTATTCCTTTGCTTTTGGCAACGCTTGCCCAGGTATGGCGTGGAATATAGGTCGATAAATAGCATCCTATCGATTCGCCTATCTTTTTTAAACGTAGATTCTGGGTGCGAAGAGCACTTTCATATTTTTTGTACTCTTCCGAAGCGGATTGTTTTATGATAGGGAAAAGATAAGGGAAATCTTCCAAATAATATTTCTCTATCAATGCTCTTATTTTAGGTATGAGTTTTACCTGTAGCTCCTGACCGGTTTTCCGGCGTGTGTAAACTAACATGTCTCCCCGGATATTATCTTTGGTTAAATGAACTATATCGATAAATGCCATTCCCCGGGTATAATAAGAGAAAAGGAACAGATCGCGGGCCAGCGCGAGGTTGGGTGTTTCCAGCTTTTCGTCGGTCAGAGCTTCGAGGTCTTTGATTGTTTCTTCCTTCACCGCCCGTTTTTGCGTTTTCTCAATTCGGGTATTTACCTGCTTGAAAAGTCCCGGTTCATCTTCTACAAGACCGGCAACGACAGCCTTATTCCGGATGGCCCGCAGGGTACGCAGGTAAAAAGAAACGGTGTTGGGTGCCAGACCCTGCGCATTCAGGTATTTCTCGTATTCGATAATCTTTGCTTTGTTGATAGCAGAGAGAGTAATATCCTGTCTGTTTGAGTCTTGTTGCGAAAGGAAGTTATTGAAACTGTTTTGCAGGCTCCGGTAGTGACGGGAGGTTGCATGTCGCTGTTGCTCCGTCAATTCCCGCACCAGTTTGTCGATATAGGCAGGAAGGTAGGCAGATGATATCTTTTTCGTGTAAGAGGCAATGATATCGTCGACGGTGAAGTCTCCTTTCTTTTCCAGTTGACCGATTATTTGTCCGACTGTTTGGCGGGCCTGTTCAATGACTTCGTTGATGCGAAGCAGATACTCGCTTTGTGTTCGCTCTGTGCCGGGCGGGATAACGGCTATTTGCTTGTCGGGTTCCCATTCTTCCGGGTGGACATATAAGTCCAGCGGAATGCGTTTCATCTTCCGGTGGCGTATCAATTGAATGTAAAGCGGCACCCGCCTGTTTGATACGACCGATTTCCTTTGTTTGATTTTAATTGATGTATAGGTCATACTATATATAATAATGTATATGGAATACAAAAAGATAAAGATAAACAAAGAATACTTACCAATTGTTTGATTTTTTGCGTTTCAGGGTTGCAGGTATATCATACAGAATTGCTCAAACAGCCGTTTCTTTCGGCACTAACAGCCGGACATTATTGCAGGGACGTACAAACAGGGGCAAGAAACAATTTACCACGATATACAGCTTGCTTATAAAGATTATTTTGTCTACGTTTGTCTACAGAATATAATTTAAAGGATCTATCTATGATTTGTTTTCCTAATGCCAAAATAAACCTGGGTCTGAATGTCGTCAGCAAGCGACCGGACGGTTATCATAATATTGAAACTGTATTCTATCCAATACCCGTGAAAGACGCGCTTGAAATAGTAAATGCAGAAAAGCTCTCTTTCACCCAAACCGGCATACAAGTAGATGCCCCTATGGAAAAGAATCTGGTGATAAAAGCACTTAATCTGCTTAAAACACACTACGAGGTACCATCTTTGGAGATTCATTTACTGAAAGCGATCCCTTTTGGTGCCGGATTAGGCGGCGGATCAGCTGATGCAGCTTTCATGCTGAAATTACTGAACGATTTTTGTAAATTGAACATACAAAACGATGAATTGGAAAAGATAGCGGCAACTATCGGTGCCGACTGTCCTTTCTTTATCCGCAATATACCCGTCTTTGCTACGGGGACAGGGAATATTTTTGAACCGGTTGAACTGTCACTGAAAGGTTATCACCTCTGCCTGATAAAACCTGACGTAGCGGTCTCCACTCCTGAAGCCTATTCGCTGGTGACACCGGCTGCTCCTGTCCTGTCGTTAAAAGAGATTGTCAACAGACCCGTTTCCGAATGGAAAAAGTTAATGATAAATGACTTTGAGCAAAGCGTATTCACCAGACATCCGGTCATCGGGCAGATCAAAGAGACACTTTACAAGTCTGGTGCCGTTTATGCCTCTATGTCCGGTTCCGGTTCCTCCGTTTTCGGATTGTTTGAAGCTCCGACACAGTTAAAAAATCAATTTAGCAATTGTTTTGTCTGGGAGGGACAATTACCATGACTGTTATAGCCGATTTCTTCGATGCTTTAGCCGACCGCTGGGACGAACTTTGTTTCCATGCACCGGAAAAGATCAATTATATACTGGAACAGACCACTCTGCATAAAGGACTTCGTATACTCGATGTGGGATGTGGAACGGGCATACTGGAACAGTATCTGCTGACCTATGCCCCTGTTCATATCACAGGTATCGACCTGTCTCCCCGAATGATCGAAGAGGCACGCAGGAAATATGCCACACCGATCGTAGATTTTCGCTGTATGGATATTATGGACCTGAAAGATGAAAAATTCGATTATATCATAGCATATAGCGTATTTCCCCATTTCGAATATCCGGATCAGGTGATCGATCATCTGGCAAACCTGCTTGTGTCGGGTGGTGAACTTGTGATCTGTCACAGTGAGGGAAGGGAAAATATAAACGGTCATCATAACAAACAAGCCAACAGGATATCGTTCGGACTACCTCCCGCCCGGGAAGTTGCCGCCCTGATGGAACCTTATTTCCATATCGATGCGATGGAAGACAGCGACCAGCTTTATATGGTCAGCGGAATCCGAAACTAATAAATACAATTATAACATGAATAAATGTACCAGCTTATTATCTGTATTACTTGTCTCTGCTTTTACCTTACAGGCGGCAGAGGATATAAAAGTAATGCAATTCTTGCATGCCGGACCTGTTCCGGTAAACAAACCGATCATGGCAGACAGCCTGAATGTCAATGGAAAACCCTTTGAAATCAAGAATCTGTTGAACTCGACTGTTCCCTTCGACCGGGCATTGGCAAATGCAACTGTTCTGAATGCCGATACCGCCGGAATGATCAGTTTCGATGCACCTCCAAAAGGATATGCCTTGCATTTCTTTTCTTTTTACCTGAACAGCGACCAGTATACCAAAGGGACATTGGAAGTTTCCGGTCCGGGATCATTCGACGTGTATGTAAACAACAAGAAAGTAAATGCAACCTCCGAACTGGAGATGGAACCGCATCGGTATGAAGTAGTAGTAAAATACCTGACTGCCGACAACGATACCTGTCCTCCAACGTTGAAAGCAGTTTATAAAAGTGACAAGAAAGCAAAAGTTGTTGCTTCACTGAATCCTGAGAAACGGTATACTTCCCGCGACATACTGGAAGGGACAAACTTCCGCGGAGCCAGTGTCTCCCCCAACGGTAAATATGTGTTGGTAAAATACTATACGCGCCTGGAAGGGGGAAAAAGTGAATCGTATGCACAGTTACGCGATGCCGCCAGCGGACGTATTCTGTTACAGGATAAAGGTTTTATCATGAATGCAAGCTGGATGCCCACCAGCAGCAAGATGTATTTTACACGTACCGGGTTCAATGGGAAAGAGTTGGTAACGGTCGATCCGGCAACGATGCAGGAAGAAGTGCTGGCAATGAATCTGCCGGAAGGAAGTTTCAACTTCACTCCTGATGAAAAAACGCTCCTTTTCACCGTACAGGAAGAAGGTCCGAAGGATGGTCCCGATATGCTCCGTATTCTGGAACCGAATGACCGCCTGCCAGGATTCCGTAACCGTTATTTTATCTGGCGGTATGATCTGCAATCGGGATTATACGAACAACTGACTTTCGGCCATAACAGTACATATATTAATGACGTTAGTCCGGACAGCCGTTACATGTTGTTCAGTACCAGTGAGCAAGATTATACATCTCTGCCTCATTCAAGCAACTCATTATATAAACTCGATTTGCAGACGATGGCAGTCGATACGCTTTGGGAACATGCTAAATATGTAAACGGCGGAACCTTCTCTCCCGATGGAAAAACATTACTGGTCAGCGGGTCGGGGGATGCTTTCGGCGGAATAGGCCTGAACATCAAAGAAGGACAGATATCCAACACATATGACGGCCAGTTATTCCTGTACGATCCGGTTACACGGAAAGCGACTGCATTGACTAAAGACTTCAATCCGAATGTCACAGGTGCCCTTTGGAATAAATATGACGGCCTGATCTACATGATGACAGAAGATCAGGATTACCAACGTATCTATACCTGTAACCCGGCAAACGGAAAGATCAAACAGATCAATACATCCGAAGATGTAGTTTATAACTATTCTCTGGCAGAAACCGCTCCTGTGATGTATTATTACGGGCAGAGCGTTTCTAATGCAAACCGTTTGTATGCTTATGACCTGAAAAACGGGAAAAGCCGGTTGATATATGACCTATCGGCCGAAAAACTACGGGATGTCAAACTTGGAGAGGTACATGACTGGAACTTCACGGCTGAAGACGGAACGACCATACAGGGGCGTTACTACCTGCCGCCTAACTTCGATCCGGATAAAAAATATCCGATGATCGTCTACTATTACGGAGGAACTTCACCGACGAACCGTGCGTTGGAGTTCAGCTATTCCATGCATATGTATGCCGCTCTGGGATACGTTGTCTATACCCTTAATCCTAGTGGTACGACCGGATTCGGACAAGAGTTCGCCGCCCGTCATGTCAATGCATGGGGAGAACCGACTGCCGACGAAATCATCCGTGGTACGGAACTGTTCTGTAAAGAACACCCTTTCGTAAACCCTAAGAAGATCGGTTGTGCGGGTGCCAGCTACGGTGGTTTCATGACTCAATATCTGCAAACACGCACAGATCTGTTTGCAGCCGCAGTCAGCCATGCAGGTATCAGCGCCCTGAGTAGTTATTGGGGAGAAGGATATTGGGGGTATGGTTATTGTTCGGTAGCCAATACGGGTACTTACCCATGGAACAATCCGGAATTCTTTACCAAACACAGTCCGTTATTCAATGCCGATAAGATCAAGACACCGTTATTATTATTGCATGGAAATGCCGATACAAATGTTCCGATCGGAGAAAGTATCCAAATGTTCCTTGCCTTGAAACTGCTTGGCAGAACAGTAGAGTTCGTTCAGGTAGATGGCGAGAACCACGGAGTGGCTGATTATAAGAAACGTCTGGAATGGCAAAATACAATCTTTGCCTGGTTTGCCAAATGGTTGAAAGACGAACCGGAATGGTGGGATGCGATGTATCCGGAAAGAACTTTATAAATATTTTCCATTATATAAAGAAAGGGAGTGCCGATGACCGGTCACTCCCTTCTTCGCATATATATCATTAAAGAAACAGCTTATTTCATGTGGGGATTCAATGTATGCCACAAATGAATTTCCGGAATAATCCCCATGCCGATTACTTCGTCACGCAGTTTACTCAAGTGTACGTAACTTTCTGCCAGTTCGGCATTTTCTTTAGCCGTTCCCTCTACCTCTTTATAGAAGATACCGTCTTTGGTAATTTCAGTTTCCATAGCCATCATAATATGGTCGAATTTACCGGTATGAACATAAGTACCGGCAGGCCAGCGGAATGCTTCACCTCCCATCGCTGCACGGATCATTTCGATAGAGAGATAAGACGGACTCTGGAAAGAAGAGCGGCCGCGAAGTTCGATGATACGTTTTCCACCTTGTATTACTTTAACTTTCAGATCTTCCCATTGTTCGTCCGTCAGTTCCGGTGTACCGATCAGATCCAGTAACGGTTTTCCATCTACCGTGGCAGTAGAAGCAAAAACAGCCATCTGCTCGCCATGTCCTCCATATGTACGGCAACCTTTTACCAGGTTCTGACGGATACCGAAATGCTGTGCTAATGCCGTTTGCAGACGTGTACTGTCCAATGCCGCCAGTGTACTCACCTGTGAAGGTTTCAGGCCGGAATATAACAAGGTAATCAATCCGGTAATATCGGCCGGGTTAAAGATCACTACTACATGTTTTACATCGGGACAATAAGAACGAATATCTTTTCCGAACTGGGCAGCGATCTCGGCATTCCCTTTCAGCAAGTCTTCACGGGTCATACCTGCTTTACGGGCTGCACCACCGGATGAAACGACATACTTAGCGCCTCTTAATGCTTCGCTGATATCAGACGTATAAGTAATATTGGCATATTCAAATCCGGACTGGAACATTTCTTCGGCAACACCTTCCAAAGCCGGAGCAAAAGGATCATAAAGACAAATATTAGAGGTTAACCCCATCATTAAAGCTGTCTGGGCCATGTTAGAACCGATCATACCTGCTGCACCTACGATAGTGAGCTTTTCGTCTGTTAATGCTTTCATACTGTATTACTTTTTAATAATTATGTTTGCTAAGAGAACACATATCTTATTGATAATGTTTGCTGTTTCGCTTGTATTTTTCTTTTCGGTTACAAAGGTAAAGCATCCTTTTTTAATACGCCAATCATTAAATTCTATCCCCTATAAGCTGAAGTTATAGCTCAAATTCCTACCTTTGCAGCATGAAAACATTCAGACCGGAAGCATGGTTGCCCACCACCAAGAAGGAAGTCGAAGCACGTGGATGGGATTATATAGATGTAATTCTTTTTAGCGGGGATGCCTATGTGGATCATCCTTCGTTCGGTGCTGCCGTTATCGGACGTACTCTGGAAGCTATGGGACTCCGGGTGGCTATCGTTCCGCAACCGGACTGGCGAGGAGATTATCGGGATTTTAAGAAGTTGGGAATTCCCCGGCTCTTCTTCGGTGTTTCACCCGGAGCGATGGATTCAATGATCAATCATTACACAGCCAATAAACGTTTACGCAGCGACGATGCCTATACGCCGGACCGACGTGCCGGTATGCGTCCGGATTATCCCAGTATTGTCTATACTAAAATCTTAAAGGAACTCTATCCGGATGTACCTGTCGTACTCGGCGGAATAGAGGCTTCTTTACGCCGGTTGACTCATTACGACTATTGGCAGGATAAACTACGTCCGGGTATTTTAGTCGACAGTCCGGCCGATCTCCTTATTTATGGTATGGGGGAATTACCCCTCAAAGAATTAATTACGCAGCTGCAGGCAGGAAAACCTTTTCATGAATTAAAACACATTCGCCAGACAGCTTATCTGGCTGATAAGGTGGAGAAAAGCACCGATGACATCGTACTCTTTTCGCATGAAGAATGTTTGCGGGATAAATTGAAACAGGCTAAGAACTTCCGCCATATCGAAGAAGAGTCAAACAAATATAATGCGTCACGTATCCTTCAGCAGGTTGGAAAACAAACTATCGTAGTCAATCCGCCTTTCCCTCCCATGACGGAAGCAGAGGTAGATGCTTCGTTTGATCTGCCCTATACAAGATTACCCCATCCGAAGTACAAAGGAAAAGTGATACCGGCATTCGAAATGATCAAGTTCTCTGTCAATCTGCACCGGGGATGTTTCGGAGGATGTGCATTTTGTACAATCTCTGCACATCAGGGAAAGTTTATAGCTTCCCGCAGTAAAGAATCTATCCTGAAAGAGGTGAAGGCTATTACGGAAATGCCCGATTTCAAAGGAAATCTCAGCGACCTGGGAGGTCCTTCGGCCAATATGTATAAGATGAGAGGCAAAGATCAGAATATCTGCGCCAAATGCAAAAAACCTTCCTGTATCTCTCCTGTCGTTTGCAGGAATCTGAATGCAGATCATACGCCGTTGCTCGATATTTACAAAGCAGTAGACAGTATGCCCGGCATCAAAAGATCGTTTATCGGTAGTGGTGTGCGTTACGATCTGCTTCTGCACCGCTATGACGATGAAATCGTGAATAAGTCGGCACAAAGTTATACAGAAGAGTTGATTGCCCGACATGTGTCCGGTCGTTTAAAGGTCGCTCCCGAACATACGGAAGATAATGTTCTAAAAATGATGCGTAAACCTTCCTTCGATCAATTCGGGCAATTCAAGAAGATATTCGACCGTGTCAATAAACAATACGGACTAAACCAGCAGTTAATTCCTTATTTCATTTCCAGTCATCCGGGATGTACGGAAGAAGATATGGCAAAACTGGCAATCGAAACCAAAAAGCTACATTTCCAATTGGAGCAGGTACAGGACTTCACTCCTACACCAATGACACTGGCTACTGAAATGTATTACACAGGTTACCACCCTTATACATTGGAAAAAGTTTATACAGCCCGTACAAAAGAACAAAAACTGGCACAGCGCCAATTCTTCTTCTGGTATAAACCTGAATTTCGCCGGCAAATCACACAGGCATTGCAGAAAATAGGTAAAAAAGACCTGCTCAATAAATTATTCGGGCGTTAAGCGATAATATTCGGTCATCCTGCCTGCTTATACGAAATATTCGTAGAAAAAGTCACGAGGGCGCCATAAATTTTGACGCCCTCATAAATAACAGGATTGCTCCTATTCTGCTGTATATCCTTTCACTTTTGCTACCGCAAGAATGGACTCTGTAATCGCATTACCCAGATCATCTCCTTTGTTTTCTCCTTCCTTCTTCAGTTGTTCATCGATATAAATCTGACGTTTGATCGCCAATTCACTGATTTCTTTCTGGATCAGAGACCTCTCCTGCTCTTTCTGCGTGATGAAAGTTTTCAGTTCTTCCGGAGATTTACTTCGTAGTTCTTCCGGTAACTCTTCCTTTTTTATACGTGACAAAGCATCTTTATCCTCTTTTACCTTATCGACCAGATCCCAGGAGGTGTTTTTATAGATAGCCTTGGATTTACTGACTGCCCGTTCCGTATAATTGGCCGATGAAATAGATCCCGCATTTCTATCCTGAACAGTCTGATTCACTTTACGTTCTTTTCCGACTGCACCGTAACCGATATACGTATCGTTCAACTTGTCATTACATAAAATGATCTGCGGATCGAAAGGAGTTTTGATGGCTCTGACGGTCGCATTGGCATCAATATTGAAGAACTTTCCGTTTCCTCTTAATGCTGCGTCCTGCCAGAAGTCACGTATTCCGATATCTTCACTACCGCAATGGATCGTGTTGACAAAAATATCCTTTTCCAGTGCCTTGGCTATTGCCGTTTTATAGGAGATACTACCTTGGGTAAACTCTTCGTTTCCGGCGATATAGACCAACTTCATATCCGCTTTGTCATTCCCCCACTCCAGTTCTTTCACGGCACGTTGGATAACCGTACCACAATATTCCTCACTTCCGCTGGTTGTCAGGGCAAACAATTCTTTCGAGATCAGATCGAGATCGACTGTCAGTGGAGTAATCCGGCGGATATAATCACCATCGTATCGCTTATAATTGCCATATTCGTACAACGCTATTTCAATATCCGGTGTTTCTCCTTTATATTTCAGCGTGGTGAGTGTGTTGACAATATTCCACAAGCGGGACTTCGCCTGTTCGATCAATCCCTGCATACTGCCCGAAGTATCTAACAGGATGGCCACTTGTATTTTTGTCTTTTTGGCAGTGACAGCACTTACAACCGGAGCACCGGTAGGTTCTGTCGGCGTTTTCATGTTTCTTGCCTCCAACATGCAGCCTATAGCAGCTGTTAATGTTGTAAATAAAATGCATAGTAGAACAATTCTTTTCATATTCGGAAATTTTTTAATAGGTTTATGGCTCAAAAATAAGATGTTAGAATTTAGGATTCCGGGAAGAATGGGTGAACCGGCGTTTTGAGTTGGTGAAATATAGGATATAAATGTTTTACATATGCTTACTTTACAATCTCAATCAAACATGCAATGAACAGACTGATCATATATCTGATAATATGGGTACTTGGTAACTTTTCCACCGCTACGATGGCACAGGATTCGATACCTCCTGTATTGAAAAGAAGTACGAAAAGTGCCGTCATGAAACTGTCTACATCGCTGGAAAGCGGTAAATCGGATGACTTGGTGGCAAGCGATTATGAAGCATTGGCAAAGACACTGATCGAACAGGGGGAATATGAAAAAGCAGAGAATTACCTCCTCAATGCCAGGAAACTGTACGACAAACTGAAAGACAAAGAAAAGACAGCCCGTGCGGACCGGGAGATTGGTCGTATCCAGGAAACATTGGGAAAGATAGATGCTGCCATTCTCAGTTATGCAAGTGCTGCCCACTTATCACGGAATGAGGAGTTCAGGGAGTTGAATAACAATGATGTCAACCGGTTAAAGAATATCTCTGATCCAATGGCGCAATCCCCCTATATCAAGAGTAATATAAAATTATTGAACGCATCCAACAGGCCGGAACAGCAGGAAGACCGCGTTGCCGCTTTCCATCAGATGGCAAATGTCAACCTGGTAATGAATAATAAGGAAGCCGCCATCAGCAACCTGAACAGTATATTGGATGAAGTGAAGGATAAACCGGTGGAAACGATTAAAGTACAACGGGAAATCGCTAAAGTATATGCTGCCGACAGCCAAAAAGTCAAGGCGATAGCCTCACTCCAGCAATCTTATGATATGGCATTGAAGGAAGGCCACACTATGGAAGCGAAGAAAAGTCTGGAACAATTGGTCGACCAGTACCGGAAAGACAACCAATCACGGAAAGCATTGGATCTGTATGCTAACTTTATGGAACAGTTGGAACCGTTAGTCAAATCGGACAGTACGTTGATCGATCAGAAATTCTTCCAGGCACATGAAGCACGGATCGCCCAACTGGAAAAGGAACGTATTCTGAAAGACGAACTGATCAGAAAGAAAAACACATTCAATTATGTATTGATAGGTTCGATCGTCCTGATCCTTATTTTTCTGATATTCACCGTAAAAGCCTGGTACTCTATCCGGCGAAAGAATAAGAAGATCGCTCTTCAGTCGTTGCGTCGTGAGATGAACCCTCATTTCATCTTCAACAGCCTGAACAGTGTTAACCAGTTCATCGCCCAGAACAATGAGTTGGAGGCAAACAAATATCTTTCCTCCTATTCGCGTCTGATGCGGAATATACTGGAAAACTCCAATAAGGATTTTACTCCTCTCTCGACGGAGCTGGAACAACTAAAGGAATATCTGGATCTGGAACATATGCGTTTCAGCAATAAGTTTGTCTACAAGATAGATGTGGACGAATCACTCGATCCCGATCATATTGTTGTACCCAATATGCTGATACAACCCCAGTTGGAAAATGCAATATGGCACGGCCTGCGCTACAAGGAGTCCGGCGGGTTACTGTACCTGTCCGTCAAGGCAGAAGGCAGCAGTCTTTGTGTCAAAATAGAAGATAATGGCATCGGCCTGAAAAAAAGTAACGAACTCAAAACACGTCATCAGAAAGAGCATCATTCGCGGGGACTTACCAATACTCGTGAACGTATAAAACTGTTGAATAGTTTGTATAATATGCATATTACGATCGAAATAACTGAAAAAGAAGACGACGGGAAAGATACCGGTGTGATTGTCCTGCTACGCTTCCCCCTTATTGTCTGATTATAGAATGTATTTTTATTATTCGATATATTTATTATTTTTTGCTCATAAAAATAATAACCAGTAAGTTTGTTGCTTAAATCATTTATTCGTTAAAACAGATAAACATGAATGACACTATTAGAAAAATGAAGCAAAAGAAAGTGCTTATACTCGCTCTTGCCTTTCCTTTGTTTTCACCATTATCCATGCTAGCCATACAAAAAGCCGACAATGTATGTATGGAAATACAGCAGGATAAAAAAATTGTCGGTGTGAAACAAATCAATCCTACAACAGTAGAAGTCTTGTTCTCCGACAATCAGAGAATAACCTATGATTTTTACGGGGAAAACATCTTCAGAATATTCCAGGATGTCAATGGCGGAATCCTTCGTGATCCGGAAGCCAAACCGGAAGCACAGATCCTGGTTGATACCCCCAGAAAGAACATCTCTCCGCTGACGCTGAAAGAAGATAATAACACTATTTCTATCAGCACAAATAAAATGAGACTGGAACTGGATAAAAATACTTCCCTGCTGAAAGTGATCAATCTGGTCACAGATAAAGTAGCATTCGAAGAAGTAAAACCGGTTCTTTATGACAAAGGGAAAACAATTCTTACTTTGAAAGAAAATCCGGGCGAATACTTCTACGGCGGTGGTGTGCAAAACGGACGCTTCTCTCATAAAGGGAAAGCGATTGCCATTGAAAACCAGAATAGTTGGACGGATGGAGGAGTTGCCTCTCCTGCCCCTTATTACTGGTCGACCAACGGCTATGGTTTTATGTGGTACACATTCAAACCTGGTAAATATGATTTCGGTGCAACGGAAAAAGGAACCGTAATGCTGTCCCATGATACCGATTATTTGGATGCATTCTATATGGTCAGTGATGGTGCAGTATCTCTGTTGAACGATTTCTATCAACTGACGGGAAACCCGGTCTTATTGCCGAAGTTCGGTTTCTACCAGGGACATCTGAATGCCTATAACCGCGACTATTGGGTAGAAGATGAAAAAGGAATCCTTTTTGAAGACGGTAAACGTTATAAAGAAAGTCAGAAAGACAATGGCGGTATCAAAGAATCATTGAACGGGGAAAAGAACAATTACCAATTCTCTGCCCGTGCCGTAATCGACCGCTATAAAAACCATGATATGCCGCTCGGATGGCTGTTGCCTAATGACGGTTACGGTGCCGGATACGGACAGACGGAGACTTTGGACGGAAATATACAGAACCTGAAAAACCTGGCTGATTATGCCCATAAGAACGGTGTGGAGATCGGACTCTGGACACAATCGGACTTGCATCCGAAGCCAGAAGTCAGTGCCCTGTTGCAACGTGATATCGTAAAAGAAGTGCGTGATGCCGGGGTTCGTGTCTTGAAAACAGACGTGGCATGGGTTGGTGCCGGTTATTCATTCGGCCTGAATGGTGTATCCGATGTAGGCCACATCATGCCTTATTATGGAAATGATGCCCGTCCTTTTATCATCTCTTTGGATGGTTGGGCCGGAACGCAACGGTATGCCGGCATCTGGTCAGGCGACCAGACAGGCGGCCAGTGGGAATATATCCGTTTTCATATCCCGACATATATCGGTTCCGGATTGTCCGGACAACCGAATATCACTTCTGATATGGACGGTATCTTCGGCGGAAAGAACCTGGCGATGAACACCCGTGATTTCCAATGGAAGACATGGACACCGATGGAGCTGAATATGGACGGTTGGGGTGCGAATGAGAAATATCCGCACGCCCTTGGCGAACCGGCGACCTCTATTAACCGTTGGTATCTGAAAATGAAATCGGAGTTGATGCCTTATGCCTATAGCATCGCTAAAGAAGCGGTGGATGGTAAGCCGATGATCCGTGCGATGTTTCTGGAATATCCGAATCCTTATACCTATGGTAAAGCAACAGAATACCAATTTATGTACGGCCCCTACTTTCTGGTCGCTCCTATCTATCAGGAAACACAGGCTGACGAAAAAGGAAATGATATCCGTGATGGTATCTATCTGCCGGAAGGTGTTTGGGTCGATTATTTCACCGGAGAAAAATATGCCGGTAACTGCGTGGTCAATAACTTCGCTTCCCCACTGTGGAAACTGCCGGTATTTGTAAAAAGCGGTGCCATCATCCCGATGACAAATCCGAATAATAATGTAGCTGAGATCAATAAGAATTTGCGGATCTATGAAATCTATCCGGACGGTTACAGTTCATTTACGGAATATGACGATGATGGTATTACACAGGCTTATCTGAATGGCGAAGGTGTAACGACACAGATCGAAGCGGAAGTAGGCAATAAAAACAATGTAACTGTCACGATCCAGCCGTCTACCGGAGATTTTAAAGGTTTCGTGAAGGAGAAAGCGACAGAGCTTCGTTTCAACGTTTCCGAAATGCCGAAGAAGATCGCTGCTAAAATAGGTAAAGACAAAGTTAAACTGACAGAAGCTCGTTCAATGGACGAATATCTGAAAGGTGAAAACGTTTATTTTTACGATGCGGCTCCTAACCTGAACAAGTTCGCGACGAAAGGAAGCGACTTTGAAAAGGTAACGATCACCAAGAACCCGCTGTTGCTGGTAAAATTAGCAGCAACGGATATTACGGAAAATATGACGACAGTTACTTTCGAAGGTTACAAATTCGATATGGACGACAGCCATCGTGTTTCAACCGGAACGCTGACAGCACCTACTGCACAGGTTACAGAAGAGAACACAGAAGCCTATACGTTGAAACCGACATGGAACAAAGTGGCTGGCGCCGATTTCTACGAGATCGAATTCAATGATATGCTGTACACGACCATCAAGAATACGGAATTGTTGTTTGACGGACTAGATGCTGAAACAGATTATACATTCAAAATCCGTTCGGTTAACAAAGACGGTTATTCCGATTGGGCTTCTTTCAGCGTAAAAACAAAATCCAATCCGCTTGAATTTGCCATTAAAGGCATCCGTGGCGAAGTGACGGCGGAAGAACAGGGAGGCTTTGAAATATTCCGCCTGTTCGACTTTGCAGAACTTGGCGACATGTTCCATACGAAATATCGCAAGAACGCTATTCCGTTCGATATAATCATTGACCTGCGTACAGTCAACCAGTTGGATAAATTCCATTACCTGTCCCGTCAGGACGGTGGAAACGGTACCATGTTGAGAGGCTTCGTATCTTATAGTATGGACAAGGAAAACTGGACACCGGTCGATTCCTTCAAATTTGAACGTAACGGCGATATAAAGGTATTCGAATTCAAAGAAAAACCGAAAGCGCGCTACATCAAGCTGAATGTAACGGAAGGTGTCGGTAACTACGGTTCAGGGCGCGAATTATATGTATTCAAAGTTCCGGGAACAGAAAGCTATCTGCCGGGTGATATCAACAATGATAAGAAGATCGACAACAATGACCTTACTTCTTATATGAATTATACCGGTTTACGCAAAGGTGACAGTGATTTCGACTATGTAAGTGCCGGAGATATCAACCAGAACGGCTTGATCGACGCGTATGATATTTCCGTTGTCGCTACCCAACTGGATGGTGGCATCGAAGAACAGGGTACGGAAAAGGCAGCCGGTACGATCGAGATCAGCACTCCTAAACAGAGTTACAACAAAGACGAAATCGTTGAAGTAAAGGTGAAGGGTATAGACTTGAAAGCAGTCAACGGATTGAGCTTTGCTCTGCCTTACGACCAGCAAGATTACGAATTTGCAGGTATAGAGCCATTGAACCTGAAGGTAATGGAAAATCTGACTTACGACCGTCTGCACACAAGCGGCCAGAAAGCCTTGTATCCAACTTTCGTGAACCTCGGCGATAAGGAAACACTGGAAGGAACAGCCGATTTGTTCATCCTGAAGTTGAAAGCAAAACGTAAAGTCAAATTCAACCTGAAAGCCATTGACGGCATACTGGTAGATAAAGACTTAAATATGTGTAAGTTCTAAGTAATCTTAGATAAAGCATCCCGATCCCTTGTTCCGGACATTTATGTCGGGGCAAGGGATTTTTTATGACCGATTATATTATCTTTGTCAGAGTGAAATCAGTTAAATTGTTGAATGACCAAGAGAACGCTGATATGGAAATGCTGCAAAAAAATAAGAAGTGTGATCGTTGAAGACGAATCGGCTGCCCGTGAAGCGCTGAAAAATTATCTGGCGAAATATTGTCCGGCAGTCGAAGTGATCGGGGAAGCTCACGACTGTAAATCTGCCGTTCCCCTGTTGCACGAACTGGAACCTCAATTAGTATTCCTTGATGTGGAAATGCCCTACGGTAATGCGTTCGATGTGCTGGAAGGTTGTAGGGACCTTTATTTTGAGACCATCTTTGTCACCGCATTTTCGGAGTATTCGCTTCGTGCGCTCAACCAGAGTGCTGCTTATTATCTGCTGAAACCTGTCAGCATCGAAGAATTGATACTAGCCGTAAACAAGGTACAACAGCATATCATAAACAGGGAAATATTCAACCGGAACAAAATACTGGTCGAAAACCTACGGGAACCCAAACCAGAGAAACGCCAGGTCATCCTCCCTACCCTTGAAGGATTTGAAGTAATCAGGATGGAAGATATCATCCGGTTACAGGGTAACGGGAATTTTACCGATATTTATTTAAAAGATAAAAGCAAGAAGATGGTTTGCCGCTTTCTGAAGCATTTCAGCGAAATACTCCCGTTCCCGTTTGTCCGTGTACATAAATCACATATCATCAATTTCCATTGTGTCAAATCTTATCATAAAAGTTCCGGGGGCTATGTTGTACTCGATGATGGTACAGAGATAGAAGTCTCTACCAGTTATAAAGATGATTTCCTTCGTTTGCTGAAATCTCAGTAATTAGCTGTTGCGATACTCCTGAGGCGTCATGCCCGTATGCCGTTTGAAATACCGGTTAAAGAAAGACATATTATTGAATCCTAACGAGAATGCAATCTCTTTGATAGGGAGTTCCGTCGATTTGAGTTGCGCTTTGATATCCATCAACACGATCGCCGTTATTATCTCCAAAGCTGTTTTTCCCGTTTCTTTCTTGATGGTCGAACAGAAATGTGAGACGGTCACACCGAGTTGTTCCGCATAAAAGGCGACATTGCGTTGTGTCGTATAATGCGACATGACTAATTTGATAAACTCACGGCACATCTCCTTGCTGCGTGTTCGCAACTGGTTTTTCCATTTCCCGTGATTCTTGTATAATTCGGCTGTTCCTTGTATGAAAATGGTGAATACGGATTTAATGATATCTTTATTCTCCAATGTACAGGGAAAAGAATAAGCATGGATCAAAGGCTTGAATAAATCCATATACAGTTGGGTAATGTCTGCCGACAAACTGATAACAGGTTCTTCCGCCAACATAGGAAGTAACCGGATCGTTGTTAAGATCAGGTTGTTATTATCCATAAATTCCTGTGAAAAGCAGGCATAAAAGAAATGGGCATCCGCCGATACCTGATTGATTTGCACAAAACAATCAGGTGTCAAGGTGACGAAATCGTATTCTTTTATGTTATGTTCGGATAAATTGATGGTGACTTTAACAGAACCTTTAACGCATAGAGCAAAAAGCGCAGCTTTCATTTTGCATGAAAAATGCACGTACCGATTCAGCATATCTCCGGATATATTGTCACCAGCAATAAAGTCCGCAGGAATGTCAAATATTTGTATGTTTGCCCCCATATTGAATCGATTTATGATTTTCAAAGATAGCATATTTGATTTTTCTACAATAATAATCGCAAAAACAGAACATAGAAACCCAATAATAGGAATTGACCATTCTTTCCAAATCAGTGTACTTTGCAAACGATTAAACAAAGAAAGAAAAAATGAACCGAAAGAGTTCTCTTTTGTTTTAATACAAAGAGGACATGTATCACATCTAATAAATTATAATTATGGAACTAGAGAAGATCGGAGAAAATGCCGGAAAAATCTGGCATGTGTTGAATGAAGGAAGAGAACTGACAATACCAGAACTTAGCAGACGGATTGACCAAAGCCACGAAGATACGACAATAGCTATCGGCTGGCTGGCACGTGAAAACAAAATCTACATACAGCGTAAAAACGGGCAGATATATGTAAGTAACGGCGTTTTACAAGGTCTTTACTTCGGATAAAACAGGAACTCCGGAAAGTTAAATACGACTTTCCGGAGTTTTTTATTCAGCCGATATTGAGATAATTTCTTTTATTTATATAGGTCAGTGCCGCCCCGATCGCTGTCCGGTATTCTGCATAATCAGGTATATGGAAACGTCCTCCGTACATATCTTCAAGACGGGGGAATATATCCTTGCACTGAGGTAGTTTGGTCAGATTCCCAATCAAAACAAAATCACGTATATCACTATTTAAAGCAGCCAGGATCACCGACTGGCCGATACATTGCAGTACCATATAAATAATACCCAGGGCGACATCTTCCTGCGAAGCATTTGCATCTGCTTTGCCAAAGGTAGAAGCTGTTGCGTCTAACGGTAAACCAGGCAAAGGTATATTACAAATATCTTTAATCTGCAGGTTTATATTCGTGATATTCCCTTTCAAAGCAAGTGTGACCACCTGATGGAAATCCTGCGTTTTCAATAATAGCCGGGATAATCCCAGTACTGTTCCTCCTCCGATACCGATTCCTCCGATATGTTCTATTTTCGTTCCGTCCACTTTTACGAAAGAAGTACCTGTCCCCATGCTGACAACAATCAGTTTATCCAGTTGTGTCATATACTGTGCTCCCAATCCATTTGCCAGAAACTCATCCGTTTTGGCTGTCGGCAAGCCATACAAAGGTTGGTTGATAAATGCACTTCCCACACCGGTAAGCATCACTTGCTCAATGGCAGAAAGAGGAATGTCATTGTCATACAGATATTTTCCAAAAGCGCCGAACAAGGATGTTACCGGGTCGGTTGCCCTGACAAACATCGGATTCCTGATCTCCTTACCGTCTATGCCAACGATCTTGGTTGTGCTTCCACCCACGTCTATACCAATTACTATACCCATAACTTTTTTGTTAATATCGGGATCAAAGATACGTCTTCTCATTGAAATTTAGTATCTTCACGGGAGAAACTTAAAAAAAGGAGGACCACATATGTTTGCAGAATTTAATTTCCAACAAATGATCAGTGCTTTTATCGTGCTTTTTGCAGTAATCGATATAATCGGCTCTATCCCTATCATTATAAATCTGAAGGAAAAAGGTAAAGATGTAAATGCTTTAAAGGCAACGATCATTTCTTTTGTCCTGATGATCGGCTTCTTTTACGCCGGAGATTTTCTGCTGAAACTTTTCCATGTGGATATAGAGTCATTTGCCGTGGCAGGTGCTTTTGTCATCTTCCTGTTGTCGCTGGAAATGATACTGGATATTGAGATATTCAAAAACAACGGACCGATCAAAGAGGCCACATTGGTCCCCCTCGTATTCCCTTTGCTGGCAGGAGCCGGGTCATTCACTACATTGCTTTCGTTAAGGGCCGAATATGCCAATATCAATATTGTAGTCGCTTTGATACTGAATATGTTGTGGGTATATTTCGTTGTCCGTATGACCAAACAAGTGGAACATCTGTTGGGGAAAGGCGGTATCTACATCATTCGTAAATTCTTTGGTATTATCCTGCTGGCGATCTCCGTCAGGTTGTTCACTGCTAATATAACTCTACTTATCGAGGCTTTACACAATCAATAAAAGTAAATATCTGTCCGTTTCACAAATAAAAGCAGGTAATTAATGACTTAATGTAAATACAATTTGTTAGTTTTGATCCGGTAATGATAAACTAAGTGATTGAATTTAGCAGGAAGCGTACTTTTGCCTTTTCAATCGGATAAGAAAATTGAAGAGGCTTTTTTATGCCGGATACTTACAATTAGACAGAATAAATTAGAAACTTATATTTTAATCTTATGGAAAACAAAACTCTTCCTAATGCAGGCAACCATATTGTCTGGCTGGATGTAATGCGATTCGTCGCGATGTTCACTGTCGTATGTTGCCACTGCGCCGATCCTTTTAATTTTTACACAGGAGAAATACCCGATAATATCGGAGAGATAAAATTCTGGGGAGCTGCCTACGGAGCATTTCTCCGTCCCTGTGTTCCTTTATTCGTAATGATCACCGGAGCATTGCTTCTGCCTGTAAAAGGAGAAGCCTCTGTTTTCTATAAAAAACGTATTCCACGTGTGTTATGGCCATTCCTGATCTGGTCGGTTCTGTATAATCTGTTCCCTTGGTTCACAGGGGTGTTGGGACTTAATCCGGATGTGATACTTGACTTTTTCCCCTACTCCGGTGAAGAAGCTACCCAGCAATCTTTGAGTGTATCGTTGAAGAATATCGCTGAAATACCGCTCAATTTTTCCCTGCTGGATGTGCATATGTGGTATATCTATCTGTTGATCGGTTTGTATCTGTATCTACCTATTTTTTCCGCCTGGGTTGAGAAAGCTTCCGACAAGGCCAAGCTCTGGTTCCTGGCAGCTTGGGGGGTAACGACGCTTCTTCCTTATTATTATGAATATGTATCACCGTACTTATGGGGAACCTGTTCCTGGAACTCATACGGTATGTTATATTATTTTGCCGGTTTCAACGGTTATCTGATGCTGGGGCATTATCTGCGTAAGCTAGAATGGCCCGTCGGCAAGATACTGGCGATCGGTATCCCTATGTTCGTTATCGGTTATGCCGTTACATTCTTCGGATTCCACCATGTAACCTCATTACCGGAATTCAGTGACGAATTATTGGAATTATTCTTCACTTATAACTCGTTGAACGTCGTTATGATGACAGCTCCCATCTTTATGCTGGTCAAGAAAGTGAATATAAAGTCGCTGACTGTACAGAAAGCACTGGCAAACCTGACACTTTGCGGTTTCGGAGTTTATATGGTGCATTTTTTCTTCACCGGCCCAAGTGTGATCGTGATGCGTACGATCGGCATTCCGGTATGTATGCAAATCCCGTGTGCTGCGGTATTGGCATTCAGTGTTTCATGGGCAATTGTTTACCTTATCTACAAAGTAGCCGGTAAAAAGGCTAAATATATTGTAGGATAAATCTAATAAGAATCCTTATTTTTCAGCCCCGGACGAAAAGCCGGGGCTTTTTGTTTAAAAAGTTAGTTCCCGGTGTAAATCAACCTATCCTATACTTTTTTTGTTTCTATATACCAAATGTTTTTGTTGAATTTTCTTGCATTTTTACCAGACTAAATCAACGATTATGATGAATATAGAAGTAAAACAGATTTATTACCCGCCGTTACGCGATTGTGTTACACGATTAATCGAGCGGAAGATGGAGGCGGAAAGAGAGCGGACAGCTGCTAATTACCGTAGTACATGGAACAAATTCTCCGCTTTTCTAGGTCGTAAAGCAAGGGTCCTGACTATAACAGACCTGACGGCCGGATTAGTACAAGAGTTTGTAATGTGGTTATTGGAGGACGAAAGATCAGGAAATCATCTGCTCAGTCCGGGAAGTCAGGATTTTTATCTGCGTAACCTGAAAGCAATCTACAATAACATAAAGAAAGACTTACATTACCGTGATCCGGCAGGTAACCCTTTCGAAGGGCTTCATATCACTGTCCCGTCTACCCGGAAACGGGCACTTCCCGAACGGGATATAAAAAAACTGGCTCGTCTCGATCTTACCGGTAAACCCGAACAAATGGAGGCTCTTCATCTCTCCCTGTTCCTTTTTTATGCCCGGGGCATGTGTTTTGTCGATGCCTATAAACTGGAACAGGATAATGTGCATAACGGATATATCCAATACAACCGTAGCAAGACCCAGGCTATCCTACAGGTAAAGATCACACCGGAAATGCATCAGATTATGCAGTTGTATAAAAGAAAAGAGTGCCGCTGGGTATTTCCATTCCTGCATGAGAAATTAGTGGGGAAAGGTGCTTTGACTGCTCAGTCTTCCTTGCATCGTGTAAATGGATACCTGAAAGATATCGGGGATGAGCTGAGACTACCTTATCCTCTCACGACTTATGTGATGCGCCACAGTTGGGCATCGTTAATGTTGGAATCCGGTTCGGAGATAGGTGTGATCAGCCAGTCGCTGGGACATATGTCATTGCAGACCACGGAAATCTACCTGGGACAATTATCGAAGTCGAAAATGGATAAGGCTTCAGAGGTAATGTTGGATAATCTGGTCCGACCGAAATCCAGAAAGAGTAGGCAGGAAGAGTATGAGGAAAGATATATTGAACCGAAAATTGCCTCTCCCTCCGTAATAAAGAAAGAGGTTAAGCCCTCTTTAGGCAGAAAATGGAGGAATGCATTGTCTTTTTTAACAGCAAAGCTATTACTGTTTGTGACAACGTAAACTTTTGTATAAATGGAAATAAATCTTGTAGTTAAGAATGTTGTACCAGTTGTCATACGCCCAATAGAGGAAGAAGATGATGCACCTTTTCATATGGTGAAAGAGTTGCAAAGTACTAAAAAGATTGCACACCGATAATATGCTTAAAACGGCTATTTTCTGCCACCTGCTAGAGAAAAGGAATCCCCGATAATACTTGATTATCAGGGATTTGCTTGATTTTTCTTTTGTTTTTAGTGATCCGCCTGGGATTCTCCTAAGAGAGTTACCGTGCTGATATTTAAAACTTTATATTTTTAGCTTCAAGCATATCCCATGAATTATCCCACTAATTTGATACGTGCTTTTGCGGTAGTCTGCTCATGGAGAATACTGAGGGTAAAGATATACTATTACTTCAATGCTACAAAAACAAAATGGAAAATATTATTCCTATAGAATAATATTTAGCATCTGATATGATATTTAAATATAGTATATTGTTGTACTTTATAACACATTTATGTATTAGGAGCGCTAATATTACATTTACTAATCTTCAAGAACAACGTCTAAAGCATTAATATATAATGGTAGTTCTTGAATTTCAATTCCGAATTTTTTTTCAATCATGATGTCAATAATCATCATGCCATCTATTAAAATAATAGGAACTGCTCCTTTTTTGGTTGTAACATTTAGGGTTTCTTTGGAGAATTTAGAAGTAGTAATAAAGATTCCTTGCTCAAAATCTCCTTGTATAGCACCTCTGAATTTATCAATTTCAGTTCTTCCTACACTTGTATTTTTCCAACGTTTACATTGAACTGCTACATTTAAATACGAAATACCAACTTTAAGCTTGCCATATCCATCAATACCTCCATCTTTTTTAGGTTTAGTAACTTTTAAATCTTTAAATCCATAAACTTTAAGAAGTTTTTTACAAAACAATTCAAAAGTTTCAGGTTCAACTTCTTTAAGTTGCTCTAACAGTTACATTTTAAATGACTTCACATAATCGTTATGTGTCATCTGCAATGTTGCAGCTAATCTTCTTTCATCATTTTCAATAGATTTCTTTTTTTTATCTTCTCTCAAAAAAAGATGAGACTGTTCAATAAGGCAGTAAGTCCCACTATTGAGAATTTGGAAGTACTTCTTTCTAGAAGCAGTAGAAAACTCAACACCCTTACAATGCCGACGTAATTCAACTCTAACAACGCTTAATGGATCATGGGCTTTAAACTGATAATAATCATTTATGATAATTCTGTCATAAATAGCATTAATAGACAAAGGAGTTACACTGTCTTTTAAAACCTTAGTTATAGCATTAATAATTGTTGTTCTAGGATTCATTTGTATTACATTTAACTTATTATACAACAATTCTCTCACTTATACTTCTTTCTATTGCAGGAAGAGATTCTAATTGAGACAGAAAATTAAGTTCTTCAAATTGTTCTAAAATTCTTTTTCTATCGAAGAAAAGATGATCAAGAACTCTATCATGTTGATAGAATTTGTCGCTAGTATTTGAAATACCACATGGGACAAACATTATGTGTAATGGAGTTTTTTCAAAATGAAAATATCCCTTAAAAAATTCAGTATCAGACTGTTTTGTATCCCAATCTTTTCCGCATGCGCATTGACTTAAAGCAACCAACATGTTCGGAATATTATCATCAAATGGAATCCATGCAATAATATCACAGCCTCTTTCTTGAGAATTTTGTGGTGAAATACAATTTATATTACGTTCATTAATGGCAACTCCTATATCATTAGCTAATAGTTTGATTTTATTTATTGCATTCCCCGTATATTCGGTTTTTTTTCCAAAAGATTTTACTATAGCTTTTGATGGAAGATATGATTTTAGTGTGTAAAAAGATAAAAATTCAAAATCAATAGTGAGTTCATGCCTAATGATACTAAAACAATTGAGATTTGAGCATAGAAGCAAAAATATGTATATTTTCTGTTTGCTTGATAAATCCTCTTTTAATTTAATTTGTTTTTCATTGATTTGAAAAGGATATTCATCTGAAGAATATAAATTTGCTCTGTCTCTGCATATGTTAAATATGGAATGACATTTTTCTTCGATAATATCATTTTTCTCAGCTTGCAAAGATGCTATTTCATTTAAATCTCTCTCAATTACATCCAATTCTTTTGTTTCCATTATATTTGAATCCCTTACATCTTGTAACTTATCTGAAATATCAGCAATTGTTACTTCCTCTTTGAGAAATAATGCATTCAGTTCTATATAATCTGCATATACATGTTCAATATATCTTGCAATTTTAGGAGATTCGATTGTCAGATTCTTAAATTGCTTTTCTAATTTCTCTTCAAAATTCGTCGCCATCACCAAATAGTCCTTTTTTTAGTTGCTCATCTTTTGCTTGTTTTATTTTCGAAGTAAGTTTCCTTATTTGAATCAAATCATCTTCCAAATCAGGATAGAAATTATTGATTTTATGAACCAAAGTATCGGCTTGTTCTAAAGAAGATAACGAGTTTTGGATGTTTGTAAAAAATACAGATTCAAGATCCTCGGTGAGCTCAAAGGCACGATTTAAGTCTTTCCCTTCTCTAAATGCAGTACATGCTATGTTATTTCCTAAAATTGCATTTAATTTATTGAGATCATTACTTTGCCCATTGACTCTTGTCTTGTTTTGAGCATTTTTCTCAAAAAACCAAAATATTAATTCTTTTAGATTTGATCTATTAATTCCTTTTACTGGATTATCTGATGATAGATCAATTTCCAAAAAGGAAGAAATATTACTGCGGCCTAAAGAATCAATTAAATATCCAACAAAAAATGTAGTATCATCTAAATCTTTAATTTTATAAAATCCTTCATCTTCGACAACTGAATAAATTTCATATGCTACAAGAACACGTTTCACGTATTCTCTGCGACTACCAATTTTCTTTGCCAATTCTTTGGCAGCAACATCTATATTTTCTTTCTTAAATAAAGCTAGATATAATTGGTATAAATATCTTGACTTTTCTGTAAGCCCCCATGGTTTTATTCCAGTAATATGTCTGAAACCTAAATATCTTCTAATATCATCTTCATTCTTAAATATTAAACATGGAATGTCTTGTGGATGATATTTTGCATCATCGTAAATCTGTTTAACAGATGCTTTTTTTACAGTAGCAATCTCAGGGTTATTGAGGAGTTTTATTGATGTTAAACGTCTATTTCCTTCTAAGACTTTAAAGTTTTCACCTTCGGGAATAACTAATAATTGTTCTCCCCTAAAAAAATCATTTTCACCTATTGCTTGCATCAATTCAAGAGTTGCAGCCTCTAATAGCATATAATCAATAATCTCTCTTTCAGCCAAATTGTGTTTAGACTTTGGTAGGCGAGGATTACATGGATCTAGAATCAATCTCTTGTAATTTATTATGTTATAATCAGGATTTGTTGCCATAACTATATTTCATTTCTTTCCCAATACTGTTTGACCTTTAATCTTTCGGCTGGTTTAAACTCTTTGATATTTGTAATCGCCTGCCCTTTTTCTATCTTTTCCATATTTTTGGAGATAGCATATGAATATTTACTTGATAGTCCAAGAAATTTTTCAATAACCTTTGTATTTTTATCTTTAATATCAAGAAGGAATGCCATTTCACACATTGAAGAGAAATCAAAATTAGATTGATTATATTCTTCAATACCTTGTGATAATAAAATGATTGAAACACCTTTGGAGCGTATCTCTCTTAGTATTTTTTCAAGAATTTCTTGATACTTCTTTTCTTTGAATAAAACATGTGCTTCATCAATTAGGATGATATAGCGCATTGCTCTAACTCCATTGTCAACAGGAGTGTTTTCCATATTCATAAATGTGTTGTAGATATAATTTATAATAAGGAAAAGGGATGTAAATCGAAGAGAATTTGATAAATCTCCAGATAAGGACAAGTAGAGATTTCTAGACAAAAAATTAGATGAGTTTTTAGAGTCATCTAAAAAGATAGGATAGCGGCTTAATTCTCCTATAATCTCAGTCAATGAATCCCTTTTGTCTCCAACAAGATTTAATAATAACTCATTGATTTGATTCAAAGTGGGATATGTTCCCCCTTTTTGATTAATAAAAGCATCTTGAGTAGCTTCTCTTAATAGTCCTTTTTGCTTAACCCCTAAATTTGAGTATTTGCAGACAATATCTACAAACTTGTCAATACCCATATTTTTGTTTGATTCATTTACATTATCAATAAAAGTAAGAGGATTTATAGGGAATCGCGTCTCTGGCACATTGATAAATTCAGTTTTTGTTTTATTAAAAAATGGAACCATTTCTTTAATATCGTCATTTTTTAAACCTTTAAAGTCCAAATATATAAAATTAACATGACCATTTGATTTTTCATGAATTTGACTTATAAACTCTAAAGCAAATTGAGTCTTTCCTGTTCCTGAATTACCAGCTACAGCAATATGATTATTATTGTAAAGCCTTGTGTCATTAAATCCGAGTAAAATCGGCTCATTGGTTTCGAGAATAGTACCGATTTCCAATTTTATAGGCTCAGAGAAATATGACTTTTCAATGTGTTGCTGATTGTTAGGAACACTTCCCAATGAAGCATTTAGTCCAATTAATGGCAATGTCCCCTTTTCAATATATTCAATAAGAAAATCAAAGAAAGTATAGTTATAACTTTCTTTGAATATTTTATCTAATGATTCTAAGCCATGATCAATATGAAGTTTTATGTACTTAGGGATATTTACATCGTCTGTCTTGTATATACCATAATGTTGACATATTAAAGCTATATAAAAATCACGATATTTCTCATCAAAAAGAATATGGTCTTTGTATTCCTTCCCTTTAGAATCATATAAATTGAAATCAGTAACTTGAAACTTCTTCCCCGTTTGTAGAGAATATCCCAAAGCAATGCGGGCTATTACATTCTCTTTTGTTCCATATGGCAATTTTGTTGTTAGACTTCTGACAACTGCCTGGTTTTGTTCCGAAGTTTTGATATTAATCTGCATTATACTTTTGATTATATTTTTCGATGAATTTTTCTGATGAAGTTTCCACAAATTCCGAGCTATCAGTAGATATGTTATCTATTAAATAGGCACGACAAACTTTAGGCAAAAGAATAGAGTATTCTTTTGCTGTTAATTCTTTATTTATTAGAGGGAATATTACAACCTGCTTTGATACATTAGGATAGAAATATCTTATGATATTTTCAGCATGTTGTTCATCAAACTTTTGCATAGGGCTATCTATGAAAACAGGAAATTCAATTTCCGATTCATCCACAAGAGAACTCAATAAGGCAGACGCATACATTTGACGTTCTCCCATTGATAAAGAACTTTTATCTATTATTTTGTCACTTTCACTATAAAGGACAATGTCAATATCATCTCCCGTTGCATTAATATCGACATCGACACGCTTAATAAAGTGTTTCTTATGCATCAAAATATTTAGAGATTGAAGCATTTTAGCTTCTAAAGATTTTTTCTTTTCATCTTTGAATTGAGCAATAAAGTTTTGAAGCCTCATTATTAGCTGCTTCGTTTTTCTTTCTTTCTGCGAATAGACAGAAGATTCATCAATTTTTCTACGCAAAATATCTTGTCTTTGTCTATAGGATTTTAACTCATTTGATAATTCTCCAATTTTTCGATTTAATGCTTCTATTTCATTATCATATCTTATAATGCTGTTAGTTATATTATCTTTTTTCTCTCTTAGACATGATATGTATTCATCTTCTGCATTATTTTCCGCATCTCTTAATTTTCTATTGATAGAATCAAGCTGATTTTTTATATATAAATATTCAGCATTTAGCTGCGAAAATTTGTCTTTAAAACTATGTCTTATAGTGTTTATAAGTTGAGAAAATTCATTGACTTGATTTCCAGAGAAATCATGAAGTACCTTGAATGATTTGGGAAGTTCTACAATATCTGAATAAAAATACTTTTTGATTAATGTTTTAATTTGTTCCTCATAGAAATTTTTAATTTTCACTGTGTTAGGATCGAAGCATAAATCAGATTTTGATTTAGCATTTTCAAGATCTGCTTGAATACGATTTATTTTTTCTAAAACATCATCTTGTTTATACTTTTGCTCAGAAAGAATTTTCTCATTATTGAGCTGTTCTAAAATATTAGCCATTGTTCCACCAGCTAAGGCAAATGGAATAATATCGAATAGTTCTTTTAGTCCATCTTGCTTTACTATGATTTCCTGACTAAGGCTAATTTGCACTTCTTTTAACTCATTTAATTCTTCAAGAGACATTTTATCACCTTCACGGATCAATTTTCGTTGAATTTCTTCTGCTTCTTTCTCTAATGTGTTGCGTTTCTCTTTAATATTATCTATTTGAGAATTGATATCACTAATTGTTATCTGAGTATTTGTTATATCTGTTTGAAGTTGGTTTAATTCTTTTTTTTCTTCAGGCTTTGCAGACCGACGACGATAATCATCTTGCTTCTCTTCAAGATTTGCTTTAAGATCTTCATATTTTTGTATACCTAACACCTCAGAATATGCTTTACTTAATTGCTGTCTTTGTTGTGTAGAGTTTACCTCTGCTAATGAAACAATCTTTTCCGCATCAAAAAAGAAGAATTTAGCAATTTCAATTGGTAAAATGAAATCACGAATAAAAATTTCCTCTCCTTGTTGATTATTCTTCGATAAATCGTCTATTAATTCATTTTGATAGCCGTCTATAAGGACTTCTACTTTATCAGAAGCAGAGGTTATAACATTGTATGTTCGTTTAATAGTAACTTCTGAACAAGTAATATCAGGTATTTTAACATCGCTAAATGTGACAGAAACAGAAAATTCTTTTTCACCGTCTTCTCTTGCTTTTCTATTTAAGCTTTCGGAAATATACTTTGTATAATTCCCTTTATCCCTAATTTCCTTTTCGTATAAATCATCAACTTTCTCCATTTGTTTGCCATACAGACACCAAACAAGAGACATTAGGAATGTTGTTTTTCCGAACCCGTTTTTTCCACTAATGACTATTACGTTTTTGTCATTAGATGGTAAAAGAGAAATAATATTCTTCCCTTTGTATATTCTAAAATTATTTAATTCTATTTCTTTTATATACATTACGCAGGACGATTTAAATATTTTTCTATAACTCGTTCAATATCATCTTTAAGACCTCTTTTACGATTTAATAATGCTTTATTACGTTGCAATGTTAACAATTCATTAATTAATTCATAATCAGAGGGCTCGTCTTCACAAACTGATTTTAGTAAATCAATTTCTCTCTGTATTTTTTCGGTATGTTTTTCCATTTCCATTTCTTTATCATAAATCTTATTGTAAATACTCGATACAGTTTTTGAAAACTTCAAATTATAATATGCTGCATCTCGATGCCAAATAACTTGAATTGCAACTAGCTCTTGATTTGTTATTAGCTCAATACTTGGATTTTCTTTCTGAATTAGTCGTTGGGCACTCAACACTTGATCTAATAATTTGATTCGATACTCTGGATCATAAGTACCTAAATTATCTCCATCTTCATTGACTGCATTTTTCATGTTACGACGTATGGGAAGACGGTTCTCCGATTTATTACGTTCTTCTACCATACTTTCACGCAATTTCAAAAGAGGTCCTAGCCATGTTAGTCCTTTATTAACGAGTGATGTTAGTGATTTATCTTCCTTTACAACAGTACAAGTCCAGCATCCAAAACGACTTTGCCCACAGGAGCGATGACTTTTGTCAGTAACAATGGTTGGACATTCGTAGTCATCGGCACTTGCATCCATATATATTTGGAATAATTCTGAATTATTTGCCCCCCAAGGAGATGTCATTGCATTTATGATATACCAAACTTCTTCTATTAATAAATCTTTGATAGGAGAATAAACATAGGTATTGGGATTATGCGGATGTTTAGTGAGCCTTTTACCTCTTATTTCATGTTTTTTTATAGATTTGGCTCTTGTAGTACTTTCTGAACTTCTAGTTCCAATTAAAATAATTGCTTCTCCGTTTTCCGCAACTTGATCTGTTAAAAAACGAGATGTTGGTTTGATTTTCATCTTATCTGTACACCAACGAAATGCATTATTGGGAACTGGATATCCTCTTCCAATCACATTTACCCAAAATGTATCTTCCAGGCGAGGAATAGTCGTTTCTACTCTAATAGGCATACTCATTGATGCTGCTGCCTCCTTTATCTTTTTTAAAACCCCATATACATATGCTTGTATAACAGGGTTTTCAACCAGTGTATCATTGCAAACAACATATACTTCCCTTTTTCGCTCCTCTAAAGGTACTTCAGAAATAGCCAGCCAAACTAGTTGTAAAAGAGCTGTAGAATCTTTTCCACCACTAAATCCAATTATCCAAGGTCGTAGATTGTCATCTATCAAATATTGGTCTTTAAGTTCTGAAATTATATAGTTAATTTTATTTGACATACATTGATATTAGTAAATTACGCTAAAAAATAGCATTTAACTTTTTAATATGCAAATATATAAATAAATTGCGATCTAAGCCTTTTTGAACTTACTCTTTCTTGAATATTAGCTTAAAATACTTTTTTAGCCTTTGTTAGTAGGTTTAATACAGGCTGTTTATTATCAGGTGTTTTTCTCTTTTGACGAGTGAGAGTGTTCCTCTGTGAAATGGTTGATAAAATATGATCTTATTTTATATGGCAGAAGAAGGATGAATAAAAGAGTTTAACGTAGTGACTTTCAGATTTAATATTCATGCTCTTAGCTTCTTATATTTTAGCCTGCGTCCTTTCTTCTTTCTTTTTTTAGGTTTATTAGGTATTTGTTCTTTAGAAATATTTGAGTTTGACAAAAAGTCTGCTGCTGACGTGATAAAAGGAGGGATCGAATAGGCAAAAATATTGCTTTGCTGATTGTTGAGTTGAGGGGTGGTAATTTGCTTGTCACTTTCTCTGTCTGTATTGAAAGATAGGCTGTCAATCTCCTTGTTGCCATGATTGATAGAAAGCGCGTTTTCTTGATTGCTATTTTGATTGATAATAATTTTTCTTTCATTGAATTGAAATTCTTGCTCTTGCAGTTTTTTCTGTTCGGATATAGCACTGTTTCTCATAGTATTGTGATAGTCGAATGATTCTTTTTGCTGCCGATTATAGCCGAGCAGCTTATCGAAACCTTGTTCTACTTGCTGGAATAAGTTCACACGGTCAAATCCACCTTTAATTATTCCGCTCTTGGTATTCTTGTGATTGGTAAGTGGTGACAACTTCTTTTTATTGGATTGATCTCTTCGACTGACTATCAAGTGACAATGCATATTCAATTTATTATTAGAACGGTTACGGTTAAAATGAATCTTACCATAAAATTTTATATCCGAAGCGGTTAGTTCTTTGTTGAAGTTCTTAGCATATTCAGGAATAAACACCTCACGAATATAGCATTTCATTGCTTCGGCTTGCT
>OMGR01000090.1_pt1 | contig 80311 bp, 68 predicted proteins | sample 1646061 | NCBI WGS metagenome assembly OMGR01 (sample SAMN05578583, study PRJEB25193) | human gut metagenome | biome: Human Microbiome; feature: human-associated habitat; material: feces | host: Homo sapiens | place: USA:Birmingham | reverse complement strand
TTAAAGGAAGCGGAGCTTCCTATGAAAGGCCTAAGCGGGTGAACGTCCGCGAAGGGGGAAGACGAAGCGGTTAAAAAAATCCGTTGTCTGAGCGTAGCGAGTTTCGGATTTTTCAGCGGAGTCTTTCGCCGAAGCAGTGAAGCCGGTTAAGCCTTGATCTTTTGGCTACTTTTCCATCAAGGGAAAAGTAGTTCAATTATTTCTAAATCGAAAATAAATGAAATTAATATCAAACTTACTTCTTTGGGGAGGTATTTTGCTGCTTCCCTGGAATACGTATGCTCAGTTTGCCAAAGGACTGAGTTACCGGGCAGAAACCGGGATCAGCTTTAGCGGAGAGAAACATACGCCTTTCTGGCTGGCGGCTAACAAACAAGGACTTTCGTCGATCGAAAATAATAACGGTTATCTGCGTGCCGGGGTTTTCCGGGATATGGAAGAAGATAAACGCTTTTCGTATGCTTTCGGGGCAGACCTGGCTGTGGCTTATCATTTTACATCGACTTTGATCGTCCAGCAACTATATGCGGACCTGAAATACCGTTGTCTGGGATTGAGTATCGGTAGCAAAGAACGGCATAGCGAATTTAATAATCCGTTATTGAGTAGCGGGGGATTGACATTCTCGGGTAATGCCCGTCCCATTCCTCAGGTGCGTATCGGTATTCCGGAATATACCGTTGTACCGGGGACAAAAGGGTGGCTGGCTTTTAAAGGACATATCGCTTACGGTATGTTTACGGACGATGGCTGGCAGAAGGATTTCGTGGCTCCGGGAAATAAATATACGGAACATGTGCTCTATCATTCCAAAGATTTGTATGTGAAGGTAGGTAACCGGGAGAAGTTTCCGCTGATCTTTGAAGGAGGACTGGAGATGGCAGCACAGTTCGGAGGGAATGCGTTTAGAGGAAATGAGAAGATCGATATGCCGAATGGGATCAAGGATTTCTTTAAAGTATTTATTCCGAGCGGAGGAAGTAGTGAAACTCCGATGGGAGAGCAAACCAACATTTACGGGAATCATTTGGGAAGTTGGAATTTTTCACTCACCTGGTATGCTCCGCAGGATTGGACGGTTCGCCCTTATTATGAACATTATTTTGAAGATCACTCGCAGATGTTCGGTGAGTATGGCTGGAAGGACTGCCTGGCAGGGGTAGAGATCACATTTCCCAAAAATCCCGTCATTAGTAGTTTTGTGTATGAATATCTGTCGACAAAAGATCAAGCGGGGCCTGTTTATTGGGACCATACGCCGGAGATACCGGAGCAGGTAAGTGGGGCGGATAATTATTATAATCATGGTATTTATACCGGTTGGCAGCATTGGGGGATGGGTATCGGAAATCCTTTGGTGATGTCTCCTGTCTATAATACCGATGGTGATATCAGTTTTAAAAGTTCACGTATGCAGGGACATCATTTCGGGGTGATGGGGAATCCGGTTAGCGACTTACAGTATCGTATTCTTCTGTCGGTTACTCGTAACTGGGGAACATATGGTATGCCTTTTTATGAGATCAAAAAGAACGGGAATGCGTTGATTGAATTACAATATACACCGCATCAACTGAAAGGCTGGAGTTTTACAGCATCGTTGGGTATGGACCGGGGTGCGATGTTGGGGAAAAGTGCCGGAGGGATGCTAACAATCAGAAAAACAGGATGGATACGATGAAAAGATATATGATAGCAGTATTGCTGATGTTGATAGCCGGTGCTTGTGGTAAAATGCCGGTCAATGGAGACCTGGATGGCCGTTGGCAGATCATGAAGATAGAATATGCTTCCGGAGAGGAAGAGACACCGGAGCGGGCATATTACAGTGTGTCGTTGCATACGATCAATCTGATGCAAGTCGGTGTGACAAGTCAGACAGGAAATATGGAATATACCGGGGATTCATTGTTCGTCGAAATGCCCATCAGTAAAATTGAAAATCTATTGCCTTTCGGCATGAACGGAACGGAGCAACGTTTCGGAGTAAAAGAATTAACCTCTAAACACCTGGTTTTGCAATCGGATTATGCCCGGTTGGAGTTCAGAAAGTTTTGAAAACAACAAAAACAAATAACAATATGAATACCGTAATCAGAAATGTATTATTAGGGGGATTGGTGTGGCTGGCTGTTCCATTGGCGGCACAGGTACCCCAGGAGTTGATAGACAAGGCGAAAGCCTCGGGCATGACGGACGATCAGATTCGTCAGGAGATAAATAAACGGATGGGGCAGTCTGGTGCTGAACAGAGTGGCCGTACGGCATCGGATGCTGTGGTTACCGATCGTACGGTTATGGCTCCGGAAGGTAAGGAAATACCTCCTTTGGAGATCCAACGAGAAGCTAATCGTCCGGCAGGAGATTTAAGCGGAACGGTGTTCGGTCGTGAAATATTTTCGAACAAGAACCTGTCTTTCGAACCGGATTTGAATGTGCCGACTCCCAAAGGGTATATTCTGTCTGCCGGAGATGAGTTACTGATCAATGTATGGGGCGATTCCGAGTTGAACCTGAAACTGAAGATTTCCCCCGAAGGGACGATCCTGATCCCTAACCTGGGACCTGTCTCTATCAGCGGATTGACGATCGGTGCAGCCGAGAACCGTATCCGCCAGGAGTTGGGACGGATTATGTCGACCTTGTCCGGAGATACAGACGGGGCCAATACGTTTGTATCGGTCAGTCTGGGCCAGATACGCAGCATCAAAGTGAATATAGTGGGAGAGGTGGTTGCTCCCGGAACCTATACGCTTCCATCTTTTGCGACCTTATTCAATGCGTTGTATGCTGCCGGAGGGGTGAATGAGATCGGTTCGCTTCGCGGAATCAAAGTATACCGGAATAGTAAGGAAGTCGCCTGTCTGGATGTGTATGATTATCTGCTTAATGGTAAATACGATACGAATATCCGCCTGGAAGAGAACGATATGGTGATCGTTTCCCCTTACGATCAGTTGGCGGTCGTGCGGGGGAAGGTGAAGCGTAACCGTATTTTTGAGTTGAAGAAGGGGGAAACGTTGTTCCGGCTATTGAATATGGCAGGCGGTTTCACAGGAGATGCCTATACGAAAGATGTCCGTGTAAAGCGTAAGGCGGGTAGCCGTTACCAGATCGCCACTGTTACAGCGGATAAATATCCTACTTTTGCGATGATGGACGGCGATTCTTTGTTGGTGGATTCCGTGATTCCTTTCTATGAAAATCGCCTGATAGTGACAGGTGCAGTCTGGCGTCCGGGAGAATACGAATTAAATGCGAACGTGCATACAGTAAAAGAATTGATCGACCAGGCAGCCGGTCTGAAAGGAGATGAGTTTACCGGCCGTGCCCAGATCATCCGGTTGAATCCGGATTTCACAACGACTGTTATAGCCGTCGATATCCGCAGTATCCTCAATGGAACCTCTCCGGATATGGAACTCAAGCCGGAAGACCAACTGAATATCCCCTCTCTGTTTGACCTTCGCGAACCTTATACGATCAAAGTGAGCGGAGCTGTCAATTATACGGACACGGTTCTTCCTTACCGGAATAATCTGACGGTGGAAGATGCTATTATGATGGCAGGAGGGTTGAAGGAATCGGCAGCGACTGTTAATGTGGAAGTTGCCCGCCGGATAAAAGATGCGAAGACTCACGAGAATACGAACCGTACGGCCGAGGTCTTCAATTTTGAATTGAACGACAATCTGGGGTTGATATCTATAGATGGAAAAAAGAGTGATACAATTTTTACGTTGGAACCGTTTGATGAAGTTTATGTGCGTTTCTCTCCGGGATATCAGGAACAACAGGTGGTAAAGGTCGATGGTGAAATCACTTTCTCCGGCGATTATGTGTTGGCGGAAAAGAATTCCCGTCTGAGTGATATCATAGCTAAAGCCGGAGGGATAACTCCGGATGCTTATGTAAAAGGAGCGAGCTTGAAACGTCGGTTGACAGAGGATGAAATGCGCCGCCTCGAAACCTTGCTACAATTGAGTTCCAATAAACAAAGCCGTGACTCGGTTGCCTTGTCTCTGGAAAATATTAAAGACTATTCAGTCGGTATCGATTTGGAAAAGGCCTTGGCTAGTCCGGGAAGTGCCCATGACGTTGTGCTTCGTGATGGGGATGCACTTTATATCCCGCAGTTACAAAGTACGGTTAAGATAAACGGTGCTGTCACTTACCCGAACAGTGTCACTTATACAAAGGGTATGTCAGTAGGGAAATGCCTGTCTCAGGCAGGAGGATATAATGATATTGCCCGTAAATATCCGATCGTGATCTATATGAACGGGAAGGTGGCGACAACCAAAAGATGTTTTATCTTCTTCAAACGTTATCCGAAGGTAGAGCCGGGTTGTGAGATCGTTGTCCCGACCAAGACACAACGCGATCGGAAGACAAGCCTGGCGGAAGTATTGAGTATTGCCAGTTCAACGACTTCAATGGCTGCAATGGTAACATCCATTATAAATACTCTCAAATAATTTTCAATTTTCAATCTTCAATTATCAATTAGAAAGATGTCTATGGTTCAAAATAATGTTCCTGATGTAGAAAACGATGCTCAGGAGATCGATTTGGTAGAGTTGGCAAAACGGTTATGGGGTGAACGCCGGTTTCTTTTGAAATGTGGCGGTATAGCTGTGGTTGTCGGTTTGGTGGTGGCTTTCAGTATTCCAAAAGAATATAGTACGACTGTAAAACTGGCCCCCGAAACTTCCGACCCATCCAAGAAGATGGGAAATCTGGGAGGATTGGCAGCGATGGCTGGGATCAATTTGAATACATCTTCCGGGGCGGATGCTATCTCTCCGGATCTGTATCCGGATGTGGTCGGCAGTGTTCCTTTTTTGCTGGAATTGTTTCCGGTACAGGTGACGGATGAGGATGCGACACTTTCTACCTCTTTTTACGAATATATGGATGAACATCAGAAAAGTGCATGGTGGAGTTCTGTTTTGCGGGCTCCGTTCAAACTGTTGGGTGTAGTGAAAGACATGTTCTCCAAAGAGAAAGAAAAAGGTAGTAATGAGTTATCCTCTTTTCTGTTGACTCAAGAGCAATCGGATGTCATTGAGGATTTGCAGGAACGTATATCGGTGTCCGTCGATAAAAAAACGTTGGTTATAACCGTATCCGTTCAGATGCAGGATCCTTTGATATCTGCTAACGTTACGCAGGTCGTTTTGAATAACCTTCAGAACTATATCACCAGTTACCGTACGCAGAAAGCCAAACAGGACCTGGAGTTTACAGAGAAGGTATTCGGTGAGGCACGAGAATCTTACTATAAAGCACAACGTGCATATGCGGCTTTTGAAGATGCCAATAAAAATATCATCTCCGCCAGTTACCGGACAGAACAGGAACGGCTGAAGAATGAAATGACACTGACCTTCAATGTCTACAATACATTAGCCCAGAAGCTGGAACAGGATAAACTCCGTGTCCAGGAGCAGACACCGGTTTATACTGTCATACAGCCTGCCACTGTCCCGTTGAAAGCATCATCTCCAAAAAAACCGTTGATATTGATCGGCTTTGTATTCTTAGCCATATTCGGAGCAGTAGGATATTTATTCATCAAAGACCTCTTTAAAGTTGACAGTTCTTATCAGAATTGAATGTTTCAATAATTATCAGAAATGAACTACTTTATAGTGTCTGTTCATAGTGACAGATGGTAACTGATTCCCCTCTCGAGAGGGGATAAGGGGTGTGTTATCTTACTCTGAAACAAGCGAATTTCACACACCCCCTACCCCCTCTCAAGAGGGGAAAAGTTACTCCCGTCACTGTAAATGGATAGCTCACTTCTTTCTATGCTCGAGTGCGAAGCCTAACTGTCATCTGTCACTTGTCAACTGTCAACTAAAAAATGTTTCACATTTTTATGTCCCTTCGCGATCTTTACCATTCTTATAATTATTTTGTAACCGAAGAGTCCGGCTGCTTGCTGGTAGGTTTCAGGGAAGATTCCGTTACTTTCATTGTGAAAGAGATATGGAATAAGGAACCTGTCGGTTTGACGGAAGTGGATAGGTTGTATACTGAAATGCAACAGGTCGGGGAGATGTGCGGCTGTAACCAATTTCGTATCCTGGCTCATGGAGGGTATTTGCCGGAAGCTCTTTCTTTTGAGCTGCACGGACTGACAGTATCGGATGAAAGCTATTTGGAAAGCCTTGCCGGTGGAAAGCATGTTGAACTGTTTTCACATAATGAAGCCGCTTACCGGGCAATTGAAGAAGGGTTTAAAACGAACAGGATCGGAGCTGTCGTACAGGCAACCGGAACGGGAAAATCTTACCTGATTGCCAGATATATCGTGAATCACGCGGCAGACGATATATTGGTTGTAGCTCCCAACGTGACGATCATCGACGAGATCAAAAAAGCAATCGGCAGAACGATGCCACAGGTTACCTACCGGACTTTTCAGGCACTGGTCCTGAATCGGGAGAGTGCCGGAAATCTCAAGGCGGATCATATTATTATCGACGAGTTTCATCATTTCGGGGCGGAAGTATGGGGAAAAGCCGTACAGGAGGTGATCGATCTTAATCCCGATGCCCGTGTACTGGGAATGTCGGCTACTCCGATACGTCCCGAAGAGATGCTCGACACTGTGGAGGTCTATTTTAAAGGTAACTTGTTTCATGAGTTATCCCTTTCTATGGCGTGGTATTATAAGATACTTCCTGTCCCTGTCCTGGTGCAGAGTGTATTCGACCTGAACAACCAGCTGGATAAGGTACAACGGATATTGAACGGTAGTGACTGTACTTCTGAAAGACGGAAACGTATTCAGGATAAGATAGATTTTGCCCGGCTGGATTTTCGCGGATCGTTGAGTGCATCGGAACTGATCCGGCGGTATCTGCCGAAAGAGGTAAAGAAGATGCTGGTCTTTTGTAAAGATAAGGAGGATCTTCGGAATATGATCCCGGAAGTGTCCCGTTGGCTTGGACAGGCCGGATTTGAAACGGAGACATTCGAGATCCATAACGGATTGAGTAGCCGGGAGAATGAAAAGACACTGCATGGTTTCCGCCGGGAAACAGGAAAACTGCATGTCCTTTTTTCCATCAACATGCTGATCGAAGGACTGCATGTGGAAGGGGTGGATGCCGCCATGTTTCTGCGCCGGACAGAATCGTATGTGGTTGCCTTGCAGCAGCTTGGCCGTTGCCTGAAAGCTGGGTCGGACCGTCATCCGGTTGTACTTGATTTTGTGAATAACCTTTCCGGGCGTTCGGTTTATGAGGCTATGTCGAGGGAACTGGCCTATCATCCGGCCATCCGTGCCCCGAAGAGTTTTAAAGGCTTTGTGGAGTTTCAGGTGACCGGATTCCTGTCGGATATCCGTGCCCGTGTGGATGATATGTTGTCGGAGCTGGATGCCTGGCCGGTGATGTATGAACGGCTGGTCGAGTATAAGGAACAGGAAGGTCGCTGGCCGCTGGTTGCTGAAGGGAAGCTGGGAAACTGGTGCAATACACAACGGATTGCCCGTAAGAAAGGGACGCTGTCGGACAATTATATCTCACACTTGAATCGGATCGGTTTTGAGTGGGAAGTGCAGGACAGCCGTTGGATGAATTGCTTTGAAGAACTGAAAGCATTTATGGCTGCGGAACACCGTTGTCCCAAACGTGGCGAACACAATCTGAATACCTGGTGCAACACCCAACGGCAGGCATGGAAAAAAGGACTTTTGTCGGACGAAAGAACCCGGTTGCTCGATTCGATCGGTTTCAGGTGGGAGCAGGATCTGGATTCACTCTGGACGGAGAACTGGCAGCAGGTGCTTGCTTACTACAAGAAATATGAACGCTGGCCCAAAAGCAGGGAAGGGCGTTTGGGGGCGTGGTGTAATACGCAACGCAAAGCCCGTAAACAGGGACTGCTGTCTGCGGTTCGTATCGCCCAAATGGATGCGGGAGGTTTTATCTGGACAGTAGATGAAAAATGGCAGGAGAATTATGAGATGCTTAAACATTTTTATGCGGATAATAAACGTTGGCCAACTGCCCGTGAAAACAAACTGGGCAGTTGGTGTTTTGTACAACGAAGAAGCCGGAAGAAAGGCGAGCTTTCTCCCGAACGTAAGGAACAGCTTGAACGAATCGGTTTTCCCTGGAGTTTAAAGTGATCTGTTTAACCTGTTATGCGTCCCTTTATAATGTAAAGGCAATGTAAACCAGAAAGTAGAACCTTCACCTTTCACCGAATCCACGCCGATAGTGCCTCCCAGGTATTCGACGATCGTCTTGCTGATCGTCAATCCGAGGCCTGTGCCCTGGTGAAAATCGTTGATCTTGATGAAACGTTCGAATACACGCGGCCTGTTCTCTTCCGAAATACCGATCCCAGTATCTTTAACACAGACTTTCAGTGTATCTTCTGTCGTCTCGTAATAAATAGTAATACTGCCTTCCTCGGTAAATTTGATTGCATTGTTAAGGAAGTTTGTAACTACCTGGGTGATTCGTTGCGGGTCTGTCCGGACAATGACCTGGGGCGAATTTCTGTCATAGAGAAGTTTTACCCCCGGCTTTACTTTCAATGTGCCTCCCATGTAGACCTCCGTACACAGATCCCTGATACTGACATCTTCGATATTGTATTTCAGCATACCCGACTCTATTTTTGAAAAGTCCAGAATATCCCCGATCAGGTTCAGCAGCAGATCATTGTTTTTATGGATAATATCCAGATAAGTAGCCTGTTCCTCCGGATCGTCCGTTTCCGCTACCAAGTCGGAGAAGCCGACGATCGCATTCAACGGAGTGCGTATTTCATGGCTCATGTTTGCCAGGAAAGCCGATTTCAGTTTGTCTGCCTCCTTCACTTTCAGCAGTTCCAGTTCTATCTCGCGTTGATCCGTAATATTGGATGTATAGCTGATTATCTTGCTGGGTTTCCCGTCTTCGGTATATCTGTAGGCGCGGACATTGGAGTTAAGCCAGTACACTTTTCCGTCGAATATCCGGCGGTATACCGACACATATTTATCGATCTCTCCGGTGAGAAGACGTCTAAACTGCCGGTTGTAAACTTTGTACTGGTCGTCCGGGTGTAAAGTCTCTATAAAGTCGGCAATACAACCGAATCTGTCCTGTTTCAGATAAGTCAGGAAGAGGCTGCTCTCCACGTCGTCATTCAGACTGAAATCTACCGACAGTCTATCTGTGGCGATATCATATTCCCAGATAACCGATTCGCCGGTATCGACGGCTGCTTTCAGTTTGGTCAGGTTATATTGTATTTCCTCGGTCTTATGGTAACTTTCGGTATCGTCAAAAACGATATAGAAGAAACCGAGTTGTTGTCCCTGCGCATCTTTCAGAACGACACCTTTCACCCTTAGATGTTTGATCTGGTCGGTGACGGTGCTGGAATAGTATCTTTTTTCCGCTACTTTACTAAAGTTGTACTTCAAAAGGAATTCAACGTCTTCCCCATTCTTTAGCTTTACGTTGGCCCAATCCGGGATATTGGGATTTTCAAAAGCGTTCAGTCCGATTGCCTGTTCGCGTGTAGTCCCGAATATTTCCAGATCGGCATTATTGATATCCAGTAAAATACCTTTTTCGTCATACAGTTCGATCCCCCACGGGAGTTTGTCGAAAATGATCTGGAACTTGGCTTCACTTCTCAACACTTGTTTCATCGAATGTTCCATCATTCCTTGTGCCATCTCGCGCTCGATAGCGATAGATATGATATCGGTAAGCATCCGCAGGTTCTCTATATCCAACGCACTCCAGTTACGTCGTTTTTTTACTGAATCCAGTCCGATAAAGCCATTGATATCCCCTTCAAAGAAGATGGGGATCACAAGCAATGATTTCACTTCCTGGAGCATTACGATCTTCTGCTCGGCAGCAGCCTCTTCCGGCATTCGGGTTACGTCGTCGATGATAATATCTTGCCTGTCGTTGATTGTATTTATCCACCAGGGAAAATCTTTCTTGGGCATGCCTACCAACAGATCTTCACGCATGGAAATAACACCTTGGCCGGTTACTTCATGCGTGAAGTCGAAAGTAGGTTTATTGTCTTCGTAATTTCCGATATATACTCTGTCTACATCAAAAAATTTCAGGACGATCAGGAGTGACTGGTCAATGACATCCTTTTGTCCGGACTTCATTAATAATGATAAAACATCCGAGAAGGTTTTCCTTAATGCAATAGCATTGTTCAGAATACGATTTCTATATGCTTTTTCATCAGTAACGGAGGAACCTTTCGCTTTCAATTTCTCGATTTCGCGGATCAGGTCTTCTCTCGAATAATTAGCATATACGCTGCTCATTTAGGTATATCAAGTTTATATGTTCGTGTATATGGAGCAAATGTACATATAATAATTGATTTTCAAAAGATGTTCAATGTTTTCATGCTAATTATATTTTGGTTCTTACAATTTCGGCAATTCCCAGGGAGTCCGGTAATAAGCCTTCGATAAGGCAGTCGCTTCATTATCACCGATAAACAAGCTGTTGGCATCATCCCAGCGCACTTCACGTTGCAGGCGGCAGGATATATTCGCCAGGTGCGACATCTTGGCTACCCGTGCGCCGATGGCAATGTCGGCATGGGGCAATTCCCGGCTCTTGATGCAGCTCAGGAAGTTCCCGACATGGTTATACAATCCTTTCCCTTCCCCTTTTTTGAACGCTACTGCTTCCATGCGTGCTTCTTTTCCGGCAATGACAGGAAGGACTTCCCAACCGGCTCGGGTAAGTACCAACGTTCCGTTTTCACCGAAGAAAGCCAGTCCTTCTTTTTTATCGAACGGGCCGTGGTTGATTCCGCAGGCATGGTCCCAGATGATATTGAAATCTTTATAGGCATAAGTAGCCATCAATGTATCGGGTGTTTCCATTGCATCGTCGGGATAAGCGAACTTGCCACCTCCGGAGCAAACGCGGGTAGGCAGGTCGGCGTTCATGCCTTCCAGCGCGTAGTCCAACAGGTGGACCCCCCAGTCGGACATCAGTCCTCCGGCATAATCCCAGAAGAAACGGAAGTTGTAATGGAAACGGTAGATGTTGAACGGACGTTTCGGGGCCGGACCCAGCCACATGTCGTAATCCACTCCGGCAGGAACGGGGCTGTCGGCAACAACCGGCAAGGTTGGTTTTCCATCCTGGTAAGCCCAGACTTTTACCGTGCGGATGCGTCCTATATTTCCGGCTTTCAGGAAATTGGCTGCTTCGTCCCAGTGCGGGTCGCTGCGCTGCCATTGTCCTACCTGGACCACCCGGTTGTATTTACGGGCCGCCTTTTCCATCAGGTTGCATTCTTCGATCGTGTTGGAAAGCGGTTTTTCCACATAAACGTCTTTCCCTGCCTGGCAAGCATAGATGGTCGGCAGGCAATGCCAATGGTCGGGAGTTCCGATAATGACTGCATCTATATCCTTATTGTCGATCACCTTACGCCAGTCCTTGTAGAGGTGGGGGACCTTCTTCCCGGTACTTTTTTCCACATCGGCAGCTCGTTTGTTCAGCCATTCGTCGTCGATATCGCAGAGAGCTACGCACTCCACTTCGGGATACTTCAGGAAATTACTCAGATTGGAGAATCCCATCGAACGGCATCCTATCAGGGCTACCTTCACTTTGTTGCTTGGAGCAGTCTGTCCGAAAATCGCTCCGTGTGCACTGCCGAATAACGGCGAAAGGCCAAGTCCGGCAGCTGATAATGCGGACTTTTGCAAAAAATTTCTTCTATTCATGGTAATTAAATTATGTGTTCGCAAACAGTTTTGCAATTATACGAAAAATAGTCCTATATTTGTGCCCTTAATCAAAAAAAGATAATGACACCTCCTTTAAATACAACCAATTGGAATGTACTATACACTGCCCCCCGGGCAGAAAAACAGGTAAAAGAACGCATTGAAGCCCTTGGGGTTGAATGTTTTTTACCTTTGCATCGAACGCCACGTGTCTGGTCCGACCGCGTAAAAATCGTTGAAGTTCCTTTATTCACTTCCTATATTTTTGTCCGTTGTCCGGATGATGTATTGCGCGACCTGCTTCGTGTATATGGCGTTATCCGTATTGTTTTTTATAATAAGAAACCGGCTATAGTCCGTCAGAAAGAGATAGATGCCATTCAGGAGTTTCTAGATCAGGCTGCCGAACATGCTCTTTGTCCGGGAGAGGAAGTGGAGATATTGGCGGGAGCCATGAAACATGTTTCCGGCAAGGTCAAGAAGATAAAGAAGAATCATTTGCTGCTTTACCTCGAACAGCTGGGTGCAACTGTTTGCGTGAAGATGGATGATGTGGCACGGGTAAATCGTCTTAAATAAAATAGAAATTTATGTGTGCATTATTTTCCTCGTTTTTTTCTCAGAAAAAAGATATATGGCCCGGTATGACGGATGTTCATTCTCATTTGTTGCCGGGAGTGGATGATGGGTTTTCCTCTTTGGAAGATAGTAGGGAAATGCTTGCTTTCCTACAGGAACTCGGTGTGAAACGTATGTTTCTGACTCCCCACATTATGGCTGATCTGGCGAAAAACAGGGCTGTAACTTTGAAAGAACATTTCGGGACTTTCAGTGCAAGTTGTGCAGGCATAAGTGTGGATATGCGTTTGGCGGCCGAGTATATGCTGGATGAATGTTTCTATGAGCGGATGGAGGAGGGGCTGTTGTCGTATGACGGGGAGCATGTCCTTGTGGAAGTCTCTTGCCTGCAGGCTCCTGGTGATTTGTTTGAAAAGTTGTATGCTATCCAGTTGAATGGGTTTATCCCGGTGATGGCACATCCGGAACGGTATCCTTTCTGGGATATGAGCGGACTGATGAAGCTGAAGGAACATGGCTGTAAATTTCAGTTGAACCTGTTTTCGTTAGCCGGTTTTTATGGTACGTTACCTCATAAGACCTCCCTGGCGTTACTGAAAAAAGGATATTATGACTTTGCCGGATCTGATATTCATTCTCTGAATTACCGTCGTGGTTATGACACTCTTTCACTGAAAAAAGACCAATACGAAGCGGTTGAAAAGTTACTGCATGGGAATGAGACGTTGTGGAAGCAATGACTGATGATTACATCAACGTGCTATAAATATATTCCATATCCACATGCTTCCTGACCAGGAGCGCTAATTTATCATATTGCTCTTCCTTGAATGCAGCATAATCGAACGGAGTCGAATCGGTTTCTTTGTTGAAACCTTCGGCGAGGTTGTCGAGTACCTCCGGGTTGTCGAGGATGCCGTGCATGTAGCTTCCCCAACAATGGGCGTTCAGGTAGTAACCGTCTTTTCTTCCGTCTTCAAGCAAAGCTACCGGACTTTCGGGGGCGTTTCCCAGGAGGGTTGTCTGTCCCATATGTATCTCATATCCTTTACAAGCCATCTGTGAACCGGAGCGGAACGTGAAACGGCTTTGCTTCGTTATCTTTTCCTGTTCGATAACGGTGCACAGGGGAAGTAGTCCCAATCCCGGTACGGCAGGCAGGTTGCCTTCTATCCCTTCCGGATCTTCCAGGCGGGCACCCATCATCTGATAACCACCACAGATACCGATCACTTTTTTCCCTTTCTTAGCTGCACGTACAACGGCATCGGCTATGCCGTTGGCACGGATGCTTTGTAGGTCGGCAAGTGTATTTTTAGAGCCTGGCAACAGGATGATGTCTGCCTTCTCTATTTCGTCTATATTGCTTGTGTAGTAAGGATTGAAGCGCGGGTCCATGTCCAGTACGTCGAAATCTGTAAAGTTCGACATGCGTTTCAACAGGATAATGGCGACATTAATCTTTCCGTCCTGCCAGGTATTCGTTTTCATATCCAGCGCAACCGAATCCTCTTCCTCTATCTTGATATCGCGGAACCAGGGGATAACACCTACGACAGGTATTCCTGTCAATTCTTTCAATATTGTCCTGCCTTCCTCGAACAGCGATGCGTCTCCACGGAATTTATTGATGATGACTCCTTTCATCTGTGCTCGTTCCTCGGGTTTGAGCAGGGCGATCGTGCCGTAAACGGAACCGAATACGCCACCCCGGTCAATGTCGGCAACCAGATAGGTGGAGGCATCTGCCTGTATCGCCATCCGCATGTTGGTGATATCACGGTCGCGGAGATTCAGTTCGGAGATGCTACCGGCTCCTTCCAATACGATCGGGTTATAGCGTGCTTCCAGACGTCTGAATGCTTCGATAGCCTCTCTGAAAAGGGCTTCTTTCTGATTCTGGACACCAAAATAGTCTTTGGCAGACATGTTGCCGACCGGACGGCCGTTCAAGACCACTTGCGAGCTTTTGTCATTGGTCGGTTTCAGCAAAACCGGGTTCATATCCGTATGCGGGGCAATGCCGCATGCCTCCGCCTGTACTACCTGGGCACGACCCATTTCGCCCCCTTCTGGGGTGGAGAAAGAGTTCAAAGACATATTCTGCGCCTTGAATGGGGCAGGTTGATATCCGTCTTGCTTAAAGATACGGCAGAAGGCTGCGTTGATCACACTCTTTCCTGCATCGGAACAAGTGCCAACGAACATGATCGGTTTCAAGTGCTGTTTCATAATGGCTGCAAAACTAATGAAAAGTTACGTGATCTTTTTTTTATTTGTATAAAATAATCGAAATATCAGGTATTTGTATAAATTTGCATATGATAGGCTAATCTAATATATGGAAAATAACATTGTCGTGGATCCTGAGTTTAAAGAATGGGTACGAAATTTAAAAGTACAGATCAGGCAAGCGCAAATTAAAGCAGCTGTGAGGGTTAATAGTGAATTATTACACCTTTACTGGAGTTTGGGGAGCGAAATAACATTACGTTATGAATTTGCTGCTTATGGAAGTGGTTTCTTCAATACGCTTAGTCGTGAATTATTATCGGAATTTCCCAATATGAAAGGCTTTTCAGTTACGAATTTAAAATATATTCGTCGCTGGTATATGTTTTATAATCAGGATACGGTAAATCGTCCACAACTTGTGGACGATTTTGGAGATATTTTTTTCTCAGTGCCTTGGGGACATCATCGTAATATAATAGAGAAGTGTGATAATTTGCAGAAAGCTCTCTTATTTAAAGAAAAAGGAGACAGATGGTCCGACTATAGGATTGATTATCTGTAAGACAAAAAATGATGTTACGGCTCAATATGCTTTAGAAGGTAGTAGTCAGCCTATAGGAATTTCAGAATATCAGCTTGAAGCATTGACTCTTGAAGACTTTAAGAGTCAATTACCTTCAATTGAAGAAATTGAAGCTTTATTGAAAGAGGTAAACGATTAATAATTATACGATTTAAATTAAATACCATGGAAAAACAGAAACAGAGCCAGCGGCTTCAGTCGCTGGACGCTTTACGGGGATTTGATATGTTCTTTATTATGGGAGGTGGTGCGCTGTTCGTTGCGCTGGCAACATGGATACCTACTCCTTTCTTTCAATCGATAGCGGATCAGATGAGCCATGCCAAATGGGGGGCGGGGTTTACGTTCGAGGATATTATCTTTCCGTTGTTTTTGTTTATTGCCGGTATTTCTTTTCCTTTTTCGCTGGAGAAACAGCGGGAGCGGGGAATGTCGGAAGCGGCTATCTATAAGAAGATCATCCGGCGTGGTATTACACTTGTGGTACTCGGATTCGTGTATAACGGATTACTCAATCTGAATTTTGAAACGCAACGGTATGCCAGCGTACTGGCCCGTATCGGTCTGGGATGGATGTTCGGTGCATTGATCTTTGTCAATACACGGACAATCACACGGGTATGGATCGTGGCGGGCATCCTGATAGGTTACTGGTTGTTGCTGTTCATTCCGGCACCCGATGGGAATGGAGCGGAGTTGTTTACACGTGAAGGAAATTTGGCTTGCTATATTGACCGCCTGCTGTTGCTGGGGCGTTTGCATGGAGGAAATTATGACCCGGAAGGCCTTCTGTCTACCTTACCGGCTGTCGGTACTGCTTTGCTGGGCATGTTTACCGGCGAATTCGTCAAACTCAGGAAAGAAGGGTTGAGCGAAACGAAAAAGGTGGTGTATATGTTGGTGGCAGGCTGTTGCCTGTTGATAGTCGGACTGTTGTGGGGATTATTCTTTCCGATCAATAAATATTTATGGACCAGTTCGTTCGTTTGTACGGTGGGCGGTATCTCTGCTTTGTTGTTCGCCACCTTCTATTATATTGTCGATGTGAAAGAGTGCCGGGGATGGACACTTTTCTTTACGGTGATCGGAACGAACTCGATCACAATTTATCTGGCACAGGTATTTATCAACTTCACCTTTACTGCGAATGCAATTTTCGGAGGCTTTATCGGTTTGTTTCCTGAAACAGTCCAGCCTTTGCTGGGAGCGATGGCTTATATCGCCGTCTGCTGGGGATTCTTGTATTTCCTTTACCGTCAACGCATCTTCTTAAAAGTCTAAAATAATTACAAATGGAAAAAACTACTTACAAGCGATTGGAGTCGCTTGATGCTTTACGCGGATTTGACCTTTTCTTTCTGGTCGCTTTGGGACCGCTTGCTCATTCGTTGGCGAGGGCCGCTGATGTGGGATGGTTGAACGATTGTATGTGGGCATTCGACCATGTACACTGGGAAGGTTTCTCTCCCTGGGATCTGATCATGCCGTTGTTCCTGTTTATGTCGGGGGCATCCATGCCTTTTGCCCTGTCACGTTTTAAAGGTGTTTCCGATAAAAAAGGACTTTTCCGGCGCCTGGGAAAACGTATCCTGTTGCTCTGGATATTCGGTATGATGTGCCAGGGGAATCTGCTGGGACTCGATCCGAATCGTATCTATTTATATTCAAATACATTGCAGTCGATCGCTGCCGGTTATCTGATCACGGCCGTGTTGTTCCTTTATACCAGCCGACAGACCCAGATCGGGGTGGCGGTAACTTTGCTGCTTGTCTATTGGGCGGCGATGCAGTTTATCACGGTCGGCAGTTATGGCGGAGGCAACTATACGCCCGAAGGGAACCTGGCGGAATGGATAGACCGTGCCGTGCTGGGGCGTTTCCGCGACGGGGCGAAAGTGGTGGACGGTGAAATCGTTTTTGCACCGTGGTATCATTATACATGGATTTTGAGTACCCTGAATTTTGGAGTGACGGTGCTGACCGGTTTGTTTGCCGGTTACATAGCCAAGGATAAAACGAGCGATATTTATAAACTGAAATGGTATTTCGGTGCAGGTGCCGTAATGGTTGCTGCCGGATGGTTATGGGGATTGCAGATGCCGGTGATCAAAACGATCTGGACCAGTTCGATGGTGTTGGTAAGTAGCGGCTATTGCTTCCTGCTGATGGGGTTGTTCTATTATCTGATAGACTATAAAGGATATAATAAGAATATCACCTGGCTGAAGGTATACGGAATGAATTCGATATTAGCTTATATGCTGGCAAATGTCATTAATTTCAGCTGTCTGGGACAGTCCTTATTTTATGGCTTCGAACAATATCTGGGCAATTATTATTCCTTTTTGATCAGCTTGTCAAACGTATCAGTTATTTATGTAATTTTGTGGCTGCTATATAAACGTAATATATTTCTTAAAGTATAGAAAACACAAAATTAGGGAAAAGAGAAATGGAATCAATCAGACAGATATACCGGATTGGACACGGTCCGTCGAGTAGTCACACGATGGGGCCGATGCGTGCTGCACAGATGTTTCTGGAACGTAACAGGGGAGCCGTGCGTTTTAACGTAACATTGTATGGTAGCCTTGCTGCTACAGGAAAAGGTCACATGACCGATGCCGCCATTCTGGAAGTGTTGCAACCGGTTGCCAAAACGAATATTACCTGGGAACCAAAAATATTCCTGCCGTTCCATCCGAACGGTATGTTGTTCGAGTCGTTCAACGAGAAAGACGAAGAACTGGAATCATGGACAGTCTACAGTATCGGTGGCGGAACACTGGCGAATGAAAGTTTTAACGAGCTGAAAACGGCTCAGGTCTACGAGATGAGTACCATCAAGGATATACAGGCCTGGTGTGAAAAGACCGGACATTCTTACTGGGAATATGTGGAACAATGTGAGGGTCCCGAAATATGGGATTACCTGGCAGAAGTATGGGATGTGATGCAAAAGGCTGTGCAGAATGGTCTGGAAGCGGAAGGTATCCTGCCGGGTGGCCTGGGAATACGCCGGAAAGCGTCTGATTATCTGATACGTGCCAAAGGATACGGCAGCAGTATTAAGAGTCGTGGCATGGTTTATGCTTTTGCTCTGGCTGTTTCCGAAGAAAACGCCTGTGGCGGTAAGATCGTGACGGCTCCGACCTGTGGTTCCTGCGGGGTGATGCCTGCTGTATTATATCATCTGAAAGATACCCGCGAGTTCCGTGACTCCCGTATCCTGCGTGCATTGGCGACAGCGGGGTTGTTCGGCAATGTGGTACGTACGAATGCCTCCGTATCTGGGGCGGAGGTAGGTTGCCAGGGTGAAGTCGGAGTCGCTTGTGCGATGGCTGCCGGAGCTGCCAGCCAGTTGTTCGGCGGAACGCCTGCCCAGATCGAGTATGCTGCCGAAATGGGGTTAGAGCATCACCTGGGGTTGACCTGTGATCCGGTTTGCGGACTGGTGCAGATCCCGTGTATCGAACGTAATGCTTTTGCTGCGGCGCGTGCACTGGATGCGAATACATTCTCAAACTTCTCGGATGGAAAGCACCGGGTAAGTTTCGACCAGGTGGTAGAGGTGATGCGTCAGACCGGTAACGACCTGCCCAGCTTGTATAAGGAGACTTCCGAAGGCGGCCTGGCTAAAAAGTATGGCGATTAAGTGTATTAATATTAATTGTATATGAATAAAAGTTGTGTTATTGCTGTTTGTGCCGCAGCCTTGATGGCGGCTTGCGGACAACCGAAACAGCAGTCTGAAGAGGTGGCTACGAGTGGCAACCCTGTATTTGAAGGATGGTATGCAGATCCGGAAGGTATTATTTATGATGATACATACTGGATTTATCCAACCTGGAGCGATCTGTATGAGAATCAGACATTCTTTGACTGTTTCTCTTCTAAAGACCTTGTAAACTGGACGAAGCATTCTTCTATCCTGGATACGACCGAGGTGAAGTGGGCGAAACGGGCTATGTGGGCACCGTCGGTTATCCGCAAGGATGGTAAGTATTATTTGTTCTTCGGTGCGAACGATGTGCATGAAGGGGAAATAGGTGGTATCGGTGTAGCTATCAGCGACCGTCCTGAAGGTCCGTATAAGGATTTGCTGGGTAAGCCGCTGATCAACGAGATCGTGAACGGGGCGCAGCCTATCGATCAGTTTGTTTTCAAAGATGACGATAATCGTTATTATATGTATTACGGTGGTTGGGGACATTGTAATGTTGTACAACTGAACGACGACTTTACCGGATTGGTGCCGTTTGAAGACGGAGAGATTTATAAAGAAGTGACTCCGGCTAATTATACCGAAGGACCATTTATGTTCAGGAAGAACGGTAAATATTATTTCATGTGGAGTGAAGGTGGTTGGGGTAATCCCGATTATTCGGTTGCGTATGCCATTTCTGATTCACCTTTCGGACCGTTTAACCGGATAGCCAAGATTCTCCAGCAAGATTCGACGGTAGCGACCAGTGCCGGGCACCATTCTATTATGCATGTACCGAATTCGGAAGATTATTATATCGTTTACCATCGCCGTCCGCTGAACGATACGGCACGCGACCACCGTGCGACTTGTATCGACCGGATGACTTTCGATAAAGACGGATATATCAATCCGGTCAAGATGACCTTCGATGGCGTAGCGGAAAGAAAGATAAAATAGCTTTCTTCCATTGTGTAAAATATATTAAAGTAAGGGTGTAATAGTTGCATCCTTATTTTTTTATACTACTTTTGACATGTCTGTCAAACAAAAGTGTCAAACATATTTGACAGACAGAGTTGACAAATGAAGTAAAACTAGATATACAATGGGTACAGAAGAAGTAATCACAATGGAGAACCGGATCCTGGAAGCGGCAAAGCAAGTCTTTGTAAGGAAAGGATACGAAGCGACAAAGATGGGCGACGTGGCGGCCGAGGCCGGAATAGGGCGTACGGCTTTACATTATTATTATCGCACAAAAGATATGCTGTTCGATGCGATCTTCGACCAGTTGATGGACAGCCTGCTGCCTGACCTGGGAATTATTATCGATGAAAAGCTCCCTTTCCTGGAGAAGCTGCCTAAGATTATCGAACGATACGTGAATACACTGCAGAGAAATCCTTTATTTCCGATTTTTGTTTTAAATGAATTGCAGCGGGATCCGGAGAACATCTATCGTTCAGTGTTGAAAGACCTGCCGCGGGTAGAACCGATCATGCATCTGCATACCCAGTTGATGGATGAAATGGAGAGAGGGCTGATAAAGAAAATGCCATTGTATTATATGGCGACGACCTTGATCAGCCTGTTGGTTTTCCCGATGCTGATACGCAATCCGGTTACCGCCATATTTATGAATGGCGATCCCGGGGAATACGATAAATTCCTGCAGGAACGTATCCCTTTTGTTACCGATATAATGATCCGGTTGCTGACTCCGGACGATCATACACAAAATAAATAAATACCTCTATGAAACGGATTTGTGTAATTCTATTCTTATGTTTACTCCTGTTACCGGGAATTGCGAAGGGGCAGGAGAAGATAACACTGGCGCAATGCTACGAATGGGCACGGGCTAATTATCCCCAGATACGCCAGTACGGACTGATAGGGCAGACCGAGCAGTATAATCTGTCGAATGTCGTAAAAGGCTGGTTGCCTCAGGTGACGGTGAATGCGAAAGCTACTTATCAGAGCGATGTGACCAAACTCCCTTTTGATGCGGACAAGCTGTCGGCTGTCATGCCGGGACTGGAAATCCCGGCCTTGAGTAAAGACCAGTATCAGGTAGTAGCCGAACTGAACCAGAATATATGGGACGGCGGCACGATCCATACTTCCCGCCAACTGACCAAAGCACAGGCTGCAGCAGACCGGGAACAATTGGAAAGCGATCTCTATACGTTGAACGACCGGGTGAACCAGCTCTATTTCGGTTGTCTGCTCCAGGAGGAGTTGATCCGCCAGAATGTGTTGTTACAAAAAGAACTGCAGATCAATATCGATCGTATAACGGCGATGATGGCTAACGGGGTAGCCAACCAATCCGATCGCGAAAGCATGGAAGTGGAACTTCTGAATGCCCGCCAGAAAGAGATCGAGTTGAAAGCTTCCCGCGTCGCTTTCGGCAGGATGTTGAGTGCGATGATAGGAAAGCCTTATGATAAAGACCGGATTTTGGAGGTGCCGAACGTACCGGGTAATCCGTTATCGGGAGAAATAAACCGTCCTGAATTGAAGGCGTTGGATGCTAAAAGCTATTTGCTGGAATTGCAGAATAAGCAGATCACGAGCGGTTTAATGCCCCGTATCGGTGCGTTTGTCCAGGGTGGATACGGCAGACCGGGATTGAATATGCTGGAGGATAGCTTTGATCCGTTTTATATAGCGGGTGTGCGTCTTTCCTGGAATATGGGTAAACTATATACATTGAAGAACGACCGCCGTAAAGTCGCTGCGACATTGCAGCAGGTGGAAGTTCAGCGTGAGACATTCCTCTTTAATACCTCGCTTGAGTTGATGCAGCAAAACACGGAAATACAGAAGATATCCGACCTGATGAAGGCAGACGATGAAATAATCCGCCTGCGTACCAGTATCAAGAAAGCTGCGGAGGTGAAACTGGAGAATGGGGTCATCTCCGTTACCGACCTGATCCGTGAGATCAATGCGGAGGATATGGCGAAGCAGACGGCGGCAGCCCATCGTATCCAGCATCTGAATGCTGTCTATAATTATATGTACACGACGAATAATGAATAATCAAAAAGAATCATGAAAAGTAATATGAAACGATTGAGTTCTTATATCTTGATAGCAACCGCATTATTGGGCCTGGCTGCATGTAACCGGGGAGATGGCAACTTCGATGCGACCGGTACGTTTGAGGCGACGGAGATTCTGGTATCTTCCGAGGCTAACGGGAAGATTATGGAGCTGAATATAGAGGAAGGCGACCGGTTGGATGCCGGAGCAATGGTGGGATATATCGACAGTACCCAGTTATATTTGAAGAAGATGCAGCTTTCGGCGGGCTTACGCTCCGTTGATATCCGTAAACCGGATATCCGCAAACAGATCGCGGCTCTGGAACAGCAGATCGCTACCGCCCGTACGGAGCAGCAGCGAATGGAGAACCTGGTAAAGGCAAAAGCGGGTAACCAGAAACAGGTGGATGACATTGTAAATAATATCAAATATCTGCAGAAACAACTCGATGCACAGTATTCTACCCTGAACAAAACGACCGGGGGAGCTGATGCCGAAGCCGAAAGCATCCTTTATCAGATCATGCAACTGGACGACCAATTGCAGAAAAGCCGTATCGTAACTCCCCAGGCAGGAACGGTTCTCGTCAAATATGCAGAGCCGGGTGAAGTGACGGCTGCGGGCAAACCTCTGTATAAAATAGCGGATACCGATCTGCTTTACCTTCGGGCTTATATTACGGCCGATCAGCTTTCGACATTGAAACAAGGCCAGACAGTACGTGTCTTCGCTGATTACGGAGCGGATGAACAGCGTGAATATCCGGGAACGATTACCTGGATATCCGACAAATCGGAGTTCACGCCTAAAGGTATCCAGACGAAAGACGAACGTGCCAACCTGGTTTATGCCATCAAGATCGCTGTCAAGAATGACGGCTATCTCAAGATCGGACAGTATGGCGAAACGGTGTTTAACTAATAAAGAACGGGATATGAACAACGAAGTGCGGATAGAGGAAATTTTCAAGAACTACGGCAATGTGGAGGCCTTGCAGGATATTTCCCTGGATATACATTCGGGTGAACTGTTCGGCCTGATCGGACCGGATGGAGCAGGGAAGACGACTTTATTCCGTATCCTGACCACTTTATTACTGGCGGATAAGGGAAAAGCGACCGTCTGCGGATTGGATGTCGTTCGTGATTATAAGAAAATCCGTACGATGGTCGGTTATATGCCGGGACGTTTCTCTTTGTATCAGGACCTGACGGTGGAAGAGAACCTGAATTTCTTTGCAACGGTATTCAATACGACGATAGCCGAAAATTATGAACTGGTGCGCGACATCTATGTCCAGATAGAACCGTTCAAAAAACGGAAAGCCGGAAAACTCTCAGGAGGTATGAAGCAGAAACTGGCGTTAAGCTGTGCTTTGATCCATCGTCCGGAGGTACTTTTCCTGGATGAGCCGACGACAGGTGTCGATCCGGTTTCCCGTGTGGAATTTTGGGATATGCTGGACCGTTTGAAGAAACAGGGTATTACCATCCTGGTCTCTACTCCTTATATGGATGAGGCTTCCCGTTGCGACCGCATTGCCTTGATGCGTTCCGGCCGATGCCTGTCCGTCGATACACCGGTAGGCATCCGTTCCTCTTTCGGTAGGCATCTGTGGACTGTGCGTGCTTCGTCTATGTATAAACTGTTGGTAGATCTTCGGAGTTTTCCGGGCACTTATTCCTGCTATGCTTTTGGTGATGCGCATCATCTGACATTGAAGGAGGATGGACGTGAGATGGATGACTTGATGCAGTTCCTGAAAGGAAAAGGTTATACCGATGTGACCATAGAATCTGTAGAGCCGAGCGTGGAAGATTGCTTTATGGTGAAGTAAATTATTATAGTGATGCGACTTTGCCATCCTAATGGCACAACTTTGCCACTACAATGGCAGAACTTTGCCAACCCAATGGCAAAGATTGTGACAAGGGAGGAAAATCTCTCTTCATAACGGGGATTGGTTAGATAAAACATGAATCTTATATAGATATATAATGAACGTAATAGAAACAAACAACCTGACTAAGAGTTTCGGGAGCTTTACGGCAGTCGACCATATTAGTTTTGAGGTGGGCGAAGGGGAGATATTCGGTTTCCTGGGTGCTAACGGCGCTGGGAAAACGACTGCTATGCGTATGCTTTGCGGACTGTCGACTCCTACTTCCGGGCAGGCTCGTGTCGCCGGTTTCGATGTATATAAAGAGACGGAACAGATCAAACGCCATATCGGTTATATGAGCCAGAAGTTTTCTCTTTACGGTGATCTGAAAGTATGGGAGAATATCCGTTTGTACGGTGGCATTTACGGCCTGTCGGAGAAGAGGCTGGCGGAAAAGACGGATGAATTGCTTGCTGTGCTGGATTTGGAATCAGAACGGAATACGCTGGTCGATGCACTCCCTTTGGGATGGAAGCAGAAGCTGGCATTCTCCGTTGCTATCATCCATGAGCCTCGTGTCGTCTTTCTGGATGAACCGACCGGAGGTGTCGACCCGGTCACCCGCCGTCAGTTCTGGGAACTGATCTATCAGGCTGCCGAACGGAATATTACTGTTTTTGTCACTACCCATTATATGGACGAGGCCGAATATTGCAACCGGGTTTCCATCATGGTGGACGGGAAGATCGAAGCGCTGGATAGTCCGGCTGCCCTGAAATCTTCTTTCCATGTAGATAATATGAATGACGTTTTCCATGCCCTGGCACGAAAAGCGAAAAGAGGAGAATAGTATGAAGCAATTTATATCTTTTATACAAAAGGAATTCTATCACATTTTCCGCGATAAACGGACGATGTTGATCATTTTGGTTATGCCTATTGTCCAGATATTACTTTTCGGATATGCCATAACGACGGAGATCAAAAGTGTGCCGATTGCCATATTCGACCAGAGCCGGGATGAGGTTACGACAAAGATCGGTGCCCACCTGTCGGCCAGCGAATATTTCGAGCTTTATAAGATGATAGATAATCTGTCCGAGGCGGAGTCCCTCTTCAAGCAGGGAAAAGTGAAACTAGTCGTGGTCTTTCCTCCGCAGTATGCTTCTTCGCCTGATGCCGATACCCAGCTTCTGGCGGATGCGACCGACCCGAATGAAGCAACCCAGCTGACTTCTTATGCAACGGCCGTTATTGCTTCTGCAAAGGCAGAGATGCAAGGGCAACTATTGCAACCGGCCGAAAGGGCGGCGCTTATGCAAGCTGGCATTACACCCGTCACTCATCTGCTTTATAACCCGACGATGAAAGGGGCCTACAATTTTGTTCCCGGTGTGATGGGATTGATCCTGATCTTAATCTGTGCCCTGATGACTTCGGTCGGGATCGTGAAGGAAAAAGAGATGGGGACGATGGAGGTTTTGCTGGTTTCTCCGATGAAGCCGGTTTATATTATCCTGGCAAAAGCGATACCTTATTTATTATTAAGTATAGTGAATGTGGCGACGATCCTCTTTTTGTCTTATTTTCTGCTAAAGGTACCGGTTGCCGGTAGTCTGGCTTTGTTGGTGGCTGTTTCTATCCTGTATGCTTTGGTTTCTCTTTGCCTGGGACTGCTGATCTCGACCATTGCCGATACGCAGCAGGCAGCCATGCTGATTAGTGCGATGGTACTGATGCTGCCGGTGATCCTGCTCAGCGGAATGATGTTCCCGATAGAGAATATGCCCGATATATTACAATGGATCTCGAATATCGTACCGGCCAAATGGTATATTATCGCTGTAAAGGATGTAATGATAAAAGGCTTGGGTGCCGGTGCCATCATGAAAGAGGTGGGGATATTGTTGTTTATGGTCGTATTCCTAGTGATACTGAGTGTGAAACGTTTTAAGATTCGTTTATAACAAGAAAGTTATGAGAACATTACGATATTTATTGGAGAAAGAGTTTAAGCAGATTAAGCGTGACCGTTTCCTGCCGCGAATAATCTTTCTGGTTCCGTTGATGCAGTTGATCATTCTGCCTTTTGCCGCGAATTTTGAAATGCGCAATATCAACCTGGGTGTGATAGACAACGATCATTCCGTCCTGTCTGCCCAATTGGTCGAAAAGGTTGTGGCCTCAGGTTATTTCCGTCTGACGAATGTTTCGGACAGTTACGACCAGGGGATCACATCTATCGAAAGCAATGAATCGGACCTGCTGCTGGAAATACCGGTGAACTTCGAACAGCAACTGGGGCGGGAAGGTGCGGTTGAGGTACTGATAGCAGCTAATGCCGTGAACGGTACGAAAGGGGGGATGGGAAGCTCTTATCTCTCCCAGATCATTCAGGACTTTAATCAAGAGAAAGGTTTTACTTCCGGTTTACAATCCGGCGGAATACGTTCTACGAGTCTTTACAATCCGCATCTGAATTATAAAAATTATATGGTTCCGGGTATCATGGTTTTTTTGTTGACGATCATCGGCGGATTCCTTTCAGCACTGAACATTGTCAGTGAAAAGGAGAAAGGCACAATCGAGCAGATCAACGTGACACCGGTGCCCAAGACGCTGTTCCTACTCTCGAAACTGATTCCTTTCTGGATCATCGGTTTTATTCTCCTGACAATCGGTGTCATTGTTGCCTGGATCGTTTACGGTTTGTTGCCTGTCGGTAATATCGGCATCATCTATTTGTTTGCGGCGGTTTACCTGATTGCTTTTACCGGTCTGGGACTGGCTATTTCCTCCATTTCTTCCACCCAGCAGCAGGCCATGTTCACGGCTTTCTTTTTTTTAATTATCTTTGCATTGCTGAGCGGTCTTTTTACACCTATTAGCAGTATGCCCCACTGGGCGCAACAAATAACCCTGTTCAATCCGGTGCGTTATTTTGTGGAAGTGATGCGTATGGTTTACCTGAAAGGCAGCCAGTTTACTGATTTAACAGGGCATTTTGTGATCGTATGTTTATTTGCTCTCTTCTTTAATGTTCTGGCTGTGGCTAGCTATAGGAAGAAATAATATGCTTTACAGCAGACTTAACCAATTTTTACACCAAATATGCACTTTATTAACGCTACTCTTTTATATTTGATTCAAATCTGAAACAATATTTCAAATATGGAAAGCGTTATTCCAAATATGGAAAAAGGTGAAGAGAATTATAAGGTGCCGAATCTGGAGAAAGGAATTGCGGTGCTTGAATATCTTTCGCTCCGTCCACAGGGTGAGACGCTGCAGGATATTAAAAGTAAGCTGGATATTTCCCAGACTACTGCATACCGTATTTTGAATACATTGGTTCGTTTGGATTATCTTAACTATAATGAAGATACGAAGCGCTACAAGTTGTCGCGAAAATTGCTAACTTTGGGCTTCAGATCGTTGAATGAGCATAATTTGTTGGAGACAGTGCTGCCTTGTTTACGCGATTTACGCGATAAAGTAGGGGAGACTGCCTGCTTTGGTGTACTAGGAGATCAAAAGGGTATTTTTATAGAACAGGCACAGGGACATCATACGTTTCGTTTTGTATTATCACCGGGAAAACCATTTGAGCTGCATTGTTCAGCACCCGGTAAAGCGATTATGGCTTATCTGCCAAACACGGTCCGCGACCGCTATCTGTCGTATATGACATTTGAAAAATATAACTCGCGGACAATTACTACCCGGGAAGCCTATCTGGAGGAATTGGAAAAGGTCCGTAAGTTAGGTTATGCTATGGATAATGAAGAAGAATTGAATGGAGTGATATGTGTTGGTGCTCCTATTTTTAATTACACAGGATATCCTTGTGGGGCGATTTGGATATCCGGGCCAAAAGACAGGTTGACGAAGGAAATATTCCGTTCGACGGTTGCGAGTATTAAGGAGGTGGCACAGAACATCTCGGGAGAATTAGGATATAGTAAAACACAAAAAAAATAACAACATACCATGAATACAAAGAAATACATATTAAAAACTTCATTGATGGCTTGTTTTGTCAGTTGTTGCGTCTCGTTTGCATCGGCTGACAATCCTCCGTTTTTTACAACCGATATTAAACTGAATGACAAAGGAGAGATGCTCCTGACGGAAAAAGGGTTGAAACGGGTGGATATTTTTTCTCCTGACGGTAAGTTGTTACGTTCTTTCCCGATGGATGAAACACCGACCGGTATTCTGGTTGACGGTGATAAAGCCTATGTGACGACGTTTGAGAAGACTGGAAAACTACAGATATTATTATTGGAATCAGGCCGGATAGAAGCTGCTATCCCAACAGGTTCCGGTGCTTGCCATCCGATGTTCGGACCGGACAAGAAGACTATTTATGTATGTAACCAGTTCGATGACAGTGTATCGGAGATCGATCCGGTAAATCATAAGATACTGCGTACCGTAAAGGTGCTGCGCGAACCGAAATCTGCCGTATTCAGCAAAGACGGAAAATATATGTATGTGACAAATTTCCTTCCTGCACAGCGTGCGGACCTGGATTATGTGGCTGCCTGCGTTTCCGTAATCGAAATGGATGGTTTTACCAAAATAAAGGATATTAAGCTGGCTAACGGTAGTAATGCTTTGCGTGGTATTTGTATTACACCGGACGGAAAATATATTTATGTTTCCCATAACCTGGGACGTTTCGCCGTGCCGACTTCACAGTTGCAGCAGGGGTGGATGAATACGAGTGCATTCAGTGTGATCGATACGGAAAAGCAGGAGTTTGTCGGTGCTGTTGTTGTCGACGAACCGGAAAGAGGTGCTGCCGGTATCTGGAGTATCGACTGCAATGACGATCATATCTTTATTTCTCATTCAGGAACTCACGAAGTCAGTGTGATCGACCATCCGGCTTTGCGAGAGAAGTTTGAATCGTATCCTAATAAAGCGATGCTGGACTATGACCTGAATTTCCTGTATGGTATCCGCGAACGTATTCCTTTGCAAGGTAATGGTCCGCGTTCGATGGTGCTTACCAATGAGAAGCTGATAGTTCCGACTTATTTTGCAGATGTCCTGAACGTAATGGATATAAATACACGAGAAATAACTTCTACGGAACTGAATCCGGGGCGTACGGAATCTGACATTAATAAAGGAGAAAAATATTTCAATGATGCCTCTCACTGTTTCCAGAACTGGCAGAGTTGTAACGGTTGTCATCCGGGAGAAGCCCGTACGGACGGCATGAACTGGGACCTGATGAATGATGGTGTCGGTAATTCCAAGAATTGCAAGAGCCTGTTGTTTAGTCATGTGACACCTCCTAATATGATCTCCGGTATCCGTGCCCATGCAGAGATCGCTGTACGTGCAGGATATAATTTCATCCAGTTCTTCGATATTACGGAGGAAGATGCAGTCTGCGTGGACGAATATCTGAAATCATTGCGTCCGGTGCCGAGTCCTCTTCTGGTAAATGGCGAATTGTCGGATTTGGCAAAAGAAGGACGTAAAGTATTTGAGAAACTGAAATGCGGCGAATGTCATAGCGGACCTTATTATACAGATATGAAATATCATCGTATCGGTGAGGATATTGAATTTGAAAAGGGATGGGATACTCCGACTTTAAGAGAAGTTTGGCGTACGGCTCCTTATCTATTCGATGGTCGTGCGGCTACAATGGGAGAAGTATTTGAAGTGCACAAACATGGAATCGATAAGAAAGTGTCCAAGAAAGATATTGAGGCTTTGGTTGAATATGTAAACTCACTCTAAAAGGAGGGATCGATGAATTATTGCGATAAGATAAACTATAACATTTATTCTACAGAAAAAGCGGGTTTTGAGGAAATGGTGGATAAACTGCTTGCTCAGTTACCCCGTGATAAACAAATATTCAGGTTGGCCTTTTTCGGCACACCGAGTGATAATGAACAATATGTTTCCCGCCGTATATTATTACGCGAGAAGGTACGTAAATATTATGGGAACCATGAGCCGGTATTGACTTATGTCTCTCAGCCGCCATTGAACGGAGGGCTGTTGTTGGAAGCTCATATGTATACACCGGATGAAGGTGACCATATTACATATAAACATATCGGAACATTTCCGTATGTGTTGTTGGAAAATGGCAGCGGCCGTTTCCTGTTTGCCGGAGGTTTCCACGGTGATGTAATCAATTTTGGTATCGAACAACAGTCGAAGGAAGTGTTCAAGCTGGTATCCGACCTGTTGAGAAAGGAAGGATTCCCGATCAACAGTATTATCCGTCAGTGGAATTATATCGAGCAGATCACGAAGTTTGACGGGGAAGACCAGCATTACCAGATATTCAATAATGCGCGTAGCGACTATTACGCTATGACAACCTGGGAAAACGGGTATCCGGCAGCAACGGGTATCGGTGCGAACCTGGGTGGTATATTGGTAGACCTGGATGCAGCCTTGTTCTCGAATCCGGATTGTTATACAACACCGATCGACAATAAGCTGCAGGTTGCTGCCCATGCTTACTCCGACGGTGTGCTGGAAGCCGCTCATTGTAAGAAAACAACTCCGAAGTTCGAGCGTGCCAAGAGCATGACGTTCGGAGATCGTGAGTTGGTCTATATATCAGGCACGGCAGCCATTCGCGGCGAAGAAAGCCTGATAGGAGTGGGGCTGGAGCGCCAGCTTCATATCACGATGGAGAATATCGCGGAACTGATCGGTGAAGCGAAACTTAAAATGCTCCGGGTTTATCTGAAAGATAAATCTTTCTATGAAGAGTCTGAAAGACTTTTGAATGCGTATGAGTTGAACATCCCCATATCTTATATGTGGGCTGATGTTTGCCGGGATGAATTATTAATTGAGATTGAGGGAATAGCAGTGTTGTAATCCTGCCGGATCATGTTGACCGTTTAGCGAAAAATAGCAAATATTACTAACATAAATTAAAACAAAAATGAAAAAAGGATTAAGTATTAAATCAATGGCAGTGGGGCTATTATTAAGTTCCATGGTGGCATGTACCGGTAACAAGACAACGAGTGACGCAACTTGCTGTAGTGGGGAAAACGGATGTACTGAACAATGCAAATGCAGTAACGATTCTAATTGTAAAAATAAAAAAGAAATGACTTATTCTAAGAAGTACACAAACGCCGATTTCTACAAAGACGGCAAATTCGATCAGCAAGTGGCTATCGAAGCAATGAAAGACATGTTCAAGTTCTATGATGTTCCTTTCACAGAACTGATGGCTAAAGACATGTGGGTAACCGACTTCGGTCTGGGTGACTTTGAAAATGTTGGTATGGGCGGTATTTTCTGGATCAATGATGCAGAACACGGATACTTTGCTCACGCTATCTACCTGCTTCCGGGACAGATGATCCCTGAACACGCTCATGTAAAAACCAAATTCCCTGCAAAACACGAATCATGGATGGTTGAAAAGGGATGGGTTTATAACTTCTCTGTACTGGGTGACGAAACTCCGAATGCTCCGGCAATCCCGGCCAGTCATGGTCCTATCAAGAGCAAAAACTTTGTAGTTCAGAAAGTAGGCGATGTATTGCGTTTGAAAGAACTGGAATCATTCCACTTCATGATGGCAGGTCCGGAAGGTGCTATTGTTGACGAATGGGCATGTTATCACGATAACGACGGCCTTCGTTTTACAAATCCTAAGGCTTCTCTTTAATGATATTCAATCTTAGTTGTTATTACCTTATTTAAAAAGATACATGAATAAATATTTTTTATTAGTATCACTCTTTTTATCTACTTCCTTCCTTGTTTCGGCAGGTCCGAAACAAAAGAAGGCAGATACTTGGATTGATGCATCAATTAAAGCAAAAACGGAACTGCAGACCCAGCTTCAAAAGGCTAATATGCCTGTTATTTCCACCTGGAAGAAGCATAAAGAAAAAGCAGAACCTTTTGCTGTGGATTTGAAAGGTGTGGATAAGCTGGTGCTTATCACTGCCGGAGGTCCGGATGGTTCGGATTACGACCAGGCTGTTTGGGGTAACGCTCGTTTGATTAAGGCGGACGGTACTGCTGTTTGGTTGGATGAAGTTCCTTACGAATATGGTGTTGCCGGTTGGGCAAAGCCTAAAATGAATATTAACGCTTACGACCATGAGATCTTTATTGGTGGCAAGGAATACAAACACGGTGTTTTCTGTCATGCAAACGGTACATTGGTTTATCCGATAAAAGGTGAATATGTTCGCTTTGAAGCAGAAGTTGGTATCGACGATACTTCTTCCGGCGGTAGCGTTTATTTCCAGGCTTTGAACGTTGTTCCGAAATTTGTCGGCGACGAATTGATCGCTAAATATCCGGGACAGATCGGTATGCTGGGCGCTATGATGGACGGCCTGGATACCTGGTTGATCACTCCGGATGCTTCTATTGAGAAACAAGCTGTAGAAGCAATGGTGGATAAGTTGAAAGACGGTTCTTATTATAAGAGTGTCGTTCAGCAGATCGCTAACGAAAAAGAAGTGAATACCCAGATCCGTAAATATCTGGAATTGTTCGAAAAACTTCAGGATGTTTATGCATTGCAGGGTGACTTGGAATGGTTGAATATCGATGCTATCAAACTGGCATTTGCCGATATGAGCAAGCAGAAAGGTTTTGATGCTGCTAAATATCAGCCGATGTTGGATGAGTTGGTAAAACTCCAGCAGAAAGGTTTCAGCGGTATTTACAAAGGTGACGAACAAGCGATAGCCGATGCTCGTAAAGCATTGGAAAATAAAAAAACTATCCTGTTGGGTAACCCGTTGCTGGATGCCGACAAGATCGTTGCCGTACGTTATAAATTAGGTTCAAGAGCACGTCAGGCAATGGCTCCGGATCTGGGAACACAGGCTAATAACTGGAGTAACCAGGAATCTGCACGCCGTAGCGGTTTCGATGCTGAGATCATCGAATTGACAGACCTGCGTGGTGATATGCAGATGAAGAGCATCTTCAAACCGATCGTTGCCGATGCTTCTATCGCTGACCTGAGATTGCATTGGAATGCCGACCGTGTGATGTTCACAACTTTAATGGGTGACAACGACAAACGTTGGAACGTATATGAAGTAAAACTGGACGGAACAGGTTGCAAGAAACTGGTAGAAAACGAAGAACCGGATCTGGAATTTTACGACGGTACTTATCTGCCGGACGGACGTATTATCGCTAACTCTAACATCGGTTATCAGGGTGTTCCTTGTGTAAGTGGTGATGACCCTGTAGGTAATATGGTTCTTTACACACCGGAAAAAAAGGACCTGCGTCGTTTGACTTTCGACCAGGATGCTAACTGGAACCCGGTTGTTATGAACAACGGACGTGTGATGTACACTCGTTGGGAATATACCGACCTGACTCACTACTACTCTCGTATCGTTATGCACATGAATCCGGACGGAACAGAAAACAAAGCACTGTATGGTAGCGGTTCCATGTTCCCGAACAGTACATTCGATATCCAGCCGTTGCCAGGTCATGGATCTGCTTTCGTAGGTATCATTTCCGGCCACCACGGTGTAGCCCGTTCCGGTCGTCTGATCATCTTCGATCCGACAAAGGGACGTAAGAATGTTCAAGGTATGGTGCAGGAAATCCCTCACCGCAATCGTCAGATTGTTGAGCTGATCAAAGACGAACTGGTAAATGGCGTATGGCCGCAGTTCGTAAAACCGACTCCGTTGAATGACAAATATTTCCTGGTTGCTGCCAAATTGAATCCTCAGTCATTGTGGGGACTTTATCTGGTCGACATCTATGATAACGTAACTTGTCTGCAACAGGCAGAAGGCGAAGGTTATATCAGTCCGATCCTGGTGAAAGAAACAAAAACACCTCCGGCAATTCCTGATCGTGTGAAGCTGAATGAAAAAGAAGCTACTATCTTTATTCAGGATATTTATGAAGGTGAAGGTCTGCGCGGTATTCCTCGCGGAACAGTAAAAGAACTTCGTCTGCATGCTTATGAATATGCTTATGTGAAGACTCGTTCCGACCATAACTGGCATGGTATTCAGAGTGGTTGGGATATCAAACGTTTGTTAGGTACTGTACCTGTCGAAGAAGACGGTTCGGTTATCTTCAAAGTTCCGGCTAATACTCCGATCTCTATCCAGCCGATCGACAAGGATGGTGTTGCTATCCAGTGGATGCGTAGTTGGGTAACCGGTCAGCCGGGTGAAGTGGTTTCTTGTATCGGTTGTCACGAAGACCAGAACCAGATTCCTATTCCTAAACGTGTGATCGCTTCTCAGAAAGCTGCTGCTCCTTTGAAAGCGCCTGTAGGTGGTGTTCGTTCATTCACCTTCGACCTGGAAGTTCAGCCGATCCTGGATCGTGCTTGTATCGCTTGTCACAATGGCGAAGGCAAAGCATTCGACCTGCGTGGTGGTAAGAAAGACAGACTGGGTTATGGCACTTCTTATCTGAATCTTCACCCATACGTACACCGTCAGGGTGGTGAAGGTGATATGGTTGTTCTTCAACCGTATGAATATCATCCGAACACCAGCGAATTGGTTCGTGTCCTGAAGAAGGGTCACCATAACGTGAAACTGACAGACGAAGAATGGTTGAAACTGTATAACTGGATCGACTATAACGCTCCTGATAAAGGTTACTTCGATGCAAACGTTCTGGGTAAGGAAATCATTCCGTACCAGGGATTCGATCAGATCGAACGTCGTAAAGAACTGACAGACAAGTATGCTAACGGTATGGGTGTAGACTGGAAGAAGGAAATCGCTGACTATGCTTCTTATTTGAAAGCACAAGGTCCGATCACTCCGGTTATGCCTGAAAAAGCAGCTCCTGTAAAGGTGAAAGAAGTGAAAGCGAAAGGATGGCCGTTCGACAAGGCAGCTATCAAAGACATGCTTGCTAAGGAAACCAGCAACCGTAAAGAGATCGAAATCGCTCCGGGTGTGAAGATCAACTTCGTTCGTATCCCTGCAGGTGAATTCGTAATGGGTAGCTATAACGGCGAATCGGATGCTTATCCTACAGCTAAGGTGAAGATCGACAAACCGTTCTGGATGGGTGAAATGGAAGTAACCAACCAGCAGTTTGGTGTTATTTATCCTGAACACGACAGCCGTTTCGTCGACCAGTTGTGGAAAGACCACGTACACCAGGGTTATCCGGCTAACGAGCCGAATCAACCGGTTATCCGTGTAAGCTACAATGACGCTGTGGAATATTGCAAGCAACTGAGCGAAAAGACAGGCTTGAACATTACGCTTCCGACAGAAGCACAATGGGAATGGGCTTGCCGCGCAGGTAGCGACAGCGATTTCTGGTATGGCGATATGAATACTGACTTCGGTAAATATGAAAACCTGGCTGACAAGACAACGTTGTTGTTCGCTGTTAGCGGTATCGACCCGCAACCTATGTCTCCGAACTCTATGTGGTATAAGTACTATACTTATCTACCTAAAGAAGAAGGTGTAGACGACGGACAGTTGATCCAGACAGGCGAAAAGGTTTACGAAGCCAATCCGTTCGGTTTGTATAACATGCACGGTAATGTTTCAGAATGGACTCGTTCAGATTATGTGTCTTATCCTTATAATCCGAAGACTAAACTTACTTCCGACCATAAAGTGGTTCGTGGTGGTTCATACATCGAACGTCCGAAATTCTCTACAGCTTATGCACGTAAAGCATACTATCCGTATCAGCGTGTATTTAACGTAGGTTTCCGTGTAATAATCGAAGACTAATCCCTGAGATATGTCCTAGATATAGATAAAATCTATTGGGTGGCCCCGGTGTGGCCGGGGTCACTTAATTGAAATTTCTTATCTTTGGCGGCATAACTTAATTAAAACAACAAATGAAAGCAACTCTTGAAAGAATACTCTCTTCCTTTGTAACAACAATCGTTTTGTTACTTCTTTATGGTTTTGGTCTGGCTGTCGCCACTTTTATTGAAAAGTATCATGGTACGGCTGCTGCCAAAGCGATGATCTATTATTCCCCTTTATTCTTTTTGTTGCAATTTCTTCTGGTAGTTAATTTTCTTGTCATAGCTGTTAAGTACCAGTATCTAAAACTCCGCAGATGGGGGTTGATGCTCGTTCATACCTCCTTTATTATTATCCTTCTTGGTGCCCTTGCTTCTTTCCAGTTCGGCGAAGAAGGAATCCTTCATATCCGCGAAGGAGAATCGACTGATCAGATGGCAGTCCGCCAGGGCGATCTGACCACTTTCCATACCTTACCTTTCACTGTGGAACTGAAAAAATTTACTTTGACCCGCTATCCCGGTTCGTCCAGCCCGTCTTCTTATGAAAGCGAATTAGTAGTGCGTGTAGACGGTCAGACACGTCGTGAACGGTTATTTATGAATAATGTATTAGATATAAAAGGGTACCGTCTCTTCCAGGCTTCTTACGATCCGGACGAACAGGGTACCGTACTTTCCGTCAATCGCGATGTAGCCGGACGGAACATAACGTATACCGGTTACCTGTTGTTGGTGATCGGACTTATTATTTCATTGGTAGGAAAGAATTCCCGCTTTATGACGTTGAGCCGTCGCTTAAAAGAATTGCGTTCTGTTGCACAATCGGCAACAATGATCCTTGCGTTACTGGCCCTGTCGGTATCAGTGAATGCAAAAGAAGAAACTTCGCCCATGCTGGATGCCGTGCAGAAATATACGGTATCTCCTGAACATGCGGCAAAATTCGGGGCATTGCCTATTCAGTCCCATAGCGGACGTATGATGCCTATCAATACATTCTCTTCGGAGATCCTGCGTAAACTGCATAAAGCAGATAAGATCGGTAAATTGGATTCCGATCAGTTCTTGTTGAGCCTGTTGGCTATGCCGGATATGTGGATGCGTGTACCTTTCATTGCTTTATCCAATCCGGAGCTGGCAAATTATTATGATCTGACAGACGGTGAATGCGCTTATCTGCAGGTGTTCGATAACAATGGCGATTATAAATTGCAGGAAAAGTTGGAAGAGGCATATAACAAGATGCCTGCCCAGCGTACCCGTTTCGATAAAGACCTGCTTAAATTGGATGAGCAGATCAATATATTCCACCAGCTGATCAATTACCAGATGCTGAATCTTTTCCCGAAAGAGGACGATCCTAATCACAAATGGTATGCAGCCGGTGACGACCTCTCTGCATTTACAGGAAAAGATTCCATGTTCGTTTCCCGTATTATGGGATGGTATCTGGCGGAAGTGCAGGATGCCTTGCAGAAAGGCGACTGGTCGAAGGCCGACGAGGTGGTCGATATGATCGGCACCTATCAACAGGCAAAGAACAAGACACTCGATATCTCGGCTAAAAGAATTGAAGCCGAGCTTAAATATAACAAGATGGATATATTCCGTCAGTGTAAGATCGGTTATCTGATTTTGGGCGGTTTGTTACTGGTCCTTTCGTTCGTTATGCTGTTCAAGCAGCAGAAGTGGATGAAATTCGGTATCTGGATATTGGGGGTAGGCGTGTTGCTCGTGTTCTTTTACCATATGTATGGAATGGGAATGCGCTGGTATATCGGAGGATATGCACCGTGGAGTAATTCATACGAAACAATGGTGTATGTGGCCTGGGCAACTGTCCTGGCTGGTTTGTTATTCGTGCGCCGCAGTACGGTGACCTTTGCACTGGCTACTTTGTTCGGTGGAATTATCCTGTTCGTTTCCGGACTGAACTGGATGGACCCGGAGATCAACCCGCTGGTTCCCGTATTAAAATCGCCGTGGCTGATGTTCCATGTGGCTGTTATTGTAGCTGCATACGGTTTCTTCGGTATCAGCTGCCTGATAGGACTGACCAATCTGGTGCTGACAAGTATTGCCGGAAAGAAAAATACAGCCTTACTGAAAGCCCGTATCAAAGAGTTGACCATCGTCAACGAAATGGCGCTTTGGGTTGGTCTGGCTTTGATGACGATCGGAACTTTCCTGGGAGCTGTCTGGGCGAATGAATCGTGGGGACGTTACTGGGGATGGGACCCGAAAGAGACTTGGGCACTGATCACGATGGTGGTGTATGCGGTCGTTACTCACCTGCATTTGGTGAAACGCTGGTATAGCGACTGGCTGTTCAATCTTTGCTCGGTGGTGGCTTTCTCTTCTGTTCTGATGACATTCTTCGGAGTGAATTATTTCCTGAGCGGAATGCACTCATACGGACAGAACGATAATGTACACGGAATCTTTACATATCTTTATATAGCCGGGGGCGTAGTGGTGATCCTGGGGATCTTATCGAGGATCGGGTATAATAAGATAAAGGGAAATGAATGAATTATTAATATACAAGTTAAACATTAAATTTTAGTGATCATGAGAACATTTAATCATGTAGGTATCCTTACCAACGAAAACCAAGAAGGTGCAATGTTCAACGAAGGTTTGAACGTGTGGCTAACCGATTACAGCAAGAGCCCTAACAAGATCGAATATCTGAAGTTTGACGATCCTGCTAAGAGCTGCCTGCCTGATCTGGTTAAAACGAATGGTCATATCGCTTATACGGTTCCTTCACTGGACGAAGCGCTGAAAGATGCAAAAGTTATCTTTGGCCCGGCTGTATGCGATGAACATTTGACTATCGCTTTCATCGAAGAAGAAGGTATCGCTATCGAATTAATGGAAATCAAATAATTTATAAACCTAAACGAAACAAGGAGGAAAAACACCATGGCAGAAATTAAGACTAAATTTATAAACGATCCCGAACAAGTCACTCCGGAATTATTGGAAGGTTATGTATTGGCTTATCCTGATCAGGTAAAACTGGCAGCAGAAAACATTGTTGTACGTGCTAATCCGAAAGGTGACGACAAAGTAGCTATCGTTACATTAGGTGGTTCCGGTCACGAACCTGCATTGAGCGGTTTCGTTGGCGACGGTATGCTGGACTGCTCTGTAGTGGGCGACGTATTTGCTGCTCCGGGTGCACAGCGTCTGTTCCAGGCTTTGCAGTTGATGAAACGTGAAGCAGGTATCCTGTTGGTTGTATTGAACCATTCAGGTGACGTGATGAGTGCAAACATGGCTTGCCAGTTGGCTGAACGCGTAGGTATCAAAGTAAAACAGATCCTGACTCATGACGATATCAGTGCAGGTATAGGTGCTCCGGCAGACGACCGTCGTGGTTTGGCAGGTTGCGTTCCTTTGTATAAAATCCTGGGTGCTGCTGCAGACGAAGGCAAATCTCTGGACGAACTGATCGAGATCGGCGAACGTTATAACGATAAGGTGGCAACCCTGGCTGTTGCTATGCGCTCTTGTACGCATCCGCAGAACAATGCTACAATCACTGACCTGCCTGCCGGTGTTATGGAAATCGGTATGGGACAGCATGGTGAAGGTGGTGGCGGTCAGAAACCGTTAGTATCAGCCGACGCTACAGCTGCTGAAATGGTTGACCTGCTTTGCCAGCAACTGCAACCGAAAGCCGGTGACAAGATGATGCTTATCATCAACGGTGTCGGTGCAACTACCCATATGGAATTGAATATCATCTTCCGTAAAGCTTACAAAGAACTGGAAGCACGTGGTCTGGAAGTAGTATTCGGCCGTATCCAGGAAATCCTGACTGTTCAGGAACAAGCCGGTTTCCAGATGATCATGGGTATCTTGGATGCAGACCACATCGATTATTTGAAAAACAAGAGTGCAAACGCACCGTATTGGACAACTATTGGTAAATAAACAAATAACATGAAACAACTGACTATTGAGGCTTTCAAAGGTATGCTGAATAACGCCTTAACGCATATCAAAGCCCGCGAAGACGAATTCTCTAAACTGGATGCGGTAATCGGTGACGGCGATCACGGACAAGCTATCGTAACGGCTTTTTCTGTTGTCGTTAAAGGCTCGGAAAAAGGAACGGAATTCAAATCTATGCTGAATGATATGGGATTTGGTGTGATGCTGGAAACAAGCGGATCGACAAGTACCCTGTTAGGTGCATTTTTCCTTGGAATGAGCGACAGTGCTTCCGGAACCGAACTGGATGCCGAAGGTGTGAAGAAAATGTTTGCCGGTGGCCTTGCTAACGTGCAGAAACAGACGAAGGCACAACCGGGCGACAAAACGATGATGGACGCTTTGGTTCCTGCCGTAGAAGCAATTCAGGCTTGTACGTCGGACGATATCAAAGAGATCCTGACAGCCGGTGCTAACGCTGCTCTGGAAGGTGCGAAGAAAACTGTAGACATGAAAGCGAACTTCGGACGTGCCCGTAATTACGGCGAACGTTCTATCGGTTATGCCGATAGCGGTGCTACATCATGGAGCTGTATGTTGGCCTCTTTTGCAGAAGCATTATAATTGAATAATTCACTTTTTTAATATAGAAAATAGAAAAATGGCAGATTTAGATGATTTGAGAGAAGGCAGTAACTTCGGTTTAGGTGTTAGCTCTCAACAACAAAGTTTCCATGTGAAGGGTGCTGAAAACCTTCCCTGGGGTATGAAAGATCGTTTATCCCGTATCTTTAACCCGAAGACAGGCAAAGCTGTAATGTTGGCATTCGACCATGGTTTCATTATGGGACCGACTTCTGGTTTGGAACGTATCGACCTGAATATCGTACCGCTGATTGAGTATGCCGACTGTATCATGTGTACACGCGGTATCCTTCAGTCTGCAATCCCGACTACAACAAACAAACCTATCTGTTTGCGTTCGGATGCAGGTACTTCTATCCTGACAGACCTGAACGACAACGTTCTGATCGATATAGAAGATGCTATCCGTATGAACGTTTCTGCTATGGCTGTTATGTTGGCTATCGGCGATGAAGCTCACGAAGCTAAAACGATCGCTAACCTGTTCAAGGCTGTAGATAAAGGTACTCGCTATGGTATTCCTGTAATGGGTGTGACTGCTGTTGGAAAACAGATGGCTCGCGATGCCCGTTATTTCGGTCTGGCTTCTCGTATCTGTGCTGAAAACGGTGCGAATATCGTGAAGACTTACTATTGCGAAGGTTTCGAAAAGGTGGTTGCTGCTTGTACGGTTCCTGTAGTGATCGCAGGTGGTAAAAAACTACCTGAACTGGAAGCATTGGAATTGTGTTACAACGCTATCAACGACGGTGCTGCCGGTGTCGATATGGGACGTAACGTATTCCAGTCAGAAAATCCGATCGCTATGATCCAGGCTGTTCATGCAGTAGTGCATGAAGGATTGACTCCGCAGCAGGGATTTGAAATGTTCCAGGATTTGTCTAAATAATTGATAAGTATACTTCAAAGGGGCGGGGCGCTACTCTGCCCCTTGTTGTATCCAAACATAATTAATACATATATTGAATTGCCATGAAGAAAATATTCACATTATTATGCTCGGCCCTTTTCTTGTTTGCTGCCACTTCCTGCCAGCAAAAGGCCCAGAAATTATTGTTGGCAGGTTCCGGTTGGAATAAGATCGTTATCATCGACAAGAATACAAAACAAATAGAATGGGAACACCCTTTGCAAAAAGGTTGGGAATGTAACTCGGCTGTAGCTACTCCCGACGGTAACATCTTGTTTGCCTATGCAAAAGGAGCTAAACTGATCACTCGCGACCAGAAAGAAATATGGAACATCTCTGCCCCGGAAGGCTGCGAAATGCAGACGGCGCGTGTCTTGCCCGATGGCAACTACCTGTTGGCATGGTGCGGACACCCGGCAAAGGTTATGGAAGTAAGCCCGAAGGGTGATATACTTTCGGCAACAGAATACGAAACAGGTATCGATCATCCGCATGCCCAGTTCCGTCAGGTGAATAAGAACAAGGCTGGTAATTACCTGATGCCTCTGTTCGCCACTTCTGAAGTACGTGAGATATCTCCGGCTGGAGAACTGGTTAAAACGACTAAACTGGAAGGTACTCCGTATAGCACTGTATTGCTGAACAACGGCAATTACATGGTCGCCTGTGGTGACGGTCATTCTTTGATGGAAGTAAATCTGGACAAAGGCGAAGTGATCCGTAAAATCGGTGCTACCGATATCGACGGTGTTTCTCTGTTCTTTGTAGCCCAGTTGTTGCCGACATCTAACAACGGTCTGTATATCTGTAACTGGCAGGGACACGATCCGAGTGCAAAAGAATCGAACAATCCGCAGTTGATGGAGATCGACGGTAATAATAAAGTTATCTGGAGCCTGAATGATAATGATACATTCGGCATGATCTCATCTGTTTGTCCGATCGACTAACAAGTTGACGGTTGACAGTTGACAGTTGACAAGTATTGATAAGTAACAGTTTGTTTCATGAAAATGAACCTATTCGGCTGAAAGCCGGAATAACTGTCAACTGTCACTTGTCAACTGTCAACTATTTATATATCTTTGCCAAACGTTAAACCTAAAAACAAAATCAATATCATGAAATTGCAACCAATCGACATCTTTATCATCGGACTCTATCTGGTGGCGATGATAGTCATCGGACTGATCCTGAAGAAAAGAGCGTCGAAAAACATGGACTCCTATTTCTTAGGAGGTAAAACTCTACCTTTTTATATGTTAGGCTTGTCTAACGCATCCGGCCAGTTCGATATTTCCGGCACTATGTGGATGGTTACGCTAGCCTTTATTTATGGAATTAAAAGTGCCTGGGTTCCCTGGTTGTGGCCGGTGTTCAACCAGATCTTCCTGATGGTTTATCTATCTGTCTGGCTGCGCCGTTCAAATGTGTTGACGGGGGCCGAATGGATCCGGACACGTTTCGGAAAGAACAAAGGTGCTAATTTGTCGCATACAATTGTCGTTATCTATGCCCTGATCGGTGTGCTGGGTTTCCTTAGCTATGGTTTTATCGGTGTAGGTAAGTTTATGGAAATATTCTTCCCCTGGGACTATGTTTCCCAGTTTGTCCCGTTCGATATTCCGGCTGAATACGTGCCGCATGCTTATGGTATCTTCTTTACTGCCATTGCCACTGTCTATGTGATGTTGGGCGGTATGTTGAGTATCGTGTGGACCGACGTGGTTCAGTTCGCCATTATGACTGTTGCCGGTGTAACGATTGCCGTTATCGCTATGATGAAGGTAAGTCCGGAAATGCTTGCCTCTATCGTGCCTGCCGGATGGGATAGCCTGATACCCGGATGGACGCTCGATTTGAAATGGACTGATATCTTCAGCGATGTGAATGAAAAGATCATGAACGACCAGTACGGCCTGTTCGGTATCTTCATTATGATGATGCTCTTTAAGGGGGTATTCAACAGTATGGCTGGTCCTGCGCCTAACTACGATATGCAGAAGATCCTTTCCTGCCGTAGTGGTAAAGAGGCAGCTTTGATGAGTGGCTCGGTTCCCGTAATCTTGCTGATCCCGCGTTATCTGATGATCATGGGCTTCACGATCCTTGCCCTGGCCTTTTTCAAAGACCTCGATCTGACAACGAAGACAGGTGCGATCGACTTTGAGCTGATTCTTCCGAATGCGATCAATGAGTTCGTTCCCGTAGGCGTATGCGGGTTGTTGTTGGCGGGATTGCTGGCGGCGTTTATGTCTACTTTCGCTTCTACCGCCAATGCGGCTCCTGCTTATATTGTGAATGATATTTACAAGAAATATATCAATCCGAATGCCAGTAACAAGACGATGATCCGTGCCAGCTACATTGTGACGGTCGGCGTGGTGGTCGTTAGTATTGTGATCGGATTCTTTGTTGAGAGTGTGAACTCTGTATTGCAATGGATCACTTCTGCATTGTATGGCGGATATATCGCTGCAAACTTATTGAAATGGCACTGGTGGCGTTTCAATGGCAACGGTTATTTCTGGGGAATGATCACGGGTATTCTGGCGGCTATGGTATGTCCGTTTATCTTTGACGGTTACACAATGGTGGACGGCCATTTTGTAGAAAGAGTGGGAGAATATGCCAATAATGCTCCGATGTTGCCGTTGTTCTATTTCCCTGTATTACTGGTCGTATCTTTGATCGGGTGTGTGGTCGGCACTTACTCCGCACCTCCGGTAGAAGACGAGACGCTGGAACGTTTCTATATTACCATACGTCCGTGGGGATTCTGGAAACCGGTTCACGATAAGGTGGTTGCCAAATATCCACAGGTGAAAGCTAACAAAAACTTCAAACGTGATATGTTCAATGTGGCTGTGGGGATTATCTGGCAGATGTGTCTGACCATTATTCCGATGTATATCGTGATTCGTGAAGGAATGCCGTTGTTGACCAGTGTCCTGATCCTTGCTATCACGACGCTTGTTCTGAAGAAGAACTGGTATGATAAGATGAGTAAAGATGAAGTGGAATATAATGAGCTGATGAAAGAATTGAAATTGGACGAAAAGAAGTAACTTTGTATTGTCAAATAAAACAAATCAAAAGAAATGGATAAACTGAAAATTATTGGCGAACCGCTGCCAGATATGCCTTGGGAAGACCGCCCGGTCGATTGTAAAGAAGTTATTTGGAGATATTCGAAGAATCCGGTGATACCGCGTGATATCATTCCGACATCTAACAGTGTATTCAACAGCGCGGTCGTTCCGTTCAAGGGAGGCTATGCCGGTGTATTCCGTTGTGACGACACAAACCGCCGTATGCGTTTGCATGTAGGTTTCAGTGCCGATGCTATCCATTGGAATATCTCCGAAACAAAGCTGGAGTTCGAATGTGAAGACGAAGAGATCGGAAAGTTCGTTTATGCCTACGATCCGCGTGTGTGTTTCATCGAAGACCGTTATTATATTACCTGGTGTAACGGCTATCATGGTCCGACGATCGGCGTAGCTTATACGTTCGACTTCGAAACATTCCACCAGTTGGAGAATGCGTATCTGCCTTTCAACCGTAACGGTGTGATGTTCCCGCGTAAGATCAACGGCAATTTTGCTATGCTGAGCCGTCCGAGTGATAACGGACATACTCCGTTCGGAGATATCTTCTATAGCGAATCTCCTGATATGTGTTTCTGGGGAAAGCATCGTCATGTGATGGCTCCGGCTCCGTTCGAAGTGAGTGCATGGCAGTGCCTGAAGGTCGGTGCAGGTCCTATTCCTATCGAGACATCGGAAGGTTGGTTGCTGATCTATCATGGCGTATTGCAGTCTTGTAACGGCTATGTATATAGCTTCGGTGCTGCTTTGCTGGATCTGGATCAGCCCTGGAAGATTAAATATCGTACAGGTCCTTATCTGCTTTCTCCGCAGAAGGATTATGAATGTGTTGGGGATGTGCCTAATGTTACTTTCCCATGTGCTGCGCTGCATGATCCAGAATCGGACCGTATTGCGATCTATTATGGTTGTGCCGATACGGTAACGGGTCTTGCTTTTGGTCATATCAGTGAGATCATTGAATTTACAAAGAAGAATTCTATTGTATAAATAGTTTTGGCTTTACTGCAAAGTATAGCTTTTCCCAAAAGGATTTCTGAAGCTAAGGTCCCTTTCTTTGGCTTTGGAAATCCTTTCTTTTTTTGCCTAATTCTTTTGATTTTTCTTCTGCTATCCTAAAATGTGTTTTCTCGTTTTATCTACAATATCTGCCACTTCTACTGTATAGTTTGTTTTTCAATTCGGATAAGGTGTGGTAGATAAAAAAACATCTACCACTACTGCCTGCTATCTACCACTATTTGCCGCTTTTTATTTGAAAAGTATAACAGGTCAATATTATTGAGCGTTATTATTTTTTCGTTGCTCGGTATGTTTTCCTTTTTTTCTGCCTGGAAAACAAAAGTTTCTTGCCTGGAAAACTTTTGTTTCTCCCTGACAAAACTTTAGTTTTTACAGGAGAAAACTTTTTGCAAGTCTTGTCTTTTTCTTCAACAGATGAGTAGAAAAGTATTAAAGGTGGTAGATAACAGGTAAAGGTTGTAGATATTTTTATATCAGCCATCATTATTGTATATCTTAATTTTCAATGTGTTTTCTGTAATGTGGTAGATGTTGTAGATAATTTTTATATACCTATAGTCATTTTATAAATCTTGATTATGCTTGGAGGACTGCAGGTTATGAAACACTTTTCTGCCAATTTATGGTCTTATTTTACAAAAAAGATTTATTATGGAATAAATATCAGTATGTATAGTTCGTTATCCAAATAGTTTCCGTTACTTTGCATCAGAAACAATAAGAGATTTATTTCGATCTTACTCTAACATGTATTTTTCCGGTTTTCAAACACCGGGTATTTCCATCTCTGATAAAGACCTTCCTAAAGTTTTATTGTTAAATTATTAATTTTTTATTTTTATATTTATGAACATGTATATTGGTAACCTTAGCTACAATGTTAAGGAATCAGATTTGAGAGATGTAATGGAAGAGTTCGGAACAGTTGATTCTGTAAAACTTATTGTAGACCGCGACACAAGAAGATCAAAAGGTTTTGCTTTTGTTGAAATGCCTGAGAGTTCAGAAGCTATCAAAGCTATCAACGAACTGAACGGAGCAGAATATGAAGGCCGTGCAATGGTAGTAAAAGAAGCACTTCCTAAGAATTAATGAACTGACACATTATAATTAATACATCAGTAGAAAAAGGATATCCGCGATGGGTATCCTTTTTTATTTTAGTAATGCATACCTTATTTTCCTTCTTTCATTCCGACTTCGGACTATCTATCGGATTAGCATTGAATATCCTCCAACTATGGAAAGCGATAGTGCCGAAATAGGGTCCCTGCTTTTGTTTATCTCGATTATCGGAACAGGAAAGTATATAAAACAAAAAACCTCAGAAATAAATTCCTGAGGTTTTTTGTGGGCAGTGATGGATTCGAACCACCGAAGTCGAAAGACAGCTGAGTTACAGTCAGCCCCATTTGGCCACTCTGGTAACTGCCCCGCTAAAGTTGACAGTTGATAACTGATAGTTGCCAGATTAAAATCGGAGAGTGACATTAACTGTCAATTGTCAACTTTCCGCTGTCAACTTTTGAGCCTCTTGTCGGATTCGAACCAACGACCCCGAGATTACAAATCACGTGCTCTGGCCAACTGAGCTAAAGAGGCATTCAGTATTTCTGTTTTGCGAGTGCAAAGGTAGTGATTATTTCTAATCTCGCAATAGGGGAGCGCATTTTTCTACACACTTTTTTTCATCGCCTATGTAAGATCGAATCTATCTTCCTGATTAATAATAAGAAAAGAATCTATATTTTTTTTAGAAAAATAGCAGATGTGAAAATTAATTCTTATTTTGCCAACTCATATAATCTCACTTAATCTAAAATCTATTATCATGAGCATTAACAGAAGACAATTTCTAAGAAGATCATTGGCTGGAAGCGCGGCTATCGTTGTAGGTAAAGACATGAATGCTGCTTCGACACCGGCTGTTGCCCCTTCTTTTTCTCCCATGGAGGATTTATCTCCCCCTGCAAAAGGAAAATCCGTTTTAGGATTACGTTGCAAACCATTGAGCACCGTTCGTGTCGGTGTTGTTGGCCTGGGTAGGGGAGCCGGAGCCGTAAAACGGTTGGCACAGATTGAAGGCGCGGAAATCGTTGCTATCTGTGATCTGGATCCGGAACGAGTTGCCAACAGCCAGAAAACCCTTAACAACAGTAAACGGAAAGAAGCCATCGCTTATACAGGCGAAGAAGACTGGAAGAAGATGTGCGAACGCGATGACATCGACCTGATCTATAATGCTACTCCCTGGGAATTACATGTACCGATTGCCCTTTACGCCATGGATCATGGAAAACATGTAGCTATCGAAGTCCCTGCCGCACTCACGGTAAAAGATTGCTGGGCGTTGGTCGATAAGGCAGAAGAAACTCAACTTCATTGCATGATGCTGGAAAATTGCTGTTATGATTTCTTTGAACTGGCAACACTGAATATGGCACGCCAGGGATTACTGGGAGAGATTATCCACACCGAAGGCGCTTATATCCATGATCTGAGAAGTTCGAAATTTAAAGGTTATTATAAACACTGGCGCCTGGAATATAGCAAATACCATACAGGCAATCCGTATCCTACACATGGGCTTGGCCCGGTAGCCCAAATACTGGGAATTAACCAGGGGGACCGTATGGATTATCTTTCGTCTGTTTCCACCAACCAGTTCGGCCTTGCACTTTGGGCAAAAGAAAACCTGACGGGCGACGAACGTATCACCCTTTCAGAACGTTATGCAATGGGCGATATGAATACCACAATCATTCATACCGTGAACGGTAAATCCATTATGATCCAGCACGACACGACTTCTCCGCGCCCTTATTCCCGCATCCATCTGATACAGGGTACCAAGGGTATGGCTGTTAAGTATCCTGAACAGAAGGTCGCTATCCAGCCTGATACACATTCGTTCCTGCAAGAAGGTCCGCAAAAAGACGTGATGGCAGAATATGAACATCCGTTAAGCAAATATATCGGCGAACGGGCGAAGAAGGTAGGAGGACATGGTGGTATGGACTTTATCATGGACTGGCGCCTGATCTACTGTCTGCGTAACGGTTATCCGCTGGATCAGAGCGTATATGATGCGGCAGCTTGGTCGTGTATCGTCGAGTTGAGTGAGCGCTCCGTATTGAATAAGAGTTGTTCGGTCGCCGTTCCTGACTTTACACGTGGTGCCTGGCGTGATTATAAGCCATGGCCTGTTATTGACATGAAAGAGATATTACACGGATAAATTGTATAAATAAAAAACTCCTGAAAGTGCAGGCAGACAGAAATGACCGCCGACTTTCAGGAGTTCCTTCAGTAAGATAATTGCGTTGCTTACTTTATTTCTTTAAAAGAACTTCGTCAATTGCTTTCTTGAAGTCGGCCTTACTCATCGCACCTCTTGCCATTTGCGGTTGCTCGCCCATCGGGCAGAACAGGAGGGAAGGAATGCTCCGGATACCGAAAGCGGCAGCCAGTTCTTCTTCTTTTTCAGTATCTACTTTATATATATCAATTTGTCCGGTATATTCGTCTGCCAATTCTTCCAGGATAGGAGCGATCATCTTGCAAGGGCCACACCAGGTTGCGAAGAAATCTACGATACAAGGCTTGTCACCTTCATATATCCATTTATCGGGACTTGCTTCGTAGTTAGCTACTTTACTTAAAAAATCCTGTTTTGTTAATTCATTAATTTTCATAATTATAACTCCTTGTTATTTAGTTACTATTCATACCTCTATTTACATAACAAAGTTACTACCTGTTATTCTTGTAATTATTGGCTGTTTTTCCTTAATAATTGACATTTTGTCCTTCTGCAGCGATATAGCACAGAAAGGAACTATACAGGAAACATAGTAGGAAGATGTTCTTTTTTTTATTGAAAATCCTGAACCCTATGTTTTACAATTTCTCTGTTAAATAATGAAAACTTGTATCATTCCATTGATAGATTTGCTAGCTTTACATTTTACAGGAAAGGAATACATTGTTTTTTAAGATTGTCAGAGATTATTTGTTTTGTAATAACTGATTGACACCTTTCCTGATTGACGTTGATACAAGCATTGATAGGACAAAATATAATACTTATGGAAAAAAATATGAAACAGGTATTTCTACTTGTTTGCTCTTGTGCCTTGTTGGGGTGTACATCTTCTGTAAAAAACAATCCGGAAATCAATTCAGATACCTTTTTGCTTACCGGTCATATTGAGGGATATAAACCGGCGGCAGAACCTCTGATAGGGAAAATCTACTATGAAGAATTATTTACAGGTAAACCTCTGGTAAAAGTAACAGAAGTAGCCTCAGATGGATATTTCCAGGCCTCGATTCCGCTCGGTCACTCACAGGAAATGAATTTGAATGTCGGTTCACGCTATTATACCCTTTATGCATTGCCTAAGGGAAAGTTGCATCTCACCCTGAATCCGGACTACCCCGATAGTTGCGAATATAAAGGTGACGGTGCGGATATATCCAAAGAACTGAATTTTTATTATGGATTCAGGAGAACGCATTATTCCAATGACTTTTCAGGAATGCAATCCGATATGGAACGTCTTTCTCCCAACGATTTTAAAGTCAAGAGGGAAAAGGTCTTGGCTGAAAGGCTTCGCACGATCGACTCTTTGCAAACGACCCGTAATCTTTCTCAGGATATAGCCGATTTGATTCGTTATCATGAACAGTTGTATAACGGACATATTCTATTATCCTTTGCTGATTTTCGCAGACACCTCGGTAGGGCAAAGCCGGATAATCAGATACTCCAACAGCCCACACCTCCGGATTATTATACGTTTTTACAGGATATGCCTTTTGAAAAGAAGGATGCTGTGTCGTTATCCCAATACAGGGACATGATAGGGAGTATCCGGTTTGCACCTCCGATCATGGATGCAGGAAACTCGGTTAAAGACACCATTATAACGGTTAAATACACTTTTCTCACTTACTTATTGGATAAAAATGTTCCTTTAACGGATGAAGAACGCAAGATAGCCGAAGGCCATCGTTACTTTATCGGTACACATAAGGCTAATCCGGCTTTCCTGAAAGCTTTCAACGAAAAACTGGACAGATCGGTTTATTCTCCTTTCGAAGAAAAATACAAAGTCTGGTGCGATTCCTTTAATGTAAAGTTACAGAAAGATGTGGACGCCGGTAATTCTGTATTGAGCGTTCATATAAGTTCTGTAGAAAACGATCTGGAATCACTGACAAAGCGCTGGGAGAAATGTAATGACACTTTTAAAAAGATGTATCCTCAAACTCCGTCGCTGGCATTCGATATATTTGCATTGCAATACTTTATCGGACAACTGAAAGGAATTGCTTCACCGGCCGATGCGGATACGTTGTATAATCAGCGTATTTCTTTTATTACCGATAATACGATAAAAGAGGTTATGAGAGAAAAGTACCAAAAACGGTTTTCTTCGTCAGACCTGCTTCAACAGACAAAAGGGGGCGAGATTGTCCGTCGTCTGATAGCTCCTCATAAAGGTAAATATGTATTACTCGATTTCTGGGGCACAACTTGCGGACCTTGCCGAGGGGATATCGATCAGTTTTCTGAATTAAGAAAGTCGTATACGGGTAGTCCGGACTTTGCTTATCTTTTTATCACATCCTCTCAGAATTCTCCGGAGAAGGATTACAGGAAATATATCGCCGAGCATCTGAAAGGGGAAGAGTCCTATTTTCTTTCCGATTACGAATATGCTTATTTGGAGGAATTATTCGCTATGAATGGAATTCCCCGTTATGTATTGATTAATCCGGAAGGGGAGATCTTGGACGATGAATATGATATTTATCAATTAGAAAAGTTCCTGAATGAAAAAGGAATAAGGAAAGGAGCCTCTGTGTTTAAGACGTTCTTTTAATCACTTAGGCACGGATTACACGAATTCTACGAACATTAAATCGTAGAATCCGGTAACCCGTGCCTAAATATAATTACATATTAATATTAATACCTTTCGCCAACGGTATCCCAATCAACGATTTGCCATAAAGCGTTCAGATGATCGGGACGGCGATTCTGGTAATCCAGGTAATAAGCATGTTCCCATACGTCGAATCCCAAAATCGGAGTCAGACCCTTGGCAACAGGGTTGCTACCGTTAGCTTCTTTGGTAATTGAAAGTTTGCCGTCTTTATCTTTTGCCAGCCATACCCATCCTGAACCGAACAAACCGGCTCCTGCTGCGTTGAATTCTTTCTTGAAGTCTTCAAATGAACCCCAGGTTGCTTTGATAGCATCTGCTAACTTGCCTTTAGGTTCGCCGCCGCCTTTCGGGGAGAACTGGGTGAAATACAAATTATGATTGAGTATCTGTCCGGCATTATTAAAGATAGCACCGTCAGATTCTGCTACGATCTTTTCCAGAGGAGCGTTTTCAAATTTGGTTCCCGGGATCAGGTTGTTCAGATTATTTACGTAAGCCTGTAAATGTTTTCCGTGATGGAATTCAATTGTTGCTTGACTGATAACTGGTTCTAATGCATCTGCTGCATAAGGCAATTTAATTAGTTCGAATTTCATAATTTCTTCTTTTTTATCTGTTATTTGACTACTACTATTACTATTATTAGTTACCAACAATAATAAACTAAGGCATAATGTAAGCATAATTACTAAGTTTTATGTTGTTTCTACTATTCTAACATGGATGGTTTGATATTTGTTCAAAGAAATCGGAGCAAAAGCGATAACTTTTATTGATTAAACGATAAATAAAATTTATGACCTTTAACAGGAAGCCCTCTAACGCTTGATTATTATACATCTTTGAAAAGGACTGGAAATAAAATGAATAATAATATGTAAAAAGCTGTTTTTTTATCGTTAGCAGAGAGCAAAATCCCAAAGAAGTTTCTATTTTTGTGCCCTCATATTATTAATTAAGTAACACATATTTGTAGATGGTAAAGAAAGTTGGGAATTTAATTCCAAACACCTTTTTTATTACAAAGGGTAGTGGTGATTCAGACCTGGAAAAACATGCAGGTTCTTATCACATGGCCCTTTATGATGCTGGTATTTCAGACTTTAACATTATGACTTATTCGTCTGTAATCCCTGCAACAGCGCATCTTGCAACCATGGATGAGATTGATCTTCCTCCATTTGGCACTGAATTGAAAACCATTATGGCGGTTTCGCATGGTTATCAGGATGAGTTTGTATCTGCCGGTGTGGTTTACGCCTGGATGTACAAGGACGAAAACTTCGATGAGAAGGTTGGAGCCCTGGTATGTGAGGTTAGCGGCCGTTATCGTATCGAGGAGTTGGAGTCACGTCTGATCCGTGTAATCAACGACCTGCACCAGAAAACTTACGGTAAGTATTATCTGGGTGAACTGAACTTTATTACCGAAGGTATTACCATCGAAAAGAGATATGGTACAGCTTTGGCTGCTCTGTGTTTCGTGGATTTCTTAATGCCTGAGATCGAGGACTAAAGAAAGATAATATACCCGATAATTAGTATGGAAAACAGAGGTAAGGCACAGGTTCTTATCTCTGTTTTTTTGTCCTTACAGGAGAAAACGGCATAAGTTTGTTATATTTGTAAGCGACTTAGGTCATAAAATTCTTTTTATTTAAGAAACAATCCGTTTAAAGCTGTTGTTGTATGAAAAAGATTATTAATCCCTGGAAGGGACTGGAGGGCTATATGTGTTTCGGGTGTGCACCCGGAAATCCGCAAGGACTGCACATGGAGTTTTACGAGGATGGCGATGATATCGTTGCTTTCTGGGAACCGGAAAGCCATTACCAGGGATGGTTGGAGACATTGCACGGGGGGATCCAGACGACAATGATGGATGAACTGGCCGGTTGGGTAGTATTGAGGAAATTACAGACGTCGGGCGTGACTTCACGGCTGGATGCCCGTTTCCTGAAAAGTATCTCGACACGCGAACCGCGCTTGATGATACGGGGGCGTATCAAAGAGCAGAAACGGAATGCCATATTCATAGAGACGGAGATATACAATTCGCAGAACGAACTTTGTTCACGCGCGGACATCGTATATTTTGTTGTCACTAAAGAACAGGCAACGGAGAAGTTTCATTTTTGCGGTTGTAAAACCGAAGATGAAAAATAGAACACTGGACGAAAAGAATAAAGTAAACGATTAACAAATGAAGTACATTGGAGCTCATGTAAGTGCGTCGGGTGGGGTTGAGAATGCTCCGCTGAACGCTAATGCCATCGGGGCGAAAGCTTTTGCCCTCTTTACCCGAAACCAACGTCAATGGAAATCTTCTCCGTTGACGAAGAAAAGTATCTCCCTATTTAAAGAACGTTGTGAGGAATTCGGCTACGAAGCCAAACATATTTTACCTCACGACAGTTATCTGATCAATCTGGGACATCCGGACCCGGACGGTCTGCAAAAGTCACGCGATGCCTTTCTGGATGAAATGCAGCGTTGCGAACAACTGGGACTGGACCGGCTGAACTTTCATCCGGGAAGCCATCTGAATGAAATTTCGGTAGACGATTGCCTGGCACGTATTGCCGAATCGATCAATCGGACACTGGAACAGACTACGGGGGTATGTGCCGTTATAGAGAATACGGCCGGACAGGGTACGAACCTGGGATACACTTTCGAGCAAATCGCGGCTATCATCGACCGGGTGGACGACAAATCCCGTGTAGGTGTTTGTATCGATACCGCCCATACGCTGGCTGCCGGTTATGATATCAAAACGGAACAGGGCTTTACGGAGACATTCCGCCATTTCGATGAAGTGATCGGTTTTTCGTACCTGCGTGGAATGCATATCAACGATTCCAAGAAAGACCTGGCAACCCGTGTAGACAGGCATGACAGTATCGGGAAAGGCGTGATGGGAATGACGACTTTTCAGATGTTGATGAAGGATACACGTTTTGACGATATACCTCTGATATTGGAGACACCGGACGAATCGATCTGGTCGGAGGAGATCAGCTATCTGTACACTTTATAAGTAGATAATGAACCGGGAGAAGGGGCACTTGAGCAAGCCTCCTCTTTTTCCATATATTAATAAGCCCCTTTGATGAAAGGGCAGACTAAATAAAATACACGTATGTTTATATTAATGCCAATTATTTTTGTTTTGGGCATCCTGGGTATTGCGCTTGAAGATAAGATTAAGATCAACAAAGCGGCAATAGCTCTTTTTATGGCCATTTCCTTATGGATGATATTGATGTTCGATGCTTACAACATTTTTGTCGAACGTTCTAACCCTTTGTTTGAAGAGTTTCTGGTACAGAACCCTGAAATGACTGACCTACCGGCTAAAGACCAGTTCATTAACTTTATAACAAATCGTTCCATCGTTTACCATCTGGGAAACGTAGCCGAGACATTATTCTTTGTAATGTGTTCCATGCTGATCGTCGATATTGTCGATAAACATGGTGGTTTCAGGGCCGTTACGGGATATATTCGGACTTCCAACAAAAGAAAATTATTATGGTACATCAGTTTTGCCGCTTTCTTTTTCTCTGCCTTACTGGATAACCTGGCGGCAGCGATCGTGATCATGGCGGTGCTTCGTAAATTGGTTCCCGACAGGACCGACCGCTTGAAGTATGCCTGTATGGTGATCATTGCGGCGAATGCCGGTGGTTCGTGGTCGCCGATCGGTGATGTGACGACGATCCTGCTTTGGGTGGGAAAGAATGTGACGGCTATGCATCAGATCTCCCATGTATTTATTCCTGCACTGATCAATATGCTGGTTCCGCTGACGATAGCCCACTTCTGGCTGTTCAAGAAAGATGCCCGGTTGCGTGTCATGAGTGAGGAAGAGGCAGCCGACGAGTTTATACCGGAGATACCGAATCATTCCCGCCGGGTGATATTTGTGATCGGTGTCCTTTCGTTGGCATTGGTTCCCGTATTTCAGATGTTGACAAACCTGCCGCCGTTCCTGGGCGTATTGCTCGGATTGGTCGTTCTCTGGATATATACCGACATTATGTACAGCCGTTTGCATGTCCATGAATCGGAAAAGTTGCGTATCACACAGTTGTTGCCTAATATCGACCTGGCAACGATCTTTTTCTTCCTGGGTATCCTGATGGCTGTAGGTGCACTGGAAACATCGGGACAGTTGGGAATCATGTCTGCCTATCTCGACCAGCATGTACATGAACCTTATCTGATCAGTTTCGTGATCGGAGTTTTATCTTCTTGTGTGGATAACGTGGCTTTGGTGGCTGCCACGATGGGAATGTACCCGATCGTACAGCAGGCTCCCGATCTGGCTCCTTATGCCCAGTTCTTTGTTTCCGACGGCGGATTCTGGACGTTCCTTGCTTATTGTGCCGTAACAGGCGGTAGCATCCTGATTATCGGTTCGGCAACAGGTGTAACGGTGATGGGATTGGAGAAGATTGATTTCATGTACTATACAAAGCGATTTTCTATATTGGCATTGATTGGTTATATTTGCGGTGCGGCAGTATATATGCTATTATTCGCTTAAACTTATTTATATGAAAAGAAAATGGATTATCGCAGCAGCCTGTGCCGTTTTGCTTTCCGGGATGGAGGCAATGGCTTGTACGGGTTTGCTGGTTGGAAAGAAAGCATCGGTCGACGGATCGGTCATGATCAGTTATGCAGCAGACTCGCATACTTTGTATGGCGAGTTGTATCGTTGGCCGGCAGCGACCTGGCCGAAAGGGGCGATGCTGGAAGTCAGGGAATGGGATACGAATAAACCGCTGGGGCAGATCCCGCAGGTGGAACAGACTTATTCGGTAGTCGGCAATATGAACGAACATCAGGTGGCTATCACGGAAAGTACATTCGGCGGCCGTCCCGAGTTGGTGGATACGACAGGTATTATGGATTACGGAAGCCTGATCTATATCGCATTGCAACGTTCCAAATCGGCTCGCGAAGCGATCAAGGTTATGACCGACCTGGTGAAGGAACACGGCTATTACAGCAGCGGCGAGACATTCTCCATCGCTGACAAGAACGAAGCGTGGGTAATGGAACTGATCGGAAAAGGTCCGGGTAACAAAGGGGCAGTCTGGGTAGCGATCCGTATTCCGGATGATTGCATCTCTGCACATGCCAATCAGTCACGTATCCAGCAGATTCCTTTCGATGATAAAGAAAACTGTATATATTCGCCCGATGTAGTTTCTTTCGCCCGTGAAAAAGGTTATTTCAGCGGAAAAGATAAGGATTTCAGTTTCCAGAAGGCATATTGTCCTTACGACTTCAGTGGCTTGAGAGGTTGTGAAGCTCGCGTATGGTCTTTCTTCCGTAAGTATGATACTACGATGGATAAATATGCGGATCTTATCAAAGGCGATCCTTCTAAAGAACCGATGCCATTGTATGTAAAACCGAATCGTCTGTTGTCCGTTCAGGATGTTCAGAACGGTATGCGCGATCATTTTGAAGGGACAGACCTGGATATGACGAAAGATGCCGGAGCAGGTTCTTATAAAGTGCCCTACCGCTGGCGTCCGATGACATTTAAAGTGGATGGCGAAGAATATACGAACGAACGTGCAATAGCTACGCAGCAGACCGGTTTTGTGATCGTTCCGCAGATGCGTAACTGGTTGCCGGATGCTATCGGCGGAATCCTTTGGTTTGGTGTGGATGATGCAGACATGGCTGTATTTACTCCGTTATATTGCTCCATCACCGAATCTCCCGAATGTTACCGGGTGGGGAACGGCGATATCATGAATTTCTCTTGGACTTCCGCTTTCTGGATCCATAACTGGGTGGCTAACCAGGCATACGGTAAATACAGCTTTATGATCCGGGATATCCGTCCGGTTCAGCAGGAGTTGGAAAACAGCTATAAGGAAGCCATTCCGGCCATCGACAAGGCTGCATCCGAGTTGTATGCAAAGAATCCGGCAGAAGCTGTCAGGTTCCTGACCTGGTTCAGTACGACAACGGCCGATCAGGCAACTGCCCGCTGGAAGAAACTCGGTGAGTATCTTTTAGTAAAATATATGGACGGAAACGTTAAGAAAGAAGAAAACGGCCAGTTCAAACAAAATGGTTACGGATTGTCTGAATATCCGGACTTCCCAGGCTATGATGAAGATTATTATCGTAGTATTGTGAAGAGTGCAGGCGACAGACTTAAAGTAAAATGATTATATTTGTTGCAATGTTGAACTAAATTAATTGAGAGTATGAAAAAATTAATTGTTATGTGTATGCTGGCGATTATCAGCATGAGTGCATTTGCACAGACTCAGCAAGGACAATCGTCTTTTGGTTTTAATATTGGTTATGGGTTTAATGATAACGGTAATGCGCTGTTAGGGCTCGATTATCGTTATAATTTGACTGACGAAGTTCGTCTGGCTCCTTCATTGACTTATTTTGTGAAGGATAATGGTTTGAGTGCCTGGGCTATCGATATGAATGTCCATTATGTATTCAAACTGAGCGATATGTTCGGGTTCTATCCGTTGGCAGGTCTTGACCTTTCTTTCTGGAAGGCTAGTGTAAGTGGCGATTGGAATGGAAATCATGTGAAAGCTAGTGCAAATACTACCCGCTTCGGAGCTAATATCGGTTTAGGTGGTGAAGTTTATGCAACAGACCAGTTAACTGTCGGTTTGGAATTCAAATACAATATCATTAAAGATTTCGATCAGCCTATTTTAGGTGTTCGTGTCGGATATAATTTCTGATAGTTTTTTACACAATAAAAAATAGAAAAGGGGATGAACAGAAATGTTTCATCTCCTTTTTTTATTTATATTTGTAACTGTTGTTTTTCAAACGGAGTTTGTTACTTAAATTTAATCTTCATGAAAATATTCCGGCAAGAAATATCAGAGAGTCATTACAATATTGTCAAAGGTGAGCGTGTAGTAGAGCTGTTATGCCGGTACAAATGGTTCGTACTCGGTGAAAACGGTGCAAATGAGATGTTAACGTTCCGGGAAGACGGACTTTTGACAATCTCGAATAAGGGTAAACGTCGGCAAGGCATCTGGCGATATAACACCCATGCCCGACTCGTCTATCTGTCAAAGTCGCCTCACTCATGCTACCTGTCTCCTTTTTTCTGGAATAAAGTGGTACTGGTCCTGCGATTGCGTGAGGAGGACGGTTATCTTTTTTTGATAAACGCCGCTGCAAAGCGATTCGATTGCATGGTATTGGAAGATTTTAATGCCTATGCCAGCCAATGGGAGCAGGGACAGGCGGTAAAAAGAGAAAAGGTAGGATTCTTGAAAAAGATGAGAAGCGAACCGGTGAAGCTCGTCAGTAAGTGGGAAGAAATGGGCGTGGGAGAAGACCTGTCCGATGAACGATTTATCCGCTTGGCAGAACTTTGGATTGAAAATGAACGCCTATTAAAAGAAAAAACCGCCCTAAAACAGAAGCAATCCAACGAGAAACTGAAATCTGATAACTCACGTCTACTTGCCGAACAAAAAGAAATGACGGAAAGAGACTTCCAGCGAATGTCTGCACTCGAGAAACAACTAAATCAATTGGAGCAACAGAGAAACGAAGCCCAGGATGAAGTGTCGCAGTTAATACAGAGACTGATAAAAGAGATAGAACTGTGCATAGATTTAATGAAAGAACGGCAAGAATTGAATCAACAGAAAAACGATGCTTTGCTACAATTGGATGAATTGAAAAAGCAACTCGAGCAGCCGCAACCACAGCAACAACCGCAACAACTTGAGCCACCGCCTCTGCCTGATTGTCAGCCACAAGTTGATCAATATGAAGAAAATATCCGGAAATTCAAAGAATCTTATTTAATATGGATAAAATCAAGAGTAGAAGGTTATCTGCAATTGGAAAGTTATAACTTAACCATTGAAACGGATCTGATATTGAGTAAAGACAAGAAATATAAAAAGATGAAGAGGAAAAAGATAATTGTAGCGATAACGATGGCTGTTTTGGTGGTATTCGCGTTTTCCGGATTTTGGAGTACCATTCAATATGATGAGACTAATAGTTATTTCGAGAGTGTTGCATATTCCTCTTTTTTATTTATTGGAGCAGTTTCTACGATATTAGTCTATTGCGTTCACGAGATGAATGAAGAAAGTTATAAAATGGAACTAAAGCAAAAGATCGAAGAAAAACTCAGGAATAATTTTATAAATAGTTTAAAGCTTTGAAAAATGCTTTCGCATGCTGCGCGGCCATTTTATCTCCTTGTAAAATGCTTTCGCATGCAACGCCGCCGTTTTACTCCCTTGCAAGGTGCTTTCGCACGCTGCGCGGCCATTTTACCCCTTTGCAAAATGCTTTCGCACGCAACGCCGCCGTTTTACATCCTTGCGAAGTGCTTTCGCACGTTGCGCTACCGTTTTGCATGCCAATGTAGCTTTTTTTCAAGGAACCATTGATTTTCAGCTTGAGAATTCTGTATTGCAAATAAATATACCTATCTTTCGTTCATCAATCAATAAAAAATATAATTATGGGAACCTATTTGAAATTTTCAGACCCATTGATGACTCGTTTCAACAATGCCGAGTACCTCAGTTTTCTCCGCCGTTTCCGTGCCCTCCTTCCTTTCCCGGAACAGGGTGGCGACCGACCCGAAATTGAAAGTCTCAGCATGGATGAATCGAACGGTGTCCCTGCATTGGGCGTTTCGGCTGCTCAAGTAGCCGCCCTCGACGCTGTAATCAGCCAACTCACCGACCTGAACAACCAGAGCCGTATCAGCCAGGAAACTGAAACACTGAGCGACACTGACAAGCAACGCGACAATGTTGCCGTCTATATTTTGAACCGGATAAACAATTCCGCAACCCTGCCACTTCAGGCAGAGCAGGAAGCCGGTAAATTTCTGCGAAACATCGTGAAACCATATACCGGAATCGCACGCCTCCCGCTTAATCAGGAAACGGAAACGATCAAAGGACTCTTGGTCGATCTGAGAAAATCGGAAAATGCATCTGCCGTCCAGGCCCTTGCCCTGACCCCTTATCTGAATGAACTGGAACGTCTGAATAATCTGTATGAATCGCTGACGGCCCAACGCGCCGCCGAACGTCTGGCTGCCAGTATGGACAATAGCAAAATTGTACGTGCCCAGGGCGATGATATTTACGACGATATAACCTCGTTGGCTTTTGCCTGGAGCCTGGCGAATCCTTCGGACAAAACGACTGCTTTTATCCGCAATGTCAATGCCCTGATTGCCGATGCGCAGACTGCCTACAACCAGCGTATGGGGCAGAAGAAAAAGAAGGGAAGCGACCGCGGAGATTGAATAAACCGAGTCGAAGGTTGCGGTTAAGCCTGTTTTTACAAAGGCTGCCGCAACCTTTTTTTATCTTATTTCGTTACCATTGCATATAATCTTCTAAAGTGATCTTCTCGAAGTTCGGTATCACTTCATAAACTTTATCTTTTAGTGATTCTTCCGGATTGGTAGTGCTCAGTCCGATGACCCGCATACCTGCAGCTGTACCGGCTTGTATCCCGGCAAAGGAATCTTCAAAGACAAGACAGTCGGAAGGGGAGACACCCAGATCGTTTGCTGCCAGCAGGTAACACATCGGGTCCGGTTTGCCCCGGGTGATACGGTCGGCGGTAACGATTGTATCGAACATGCCTTCCAGGTGATGTAATTTGAATGCACGTTCCACTTTTGAGTTGTCGGAGCTGGTGACCAGGCCCATTTGTACACCTTGCTCTTTCAGCAAATGCAGAAATTCCAGAGAACCCGGCATGGCAGGCAGGGGCATTGTACTTTCATATTCGGTCGATTCCTTTATTACCATCTGACGGAATTCTTCCGGACGGTCGGAAAAATACTTTTCCATTATGTAAGGGAGTGTTGTGCCTTTGATAACAGCTGCGAAGTTGTCTATGCCGGTTCCATACCGTTCGCCTGCTTCATTCCAGAAAATATCATAAATTGGTTCAGTGTCGACTATCACACCGTCAAAGTCAAAGAGAGCCGTTTTTAATTTCATAAAAATACCTTTATTGATTACATTTTGGTGGCAAAGATAATGCAAGTCGAGAGTAGAATAAAATGAACTTGTTCATTTTTTATACCGAGGCGTAGCTTATCTTCGTTTTGAAACAAAGATAAGCCTATTTCTTTGAAAAAGATTCTTCTGCTGTAAAATAGCTACACTTTTGCAGTACATTTATGAATAATATTTTATCTTTGTGTCCGTACACATGTGTTGCTTGACAGACCAGTAGATACTATTTACTTATTTATAATACCTAAAAGAAAAACAGAATGAAAGCATCTTTGAAGTTTGCAGCCTTGTCTTTAGCGCTGCTTTGTTCCTGTCAGCCGAATGATGGTTGGCAAAAGTTATTCAATGGTAAAGACCTTACCGGTTTCAAACAATTGAATGGGGAAGCACCCTATCGGGTAGAAGACGGTTGCCTGGTGGGAACTTCCGTGACGGGTCAGCCAAACAGCTTTATGGCTACCGAGCAGGAATATGGAGATTTTATCCTGGAATTTGAAGCCTTGTGTGATCCTTCGCTGAACTCAGGTGTACAGTTCCGCAGCGAAAGCCGTCCGGATTATCAGAATGGGCGTGTGCATGGTTATCAGTGCGAGATGGACCCTTCCGACAGAGCCTGGAGCGGTGGCGTTTATGACGAAGCCCGTCGTGGTTGGCTGGTAACGCTTGTCGATAACAAACCCGGGCAAGCTGCTTATAAGAAGACAGACTGGAACAAATACCGCATCGAAGCTATCGGTAACAACATCCGCATTTGGCTGAATGGTGTAAATACTGCCAATCTGTATGACGATGAAACGGCAAAAGGTTTTATTGCATTCCAGGTACATGGTATCGGAAAGAATACCGATCTGGAAGGTAAGGAAATCAAATGGCGTAATATCCGTATAAAGACTGAAAACCTGGAAGCGGAACGTATGCAGGGCACATTAGCTCCGGAAGTGAACCGTGTACCCAATTACCTGACCGATGCAGAAAAAGCGGATGGCTGGAATCTGTTATTCGACGGTCAGACAACAACCGGTTGGCGTGGTGCCCATAAAGAAGCATTCCCTGACCACGGTTGGAAAGTAGAAGACGGACAGTTGATCGTATTGAAATCAGGTGGAGGTGAATCTACAAACGGCGGTGATATCGTAACCGATAAAGAATATGCAGCATTCGAACTGAGCCTGGAATTCAAAATTACTCCGGGAGCAAACAGCGGTATCAAATATTTTGTAACGGAAGCAGAGAAACCGAGCGGTTCCGCTTATGGCCTGGAATATCAGATATTGGACGACCAGCGTCATCCGGATGCCAAATTATACACTACCGTTCCCGGCAGCCGTACACTGGCCAGCCTTTACGATATGATGCCCGCAAAGAACAAACGTTTCAATGGTGTAGGAAACTGGAACCAGGCTGTCCTGAAAGTATTTCCTGACAATCGTGTGGAACATTGGCTGAACGGTTTCAAGACATTGGAATATGAACGCGGTTCGGATGCTTTCCGCGAAATGGTAAAAGGAAGTAAATATGCAGCCCCTTCTTATAACGAGAAAGGACGCTTCGGCGAAGCTCCCCAGGGACATCTCCTGTTACAGGATCATGGCGATGAGGTCGCTTTCCGCAGTATCAAGATCAAAGAACTGAAATAGTTCTGTTTTGAATTGAAATAAGTTTATTCTATACGAAGGAAGCTGCACAGGAGAACCGGTCGGCGTACTTCGTGAATGATACGTTCAGAGGAGGTCAGTATATTAAATGTATATTGGCCTCCATAATTTTTTTGTACGATTTCCAGATCGCTGGGAGTGGCAAAGAAGAATCCTGCCTTAGGCATCACCTCTTCAAAATTATGGAAACGGTTACCCAGATAGAAGTTAAGTCCGTACAGGTTCCTGTATACTTTGAGGTTGTTCATGACGAACATATTATCCTTAGTCAGCGGATATTCTTTCATCACCCTTTCTGCAAAAGGACGGGCCGAACCTTCCTGACGGATACCGCGCATAATAACTCCGTCGACCAGTAAATTGATCGCAAAGGTCAGTGCTATCGTAGCATAAAGTATCTTGATGTTTATCTTCTTGGACATTTGATAAAGCACAGTCAGTAGGGCTATCAATACGATAATAACGATACAGACAGTCAGTCCGCAACCGGAAGAGAACATGTTGGATACGGCTTCCACCTGTGCAAGGGTAGAAGGACGGCTGGTATATTGGGATGCAATGGCAACCGGGTCGATAATACCTGTCATTGTCAATCCGATAGCAATCAGTACGACCGTCGTGACGGAGACCAGGAAAGCAGCGAATATGCGGGTTACTTTTGTCCTGTATTCAGTGATATAGATGGCATATTGAGCCAGGAATATAGCAATGAACGGATAGGCAGGCATCAGGTATACGCTTCTCTTACTCGATGGAAGACTATAGAAGAAGATAATGCAGACCAATGCCACCAGGCTGAACAACTTCTCCTTTTCCATCGATAGAATGTTGTTCCAGCTATCTTTGGCGATCTGCTTGAAAGAGATATTCTTCAGTTGCCATTTCAGTCCGAATATAGAAAAGAAGAAAAAGATTGTCCAGGGGATAAAACCACCCGCTAAAGTGACAAAGTTATACCATACTCCGTTCTCATGTCCCAGATCATAAGTGATATCAGGCGTATCGAGATGGAAGAAGCGGCCGAAATTTTCTGCAAGTACGACATTCAGGAATTTGTCTCCTCCCTGTTTCCAGGCTGCAATATACCATAATAACGGTAGGAACGAGGACGCAACGCCGATATAAAGAAGTGCTTTGAAGATAGTCAGCAGGCTGTATTTACGAAGCATCAACAAATAGACTCCGAATACGAACAAAGGCAGGATAATGCCGACCGGCCCTTTGGTCAGTACTGCACACCCCAACAGGATCGGTATAATGATCGGCAGGCCCTTCAGTTCGAGCCTGTCTTCCCAGCGGAACAATTGGTAAAGCCCGATGACAATAAAAGTCGTCAGCAACATATCGACCCGGGTAGTCATGGCCGCCCGGTGCATCTCCACACAAGTAAGCAAGAGGAGGGTGGCGATAAATGCTTGTTGAAACTTTATCCTTCGCCCGAAAAAGACCAGCGTGCATCCCATCAGGCAGATAAAGGCAAGGGTAGACGGCAGACGCGAAGTGAACTCCGATACATATCCCTGCGGATAAGAGAAAGCAGCCATCAGCCAATGTGCCATCGGAGGTTTGTAAGCAAACTCGTTGGCATAAACCTGCGGCAGAACCCAGTTGCCGGTTTCAAGCATGGATATGGCAACAGATGCTTCGCGTGGTTCCCCTTTCGTTGAGAAATCTCCCAACCCTATCCAGGGAAGGACGGAGATTATACAGATTATGATAACCATTGTTACCGGCTTTTGCAGGTAGAGATATTGTAATGTCGGTGTACGCATATTCTTTTTGTAAAGGACTAAACCAGTTAATGTCGTTATATCAATTTGCAAAAGAACAATTTTTTACGGACTTTTTCCGCATTTTAGATAACTTTTTATGTCCCTAAAGATTCTTTGATAGAAGAACGGATCACTTCTGCATCCTCTTTGTTTTCCTTTAATATGGAAAGGATGAGGTTCAGATAGCTCTCTTTGTTACTGATTCCGCAGATGTTACACAAGCGGCTTTGCGGGAGCATTCCTTTCTGATTGTACACACGGAGGATATTTTTGTAGTCTCCCGTTTCAGTATATTGAATGAATTTATCCTTGATGCCACTGTATATTTCGTCGACATGCACGTTGAAGCGGATGCTTTCTACATGTTCAGTCAGTTGCTCGACGGTCGTTATCTTACGGTCGACGGTTGTCTCCAGTTTCTTACGGACACGATGTTTGGCATGCAGGATCACCTGGCTTTCCAGGTCTTTCTCAAACAGTTTGATCACATTATCCTTTACCTGCTCGAAGACTTGTTCGGGGTCTCTCATCAAACGGCGGGCGACTGTTTTGATAACCGGTTCGAGCATCAGCAGGTTTTCTACTTCGGCTACGTCGGGGACAAAGATATGCTGGTCGCGCAGGTAATCTATCTCTCCCTGCGTACGGCGGTCACGGTCTACAATGCCCATCGATTCCAGCGTATGGAAATCCTGTAACTGGCGGAAAGCCTTCGTTGTTTCGATCACTTTCTGGCAGCCACCCATCGGTTTGACCATAAAGTCGGGGAAGATCAACGGGTAGAGTCGGTTGTCGATGCTGTTGGAGTCGGTCCCTTCGATAAACAGGATCGGTTTGCGGCTTCCTAGTATGTCGATATAGACCTCTTCGGGCAGGCTGTCGCTTCCTTCTATCAGTTGGTAATCCCACACATGGGCATCGGCATTATAATCCCTGATCCATATCCGTTTACCTTCCGGACGGGAGGTCGCAAAGTCAATGTCGTGTGTCAGATAGACATACGTGCAGTCCGGACGCAAAGCCTCTATTTCGTCCCATAACAGGTTCTTGATCGAGTTGTGAAGCAGTATTTCCGGCTCTTCGATAATCAACAATTCATTGGGACGGGAACAGAGTACAGCACCGATCAGATAGAAGACAATCTTTTCTCCGTCGCTCATCCTTCCGGCTGTATAGGAGTTTCCGTTGCGACTGGTCGAGGCGAGTTCGATAAAGCCTGACTTACGTACCAGCCGGTTGTGTGGGAACATCTTTTCCCAGATTGTCTGTATCCGGTCGATCTTGGTGACGGGTGGGGGAAGGTCGGGATGCAGTTTGCATGCTTCTTTATAGTTTACTGCCACTTCAAATTCTTCGCTTTGCAGGCGGAGAATCAGTTTTTCGTAGTCCGACAGCCGGGGCATGAAGATCCGTTCCGCTATCATTGACTGCATGCGGGCCAGTTCGTTGCCTTCCGACGAAACCGGCTCTTCGTTGCTGCATAAGAACAACGAATGCATTCCCGATATCTTTTTAGCATTCTCAGCATAGCGTTCCTGCAAATCTCTGCCGAACGAACTTTTACCGGCTCCGTTGGCTCCGATTACAACCAGTACTTTCGTTTCAAGCACAGTCGGTTCCGAAGCATTCAATCTGGTGGGGAGAATCAGTTCCATACAAGTACAGCTTATTTTTCTTCCAAAGATAATGAATTTATTCGTATTCTGTCATTATTTTCTGTACTGCCGGAAAACAAAAGCAGGAAAGAATGTCCTTTTCGACCGGACTGTTCTTTCCTGCTTCTGGTTCTCTTATATGTTAGTTAATCACAGTGTGTGCAAATGAGATACGTTCTGTTCCTTTGAGAGAAACGAATCATTTGTTTGCGAAATGATAACTACCCGAACCGATTTCAAATTCGGTATAATCGGCAGTCTCGTTCGTCTGTCTGATGCCCGGCTGACCGGAAGCGGTCACACCGAACTCTTTCGGTATGCGTACCACGGCTGAAGTATTCCCAGGGATGGTAATATCCCATTTGAAAGCTCCGTTTTTCTTTGTCCAGGCACTTTTTATTTCTCCGTAGACTGATTCGTAGGATGCGGATACGCTATCCAATCCTTCCGGGAATACAGGAGCCATGATCAGTTTCTTGTAAGCGATTGACTCAGGGGCACATTTGATGCCTGCCAGGTCTTCGTAATACCAGATGATCAGGTCGCCCAGCAACATGACATGGTTGGCGGAGTTCATTGCAGGATCGGCAGTATCTCCGTTCCATAACTCCCAGATAGTGGTAGCGCCTTTTTTCGCCATATATCCCCAACTGGGATAAGTCTCGTTGGAGGCGATTTTCCAGGCGATATCTACACGACCGTATTCGCTAAGACCGCGCATCAGGTGTTGGATACCCAGGACACCTGTACTGACATGTCCGCCGAAGTCTTCCTCTGTTTTCTTTACGATATTGGCGAAGACTTTTGTTTCGTAGCCTTTCGGAACGAGTCCCAGGCGTAATGATAACAGGTTTGCCGTAACTGTGTTATTGCCATACTGGGCCGTTTCCGGATTGAAGAATTTGGCATTGTAGGCCTCTTTCATCTTTGCGGCAAGCTGCTGGTAAGTGGCAATATCTTTTTCCTGTCCGCTTAAACGAGCAAATTCGCTCATCATATTCAGCAGGCTGTAGTACATGGTAGTTGCCAGGATTGCACCGTCGGTCTTACGGGCAGGGTCCTGCGAGTGGATCAGTTCCTGCGATTCAGGAGGCATACACCAGTCGCCGTATGTATCTTTTATCATGATATTATCCTGCATTGCTGTAGCCTCCATGTGTTGCATCCAGCGTTTCATGGACGGATAGTGTTTGATGATGGCACTCTTATCCCCGAACTGGCGGTATAGGAGGTTGGCTACATAAAAATAGGCGGCAGGCCAGGTGACATCGTCGTTATAAATTGTCCAATAGCGGGGCGATACATCGGAGATGCTTCCTTCCGGACTTTGGGAATCTTCGATATCCTGCAGCCATTTATTATAAAGGAGGGCATTGTTGAAGATAAATGCTTCCCCGTAAGCACCGGTTACACGGTCTCCGAGCCAGCCGTGGCGTTCGTCGCGCTGCGGACAGTCGGTCGGCATTCCACGGTAGTTACCGCGGATACCCCAGTAAGCATTTTGGTAAATCTGGTTGACCAACGGATTGGATGTCTCAAACTTACCGGTCGTATTCATCTGGTCGTAGATGACTTTTCCGGTGAAAGATGCTAACTCCGGTTTATAGTCGAGTCCGGAGATTTCCACAAAACGGAAGCCGTGGTAAACGAATGACGGTTCCCAACTGAACTTACCGTCCTGGGCGGGCGTGTAGATATCGGTAACGTTGGCACTACGCAGGTTATCCAAGTAGAGTGAGCCGTCTTCTTTCAGTATTTCTGCAAACTTCAGCGTGATAGGTTGGTCTTTTTTCCCTTTCAGGTCGATAGCCAGTCTGCCTACCATGTTCTGCCCCATATCGATGATGTATTTGCCGTCCGGTCTTTCGGTGATGCCGACAGGTTTGATTTGCTCCTGGATGCGGAGGTTCGGGTTGGCTTGTTCGGTTAATTCGCCTGCGGGAGTCTCCATTACATCTGCCGCGAGCCATTTACTGTCGTCGAAGCCGTTTTTGTTCCATCCGTTCAATTCCTGACGGGCATCATATTCTTCTCCGTCGAATTCGTTGTTGGCGATGATCGGACCTTTGGAGGTTACCTTCCAGGAAGTATCGCTAACGAGGATTGTCTGTGAACCGTCGGCGTATTCGATCTCCAGCTGTGCCAGCAAGGATGGTAAAGTTGCTTCCTGCAAGTCTCTCATACCGAAATAACGGCCGTTACCGAGGGCGATGCCGATCGTGTTCTTGTCTTTTGATACTAAACCGGTCACGTCATATACATTATAATATACACGGGACGGATACCAGGATGGTCCGGGAGCGAAGATATCTTCGCTGATGCGTTTGCCATTTATGTATGATTCGGAAGAACCGAGTCCTGATATATAAAGGACAGCTCTGCGGACAGGTTTGTCTGCCGTGAACTCTTTACGAAGGTAACGGGCGGCAAGGCGTGTCTTACCTTTATATGTTTCTCCGGGGTTGGAAAGGTTCTTTTCTCCGATCCATGTCGCTTTCCAGTCAGACGGGTTGAGAAGGGTCATCGACCAGGTATTTGTTTTGCTCCACTCGGTTGATCCCTGGTTTGTATTGGCTTTAACGCGCCAGTAATACTGTTTGCGGGATTGTAGTGGGGTTCCGCCGTAAGGAATCAATACGGATTCATCGCTTTTTACTTCGCCGCTGTCCCATAACAGGTCCTTGCCGCTTTTCAGTTGGTCGGGCGATTCGGCGACCTGTATCTGATACGAGGTCTGCATAAGATCGGGTGATCCGGAAGAAAGTTTCCACATGAAGCGTGGGTGTGCTACACCGATACCTACCGGGTTTTCTTTCATCTCAACCCGGAGATCATTCAGATTGACCGTTTGGCCGGAAGTACATCCAGCCAGTATGATAACCAGGGAGGTTAATAAAGAGGATAAGGTTATTTTCATCTGTATCTGTATTAAGTTATATTAGAATAAAATACATAATTCTCTCTTTACAAATTTAGAGCTTTGGATATTGTGTGGACTTTGAATTTTGATATTTATTCTATGTAAAATGATACAGACTCTTGTAAATGCAAGTACACAAAAAAACGTATAGACTTTGAGATTAGTTTACACGCTTTTGGTTGTGGAAATTTTATTGTATTTCTGCTATTAAACGGGCAATTTCTTTGTCGGTTATTGTCTCTTGTTCAGCTTTGTCATAAATGGCAAGAAGGGTGATGACGCCTTCCTCTATACTTATTATAGCTGTGTGGGTAATTACTCGTGCACCGTGACTCTTACCTTTGCCTTTGTCGCTAATCGCCATGCGTACTTTGTGAATGTTCTTGCCGAGGTCGACACCTTGAGTGGGGTTTAGTCTTAACTCAACTGCCCATTGTGCCAAATCCTCATCCAGTGAATGATACTTTTTCCTCAGTCGTTTAAATGTTTGTTTAAATGATCTGCCTAACTCAATCCTGTAATTCATGTAAGAACTCTTCAACGGTTTGTAATTTGATTTTACCTTCTTTGGCAAGTTTGAGTTCCCGCAATCCATCCCGGATATCATTCAGTATCTCTTCTTTTTCTGTGGCAGACATTTCTTCCTTTGCCGCTTTTTCACTTTTGAGGTGATGAAGGTATTTCTGAAGTTTCTTCATAGCCTCGTTGTCATCAAGCAGATAAGCTACGTCTTGCAGAACTGATTGTTGCAATTGTATTGCTTTGCTCATAAGTTTCTCCTTTCTTTTTCGGTTATAGTACAAAAGTAATGAATTTGATTAGAATCAACTAATATTCATTACAAAAAAGAGGATATACTTCTGCAAGCATATCCTCTCTATTCTATAGTTATATGTATTTCGCTTAGTAAGCCCGTGCAAACAATACGCGTTGTGCAGAAGGTTTGCCGGTAACCATGCATTTACCCGGTGTCTTGTCGCCTGCCAGAGGTATACAACGGATCGTTGCTTTGGTTTCGTTCTTGATCTGCTCTTCTGTTTCGGGAGTACCGTCCCAGTGAGCCATGATGAAGAGACCTTCTTCGATTTTTTCTTTGAACTCTTCATAGGTATCGACTGTAATCGTGCTGGCTGTACGATGGTCGAGTGCTTTCCGGAAGATGTTCTGCTGGATTTCTTCCAACAAGTTCTGTACGTATTCTTCGATACCGTCGCAAGTGATGGTTTCTTTTTCCAACGTATCGCGACGCATTACTTCGATCGTATTGTTTTCCAGATCGCGTCCACCCATGGCCAGACGTACGGGAACCCCTTTCAGTTCGTACTCGGCGAACTTCCATCCCGGTTTCTTATTGTCTGCATCGTCGAACTTAACAGAGATACCCATCTTCTTCAGGTTGGCAACGATACCGTTCACCTTTTCGCTGATCTGTGCCAGTTGCTCTTCACTGCGATAGATCGGAACGATCACTACCTGGATAGGAGCGAGATGCGGAGGCAATACCAAACCGTTATCGTCCGAGTGAGACATGATCAGGGCACCGATCAGACGGGTGGAAACCCCCCATGAAGTAGCCCATGCATAGTCGCTTTTTCCTTCTTTGTCGATGAAAGTAACATCGAATGCCTTACCGAAGTTCTGTCCCAGGAAATGGGAAGTACCAGCCTGCAAAGCTTTTCCGTCCTGCATCATAGCCTCGATAGTATACGTATCCAAAGCACCGGCAAAACGTTCGCTGGCTGATTTTACACCTTTGATAACCGGCATTGCCATATAGTTTTCGGCAAAGTTTGCATATACTTCCTGCATCTTCTTTGCTTCGATCTCTGCTTCTTCGCGGGTTGCATGAGCAGTATGTCCTTCCTGCCACAGGAATTCGGCAGTACGAAGGAACAGACGGGTACGCATTTCCCAACGCATCACGTTAGCCCATTGGTTACATAAGATAGGCAGGTCGCGGTAAGACTGGATCCAGTTACGGTATGTGTTCCAAATGATCGTTTCTGAAGTCGGGCGGATGATCAATTCTTCTTCCAGTTTAGCTGCCGGGTCGACAACTACACCTGTACCGTCATGATTTGTTTTCAGACGATAGTGTGTAACAACTGCACATTCTTTGGCGAAGCCTTCTACGTGTTCGGCTTCCTTGCTCAAGAATGATTTCGGGATCAATAGCGGGAAATAAGCGTTTACGTGTCCTGTTTCCTTGAACATATCGTCGAGGATACGTTGCATCTTTTCCCAAATAGCGTATCCGTAAGGTTTGATAACCATACAGCCACGTACAGCAGAGTTTTCTGCCAAATCCGCTTTAATTACCAGATCCTGGTACCACTGAGAGTAGTTCACACTTCTCTTGGTCAGTTCTTTCAGCTCTTTTGCCATCTTCTTTAATTCTATGTTATTTTCAATGATTTCAAATAATGTCGGGCAAAGGTACAAAAATATTTAGAATGCGATTACAGGCTTTATTGATTTAGCTGATTGATTTTCTGCAAATACTTATGTACGATTTCGATATGTTCTTTGAGTGCTTCCTTTTTGTATTGTTCCAGTAATTCAGGATAGTCTTTAAGAAGTGTCATCATCTTTTCGGAGCCTACTTTATCCAGTTCTTTTGCAGCAGGGTCCATTTCATAATAAACGCGGGAGGAAGCTTCATTGGCTGCCTGGACGGCACCTCCAATAACCCCGAATGCTGCAGCTGCATTCGGACCGACCGAGATAGCATAGAAATAAGCCTTTCCTTGACAAATTATTGCGGGGGCAAACCAGGCACCGATAACACGTTTTCTGTATTTCAATTTCCGACAGTTTACGTATAGAGAATCGTTGACTTCTATTGCATAGATTTTTGTTTTAATTAATTTGTCAGTCTCTTTATCTCCGTTGTATATTTTATAGTCGGCACCTCCGGACATGAATATCTGGTTCTTGGTCCGTTTCTCGACAATAACGCTTAATGTTGTATCATAGGTCCCATTTAATAGATCTGTAATACTGTTGTAAGATTTACACGATTCTTGGGCAAAAAGACCTTGCGTAAGCAGGAAAAGGCATAAAATAAGATAGGTCGTTTTCATTTTATATTGAAATTAAGTGATTAAGGGCGAAATATAGGAATAAAAAAGGCAACCTTAAAATAAGATTGCCCTTTATAATATTGAAAAATTAATTCTTATTTGTACGATTCGCCTTTAACAGCAGCGATACCCGGCAGAACTTTGCCTTCGATAGCTTCCAGTAAAGCACCACCACCTGTAGATACATAAGAAACTTCGCTTGCAATACCGAACTTGTTAACGCAAGCAACAGAGTCGCCACCACCAACAAGAGAGAATGCACCGTTCTTAGTAGCTTCAACGATAGCGTTACCTACTGCACGGGAACCGTCAGTGAAGTTTTCGAATTCGAATACGCCTGTCGGACCGTTCCAAAGGATCGTTTTAGAATTCTTGATAACGTCAGCGTAGATTTCGATAGTCTTAGGACCGATGTCAAGACCTTCCCATCCGTCAGGAATTTCGTTCACGTTAGCAAATTTAGTATTTGCGTCGTTGCTGAAAGCGTCAGCGATCTTAGCATCGACAGCCAATACCAGGTTTACGCCTTTTTCTTTTGCTTTCTTCATCAGGTCAAGAGCCAGATCCAGCTTATCGTCTTCAACGATAGAGTTACCGATCTTACCGCCCATAGCCTTAGTGAAAGTATAAGTCATACCACCTGTTACGATCAGGTTGTCTACCTTGTTCAACAGGTTTTCAATGATTTCGATCTTAGAAGAAACTTTAGAACCACCCATGATGGCAGTAAACGGACGAGCGATGTCGTTCATTACTTTTTCTACAGCTTTTACTTCTTTTTCCATCAGGTAACCGAACATCTTGTGGTCAGCATCGAAGTAATCAGCGATCAGTGCCGTAGAGGCGTGAGCACGGTGAGCAGTACCGAATGCATCGTTTACATAGCAGTCAGCGTAAGAAGCCAATCTCTTTGTGAATTCTTTCTGGCTTTCTTTTACAGCTTTTTTAGCAGCTTTCTTTTCGTCGTCTGTTGCATCTTCAGCCAAACCTCTTGGTTTGCCTTCTTCTTCTGCATAGAAACGAAGGTTTTCCAGCAATAAAGCTTCGCCCGGTTGCAGAGCAGCAGCTTTAGCACCAGCTTCTTCACCAATACAGTCGTTAGCAAACTGAACTTCTACGCCCAGTAATTCAGATACACGACCCAAAATATGTTTCAGTGAAAATTTATCAGTAACGCCTTTCGGACGGCCCAGGTGAGAACCTATGATTACGCTGCCACCGTCTGCCAGGATCTTCTTAAGTGTAGGAAGAGCGGCACGAATACGAGTGTCGTCTGTGATGTTGAAGTTTTCGTCCAATGGAACGTTGAAGTCAACTCTAACAAATGCCTTTTTGCCGGCAAAATTGAAATTGTCAATTGATTGCATAACTCTTGTATTTAAATTTCTGTATAAAATGTCTTTCTTAGCGCTCGCAAACTTACACAAAAATATTTTATTTCAGTGTTACATTTACAGAATAATTCGGTCTGTTTAGCATACAAATGGCTTCTTTGGAGGTAGTCTATATATTAATGTATAAGGAAAGGTCCGTTTGTTATCGCATTCATGACAGAGATTTACCGGATAGGAAAGGAGATGCTTGTACGATAGCTTTTTTTTAATTCTTTTAAAAGTATCTAATACTCTCTGTATATATATTTGCCCCCGGCTAATAAGTAATCATTTTTGTATACTCTATAAAAATCATTATGAAAACGCAAATGAACTGTTTAAACCTATTATTTGTACTGTTATTGGGAATAATCCCTTGTAGTAAAGTCCACGCTGGTGATTCTGAAAAGAGCGTGATGTTGTACACTCCCTACACAAAGATAGCGGTTCCGCCGGGGGAGTCGATCGATTACAGTATTGACGTCATTAACAAGAGTGACGAAGTGAAAAACGCGACTATCTCTGTCGAGGGAATGCCCCGGGGATGGAGTTATGAAGTAAAGTCCGGAGGATATTCGATCAGCCAGCTTTCGGTTCTTCCGGATGAGAAGAAGAATTTTTCCCTGAAAGTGGAAGTGCCGGTGAAAGTGAATAAGGGTACTTATAATTTTACGGTTTCGGCCGATGGCATGGCTAAACTTCCGCTTACGATTACCGTTTCCAAGCAGGGAACTTATCAGACTGATTTTACAACAACTCAGCCGAATATGGAGGGTAACTCCAAATCTACTTTTACCTTTAACACAACGATCAAGAACCGTACTGCGGAACAACAGCTTTATGCCCTGACGGCTGAAGTTGAAAGAGGTTGGAACGTGGTGTTCAAGCCTAATTATAAACAGGCGACATCTGCACAGGTAGAACCGAATGCTACTCAAAATATAACGATCGATATCAATCCTCCGGCTAATGTAGCAGCCGGTAGCTATAAGATTCCTGTTCATGCTTCTACCGGCTCCACTTCTGCCGATCTGGATCTGGAGGTTGTGATAACGGGGTCATACGAAATGGAACTGTCCACACCGAGAGGTTTGCTTAGTTCTGATATCACAGCGGGAGAAACAAAAAAGATTGATCTGGTTGTAAAGAATACAGGTTCGGCAGAGTTGAAGGATGTGCAGCTTTCTGCAAGTAAACCGGTCGACTGGGAGGTGACCTTCGATCCTGCCAAAGTGGTAAAACTGGGAGCCGGACAGACAACCAGTGTGATTGCCACCGTAAAGGCTTCTAAAAAAGCGCTTCCCGGCGATTATGTAACAAAGATGGAGGCCAAAACTCCGGAGGTGAATGCTACAGCCGATTTCCGTATCTCTGTGAAAACCCCGATGATCTGGGGATGGGTCGGTGTCTTGATTATTGTTTTGGTATTGGGAGGTGTTTATTATCTGTTCCGCAAATATGGAAGGAGGTAAGCCATGTGTCAACCAGTTATTGAACTTACCGGACTGACAAAGAAGTATGGTGATTTTACTGCGGTGAACGATTTGAACCTCCGGATAAACAAGAAAGATATATTCGGATTGCTGGGACCTAACGGGGCAGGGAAGTCGACTACGATCCTGATGATGTTGGGACTAACGGAACCAACTGCCGGTTCAGTGAAAGTTTGTGGCATAAACTCTACAACACATCCGATCGATGTGAAACGGATAGTCGGTTATTTACCGGAAGATGTCGGCTTTTACGATGATATGACCGGTATTGAGAATCTCGTATATACCGCACAGTTGAACGGTATCCGGAAGAATGAAGCCAAGGAAAAGGCAGGGCAATTATTGGAAAGGGTAGGGCTTGCCAATGAAGGAAAGAAGAAGGCCGGTAAATATTCAAGAGGTATGCGTCAGCGCCTGGGCTTGGCAGATGTTCTGATAAAAGAGCCTGAAGTGATCATTCTGGATGAACCGACTTCGGGAATTGACCCTTCCGGTGTGCGTGAGTTTATGGATTTGATCCATCAGCTCAGTAGCGAAGAGGGATTGACCGTCTTGTTTTCTTCCCATCATTTGGACCAGGTGCAGCAGGTTTGTAACCGGGTCGGCTTGTTCTGTAAGGGGAAACTGCTGGCAGATATTGAACTGACCGAACAGCAAAAGAGGGAGCATGGACTCGATGATATTTATAATCGTTATTTCGAAGGAGGTAAAGATCATGAATAGAGTGTATCATCCATTTTGGGTTATTGTGAATAAAGAGGTATCCGATCATGTAAGGAGCTGGCGGTTCATTATTCTGATCGTCATTATCGCTCTGACTTGTATGGGCTCACTGTATACGGCTTTGACGAATATCGGAGCTTCCATTAAACCGAATGATCCGGACAATGCGTTCCTTTTCCTGAAACTGTTTACCGTATCGGATGGAACTTTACCTTCTTTTGTCGTGTTTATCAGTTTCCTGGGACCACTGTTAGGGATTGCCTTGGGATTCGATGCAATAAACTCGGAACAGAACCGGGGTACATTGAGTCGTATCCTGTCTCAACCGATCCATCGGGATTTCCTGATCAATGCGAAATTCGTAGGTGCTTTGATCGTGATAGGTATCATGTTGTTCGCCCTCGGATTTCTGGTGATGGGTTTTGGCCTGATTGCGATCGGGATTCCTCCGACGGCGGAAGAGTTTTTGCGAATGGTGTTCTTTATTATCGTCAGTATCTTCTATGTAGCATTCTGGCTGAATCTGTCGATTTTCTTTTCCATACAATTCCGTCAAGCTGCGACTTCAGCGCTGGCCTGTGTGGCGATCTGGCTGTTTTTCAGTGTTTTCTATAATATGATCATTAACCTGATCGGGAAAGCACTTAGTCCTTCTGACTTTGCCAGTGATTATCAGATTGTACATTATCAGCGTTTTATGCTGAATCTGTTACGGTTTGCACCGAGTCAGTTGTTCAATGAGGCAACGACAACTCTGTTGATGCCTTCAGTCCGTAGCCTGGGACCATTGACTATGGAGCAGGTACATGGGGCTATTCCCAGCCCGCTGCCGTTAGGTCAGAGTCTGCTGGTTGTCTGGCCACAATTGACCGGATTGATTGCTGCGACGGTTATTTGTTTTGCTTTATCGTATGTCTCTTTTATGAGACGAGAAGTGCGTTCCCGATAATTTGACAATAAATAGAGAAAAGGCTCTTGTCTGTTTTATATCAGATAGGAGCCTTTCTTTTTTATATCTCGAAACCATTACCCTGGTTTACACCGCTTCCAGTTTGAAACGCAGACGTAACCGTCCGTCGGTATAATCGTAGTTCAGTAATTTAAACCGTCCGATTTCAGAGGTATTGCTGACATGGGTACCGATACAGGCACAAGCATCATAATCGCCTACCCGTACGATGCGCAATGTTTCGCTGGCTTCTTCCGGTAGTTTGCTCAAATCTACAATATCGGCTGCCGCTTCACGTGGCATAAAGTCAATAGTAACCGGCAGATGTTGTTCGATGACTTCGTTGACACGGCGTTCCACTTCAGCCATTGTTTCTGCAGAGGGAGCTTCCGATAGAATATAGTCACATTTGCTCTTTTTTCTTTCTATATGAGCGTTTTTAGAACGGGGGCAACCGAACATCCGGACCATTGTCTGATTAAGAATATGTTCGGCAGTGTGCATAGGTGGATATTCCTGTTTGTTATGCTCGTTTAATTGGATTTCCTGTTCCATAAATATACTGAATCTTTCTTTTTGATAATTTATTCTGCAATCTCTTTTTTCAAAATGCTATATACATTAATATCTGTATATTCTCCGGTTATTAAAAGTTCACCGTCGCGTTCCGTACCTTCTTGTGTGAATCCTAGACGTTGAGGAATGGCATTGCTGGCTGCGTTGCCTACAGCGCATCTTATTTGGATGCGGTTGAAACCTTTTTCAAAGAAAGCCAACAGGCATAAATGATGTACGGCTCGTGTCACAATGCCTTTCCCTCTGTATTCGGGAAGCAGCCAATAACCTATTTCCGTACGATAATTGGCGCGGTCTGAAAAATGGAAGCCAATCAATCCACAGATGCTTTTGCCTTTCTCAATGATATAGACGATATCCCGTTCTTCATACGGGACCTTTAAGGATGATTCCAGGAACGATTGTTCGTCGGCAATACTTTTCAGGCTATCGACAAACGGTAACCACGTCCGCAGATCGTCACGATTTTTATCTATCGCGTTATAAATAACTTCGGCATCCTCGTAAATAGCTTCACGGATAGTATAACCCGGAACACCGAAAGACGAGACATGAGGATAAATACATTTCTCGAATGCCTTTCTTGTATTGTTACCTCGGTAACAGACTTCTCCCGTATATTCAAACCCTAGCGAATCGATCAGGTGAAGCATATATTCATTGTCGTAATTGGTGTCGACACGGAAATTATAAATACCTTTCCGACGGCTGACCTTTTCTGCTTCCAGCATGAAACGTTTGGCTATTCCCTGGCGTTTCATTTCGTCGGCAATAGCCAGACGGTGGACGATCATATAAGGAAGTTCATTCGTCCATTTACCATCTATATCTTTATAAACAGGTTCTCCATCGAATGAGATGACACCATAGGCAACCACTTTATTCTCTTTACAAAAAACGTAGCCATTACCTGTTTTTATATCTTGATCGATCGTTTCGAGAGCCGGGTAATTTTCATCCCATTGGTGGCTGTTAAGTCGGCGCATTTGTTCTTTTGCCTGCCCGATAATGACCCAGATACGCTCGATATCCGTTTCTTCAGCTTTCCGGAATTGTAAGTCGGAGGTGATATTTCTATTGTCCATATTATATACTTATATTTCAGCAGATGCAAATATAATGATATATTTCGGGCAATCGGATATTTTAGAAGAGAAGTAGAAAGCGATCCCGGGTCAAGCCCGGGATGAAAAGACTGTGGTTTTTGACACAGTCTTTTGTTTTCTTAATTAGAATTCGTAGTGGAAACCGAAACTCAGGTCTTCCGAACTCAAACTGATACCGGAAGTGCTGTTTGCATATTTGTAATCGTCACGATAACCGGCAAATCCGTATTTGGTAACGAATGTCAGGTTTTTGCATATCTCCAGTGCAATACCCGGTTTGATACCGACTTCGAAGCCATTGACATTGTCATAACCTTCTTCTTTATAAGTAGAAATACCAACGCCACCATCCAGGAATAAACGAACGATACCTTTTTCAAAGAAAGAGAAACGGGCATAAGGAGCAAAACTGAATGCATTTGCTTTTGCTTCATCTTTTTTGACATGAGTATAGCCGATTTCTGCAGCAATAGCCCAATTCTTGTTCAGGTTGTAACCGACTTCAGGAGCGATAGTAAAATTGGTGATATCAGTGTTCTTATCGTGAGTCAGATTGAAAGAACCACCTACATAAACCTGTGCATCAGCACTGATGATTGCCATAAAAGCAACCACCAAAGTAAAAACTAACTTTTTCATCTTTGCTTGTATTTTAAACGTTAAATGTAAACGGCTGCAAAGATATACAAAAATAAACATATGTTGTACGGCATAAATATTTTATTGTTTGTCTTGCTTATTACAGAATATCCTTAACTTTGTCGCCGTAACAATTAACAAAAAAGCATTATGTCAGTTGCAAAGAGGGATTTAGATGATACAAGAAAGGTGACGACACATCGCCTGATGGAAATGAAACAACGTGGAGAAAAAATATCCATGTTGACAGCTTACGACTATTCTATGGCTAAACTGATCGATCAGGCAGGTATGGACGTTATCCTGGTCGGCGATTCTGCATCGAATGTGATGGCCGGAAATGTAACAACGCTTCCTATAACACTGGATCAGATGATTTATCATGGTAAGTCTGTTATGAAAGCCGTTAATCGTGCATTGGTAGTAGTAGACCTGCCTTTCGGTACCTATCAGGGTAATTCGAAAGAGGCTTTGGCTTCCGCTATCCGTGTCATGAAAGAGACTCACGCCGATTGTATTAAACTGGAGGGAGGAAGTGAAATAAGAGAATCCATTGAGCGTATCCTTTGTGCAGGTATACCTATCATGGGACATTTGGGTTTGACTCCGCAGTCTATTAATAAATTCGGAACTTACACAGTTCGTGCCCGTGAAGAAGCTGAAGCACAGAAGTTGATTGACGATGCACATCTGTTGGAAGAGATCGGTTGTTTTGCCATCGTGTTGGAAAAGATTCCGGCAGACCTGGCTGCACGTGTCGCTTCCGAACTGACTATCCCTATTATCGGTATCGGTGCCGGTGGAGGTGTAGACGGTCAGGTTTTGGTGATGCATGATATGCTGGGCATCAATATGGGATTCTCTCCGCGTTTCCTTCGTAGATACGCCAATATCGGAGAAGAGATCACTCGTGCCGTACAAGCTTACATTGAAGATGTAAAGACACAGGATTTCCCGAATGAAAAAGAACAATATTAGAAAGATTTGAACCTACTTTTCCCTTGATGGAAAAGTAGTCAAAAGATCAAGGCTGAACCGGCTTCACTGCTCCGGTGAAAGACTACGCTGGAAAATCCAAAACTCGCTACGCTCAGACAGCGGATTTTCTTAATCGCTTCGTCTTTCCCCTCCGCGGACGTTCACCCGCTTAGGCCTTTCATAGGAAGCTCCGCTTCCTTTAAAGAT
>OMGR01000079.1_pt1 | contig 83828 bp, 47 predicted proteins | sample 1646061 | NCBI WGS metagenome assembly OMGR01 (sample SAMN05578583, study PRJEB25193) | human gut metagenome | biome: Human Microbiome; feature: human-associated habitat; material: feces | host: Homo sapiens | place: USA:Birmingham | reverse complement strand
TGGCAGAGAATGAAAGAAAAGAGTTGCAGGACCGGTATATCCGTTTCGATTGGGCAATCAAACGTTTGTTGCGTCAGAAGGCCAATTTCGCAGTGCTCGACGGTTTCCTGACCGTCATGCTGCGGGAAGAGGTCCATATCCTCGAAATTCTTGAAAGCGAAGGCAATCAGGAAAGTGCCGGTGACAAGTTCAACCGTGTCGACATCAAGGCGAAGAACAGCAAAGGTGAGATCATCATCGTCGAAATCCAGAATACCCGCGAAGTGCATTATCTCGAACGCATCCTTTACGGTGTAGCCAAAGCCATCACTGAGCATATCTCGCTGGGCGAAGGCTATCGGGATATAAAGAAAATCTACTCCATCAGCATCCTTTATTTCGACCTCGGCGTGGGCACAGATTATATCTACCACGGGCAGAACCATTTCACGGGTGTACATACCGGCGACCGCTTGCGAATCAATACTCGCGACCGTGATGCCGTTATCACCCGCCTGCCTGCAAATATCTTCCCCGAGTATATCCTGATTCGTGTAAACGAGTTCGATAAAGTAGCCATGACCCCTCTGGACGAATGGATCGAATATCTGAAAGACGGAACGATTCGTCCTGACACGACGGCACCGGGGCTTCGTGAAGCCCGGGAAAAACTGAAATACTACTCGATGTCTACGAGTGAGCGGCATGCATACGATGAACATCTGAATGTAATCATGATCCAGAACGATGTGCTCGACACCGCCAAATGGGAGGGTCGGATCGAAGGACTAGCAGAGGGAGAAGCCAAAGGCAAAGCTGAAGGGCTGGCTGAAGGACTTGCTGAAGGACTTGCCGAAGGAGAAACCAGGTTACGACAAACAGCAGTTAACATGAAACATATGGGCATAAGTACAGCCGACATTGCCGAATGTACAGGATTGCCGGTAGCGGAAATAGAGAAGCTATAGAAAGATATGAGCTATATGTCCAGTTCGTGTTAGGGAACGCAGATGACGCAGACGAGCGCAGATAAACGCAGATAATATATTGTTTTAAAGAAAATAAAAAGTCTGCGAGCATCTGCGTATTCTGCGTCATCTGCGTCCCCTAATACGATCTGAATAGGCTCACATCTGGTAAGATATGCGCTATAATAGACAGGCCTTATTTCCCCTTCTCCTTCAACAATTGTTCCAGCAAGGCGGACTTTTCCTTTTCAACAGCCAGCATGCGTTCAAAAAGGTCGGTGGACTGTTTATTCAATTCCATGATTTTATCCAGAGGGTGGATTGTATTATAATAATTCCCTTCACCTGAGTTGTCAATTCCTGTATTATAGCTTCCCCCTTCAAAATTGTTATTCTCAATCACGATCGACAGCGGGTTCTCATCCAGTTCTTCAATGATCTTGGGGGAAACATGGAGGATATTCGCGATTTGGAGCAATGTGTCTTTTTCGATCACCCGTTGGCTTTCGATGCGTGAAACCTTTTGCTGCGTAGTACCGAGCTTTTCCGCCAATGAGCTTTGTTTGACACCCATTATATTACGTAATCTGCGGACGTTCGCACCCTGGTGAACGTTCTTTCCGGTTTTCTCTTCTGTTTCTCTTTCCATATCGAACTTAGTTTATTTGAGACAAATATAAGGACAAAACGATAAAGTCCTTGCTTGTCATATGGGAAATAACAATCTGCCTTGCTTTTTTCTTTTCCTGCATGCCAGGTAAAAAACTTAGCCGTTTATGTTTTTTACCTAGGCATGAATATTGGGGTATGGGAATATTCTGCCTTTCTTTGTAAGAAAGAAATAACAGGTTTTAGATTCATAAATGTAGATACAAATGAAAGAGGAGATAAGACTGGTAAACATTAAAAGAGGGTTAGAGCTTTCCATAAGCTCCCAACTATTCATATTTGGAAGAAGTATACGACTCATTCAAATATGTAGATGACTGTTCGGTTCGTGAGGATAGGGCAGTTTTTTAGTCTTGACATTGATTTTCTTGCTTATTCTGTTGTTTTTTTAATCATATCCGTTACCTTTGTCCTTGTAGGGAATGTTTTAGAAGCCATGGCGTTGACTTTCTTCTTTTATATTTTGACTTAAACTAAACTATTTATATTATGATGAATTTGTTAACTAGATTACGCGATTATGTAAAACATCTTTTTACCTACGACCCGAAGCTTAGCCTTGTAAGTAATCCGCTTCCTGACCCTGCCGCAACGTCGTCGAAGGAAGCTTGTGTTGTCCCTTCAACGCCCGATAAACAATCTCCCATGCCTGAACAAGCACCCATGCCTGAACGACCTCCCGTATCTGAACAACAAAGCGCAGAGACACAGCCACAACCTGTATCCCCCAAAAAATATGTGACGGAGAAAGAGTTCCTGTCCGAATCATTTAAGAAGCTCACCCCGGAATATCTGTTTATCATAACGGAAATGCGCAATCTGCTTAACTCCGAGAGAAAGAAATTCGTATTTCATGCGTTGGCAACCCATATAAGTATCAGAAAGGTGGCAAAACATCTCAATATTACACAGCGTAAAGTAAAGATCATATTCCAGGATGCCCTAACGGATATCGGCATTCAGACCGGATTTGTCAGGAAATATCTGGATGAGGGCGTAGAGAAAGAAGAAGAAATCAGAGTACTGAAATCAAAGATAATATCGTTGAATACCAGAATAGAGAAATTGGAGAGTGCGCTAGCCTTGCGGATAAAGTTTTCCGGAGAGAAGATCTCTATAGAGGACCAGCGGCACTTACTGGATAAGCCGTTGACCGTCCCTTTCGAGCTGGATAGAAGGACCGTCAATGCGTTAAGAGGCAATGATATAGAGACGCTCGAGGACTTGATGAAGTATGTTATAGAAAACAAAGGTTTGGATAAGTTGAAAACATTGCATAACATGGGAGAGGTGTCGTTTAAGAGGCTGGAAAGCGAATTATTAAAAAAAGGCATACTGGATATCGACGGGAATTGCGAGCTTTTACGGTATGTGACGGTTACCGGAGGATAGGACCGTTTTTATATAAGATAAATAAAATTGCTATCTTTGGCATATTATTTCATAGTGAAACATAAGATTTTATGTTTAATGATGGGGGATAGCAGCATAAATATGGATAGTAAACTTTTGTATCGCCTTAAAGAGGGAGATAGGGATGCTTTTAATACCGTTTATTGGCGGTATAGTCCGAAAGTATACAATACCGTTTTGTATCTGCTGAATGATTCTGATGCCGCTGAAGATATCGTGCAGGAACTTTTTCTGACAATTTGGGAGAGGCGCGGACAGATACAGCCGGAACTTAATTTTGAGGCCTATATCGCTACCATCGCCCGTAACCTGGCCTATAACTATATGAGAAGGGCATTCCATAACAATCAATCGGTGGAAGATATCAATGATAGTAATCTGATCACCAATTCGGACGAAGGAGCGATCGAAGCCGAGTCATTGAGGGAATATATCTTCAATGTCATCTCTTCATTTCCGGAAATGCGCCGGAAAGTATTTATCATGAGCCGTTTTGAAAATCTCTCGCACGCTGAAATAGCAGAAAAACTGACTATATCCGAACGTACGGTTGCCGTACATATCTACCATGCATTGAAGGAGCTTCGTAAGGTGTTGGGAGATAAGGCTGTGGCTTTCCTGTTCATTTATCTTTCCATGTGAAACGCCGCTCTTTTGCCTGACTTCTTCCTTGTTAATAACAGCGTGTTTTGTGAATTAAAGTTAAATATGCAATATATTGCATAGGTCGATTAAGTACCCGATGTACTTAATCGACTATTATATATATACGAATTAAATTATGAGAATAGAATTACTTCACCGTCTGATAGCAGGAACTACTACCGAGGAGGAAAATCGGCAGCTGATGGAATGGTTCCGGGAATGTGCATCCAAAGAGGAATTCTTTGCGTTGTTCGAGACTGCCTGGAAAGACAGTTCGGATGAGATGCCGCGCGATGTGCAGGAACGTATGTATCGCCGGTTGAATCTGAATCTGGATCTGGATGAGAAGAAGAAAGAGGTGAAGGCCGTTCCGTTACGTCCGCGCGTTTCCTGGAAGATCTGGCCGCAGGTAGCAGCTGCTTGCGTCATTGTCGTTTTGAGCCTGCTCAACTATAATATGAGCCACAAGCAGAAACAACTGGCGGCACAGAGTTTTACGGTGTCGGCAGAGAAGGGCCAGCGGGCCTTTGTCACTTTGCCTGACAGTACGAAGGTATGGCTTAATTCCGATACGAAGATCAGCTATCCGGCTGACTATGGCATGAAGGAACGTAATGTGGCATTGGTGGGGGAAGCTTATTTTGAGGTCGCTAAGAATCCGGCTAAACGCTTTGTCGTGGAAGCGAAAGGCATGCAGGTCGAAGCATTGGGGACGACCTTCAATATCAATGCTTATAGGAGTGAAAATAAGATGATTGCCTCGCTGTTTTCGGGTTCCGTACGGGTCAGCTATGATGACCATGTGGCGATCCTCCGGCCGCACGAATCGGTCCGGGTCGATCTGCCGAGCCGGAGTTTTACTCAGTATAAAGATGAAAATATGGCCAGTATTGCCCTTTGGAGGGAGAATGAAATCTCTTTCGACGGCGAATCATTGGAAGAGATCGCTCATATCATGAACCGCCTGTACAATACGACCATCCATATAGAAGACGAATCGTTGAAAAAGGAATGTTACATAGGAACGATCCGTAACAACAGTCTTGAAAACTTTATCGACATTATCAACCTGACAACTCCGGTTGTCTATGAGAATAAAGGAGATACTGTATTCCTGAAAAGGAGGAACCCTTAGCAGGAGTTGTTAACCGTACGGGAAAAAATACTAATATGTCTAATCTAACGAATTGCCTATGGGAAAAGAATAAAAGAATTAAAAAAGCGAGGTAACCCTTATAGAGAGCTACCTCACATGTACAATTTTAGCAGATATCCTTCAGTTTTATACAGTCGATGTAGGAGACCGACTGTTATGAACAGGACTCTTCTGCTTACAAAGTTACAAACATTTATTTTATCTACATCTTATTTCTAACTTAAAAGAAAAATGAGTAACATGAAGCATTTATTTAAACAGATGGTTTTTCTGACACTCTTGTTAACCTTTCCATTACTGGAAATCCACGCGCAGATAACCATCGATATGAAGAACAAACCCGCTTCCGAAGTCGTGAAGCAGATCGAAAAGGTGAGTAAATACCGTTTTTTCTATAAAAAGGGCCTTCCGGGCATGAACACCCCTATTACTGTCGAAGCGAACAATCAAAGTATCGATGCCGTGATGGGACAGGTGGTTAAGCAGATCCCGGTTTCTTATACTGTAAAAGGAGGAACACAAGTTGTTATCGCAGAATCTGAATTGCAAAATGGGACTGTCGGTAAAAGTAAAACAGTCAAAGGGGTTATCACCGACATGAACGGAGAACCTGTTATCGGGGCCAATATCGTTCAGAAAGGTTCTACGAACGGTGTTATATCCGACCTGAACGGAGCTTTTGAGATAAATGTATCCGAAGGAGCTGTCCTTCAGGTTTCATATATCGGATATTTGTCGCAGGAAGTTAAAGTAGGGAAGGGTTCCCTGATGAATATTACTCTTAAAGAGGATACGCAGACGTTGGATGAGGTCGTAGTAATAGGATATACTACACAAAAGAAAGGTTTATTAACCGGATCAGTTGTTTCCTTGAATGTGGATGAAAGTATGGAAAAAATGCCTACTACCTCGGCTGCCAATATTTTAGTCGGTCGATTAGCTGGTGTCAATGTTTCCACATCTAATGGCGTTCCGGGAAGTAATCCGTCATTGTCTATTCGTACCGGTTCCTCATGGAATGACCAGAATGTATTATATGTGATTGATGGTATTGTTCGGGGAAGTGGAGATTTTAATAATCTGAGTCCGAATGAAATCGAGAATGTAACCGTACTGAAAGATGCTGCCTCTGCAGCTATTTACGGAGCACGTTCGGAAGGTGGTGTTGTACTGGTAACAACCAAAAGAGGTAAAGTAAGCAAACCGGTATTCAATTATTCTTATAGCTACGGAGTCGATACGCGAACCAGTAATGTAGAGCAGACCAGTGCTGTGCAGACTGGCGAGATTTTCAATCGTGTACATGCCGGAGAAAATGTGGATTGGTTCTGGAGTCAGGAGGAATTGGACTATATAAAAACAATCAATGATGGTTGGGGATACGATCAGTTGGATATCGTATGGCGTGACCCGACAACACAGACTCATAATTTGAGTGTGAACGGAGGTTCAGAGAAAGTAAAATACTTTGGAGGGGTTTCTTATGTCAAACAGAAAGGATTTTTAAAGTCTTTGAATTATGATAAGTTCAATTTCCGTTTAAATACAACTGTCGACGTAACGGATAATCTCCAATTCTTTGCCAGTATGGCATTGAGTAATAATAAGAAGCAAAATGCTACTTATGAGGGAAGCGGCATGTACTCTAAGTTGCTTCGTTGGCAACCTGATCAGCCTATTTATACGGACGGAGGTCAGTTAATCGACTATTCCTGGACAGGAAGTGTCGGAGGCGAGTTCGATGGTTTTGGCGGTTATTCGTATAATTACTTGCTGAAGCCCCAGATCAATCTGAACGTAACTTATAAGATACCCGGTGTCGAAGGGTTAAGTGTAAAGGCTGCATACGGAAGTAACTGGCAGAATGACAGGAATGAAGATTTCCGTACAAGATACCAGTTGGCTATTATGAAAACAAGCGGTCAGTATAATCATATTTTCCATACAGACGATGCCTCTATTCTTAGATACCGTACTTCTTCTCAGATCTCAAAAGACTATATAGAGAAAAAATCGTCATGGGGATATGACTATCAGTTGAATTTCCAGGCAAACTATAACAGAACATTCAAAGATGTACATCATGTTTCAGCTGCATTGGTATATGAACGTTCCGAGTCTTCTGGAGGATCATTGAAAGCCGGACGTGAAACTTTCCCGGTCTATCTGACGGATCAGTTTTGGGCAGCCAGTTCTGCCAGGGCTGATACCTGGGGAGAGGGAGATGCTACCTGGAAAAATGGACGTGCCTCTTTTATCGGACAGTTTAATTATTCGTATGCAAACAAGTATCTGTTTAATTTCTCTTTCCGTGAAGACGGTTCTATGAACTTTGCTAAAGATGAACGTTGGGGATTCTTCCCTTCCGGATCAGCCGGATGGGTTATCTCGGAAGAATCGTTTTTCAATAAGAAGTCCGTCAATTATCTGAAACTCCGTTTGTCGGCAGGTTTGACAGGTAACGATAGTGTCGGCGGATGGGCATGGCAAGATACTTATCAATCGGGAAATTCCGCATTTTTTGGAAAAGATCCGTCCAAATGGGTCGGTATTAAGTACGGTTCTCTGGTCAATACGGCTTTAACTTGGGAAAAATCTTTTAGTTACAATGTCGGCATAGATATGAACTTCCTGAATCGTTGGAATACATCGGTCGATTATTGGTTCCGTAATACATATGATATCTTAGGAGATCGTCAGGCTAGTACCCCGACTTCTTTCAGTAGATCTATGCCGAAGGAAAACTACGGAGAGATCCATGCACAAGGATTTGATTTTACATTAGGATATAATAACAAATGGGGAGACTTTGATTTCCATGGAAACTTGACGATGTCTTACGGATGGAATAAAGTTATTGTAAAGGACCATGCAGAAAATGCTAAATGGATTGACATTGAACAAGGAAAACCGAGAGGTTACATCAAAGGATATCGTTTTGACCAGATAATCAAGACACAGGAACAGTTGGATCAATTTGTTGCCGAACATCCGAATTATAACCTGGGAGGTAAAAAGCCGGTATTAGGTGCAATGATTTATAAAGATTTGAGTGGTCCTGAGGGAGTACCCGACGGCATTATAGACTCATGGGATAAAGATATATTGACCAAATACAATTTCCCGATCAATTATGGTTTGAATCTGGGAGGAAGTTGGAAAGGGATTAGTCTCGATGTCATGTTTAATGGTAAGTTAAAATGGCAGAAGTCATTCAAAAATCTGGCTGAAGGCGTAGATCATAATCGTATGTGGGTGGAATGGTATGATAACAGCTGGACGCCCGAGAATACATCGGCATGGTTGCCGCAACGGGTAAGCAAAGATAAAACATATACGGAAGATTCTGATTTCTGGTATAAGGATGCAAGTTTTATTCGTCTGAAATATATCAACCTCGGTTATACGATACCTAAGACTGTATATAAAGGAATCGTCGATCGTGTAAAAGTGTACTTTTCAGGAAATAATCTTTTTATGTTGAGTAACTTCTCTTATTACGATCCTGAAATAGGAGGAGGCTGGGATTTCCCGGTTATGCGCTCATTTAACTTTGGAGTAGATGTTACATTTTAAAATGAAATACGTATGAAAAATATAATTAAGTCAACAGCTTTTTTAGCTGTTCTGGGAGGGTTCTTCTCTTTAATGTTGGAAGGATGTGCCCTGGATTATGAGAATACAAAAGCGATAAACCCGCAAAATGTGTGGGAAAATAAAACGATGATTGATTCCTATCTGACTGATATTTACGGAATGTTACCCGGGTGGCCGGTAAATAATGGTAACAATACGGATGAAGCATTGAACAAAGCCGGAAGTTTAGGCGATTGGGCACGCGGTATCATCGGTGTGGAAGTGAATACCTCCGGGTTTAATTATGAATATATCGATAAGATTAACTTTATGTTGGAGCAGTTGGAGGATGTTCCTGAAACAGTTTTGACGGAAACAGAGAACCAGCAAATAAAAGGGCAGGCACTTTTTTGGAGAGCCTGGGATTATTTCGGTAAAATACGTACGTTCGGTGGTGTTCCGTTAGTTCTGAAATCTCAGACTACAAGTGACTATGAGTCTTTATTCATTCCTCGTAATAAAACGTCTGAATGTGTGGAGCAAATTATCAAGGATTTGGATGAGGCGATTAGTTATCTTCCGGGTACCTGGGATGATACCAATTACGGACGTATCGATAAAGGTTGTGCAATGGCATTCAAAGGACGTGTTTTGCTGTGGTGGGCCAGTCCGTTGTTTAATCCTTCTAACGACAAACAGCGTTGGCAGACAGCCTATGAAGCAAATAAAGCTGCTGTGGAGTTTCTGAAAAGTGTGGGGAAAGGTCTGTATCCGGATTTTACCCGGATATGGAAAGATGAACAGAATGAAGAGGTTGTGATGGTTAATCAATATTATTATCCGGATCATAAGACTTCTCAAAATGCAGTTCGTCCTGAACCTCTGACAAAAGATAATGCAAATAACGATCAACCTATTTTACAATTGCTATTGGCTTTTCCTCAGAGAGACGGATCCCCTTTGACATTGGATAAGGAACGTTTGGCCAGTGATGCGGAATACAATGCGGACTTTTTGGAACGTTTCTATAATAACAGAGATGATCGTTTTCATACTACCGTATTTTGCGGAGGTACGCAATATCCTTCAGCCGACAGGGCTGCCGGGGGCATATTGTCCGGAAATCAAAGTTATTGGTGTACGTGGAGGAAACTGGAGGAAGGTTCTTTTTCTTCAATGGTTCTGGACCAAATATCAAAAGGGGTTGGTGATGGAATTTCTGGTTTCTTTAAGGCAAAAGGTATCGACGAAACGCTGGATAGAAATACGGTGTCCGATGGTGGAACCGACTGGGTTGAAATCCGTTTTGCAGAAGTATTGATGAATTATGGAGAATGTGCCAACGAGATCGGTAATACCGGTGAAGCTTTGGATGTTTTATATCAGATCAGAAAGAGAGCCGGAATTGAAGCCGGTAACGGACGTTATGGCATTACAGCTTCCTCTCAGGATGAAATTCGTGAAGCTTATGTTAATGAACGGTTTGTAGAGTTTGCCTTTGAAGGCATGCGTAGCGGCGATTTGAAAAGATGGAAACGTTGGGGTATGTTGAATGAAATGAAACATCGTCATGGCCTTTATATTGTATTGAATAACAACGAAGATGTGAAAGATTTTGCTTGGACCTGGAATATCAGAGACAAAGAAGTCATGCAGAAATTTCATGCCGAATATATTGAGAACCTGGATGGAAACGATGATTATTTCTTTAATTACAACTTGAACTACTGGTTCAATCCGATAAAGAAAGACGATATGGACCGTAACTCCAAGCTGGAACAGAATATTGAGTGGGGAGGAACTTTCGATCCCTACCAGTAATTGATTGAAAACATATGTGGCCGTCCTTATCTTATCGGGCCACATATGTTTTTATTTTGGTTTAAAAAGGATTACACGACCCCTTGACTTTTTCTTCAAGCCAGACGAATGTGGCAAATCAAATATAAGAATTTAATAATACATGATGATAACAAAATATAAGGTAGCCCTGGCATTAGGTGTTGCTTCGATGTTTCTTTTCAGTTGTACATCTGGAAAGACCAATGATTTTAGTACGGATTATTTTCGTATCAGTGTGAATAATAAGGGATATATCACGAGTATGAAGAACATAACGGTATCTCCTGCGCGTGAATTCAGTCCTTCGGGAAAACCCTCTCCGTTGATGTCGTTGTACGACACAGAATCGAAGACGTATTATACCCCGGAAAAGGCAAACTTTAATGAAGAAACGAGTTGTTTTACGTTGAAATATCCGAACGGTTCTGTGGCCGAAGTCACTTTGCAGCCGACGGGAAAGTATTTTAAACTAACGCTGAACAGTCTGGAACCCCGTAACGGTATCGATGCAATCCAATGGGGTACATATTATACGAATATCACGAATTTGTTGGGTGAAATCATAGGAGTCGCCCGTGATACCAGCGATGTGGTGAATTACAGCATAGGTGTGTTAGCTTTAGATGATAATACTTTGGGCGGCACTCCCGACATCGAGGGAGATGCTGCCCCTTTCCAGTACATTATCCATACTCCGGATGCCCGCCGTTATCCGTTGCCTGACAGTTTGCATGAAGGTCAGGTTTTTACATTGGGTGGCGACGGTCATAACGATGTAGCTTTCTATGCGAATAAAGCCCCTTATTACCGTATCATGTACGGAAATGCCGCGATGGTGGATAAAGAAGGTCAGATTTACCTGAACTATCAATCGCGTGACCGTTCTCTGAAGAGACAGGTTCTCTATTCTTTAATGCCGAATATGAAGGTGAATACGCCTAATCATATAGATGTGGAACCCCTGCCCGGAGTGGATTTTATCGGTTCCTCAGTGGCCTTCTGGGGAAGTCCTGACAGTACGGCCCTGATGGATGTCATTCAGAATATCGTTTTGTCGGAAGGGTTGCCTTATCCGACAGTGAATGGTAAATGGATCAAAGATCCTGCCGCCTACAGTCCGGATGTGATGGTGGGCGGAAACCGGTACGACAGTATTATCTCCTACACGGCAAAACTCGGTTTCCCTGCTATTCATGCGTATGATCAGGGATTTCTTCGTGTGAATCGTGCTAATGAAGGGTATATAGACGGAAAAGATGAGTCGAGGAAACCCTTCCGTCTGGCATCGGGTAATAAATCTCATCGTGAATTTGCTGCTATGGCAAAAGAAAAAGGGTTGATGTTGGGGCGTGTTTGCGTAACAAACTCGTTGCCTCAGGGAACGATGGATACGAGTCCGGTGCCCAGTGACAGTTTATGTTACCAGCAGAAGCGTTTGCTGGCGAAAAGTATTTCGGCCGAAGATACGGTGATTGTGGTTGACGACCCAACCTATCTGGAAGAGATAGGCAGTTGGCAGGCCCATTGTAAGAACCTCAATATGATTAAAATAGGAAAGGAACTGATCCACTATTTAGGAGTTTCCGAAACTGCCCCTTACAGACTACTGAATGTGAAGCGTGGATATTGGGGTACCCAACCATCGGCTCACGAGGCTAACGATACGATCTATAAATTGCAGGTAACGATCAATGCCGGTTACGACGGGATCATACCGAATATGGCCCTTCAGGATAAGATCGCTGAGTATTATGCGGAAGTAGCCCACAAATGTGGCGTGACCCTTTACGATTTCGATGGTCAGGAATTCCTGTTCAACAACGGTCATGGCTATTATACGGTGAAGCGTTTTTTCCGTCGTATGTTTGAACATGCAAAGGAGTTGGGCGTACCTTATATCCGTTTCTCGGGTGCGACCCTGTCGGAAGGTTCCTGGCATTATCAGAGTGTGTGGAACGTAGGTGGCGGGCGTAATCTGTATGATATCGATACGCGTGAGTGGGGAAGTACGACGAGTCAGGGGAAAGACTTGCGTGATGTAACCTATTCGAATTATTATCCGGTATCGTTTGGAGGGAACTTTGCCATTCGCGATACTTCAACGGTCGAGCAATACGAACATGTGGAAGCGATCGCAGTGGGTTACGGAGCAACTTATTTCTTTTCGATCAACCAGAACAATGTAGAAAGTTGTCCTCAGAAAGATCAGATCTTTGCTGCTATCCGTACCTGGGAGGATGCCCGTAGGGCGAATGCGTTTCCCCGTTGGATCAAAAAAATGCTGAGAGACCCGTCTTACGACTGGCGTTTGGAAGCTGGTGGTGATGGAAATAGCTGGACACTGCACCGCCTTGTTAATGGTAATAAGGTGGAATCGTTTGGACTGAAACGGGCGGATGATCATTAACGTGTCGTTCCCCTCGTGTAGATACCTGAACAGAAGCTCGAAGTTACAATAGAATAAAGAGTGGGGAGGTACTTTCGATCCATTATTGTAATAAAATGATTTAAAATTGTTGTGTTTTTGGATTAATATGCGGGCACGTAGGCGTGTGATTATTGTTCTACGTGCCCTTTTTAGTTCAGGATTGTAAGTGCTGTAAGCAATAATAATCCATAGAATAGGCAGGTTTTTGCTATTTTCTCATGTAGTTTAACTATTAATTTTGTAGCTTGATAAATAGGCTTGAATAAAATATTCCTTTGAAATAGAATGAATACAATTTTGATGAAAATAGCCTGTGCGGCTCTTCTCCTGTGTATAAGTAGCCATTTCGCGCAGACGGATAACGGAGCCACGATAAAAGCCATGGAAATAGCACCTTATCCTTATACAGGGATGTGACTTTTTATGTTGATAGAAAAACGACTCCTTGAGGAATAAAAGTACGTAAAATAATTGTATAACAAATAAAGAAATGAAGAAGTTGTTAGGTTTGATTCCGATGTTCTTAATGTGTGGGCAGTTGTTTGCCAGGGAATATCATGTATCTGTAAAGGGGAGGGATACGAATGTAGGAAATATCTCTGCCCCGTTACGAACTATTCAGGCGGCTGCCGACAGGGCGATGCCCGGTGATGTGATTACAGTGCACGAAGGGGTATATCGCGAACGGGTAATCCCTCCCAGAGGCGGTGAGTCGGACGAAAAACGGATCGTCTATCAGGCTGCACCGGGAGAACGAGTGGTGATCTCCGGATCGGAACGGGTCAAAGAGTGGAAAAAAGTGCAGAATAACACATGGAAACTGACGTTACCCAATTCGTTCTTTGGCGAGAATAATCCTTTCGATGAACAGATTTATGGCAGTTGGTATCGTGGAAAAGGGCGTCCGAACCATACCGGAATGGTTCTTCAAGAAGGAAAACGTATTCGCGAAACGTTCTCACTGGATGAAGTGTTAGCCCCTCTCGGCGATAATCAGCCATATTGGTATACTGAGGTGGAAGGTAATGGGGGACCAGTGCTGATGAATTTCGAATGGGTGCAACCGGTTGGCGGTAAACGGAAAACATCCATGAGTGCCTCTGTGAAAGGGGGTGATGCGGCAATTTGTATTGCAATTATCAGCCGTTGGCCTTTCGGCTATCTGGAAGATGGATCGGAGATGTATTTCGATCAGGTGGATTTCGGAAAGGGTACGGATACGCTGGTTTTTCAGGCGGCAACTCTGGCAAAAGGCGGGCTGGTACGAATGTATTTGGATACGCCTACGGGCGAGTGCTTGGGTACAGCGCAGGTAACGAATACGGGTGATTGGGAAAAGTTTTCGGAGTTTCGTCTTCCGATGAAACGTGTGTTGGATGGTAAACACAATCTGTGCCTTGTCGTTTGTGCTCCGGAAATACCCAAAGACGGAAAGACTACTGTTTGGGCACAGTTTTCGGATGATGTGAATCCCAATAAAGCGCAAGTAGAGATTACGGTACGTCCACAGGTCTTTTATCCGGATAAAACAGGTATAAATTATATTACCGTGAGAGGCTTTATTCTGGAGAATGCTGCCACTAATTGGGCTCCTCCTTCGGCCGAACAACCCGGATTGATCGGTCCGCGCTGGGCAAAAGGATGGATAATCGAGAATAATGTGATCCGTAACTCCCGATGTACCGGGATTTCACTGGGAAGACCAACTTTCGGTCATTCACATCATTATCGCTTTTTGCCTCCTCGTGTTTATCCGGAAGCCAAAGGTGGGCAGACGGAGCAACAGTTGTTGGATTATTTCGCCAATGCTTCTTGGGATAAGGAGGATGCAGGATTTCATATTATCCGCAACAACCATATTTATGACTGTGGGCAGGCCGGTATAGTCGGTTGTAGCGGTGGAGCTTTCACTGTGATTGAAGGAAACGAAATTCATGATATTTGTGTGGACGAGACTTTCGAGGGGGATGAGATGGCAGGTATCAAATTACACTTTGCCGTGGATGCGGTAATCAAGAATAATCATATTTATAATACGATCCGTGGCTTATGGCTCGATTGGGGGTCACAAGGTATGCAAGTGACAGGTAATTTGTTTCATGACAACAACGTGCAGGAGGATGTTTTTATAGAGGTCTGTCATGGCCCGATCTTATTGGCTAATAATATCTTGTTGTCCGACTATTCGTTGAATCTGTCGCAAGGAATAGCCGGAGTACATAATTTGGTGATGGGTAAGGTGTTTGCCGGATTGGATCGCTGTGCCGGTGGTCGGTATTCCTTCTTTTATGAACCACACGGGACGGTCTCTGTTGGTAATGTTCGTAATATGGGGGGAGATTTGCAATGGGTAAACAACCATTTTGCCAAGAAAGCTTCTTTGGGTAATTGGGACGAATGTCTTCTTCCTATTCGCTATGCCGGTAATCTGTTTACTGCCGGAGCACATGCTGATCAGAAAGAGCATGGTTTTATAGACGCTTCCGGTTTTAATTCGGATGTAAAATTGGAACAACGTGAAGATGGTTGGTATCTGATGATGAATGTATCTCCAGAATGGATGGGGAATACAATGTGTCGGTTGGTGACGACTGAAACCTTAGATAAGGCGATTATTCCTCAGCAGGCGTTCATGAATCCGGATGGCAGTACCCTGACAATCGACAAGGATTATTTAGGAAACAAGCGGAACGTTTTGCATCCGTATCCTGGACCGATCGAGATTAGGAAAAGTGGCAAACAGGAGTGGAAAGTTTGGCCAAAATGATTTTATATGGTATAGTCGTACTTTTTACAAATACAAAGTGTGTAGCTAATTAAATAGAGAAAGAATATGAAAAAGTTATTTTATTGTGCAATATTATGTATTGTGTTTTCAAGTTTGGTATTAGCAAAAGGTCCGAAAAATATCATAATTATGATTAGTGGTGGAATGGACCCGGATAATGTTCCTTTGAATTCGATTATACGATTGGCTACATTGAAAGGGTTGTCGACGGGAGTCATTGCCACCAGTTCATTGACGGATGCCACTTCGGCCTCTTTCATGGCTCATCAACCTCTGCGTTATATGCAAGAAGAAATAGCCGCAGATTATCTGCAAAGCGACATAACCCTTTTTATCGGTGGAGGTAGAAAGTTCTTCGAACAAATGGAATGAAATCTTGTCGGGACATACCTGTTATACGTAAGCGGATTGTCTCTATTCCGGCGAATGGGTATACGTGATCGAATGATTACACTAATATCGCAATTAAAATAGTATAAATAATAAAATGAAACGATTAATTACAATTCTACTAACAACTTGCAGTCTTTGTGCGGTTGCAGCTCCGCACACGGGACGTGTGTTTCTCGATAAAAATGGGAATCGACTATATGATAAAGGTGAAAAGGGGCTTGCCGGTGTATCCGTTACCGATGGTTTAAATGTGGTACAGACCGACAATGATGGCTGTTTTACCCTGCCCGGGCATTCCGATGAACGATTTGTCTATCTGACCCTTCCGGCCGGTTACCGCTCGGAGTGCTTCTACCAGCGGATAGCGGAAGGACAAAACCGTTATGACTTTGCTCTGCAACCGGCAAACCCTAAAAGTGTGAAGGCAGATGGTAGTCACCGTTTCATCCATTTCTCAGATACCCACATGTACGATTCTTACCTAACGGCTGCCGATGGTTATGCCCGGAGTGCAAAGTACATACGCGACTATGTGGCAAACGAAGACATTGCCTTTGTCATTCATACGGGAGACATTGCCAAAGAAGGATTCGCCACCTACAAAGAGATGCTGAATAATGAGAACTTACCTGATGCACAAATGTTCTATGTTATTGGTAATCATGATTTAGGAAAAGGGAAATATGGAGAGGAGTTATACGAGGAGTATTTCGGACCGGCCTACTACTCTTTTGAGGTAGGCAATATCCATTATATCGTTACTCCTATGGCGGGAGGTGATGCACGTCCAAGCTATACGAATGAAAGTATCGGTCGCTGGTTGAAAAACGACTTGAAGCAAGTTGCACCGAACAAACCAATCATAGCCTTTAATCATAGTGTGATGAGCGGTGACGGGCATTTCCGTTTCGGTAACGAACAGGAAGGATTTATCGACCTTGCCGATTACAATTTGAAAGCCTGGTTCTATGGGCATTGGCATCACGACCGCATGTACCATTACGATAACTCGGACGTACTGATGGTTTGTTCACCCGGACATGTACGTGGCTCTTACGACCATTCGCCTTCCTCGTTCCGTGTGATGAGTTGCGGTTCCGAAGGTGAATTGTCTTCTGAAATCCGTTATCCTTATATCGACAAGGCAGTTACGATTGCTTCAATAGATAATGGACATCCGGCAGTGACACCGGAAGGGAAAGTGCAACTCTCCGTCAATACCTATTCTTCTATTTCACCTACACGCACAGTAACTTATAGTTATTCTAGCGGAAGGAAAGAGTATAAAAAGAATCTTCCCTTAATACAACGAACCGATTTTAACTGGTATACAGAGGTAGAACTTCCCTCTTCACTGGATGGACAACTTGTAAGTATTAAAGTTACTGCCACATTCGCAAATGGTGAAGTTGCTCAGGAACAAGCTGTATTCCGCTACGAAAAGACGCCGGTAAGAAATGTGGCAATCGGAGACGACTGGACTAACCTCTTACAGACTGCCACTCATGTGGCAAATATCAAAGACACATTACAGTTGCCTTTGCAGTTGGCCTGGGTACAAAATGTCGGTGCCAATATTTATTTTACATCTCCGTTGGTTTATAAAGAGAACATATATATTGCATCATTGGATGACAACGGAAAAGGGCGGGCATCGGTGACAGCAATGGATGCTACAACAGGTCAGATTCGTTGGCAATATCCGTTACGTCATACGGTTCGTAGTAGTATTGCAGCAGAAAGTGGACTGATTTTCGCACAAGATATCAATGGATGGCTTTATGCTATTGATGCAACTACGGGTAAGTTGAGATGGGAAAAAGACTTGAAGATGAACAAGCAGGTTCCGCTTGATGATGGACTGGCAACTGCCGATGGTATAGTTTATGCCGGGACAGGACGCTCGCTGTGCGCTTTTTATGCTCAGACAGGAGAATTAATTTGGCAGAACAAAGATTGGGATACCGGACATGGTACTTCCGCTACAATCACAGTCGGCAACGGTATCGTAGTTACTCACGCTTTTTGGGAAGCTACTCATGCCAACGATGCACAGACCGGACGTAAATTGTGGAGCCGAGGTTTCGGATTCGGTGGTACGATGGCGATACACGATGGGCTACTCTACTGTCTATCTAACCGTTCACTCTCTATTCGTGATGCAAAGAGTGGGCGAACCATCATTGAGAAACAGTATGATTTTGAACTGAAAAATCTTTCTACCCCATTGATAACATCTCACGAGATTATTTTCGGAACAGCCGAAAATGGAGTAGTAGCAGTGGATGCTTCTACATTAGAAGTTAAGTGGCGTTTTCGTACGGGACAGGCAATGATTTATACGGTTCCGACTTTAGGAGACCCGGCATCGCCGGTAGAAGGTAGTCCGGTTCTCTCTGGCGATATCGTTTATATAGGTGCATCAGATGGTTATTTCTATGCCATTAATCGAAAAAGCGGTCAATTGTTATGGAAACATAAAATGGGAACACCGGTATTAGGGACAGTAGCCATATCCGGGAATGCCCTCTTTGTTGCTGATTTTTCAGGGAATGTATATGGATTTATTTCTAAATGCCCATAAGTGAAGCTGACGGCTAATGGGGTTACGATAAAAGTTATGGAAATAGTACCTTATCCCGATATGGGAGAGATGAGAAAACAATCAATAACAATATTATGAGAATACAATTGTCAAGTTACTTATTAGTGCTATTCATTTTCTTGTTGTCCGGAAACAAAGGGTACGGACAATCCCCGATCGACCATGTGAATATGATGATCGGAACGGATGGTGCCAATCGGACGGAATACGGCGGTACAACTCCTGCCGTAAGTGCACCTTTCGGAATGACGCAATGGTGTGCGGCTACCCGTATCAATGGAATCTCCAGAACGATGTATCATCATCGGGATTCTACGTTGATCGGTTTTATGGGTACCCATCAACCGGCTATCTGGATGGGTGATTACGGTTTCATGACATTGATGCCACAAAGCGGTACGCTGAAACTGAAAGCAGACGATCGTCGGGTTGTACTCGACCGTCGGACGGAGATAGCAACACCCTATTATTACAAAGTAGCCTATGCCGCCGGTATGGCTGGCAACCGGTCGATAACAACGGAACTGACCGCTACTTCGAGGGCTTCCTTTTTTCATATCACTTACCCGAAGGAAGAAAGAGCCTTCCTTTACCTGGAAGCCGGAAGAGAGAAAAAAGGTGGAGCCATAAAGATCTTCCCTGACAAACGGGAAATACATATCTATAATAAGGAGGTGCACGATGCTCATCTGGGTCCGGAGATGCCGGGTTTCAAAGGATATTATGTCTTGAAATTCAGCACGGATTTTGAGGATTACGGAACCTGGACGGACGCATCGGTCAACGATAAGGACACGGAAGCTACCGGTTCGTCGGTAGGGGGATATATCGTTTTCCCCGAAGGAACCGCGCAGGTCGATTTGCGTATCGGAAGTTCTTTTATCAGCTTTGAACAGGCGGAGGATAACCTGGACAGAGAGGTCTCTTCTTCTTTCAAAAAGACGATGAAGAAGGTCCGGAGAAGCTGGGAGGAGAAACTGTCGAAAGTAAAGTTGTACGGGGCGGACAAGGATGATCTTACGGTTTTCTATACAGCATTTTTCCGTACGCTTCAATTCCCCCGTGAGTTCTCCGAATACGGTCGTTATTATAGTCCGTACGACGGGAAGGTCCATGAAGGAGTCTCTTATACGGCTTATTCTTTATGGGATACATTCCGGGCGGAACATCCGTGGTTGCAGCTGGTTGCTCCGGAGCGGGTAAATGATATGATAACGGCTTTGGTACAGATGTACGAAGAGGGAGGATGGATTCCGAAATGGCCTAATCCGACTTATACGAATATCATGATCGGTACCCATGCGGATGCGGTGATTGCGGATGCTTATGTAAATGGTTTTCGAGGTTATGATGTGGAGAAGGCTTATCAGGCTATCCGTAAGAATGCCTATGTGGCTCCTGCCCGCGACGAGGAGTTTCGGTGGGGCGACCGTGCTCATTGGAACGGCCATTATGAGGCACGCGGAGGCCTGACGAATTATCTGAAAGAGGGATATGTGGCTTCCGACCGGACAAACGAGGCCGTTGCCCGTACGCTGGAGTTCGCTTTGGATGATTATTGTATCGCCCAAATGGCCAAGGGGCTGGGGAAGACAAACGATTATACGGATTTGATGGAGCGTTCGCGTAACTATCGGCATTTGTTCAATTCTTCGACAAAATGCTTTCAGGCCCGTAAGGCGGATGGCACCTGGGACGGAGCGCAGGTCGGTTTTACGGAAGGCGCTAACTGGACGTATCAGTTTTGTGTGATGCAGGATGCTCCGGGGTTGATCGGCCTGATGGGTGGAAAGGATGCTTTTGTCTCGTCGCTGGATTTTGTTTTTGGCAAGGGACATTATCGCCACGACAACGAACCGTGCCATCATTATGTCTATTTATATAATTATTGCGACCGGCTGGATAAGGCACAGCAGAGATTGCCGGGCATATTGAAAGCCAACTATAAAAACAGTCCGGACGGCTTGTCGGGAAATGACGATTGCGGACAGATGTCTGCCTGGTATTTATTCAGTTCGCTCGGATTCTATCCGGCAACTCCGGCTTCGGGACAATATGCGTTGGGTATACCGAGTTTTGAGAAGATAGAGATGGAATTGCCCGGCAAGCGGAAGCTGACGATACGTGCAGTCGGTTTGAAAGAACACGATGTATTGCCGGTTGTACGGTTGAACGGAAAGAAACTGGATACTCCTTTTATCGAAGTCAAACAACTGTTGCAGGGAGGAGAGTTGACGTTTCAACCGGAATAATGATCTTGATTTTTATTAGGCGGGTACAGCCGGAATGTATCATAATCCTCGATGGAATGGCCCTTTTTGGCGACTCTATAGTGACAAATGCGGGAGGTTGCCTGTCATGACTGCATTGTCACTATATTGTCAACAAAATTAGGGCTATTGTCTTATTTCTTCCTATACTTTTATCGGCTGGTTTTTTGAAGGCATGAGGAGAGAGCGGCTTTCTAAAAATTAGTCGATCATGGAAGAACAAATTACTCATCTTTGCGGTGGTTATTACCGCTCGTTTGCCCGGTTCAAACGCCAAGTAGAAAAAATGGAGGACAGCCGCAGGTTCATCGAAGAATGTGCCCATTTCCTCACAAACAATCCGGATACTGCCGGCGATGAACTCAAGGAACGGTTCACGCGTCTCTTTTTTAAAGCCTACGGCAAGATGCTGGCGGGCGACTGCGGATGCTCGAACCTGGTGTACGATTTTCAACGTATCCGCGTTGTCGAACAAGACTTTTTTCTGGATATGATGCGGGCTGCCGTCGAGATCGGCATGCTCGATTGCTCGCACGACGAACTGGCTGCCGTGCTTTATGCAGGATACAGGACACGGTTTGCGTTAAAAACAATTAAAAACAGGCTGATCACAGAGACCTCCGGGGGCAAAATATTGCAGGAGGCATTGGAGAGAATCTTTGGAAGATATTATTCTGCTAGTAAATCACATAAATAGTAAATAAAAAGTCAAACAAACAGGCCGTTTCTCTCCGAATGTCATATGTACCTACGAAAAAATACCCCAAATCCGTATCTTTCACTTTCCTATCTTTGCCTCTGTGATCTTTTGAAAATCGGACGGAGTCCTTTATAAGATATTTATAATATAATATTTATTATATATAGAGAGATACCGGCGATCGTCCCACCTTTGTCCCGCAAGTATTTTTGAAAGACCGGTAAGTGGCAGAACAGCAAGTATTTATATAGGGTGAATTTTGTCCCGCTCTTGTCCCACGGATTGTCCCGGACGGAATGGGGTTTGTTTAACTAAATTGAAAGATATGAAAAATACGGAAAATCAAGGTGTTATACCTGAAAAAAAGAGAAAAGGCTTCCTGCGTGTCCCCAACGAGTTACTGGACGACCTGTATTCGGACGACCCGGTGTTGAGGAAGAAGGCGCGTGTTTACCTGTGCCTCTTGCGGCATGCTTTTTTTGTGGACGGCGTCATTACGCTCTCGCGTAAGAAAATCCCCTGTCGCCGCGGTGAATGGATCACGACCCTGCGGCAGTTGGAAGAGAAGACCGAAGTGCCGAAAACGCTGGTGAGCCGCCTGTTGGCGAAACTGGCGGACGAAGGTTGTATCCGTGTCAGGCGCCTCGGACGGTTTACGCAGGTGCAACTGTTGCATTTCGATGAACCGGTAGTGGCGAAGGCTGCGAAAAGTACGGACGGCCCGAAATCGCCTCCTGCTGCCTCACCCGCTACGTTACCTCTTACTCAACGTCCTAATTATAAACGCTTTGAATAATAATCATATGAAAAACGAAACAAAACAAACAGCCGGACAGCTTTCAGCGATCAGCGTTGCATCCGGTAACAGTCAGGCACCGGTTTCTGAAGAGATGGAACTTGCCGTTATCTTGTCGGTCGTGGCACAGAGTACCTCTATCTGCGAAGTGGGCGAACGGCTTCGCCCGGAGATGTTCAGCCATCCCGATTACTGCCTGGTGTACCGGGCGATGCTGGCGCTTTACCAGCATGAAGCGGATATCGACATGCTGAGTATCGAACGGGAGATGCGGCGTCTCGACCCCGAGCATGCCGCGCGGCTGAACGGGCTGGGCTTCATCGCCGACCGGATGCTGAAGGTACGCAACGCCAGTTTTATCCGTACCTATGCGGCCTGGGTGATCCGTTGCTGGGTGTTAAGGCAGGCCATCCTGAAAATGACGGTGCGTATCGGCGAGGCACAGCGTGCGGATGCCGATGTTGTGGGGTTGCTGGGGGCGACGCACAAGGATCTGGAGAAGCTGGAGGAGGAGTTTGTTACGCACGGTACGACCCGTACGGCCGCTGAAGTGAGCCAGCGGGTGCTGGGCGAGATTTACGAGGAACAGGAACGCCGCCGGGCAGGTGAGGAGTTGCAGGTCAGTACCGGTGTCGATGAGTTCGACCGCCATCTGGGAGGGCTTTTCAAAGGCGAGATGCTCGTGCTGGCCGGACGCCCTTCGATGGGGAAGACGGCACTGGCGCTCCATATGACCCTGGCGGCGGCACGGCAGGGGAAGAAGGTGGCCTTTTTCAGCCTCGAGATGACCGAACGCCAGCTGGTCGGCCGTATCCTTTGTACCCTGAGCGGGGTGGAGCCGGACAAACTGCGGTTCAAACTGCTCGACGACGACGACCGGCGGCGTCTCGACCGGGCGGCGGAGGAGTTGCGGAAGTTGCCGATCTTCCTCATTTACTGTAGCGGTAGCAGCCTCGAAGAGATCCGGGCGCGGTGCATACTGCTGCAACGCAAGCACGGGCTCGACATGATGGTGCTCGATTACCTGAACCTGCTGAATGTCACTTCCGGCCGTGCCGACGTGAAAGACACGATGGATCTGGCCCTGGGCGAGGCGGTAGGCAAGGTGAAGTCGCTCTCCCTTGAATTTAACATTGTCACGGTGGTGCTGGCGCAATTGAACCGTAACTGCGAGACACGTCCCAGCCATATCCCGGTCATGAGCGACCTGCGTAACTCGGGCGAGATCGAACAGATAGCCGACAGCATCGCGATGGTCTATCGCCCCGAGCAGTACAATGAGCTTTACGATGACGTGACGCACGAATCCTACTACCGTGTAGGCCGTCTCTTCGTCATCAAAAACCGCAACGGCGCTACCGGTGAAGTACGCTTCCGCTACAACGACAGCCTCACGCAGATTTATCCGTACAAGAAAAAGTGAAACCAAATATGTGTCGATTCTTATGAATGATATAAAACAACTGAAGGCTGCCAATCCGATCGAGGTCGTGGCGGCGCGTTATGGGACGCTGCATCGTTCCGGAGCCAATTATAAGATGCTTTGTCCTTTTCATGACGATCATCATCCTTCGCTCGGCATCCATGTGGGCGGACAGTATTTCAAATGCCATGCCTGCGGGGCGGGAGGCGATGTGATCGGGCTGGTGATGGGACTGGAGCATTGCTCCTTTGCCGAGGCAGTGGCGAAACTCGGCGGAAAGGAAGAGAAACCGGCCGTATCACGGTCGGCTTCTGCTTCCGTACCCGTTTCCGACGCTTCTCCCGGGTCCGTTTCCGGAACGCCGCCTGCTCCTTCCCCGGAGCTCGTTGCCGCCTCTGCCCGTGAAAGGGCACGGCGTATCGGGGCGAACAACGGTTTCCAGGCTTCGCTGCTGCCCTGTGCATCGGGGCATACGGAACTGTCGGGCACCTGGCTCGACTTCGGGGTGGGACAGGCGACGGCTTTCGTTCCCGATGACTATCGTTACCTGCGCGGGCGTATTGTTTTCCCCGTCTATAATGCGGAAGGCGAACTGACGGGTTTCGGCGGACGTCGGCAGGAGAGGACTGACGCAAACTTTCCGGCTGCCGCCGACGATCCGAAATATGTGAACAGCCCCAACAGTCTCCTGTTCGACAAGAGCCGGATGCTGTACGGCATTCACCGGGCTTCGGAGGCGATCCGCCGGAAAGGATTCGCTTACCTTACCGAAGGCTATAAGGATGCGCTGGCCATGCATGCGGCAGGTTTTACCAATACGGTGGCGTTGGGAGGGACGGCTTTCACGTCCGGGCAGGCAAAAGAATTGCAGCGTTTTTGCAATCGTGCGGTGCTCTTGCTCGACAACGATCCCGCCGGACAGGCTGCTACTGTCCGCCTGCTGGAAGAACCGCCCGGAGGGCTTTCCCTGGGCAGCCTGCGCCTGGTGTCGGCCAAAGATCCGGATGAGCTTTTCCGCCGCCTGGGACGTGAGGATTTTATCTGTTATATGGAATTGCTGACGGAAATGGCCGGGGCCGGAGAATGCCGCCTGCTGGCTTTCTGTCTGAAGCATCCGGCAGTGGCTCCGCATGTGGAACGGATGCTTGAAGAGGACGATCTGGTATTTACGGGGGAGACGTATCGTAATCTGCTGCGTTTCGTGTCGCTCCGCCAGCCGTTAGCGGTATTGCCGTCCCGCGAACGAATGTTGGCGGAGATACTTTCGGGACAGCTTCCGGACTTGCCGTTGCCGCCCGGTGTGCCCGCTTCGATGTTGAGTGAGCCGGAAGAAACGATCTGTCCGGACCTGGCCGACTATTTCCGCCTGGAATATTACGAAGAACGCCTGTTGTCCGACACTTCCCGCCTGACGGAGCAGTTGAAAACAGCCCCCGCCGAAACAGTCGGCAAAACCGCCTCCGCCTCCCGCAACGCCCTGTTGGCAACACTCTCCTCCCATATCTCCCAACTGGTCCGCCTCACCGAAAGCCTTGCACGGACACCGGTGATCGAGGAGAGGTGGCTGTAGTTTCAGGAAGTACTGGTCAGGATGGATATTAGCAAGTAGACAGACGCTTGGCCGTGTTTTGTATTTTCTCGCTGATATCCATCAGGGCATTTGCAAACCGTTGCTGTTCCTCAGGTGTGAACTGTGCTGGTTTACCATTGACAGTCGCACCGTTGATCCGTTGATAAAGCCAGCTTCGGCTTTTTCCAAAATAGTCCTGAGCGATCTGGGATAGGGATAGATAATTATCCACTCCGCTTAACAGCACTTTCATTTCGGCTTCTTTTTTGATTTCTTTTGCTTCGGCGACAGTTTGTCTGGCGGATGTAAGAAAAGCCTTACGGAAAGTTTTGCGTTCCTCCGTACTCATCTCTGCCAATAGACGGCTCATCTTTTTATCAAAAGCGATTTTCTCTGTCTCTGTTTTCAATGATCGAAATTCGACCATTAACTCTTTCAGTTTCTTTTCTGCACTCATATTCTAGTTCTCCTTATTAGCAAATTGACCAGACAGAGGAGGTTCCGGTGTAGAACCCCCTCGTCTGTTCAACTCTGGAGCTTTTTTATTTGACCGCTTAATTCGATGTACTCATCAAGCATCTCGTCGATAGCTTCCAGTAGTTCCGTTTCTGTTGCCATCTCCTCGGCCAGGATCATGGAAAAGAAGCGGGAATGGAATTCTAATTCGCCAATTAGTTCTTCCATTCGGGCCTTTAGCCCGTCGGGCGTCATCATGATAACACTACAAAGGTAATATTCATTTGCATATTATGAAATATTCATTTGGATATTTGTGAGTTAAAAATGATCAACCATCCTACCGAATACCGACAAATGCGGACAACCGGGGACTGTGGCGGACATCGGCGGACCCGGCGGTTGCGGGCGGAGGTATCTTTACGATGTAATATTACAGGAGAGAATAAACAGATTCAGTAACTTTTAATTCGTAAAATTATGTCAGTAAAGTATCGATTGGTATTGAGGAAGGATATGACCAAGGGAGCGGCAGCCGATGCAAAGCTCTTCTATGCGGCCAGCAGTTCGAATGGGATGTGCGACACGGCTACCCTTTGTGATATCATTGCCGACCGTTCGGCAGCTACCCCGGGCGACGTGAAGCTGGTGCTCGACGGTGTGTTGTTTGTGGTGAAACAGAAACTGCTCGACGGGCAGACCATACAGTTGGGGGAACTGGGCTATTTCATGGCCGTGCTGGGAAGCAAAGGTTCGTCCATGAAAAAGGATTTTAAACCGGAAATGGTCAGGCGGCCCCGTGTTGTCTTCCGGCCCGGAAAGGCGTTGCTCGAGCTGGCGAAGACGAAACTCAAGGTCGAGCGCATGATGCTCGATAAGAACGAGGACGAGAAGGAAGAGGGCGGTGGCGACCGTCCTGAGATCGAGTAGCAAAGCCGGTAGCTGTCAGCTACCGGGAGGCCCCAGATGACGGAAGATACAGGTTGCCTGCTTCGGTGTCAGCAATTTACGGCCCGGTTTCCAGCCGTAGGCGGTTAGTTGGGTTACCAGTTCTTTGCTGAACATGATCCAGCGGCGGAGCTGCCGGGCGGCACTCTCGGGTTTGACGTTCGGGAAATAGAGGATCGCCAGTTCCTGGTAACCCCACGCATGTTCATTCTCCGGAATGTATTGGTCTGCCTGTTCTTCTGTTGTCATGACTTATCGTATCAGGGATGATTATCTACTCCAAATGTAGTAATAATTATTTGATATTCAAGTGTTTTGTGTGTTTTATTCACCGTCGTAAGATAATTTTCCATGACAAAATATGAATTTGTAAAACGTTTCCTGCCGGAGGCGCAGGCGGCTGAGAAGTTGTTCCGTATCAATGCGGTGGTCATGCTGGCCCAGGCAGCTATCGAGTCGGGTTGGGGCGAGAGCAACCTGGCGCGGCTGCATCATAACTTGTTCGGAATTACCGGCTACGGCCCGTCCAACGAATTTTGGCATGGCTGCCGGGTGGCATTGAACCCCGAGGGGTTGCCTTTTCGCAAATATGCCGGTACGCAGAACAGTTTCTTCGACTATGCCCGGCTGATCACGAGCGCTTACCCGGCTGCGGCCGCGGTCAGTTACGATCCCGCTGCTTTTGCGCATGAAATAGCGTACAGCAAATATATCAGTGAAAAGAATGGCGATAACCGTACCGTCTACTGCCGGTTGCTGGCGCGTCTGGCTGTGGCGATCGGTAAACTTATTCCGGTGTGATTCTGAATGTATAATCTTATAAACAACGATTTTATGAAAACGATTCGTGTCATTTGCAATTTTCTCCTCTCCCTGGTCCACGCTCTTTTCCCGCGCGGGCTGAAAGAGAGGCACAGCTGCCCAGGCAATCCCGTGGCTGGCGCTGATAGCACTGCTGTCGCTCCTGCTGAAACAAACGGAAGCCGCTCTGGCCGCCATCGGTGCGATCCTGTCGCTCCTTCGTCCCCCAAACCCTCCGGACCCTCCGGCCGGTCCCCGACTGCCGGTAACCTGCTCGGCTGGCTACTGATCGGTGCGGCGGCGGTGAAACTGTTCTGCTGAAAGGGGCGGATTGAAACAGGTACATTGCAGTCCCCGAAGGTATTTAATTATCTTTGGGGACTTATAGATGTATTTTTTCAGCCTCTTTTCAACCATCTTCCCATTTGCTTTGTTATTGAATGACAATGTAATTACAGGTAAAAAACGCTAATAAAAACCTCTAACCTGGCCTTTGATAGATAAGCTAAATTTAAACTAAAAAATTACAAGTAATGAGAAGATGTACTCTTGTTTTCCTGGCCGCCTTGTTGACGATGTCGATAAGTGCCGCCCCTGTCGATGTAGAACAGGCACGGAGCGTTGCGCTCAGTTTTTTGAAAAGCAATCATCTGCAGACCCGGTCTTCCGCTCCGGAACTGGCATTGGTTTGGTCGGATGCCGGGGCTGCCACCCGTTCGGGTAACCCTTCGCAGGATGCTACCTTTTATGTATTCAGCCAGACCGATGGTAACGGTTTTGTGGTCGTTGCCGGAGACGACCTGGCTTATCCTATTTTAGGATACGGCTTGCAACAGACTTTCCGGAAAGACTCTATGCCGGTGAATGTGCGCTCCTGGTTCGACGGCTACAGACGCCAGATCGACTGGATGCGTGAGAATAAGTCGATGGCAGACAAAGAGGTGACGGCAGCCTGGAGCCGGTTGAGGCAAGGTAATATGCAGTTGAAGTCCGGAGGCGTGCAGCTGACCACCGTGCTGTGGGACCAGATGACGCCTTACAACGATCTCTGCCCGATCGTGGATAATCAGCGTACGCCGACCGGCTGTGTGGCTACCTCGACAGCCATTGCCATGCAATATCATAAATGGCCGGACATAGGGACGGGAAGCCATTCCTATACCTCCCAGACGTATAATTTGTCGTTATCCGCCACGTTCGATACGCCTTACCAGTGGGATAATATGCCGTCCACTTATACGGCGGGACAGTATACCAGCGCACAGGCTCAAAACGTTGCCACCCTGATGTACGACTGCGGTGTTTTCTCTGAAATGAATTATGCGCCGGGTAACAGCGGTGCCCTGACATTGACTGCCGCCCGGGGGCTTGTCAATTATATGAAATACGACAAATCCCTCCATGTCCTGCAACGCGATAATTATCAGAAAGACGAATGGGAAGCCATTATCAAAGGCGAACTGGACGACAACCGCCCTGTTGTCTATGGCGGTGAGAACGACCAGAAAGAAGGCCATCAGTTTATCATCGACGGCTATAATGATGCCGACTATTATCACGTGAACTGGGGTTGGAGCGGACTGGCGAACGGCTATTACCTCTTATCCGTCCTCGAACCCGAAGTGCAGGGGACCGGCGGGAACAGCGGAGGCGGTTTCTCTCTCGGACAGGATGCCATCATCAGCATGAGAAAACCGGTGGAAGGTTCCGCCTATCAGGACATGCTGGTATTTTTCTATGGTGAAAACGAAGGTACTGTCTTTGCCGGCCTGACTGCGACGACGGATGATTTTGAGCAGAACCGGCTTTTCGCTATCCAGTACGGTTATGTAGGTAATATGAGTATCCGTACGTTCTCGGGTAACCTGGTAGTTGCTCTTGTGGACAAGGACGGGAATACGAAAGAATTTATCTCCGGCGAAGAACCTGTCACCATCGAGATCGAACGCGGAGTAGGGCAGGAAGTGCCTTGTACGATCACTCAGACGATTGCTCCAGGCGACCGTATCCGCCTGCTTTACAAAAGCAGCGACGGCAGCGAATGGCAGTGGGTGAGAGGCAACAGCAATACGACCGGCGAGATCGTCGTGGCTGCCGACCCTTCTACTTCGACGGAGGATATAACCGCCGGAACCGGTGTTACTGTTTCTTATGATGCGGCGGGAACGGTTCAGGTAACTGCTCCTGTGGCTATTAAAGAGGTTGTTCTATACGATATGAACGGCCGCCTGATGAAAAGGCAACCGGCGGCAGGCAATACGCAGTTATCGCTTTCCTACGACAGTTATCCGGCCGGTATTTATGTGCTGGAGGTTGTGACTGCCGAAGGGAGAAGCAATCATAAGCTGATAAGGAAATAACCGGATTTTTTTGTAGATAACCATTTCGTCTGCTCCGACGAAATGGTTATTACTTGTTTGGTTCATTGACTGATTAGGATAGTTTCTTCGTATCTTTTGTTTCTATCTTTTTAATACTTTCTGCGACAGGCAAATCTTCAGGCATTGTACCGCCTAATTCTTCAATTGTTTTACGAACTTTAGCTCCTACATTGTAGTGTGTCTGGTTGGCTTTTGCCTTACCTTGAATATTTTCCCTACGTAACTTATCTTCTGTTTGTGTGGCACGGAACAGATTGGCTGCCAATTCTGTACTACCCATGTGGTCAAGTATTTTCTGGCTTTTCTTTAATCCTTTATGGGTGTGGATATCTTTTGCATTCATACCACCGTATAACCCCATATATCCGTGATTCTGGAAGATAGCATAGTCTTTGGGTTCAATAACTCCGGCACATTTGGCAGCATCAGCAAGTTGAATATTATGTCGGCTTAACTCTTCTCTGAGAAATAATCGCTTTGAATTTTCTGTGTTCAGGCGGTTATATTCGTCCATCTGTTTGATTTCTGCAATACGGGTCTGTACGGCAAAATAGGTTTGGCCGTTGGCTACAACCCCCTTGCTGGGATCTGCATTTTGGACAATGAGGTAGCAAGCGTAGCGGGAAAGTTTGACTGAGTCTATTTCTCGTTTAGCTTTTGAACCAATTTCGACCATTTGGTCGAAGCCGACGAAATGGTCGAGAACTACCTGGTGACTGTTTTCACAGGCTTCTTTCGCTTTTTCAATCACTTTTTCGAAATTACGATAGTTCGTATATTCCAATGCTTTGGCTAAATCTCGGGAAGACCAGTATTCATTCCCATTTTCGTCTGTTCTTTTGATTTGTTCGAAGATGTTGTTGTCTACTTTTTTCATGTTACGGTTTGTTTCCATGTTCTTATAGTTTAAGATTGTTTATAATGTTCTACAAAGATAGATAATTAAGGGATATATAAAATGAAATGAGGCTGGATTGTTTTGTTAATTACAATCCAGCCTCATTTTTCATTATCATATCGTGGAAGCCAACGATATGATCCTTTATTTCTTCAGCAGCGGCCAGTTCGGGTCTTCGATATGTTCACGGACCATGATCTCTTTCAGTTCGGCCACTTTATCCGGATATTTGTCCAGGATATTATGTTTTTCCGAAGGATCGGCTGCCAGGTTATACAGTTCATAATACGGTTTGTCGCCGCGGATATTCATGTGGACCAGTTTCCACGGGCCTTGGCGGACAGCCTGGCGGCCATTCATTTCCTGAAATTCGAAATACAGGAATTCATGCTCCTTCTGTCCTTTGCGGTTTTGCAACAGCGGCAACATACTTACGCCGTCCATCTCTTTCTGTTTCGCCTTCGGATGGATGATCTCTTCGAACGTAGGCAATACATCCCAGAATGAACACATGAAGTTCGTTTCCGTTCCCGGCTGTATATGTCCCGGCCATGAAATGATCATCGGTACACGGATACCGCCTTCGTATAAGTCGCGTTTATAACCCCGGTATATGCCGTTGCTGTTGAAGAAATCAGGATCGGCACCCCCTTCCATATGCGGGCCGTTGTCGCTGGCAAAAATGATGATCGTATTGTCGTATAGACCTTTATCTTTCAGTTTCTGGATAATCTGTCCGACATATACATCCAGGCGGTAGATCATGGCAGCAAACGTGGCATGCGGATAAAGCTGCGTGCAGTAACCGCCTTTACGGAAAGCCGGATTCCCCGGTTCCGTTCCCTTATATGCTTTTTCCGGATACATACCCCGGAATTTCTTGATGATGCTGTCTTCCGGAACGATCAGTTCGGCGTGCGGTAAGATGGTCGGATACCACATGAAGAAAGGTTCGTCTTCCTTGATATTATCCAGGTAATCGAGTGCTTTGGAGTGGATCAGGTCTTGTGAGTAAGTGCCTGTCCCGTATTGAACGTCCACTACGTTGTCTTTCAGTTCCACCCGTTGGTCGTTATCCCACAGATGGTCGGGGTAATAACTGTGGGCCAGCAGCTGGCAGTTGTATCCGAAGAATGTCTCACATCCCTGGTTTCTGGGGTCGCCGGAAGTACCGATGTAACCTAATCCCCATTTGCCGAATGCCGAAGTCTTATATCCTGCGTCCTGCATGACATGGAAAATGGTCCGTGCATCTTCCGGTAATGGAAATTGTCCTTCCGGATCTAATTCCTTGTTTCCACGGATGGGAGTATGGCCGCTGTGTGTACCTGTCAGCAGGCAGGAGCGGGAAGGGGCACTGACGGTGGTTCCCGAATAGCACTGGGTGAAACGCATGCCGTTTTGGGCCAGTTGGTCGATGTTGGGAGTTTCGAATTTTTCCTGTCCGTAGCAACTCAGGTCGCCGTATCCCAGGTCATCCGCCAGGATGAATACCACATTCGGTTTTTTGTCTTTACTTTTCTGTGCATGCACAAAAGGAACGGCTGCAATCAGGCCGGAAGCGAGTAAAATAGTTTTTTTCATGATTCTAAGATGTTTCTTGTCAGACATGTCGGCAAAGTTATATTTTTTTTTATTGTACCTTTGTACGGTCTAACTAAAATGATAAAAAATTATATCCCGTGGCTAAGATAGTTGAAACCCCATTGATGAAGCAGTATTTCGATATTAAGGCGAAACATCCGGATGCTGTCCTTTTATTCCGTGTAGGAGACTTTTACGAAATGTATGGCGAAGATGCCGTGGTCGGTGCCGAAATACTGGGAATCGTACAGACTAAAAAAGCCAACGGACCGGGACAATTTATCGAAATGGCGGGTTTCCCGCATCATGCGCTCGATACCTATCTGCCGAAACTGGTCCGTGCCGGTAAACGTGTTGCAATCTGCGATCAGCTGGAAGACCCGAAGATGACCAAGAAACTGGTGAAACGAGGGGTTACGGAGTTGGTTACGCCGGGAGTTTCTATCAATGACAATATTCTGAACCATAAGGAAAACAATTTCCTTGCTGCCGTTCATTTCGCTAAAGATGTTTGCGGTGTCGCTTTCCTGGATATTTCGACCGGTGAGTTCCTGACAGCCGAGGGAACGATCGATTATATCGACAAACTGCTTAATAATTTCTCTCCGAAAGAGGTGCTTGTCGAGCGTAACAACCGTAAGAAATTCGAGGAAGTGTTCGGTCCTCGTTTCTTCACTTTCGAGATGGAGGACTGGGTCTTTTCCGCCGATGCTGCCAACGACCGCCTGCTGAAACATTTCGAGACGAAGAACCTGAAAGGCTTCGGGGTGGAACATCTGAAACTGGGGGTTGTCGCTTCGGGAGCGATCCTCTATTATCTGGATCAGACACAACATACGCATATTTCGCATATTACAGCGCTTTCACGTATCGAGGAAGACCGTTATGTGCGTCTCGATAAATTTACGGTACGCAGCCTGGAACTGGTCGGTACGATGAACGATGAGGGAACCAGCCTGCTGGATGTGATAGACAAGACGGTTTCCCTGATGGGATCGCGTATGTTGCGCCGCTGGGTGCTGTTCCCCCTGAAAGATGCCCAACCGATCCGGGACCGTCAGAATGTGGTGGATTATTTCTTCCGTCATCCGGAGGTAAAGGATATACTGGATGAACAGATCGAGCAGATCGGCGACCTGGAACGTATTATTTCGAAAGTGGCTGTAGGCCGCGTTTCCCCTCGTGAAGTGGTGCAGTTGAAAGTCGCTCTCCGGGCGATCGAACCGATCAAAGAGGCTTGTATGGCAAGTGATGAGCCGAGCCTTTCCCGTATCGGCGAACAGTTGAATGCTTGTACCGAGATACGCGACCGGATAGAAAAGGAGATCAATAACGATCCGCCGTCTTTGCTGAATAAAGGCGGTGTCATAGCCAAAGGGGTCAATGCGGAGCTGGATGAGTTGCGTGCCATTGCTTATTCCGGCAAGGATTACCTGATTCAGGTACAACAGCGGGAAAGTGAAAAGACCGGCATCCCGAGCCTGAAGATTGCCTTTAACAACGTATTCGGTTATTATATCGAAGTGCGTAATGCGCATAAGGACAAAGTACCTGCCGAATGGATACGCAAGCAGACATTGGTGAATGCCGAACGTTATATTACAGAAGAACTGAAAGAGTACGAAGAAAAGATATTGGGCGCTGAGGAAAAGATATTATCCCTCGAAGGCCGCCTGTTTACCGAGCTGGTGACTTGTCTGGCGGAGTTTATACCCCCCATTCAGGTGGATGCGAATCTGATCGGTCGTCTGGATTGCCTGTTGTCGTTTGCCAAAGTGGCGGAAAGTAATCGGTATATCCGTCCGAACGTGGATGATTCGGATGTGATCGATATAAAGTCGGGCCGTCATCCGGTGATCGAGAAACAGCTGCCGCTCGGCGAGGCCTATATTGCCAACGATGTCTATCTGGATAGCGAACAGCAACAGATCATCATTATCACTGGTCCGAATATGGCGGGTAAGTCGGCGTTGTTGCGTCAGACGGCATTGATCACGCTGATGGCACAGATCGGTTGTTTCGTCCCTGCCGAGTCTGCCCGTATCGGTATGGTAGATAAGATATTTACCCGTGTGGGGGCTTCCGATAATATCTCTGTCGGTGGGTCTACCTTTATGGTGGAGATGAACGAGGCGTCGAATATCCTGAACAATATGTCTTCACGCAGCCTGGTTCTTTTCGATGAGCTGGGACGGGGAACAAGTACCTACGACGGTATCTCGATTGCCTGGGCGATCGTTGAGTATATCCATGAGCATCCGGATGCCCGTGCCAAGACGCTTTTTGCCACTCATTACCATGAACTGAACGAGATGGAACGTTCTTTCAAGCGGATAAAGAATTATAATGTCTCGGTGAAAGAGGTTTCCAATAAGGTGATCTTCCTGCGTAAGTTGATTCCCGGTGGTAGCGAGCATAGTTTCGGTATCCATGTGGCGAAGATGGCGGGTATGCCTAAAAGTATCGTGAAACGTTCCAGTGAAATCCTGAAACAACTGGAGACGGATAATCGCCAGGAGAGTATCGATTGCAAAGAGAAAGCAAAAGGCAAAGGTAAGGTAAAAGCGAAGCCGGTCAGGGAAATTGCGTCTGCTGCCGAAGGTTATCAACTCAGCTTCTTCCAACTGGACGATCCTGTTTTAAGCCAGGTTCGCGATGAGATCAAGAATCTCGATGTCAACAACCTTACTCCGATCGAAGCCCTTAACAAATTAAGTGAGATACGGAAGATCATTACAGGGAAATAGGTTGATACGCCCCTTGGTGAATCAGAGCTGCAAATTATAAAACATCTATATCCAGGATTAGGGCGGTAGTGAAACAGATCTCCCTAATCCCGGATTTTGCAAAATAATACTCGTATTTTATAAAAGTCTCAACCGGATTGTTTCCTATTTTTACCATTTCAAAGTTTGGAACCCTAATATAACTTGAGATGAATAATCATGTATCGAAAATTTTAGTGATAGCATTGCTTTTACTGAGTGTTGATCAGCTCGTAAAAGGGAAGAATGCAGAGGGGGTTGATGCCATGTCTGGTGCTACCCCGGTAAAGTTGAAAGTAGAGGCGAATGCCGATAAGCAATTGGTGCTGGATGTCTCTTATGAGGAAAATTCAGTTATCCGGGAAGCCCCTTTAGGTCTGAATGTCGACCACCGTCAGCTGGGGAAAGACGTTCAGCTGCTTAACAAGGAAAAAAAGGAAAATAATACGCTTGTCTATGAGTTACAGCAAGCCGATGGAAGCCGTTTTTATATGGATATCCGAATATTTCAGGACGGTATCGCCTTGCGTTACCGTGTTCCGGCAGAGGGACCAGTCTGTATTTACGGAGAGGAAACATCATTTATTTTTCCGTCACAGACGAAAGTCTGGTATGCCAGCGGCCCTTTCCAATATGGCTGGTTACAAGAGTACCAGGAGCGGGAGACTGACCGTATAGAAGGTGAACTACTGGCTCCGCCTGCCACTTTCCATCTGCCGAATGGGATTTATGCTGCGATCACGGAAGCGAATCTGTTCAATTATCATGGAGCCGTACTATTTGGAACAGCTCCGAACAAGGTACAATTCGGTTATGTAGAGAATAAAGGACATATGGAAACAGGGATAATAACCGGTCTTCCACCTACAAAATTCTGGCATGAAGAAGTTCGTAATATCCCGTGGATTGCATCTCCGAAAGAGCAGAGTCAGGAAATCGTGACTCCCTGGCGCGTTCTTATGCTGGCAAAAGATCTGAATGGTCTGGTGAACAACCGGATTATCGCTCAGGTATCCGACCAACCGGATAAAACGCTTTTCCCCGACGGGGCGAAGACCGACTGGATCAAACCCGGCAGAGCGACCTTTACCTGGTTGGTGGAAGGCGATGACCGGCTGAGTGTTGCCAATCATAAAAAATATGTGGACGGATGTGCCGAACTGGGTATTGAGTCTGTTGTGGTAGACGACGGCTGGGAGTTGTGGCAGCAAACGGAAAAAGAGGCAAACGGACGGAGTAAATGGGAGATGTTGAAAGACCTGGTCGATTATGCCAAAGCAAAGAATGTAGATATCTGGGTATGGCGTTCTTCGTCTCCCCGGTTTGGAAATAAATCCGATGTGGGTCTGGTAGATGCGGAAGAGCGTGCTGATTTTATGAAGAAGTGTGCGGAAGTAGGAGTGAAAGGTCTGAAAATAGACTTCTTCCATACGGAGAATGTCTTTACGGTCAATCTGATGGAAGATATTCTGAAAGCTGCAGCCAAAGAAAAATTAATGGTCATCTTTCACGGCGTGAATAAACCGACAGGTGATTCGTATACCTATCCGAACTTACTGGCGAAAGAAGCAGTAAGAGGACTGGAGTGTGTAGGCGGAGAGAATAGCTGGGCTCCGGGTCCGCCCTGGCCTTATCATAATACGGTATTGCCGTTTACCCGTTGGCTGGTAGGTCCGGCTGACTATACACCTTTGAATTTCCGTGGTTTTTGTCATCCGTCCGTAACTTTTGGCCATCAACTGTCATCGATCTATATGTTCACTTCTCCGATGTTGATCTTTGCGGCAGACATGGAAGATATGCTGTCGTGCCCCGGTAGATCGTTCATAGAAAGTGTCCCGGTGACCTGGGATGAGACAATCGTGTTGCCGGAAAGCGAGATCGGGCAACTGGCTGCTTTGGCACGGAGAAAGGGAGATGTCTGGTATCTGACCGTTCTCAACGGAGAGACCGCCGGGACGTTTGATGCAAAGCTGGATTTCTTGCCAAAAGGGAAATATCATATGGAAATAGCCTCGGATACTCCCGGTAACCGGAAACAGATCGGGGTAAAAAAGAGTAAAATACGTTCCGGACAGCGGATAAAGGAAGAATTAATGTCGGGAGGAGGTTTTGTGGCACGCATATCCGTAAGCGATAAGCAATAATAATCCACGTAATAGGCAATTATTTGCTATTTCCGGGAGGAAGATGAAAGCCTATTTTTGTATTAAATATCATACAGATATTACCCTTGGGTACAGCCTGTCTGGTTAATAGAATTTGCAGAAATTGTCAGATGAAGAAAGAAAGTTTGTTCATTATAGCACTGACCGGGTTGTTACTGGGTGGCGGTTGCCGGTCTTTGTCTCCGGAAGAGAACTGTCGGTATCAGTCGGAGGCGGTAGGTCTACAGATCATATCGGCTGATAGTTCCCGGGTGATCGGGCATTCCTGCTTTCAGGTGGACGGGCATTTTGTCTGGGGGGCATCACCTATTCAGGCGGAAGACGGCAAATACTATCTTGTTTTTACTGGGTTTGAGACGGGTACTTATAAGTTTTCCGATGCCTGGGTATTGGGTTCAAAACTGGGACTTGCCGTATCCGACAGGCCCGACGGCGGTTTCCGTTTCCTCGGGTTCTTCCTAAATCCGGACGGATATGCCCCCGATACCTCATCCTGGGATGCCCAGACAGTCCATAACCCGCATATACGGCGGTTCAACGGTAAATATTATCTGTATTATATCGGAGGAACTGATCCTGCAGGACAGGTTCCCATACGATGTTCTTCCGGTGAGCTCGACCGGCGTAGCCGTATCCAGCAGTGGCTGAAAATCGGGGTAATAGAGTTCGAGTCGTTCGATCGCCTGTTGAAAGGAGACTATACTCATTTCGACCGGCCTTTATTGACACCCCGAACCCGGGTGAAACAGGATGCTATAGTAGACCCTTCCCCCGAGGGAACGAAACCGTTGCCGGATAATATTATCGTAGTGAATCCTTCGGTCGTTTATCGTCCTTCCGATCAGAAATACCTGCTTTATTTCAAAGGGAATATCTATGACCCTACCTGGAGAGGTGTGCATGGGGTGGCTATTGGCGATTCGCCGGTGGGGCCGTTCGTCCCCCTCGACCGGGAGATATTTACCGTAGAGACGACAGGTGGCGAGAAGTTATCTGCCGAAGATCCTTATGTCTGGTATAATCGGACCGACAAACTCTTTTATGCCATATTCAAGGACTTTACCGGGAAGTTCACGAAAGGAGAGCCTTCTCTGGCCCTGATGTATTCGAAAGACGGTATCGACTGGTTGCTGCCTGAGCACTCCCGGTTCCTCAAAAAAGAACTGATACTGGACTCCGGCGATACTATTCGGGTAGACCGTCTGGAACGTCCGCAACTATTGTTGGATGACAAGGGGAATCCTTTGATATTATACGCAGCCTGTGCAGTTGTCGATGTCAATCCACGTACGGACGGAGGATGTTTTAATGTACAGATCCCGCTGAAACGGATGACAGGGAAATAAAACGATTATTAATCATAAGGTCACCGGATATATATTTGAGTATCTTTGGGGGACTTATACATATGTTGAATTTTACCATGAAAAAGACAATCTCTTTATTTCTCCTTCTGGGAGGATTTTTCTTATCGGGGCTGACTGCTAACGCCCAGAATACCCTCTCCTTGCCGAAGATGGATTTATCTCTTGCCTATCAGCAGTACGGCTCGCCTATGAAGAATACCGCAGTTACCGGCGAAGCGTTGACGATAGCCGGTGAACAGTTTAAACAAGGAGTCGGCGTACAGGCAAACAGTAAGATCAAACTGAGCCTGCGTAAAAACACCTCTCAATTTACCTGCAAAGTAGGGGTGAACGATCGTTCGCTCGATTACAGGAAAGAAGATTTCAGTAAGATACCTATGACGGACGGGACGATGCTGTTCTACCGGACAGATGGTACCGGAGGGAAGAAACAGTTTGTCGGAGTAGGTTCCGGTGACGGTTCCCTGGGGAAAGGGAGTGTTGTCTTCCGTCTGGTAGGTGACGGGAAAGAGATGTATAACAGCGGGATGGTTCGTGGAGGCGAGAAAGCCCGTGAAGTATCGTTGAACGTATCCGGGGTGGATGTCCTGGAGCTGATCGTGGAAGATGGCGGAGACGGTGTAAGCGGCGACCATGCCGACTGGATCGAGCCGGTCTTCTCTTACAACGAGATTAAACCATCGCTGGTTAATGCCGATTATAAAGGAGCTGTCGAAACGATGCCGGCAGCGGTAGAAAAGAAATTACGTAATAAGATCGCCGCATTACCGGTTATCGATCTGCCGGTGGCACGTCCCGGGAAAGATTGGCTGCTCGATGCCAAAGACGTGAAAGCCGGTATCTTCCAGACGCATAACGGAAAAGATATTGTCCTTTCCAACGGCCTGGTAAGCCGTATCTTCCGTGTCTACCCGAACCTGGCAACGGTCGACCTGATCAATCAGATGACCGGTGAAAGCATGCTGCGTGCCGTCAGCAATGAAGGTATTCTGAAGATAGACGATAAGGTGTATACGTTGGGCGGTCTCGACGGGCAGTTCGAATACGGATATACCCAATACAAATGGATCGACAGCCTGACCATCCTGCCGAACTCGTTCCGGGTGACAGGATTCGATATTACCGAACTGGCACCTCGTATCGACTGGGCGAACAAACGCTGGTCGCTGGTGAAGCCGGGTGAAACGACCGGGAAGGTACTCTCTTTCTATCTCGAAGGACCGGACTACCTGAAAGGGGTAAAGGTGAAACTCAACTACGCCCTCTATGACGGCATCCCCTGCATCAGTAAATGGATGGAGATCGAGAATACAAGCGACATGCGCATTACGCTCGACGAATTTACGCTGGAGCAGTTGGCTATGGCGGAACCCGAGTCTCCGGTGGAAGCCAAGCGTCCCGAACAATTCCTGAAACCCAATATCCATGTCGAAAGCGACTGGGCGTTCCTGGGCTTTACCGAGCGGGAAGCCGATCGGACCGAGTTCTGGAATACCGACCCGCGCTATACTTCCCAGTGCAACTATCCCTTGCTCACCCCTTGCCTGCTGGAGGTAAAGCTCCCGATGGGACCGGATGAAGATATTGCTGCCGGTGGCAAGTTCAGGAGTTTCCGCACCTGGCTGATGCCTTTCGACAGCGACGACCGTGACCGGAAAGGTCTTTTCCTGAAACGGATGTACCGTAAGATAGCTCCGTGGACGACCGAGAACCCGATCTTCCTGCATTGTGTATCGTCAGACCCGAAGGTGGTGAAGACGGCTATCGACCAGTGTGCGGAGACCGGTTATGAGATGGTTATCCTCAGTTTCGGCTCCGGACTGAATATGGAGGATGAGAGTGAAGCAAACATTGCCAAGTTTAAGGAATTTACCGAATATGCCAACTCCAAAGGCATCGAACTGGGCGGTTATTCCCTGCTGTCGAGCCGCTGGATCAGTGATGAGGTGGATGTTATCAACCCGGAAACAGGAAAGCGCGGAGGTATGATCTTCGGTAGTTCGCCTTGTCTTTCCAGCGAGTGGGGGTATGACTATTTCCGCAAGATACGCTCTTTCTACGAGAAGACGGGAATGACGGTCTTTGAGAACGACGGCTCTTATCCGGGCAACGTCTGTGCTTCGACCAGCCATGCCCATCATAAGGGTTTGAAAGATTCCCAGTGGAAACAACGCCAGCAGATCGTGAACCTCTACCAATGGATGTGTGAGAAAGGTATTTATACGAATATCCCCGACTTCGGTTATATGCTGAACGGTGGGACGAAGGTCGGTATCGGTTACCGGGAGGTGAACTGGTCGCTTCCGCGTGAAAGGCAGTTGGTTCTGGGACGCCAGGTGATGTACGACGGCCTGTGGGAACGTCTGCCGGGTATGTGCTGGACATTCGTTCCGCTAACCCAATATCATGGCGGTGGGGCAGCCGCCACACTCGAACCTTTGAAAGATCATATCCCCGATTATAAAGCACACATGATCCAGAACTATGGAGCCGGTGTACAGGCTTGTTACCGTGGTCCCCGTTTGTACGATACCCCGGAGACGAAAGCTGCCGTGGTGGAGGTGATCGACTGGTACAAGAAATACCGGAATATCCTGAACAGCGAACTGATCCACCTGCGCCGTGCCGACGGACGTGACTGGGATGGCTTTATGCATGTCGATCCGGAAGGAAAGGAGAAAGGCTTTGCCCTGTTGTTCAATCCGACCGACCAGGCTATCACCCGTACCATCCAGCTTCCGCTTTATTACACCGGCCTTTCCGATGTGGCAAAAATCAGGGAGAAAGAGAATGCTCCGGTTACCTATAAGCTGAACAGAGACTATACGGTAGATATCAAGGTGACTATTCCTGCCCGAGGAAATACATGGCTGGTGGTTGAAAAATGACTTACGTCGTTTGGCTCCGGTGGCATTTAATTGAATAAAGAAGAGGAAGCAAAAGCTCCTCTTCTTCTTTTATAAGTTCCTGTATTTGTCGACGGTCTTCTTCATTCCGTTTTCATCGTGATAAGCGGGAGGCAGGCTGAAGTTGAAACCGTACGGCTGGTAAAGTGTCGCACAGTCTGCTTTCGTTTCTTTCAGTTTCCGATAATCTTTCCATAACTTGTCATATCTTTTTATCGCTTTTCTGATCAGTGGCTTGTCGAAATGGCCTGTCATCTCCCCTTCATAGCCTTTCAGCATGATGATCCATCCTTGTTCGTAAATGGAATATAGCAGCAGGCCGTATCGGGAAGATGTCCGGATATAATCGGCAACCGGCTTGTCTCCGCTCCCGATCGTTCCGGCAATCGCGTTGATCTGTTCCCATATCTTTACGCTTTCGGCTTTCTCGGCAAGGACGGCATCCACCAGTTTCTTTTCGACGATCTGCCTGAAATCCTTCTCCAGTTCCTTTTCTCCCCCGATGAACTGGTCGCGTGTCCACCAGACATTGATGGGCTGTACCAGGGAAGCGCGTCCCCGGACGATCGCATCTGCCGATAGCAGGCATATTCGGTGGAAACGTTCTATATCTTCTCCCCGGAAGCCTTTAACCATGGCATACCGGGCGAAAATCTCTTTCTCGTCCAGTTCCGGATGATTCGCCCACTCCGCTAGGACGAATGTATTTACATCACACCATAGCTCGTTGCTGATATAAGGTCCGACCCATCCGCCGCCGCGCGACCAGGTCCAGATACCGGCATAATTGGGCGTTTCCTTCAACTGACGGAGGCTATGGACGACCGTATCTTTCTTCAGTTCCTCGAATCCGTTGATCAGTCCGTCGGCTATATAGTTGGGATAAGCCCCTTTCCCCTCGTACTCCCGCTGGCACTGTATCTCTACCACCTGCTTGTGCTGCCCGATTCCCAGCGTCGGATTGAATTTATAAGTACGGTGATAATCGCCCTGCACATACTTGATGCAGAAATAAAGGTTCGGGTGGGTGGGGACGTAATCGGTTACGTTCAGGTAATATTCAGGGTTGGTATGGAAGTAACCGAAGTCCCAGGTACGATAGAACAGCTTCTTGTTATATTTTACACAAACCTCGTCGCGCAGCAGGTTGATCAGGTCGCGGTGTATCTTTTCTCCTCCGTCGCTTTTGTACGAGAAGTTATGGTCCCACGATTTCTCGTCGCGCGGTATCGGATTGTTGCCGGTATGGTAAGGGATATTGTGCAGATAAGTTTCGCCGACACGGATCACCAACCCGTCGAGGGCCGGGAACCGGTCGAATATCTCCCGTAACATGATACGGTGTATCTCCTGTGTCTTCGGACGCCTGAAGTCTACCCGTCCGGCGGCATCACAGATTTCGTCTTTGTATATCTCCACCAGCTTTTTGGGAAGGACGATGATGTCGGTGAAATAATAGGCTTTCAGATGGTGCTTATGTATTTCTTCGATTTTCCGGTCGATGCGCGTTGCCAGCGAGTCGACCCACTTTCTTTCCGGAGAGCCTGCCGGGAAGATTGCCGGATTCAGCGACTCGTAGGTGACGGCACAATGCACTGACTGAAACTCGTTGATGACCTGCGCGTTGAAATGGTAGTCCGCCAGCGTGGACGGGTCGTTGAATAGGGTTTTCGTAAAAGCCTCGCCCGGGTTATGATGGACCATATCCATGATGACTGTGGGTGAAGTCTCTTTCTGCTTGTTTTGGGAGAACAATCCCTGTACTCCCGCCAGAAACAGGAGGGTACATGCTAATATCTTCTTCATAAATACTTGAATATATATCTATTAATAACTTATTTCTTTAGAAGTGCCGGTTGGTGGTCTGTTGGTCTTTCAGCGAATCGAATCCGGCTTCCTGTTGCCCGATCGAATCCAGTAACTGCTTCCTGTCGGGTAACACCGTCCGGTAGCGGTCGGTATACAGGCCGCATTTATCCAGTTCGTACCGTTCGTCCGGCTGCACTTCGGGTATTCGTTTCAGGTCCTTGTGTAGGATCACTCCATCGAAGTCCGGTGCCGTAAGCTGCAAGCAGTTGTTTTTCCCTATCCTTGAATATCTGAAATCATCCTCCCGACCTTCTTTCCGGACGCCTTCCTTGCAGTCGATGAAAATGTTATCGCTTATTTCGTTTTCCTGGGGGAGTTCCAGATGAGGACGTTCCAGGAAAGTGCTGATTCCGGGAAAGCGGTTGTCCCAGGTTCCTTCCGGTATCCTGAAGAGACGGAACAGGTCGGCAAAGTCCGGGTTACCGGCATTATAATTGCGTTGTTTGCCTCGTGCGTCGATGCTGACGGCGGCTGTAGTACAACCGGCATAGAGGTTGTGGCTGATGTAATTATAATGTCCGCCGCCGATGATCGTGCCGACCAAAGCGCGATATACGACATTGTTGTAGATCGAATCGCCCGCATGTCCGTCATCCCCGTAGATGGCATTTGCCCGGGGGACATGGTGGATGAAATTATTCCGTACCACATTCCCTCTTGAAGTCCAGTCCCAGCGGGCATAGAACGCTCCGACATCGCCGGTCTTCCGGGCAATATCGAACACCTCGTTGTATTCGAGTACGTTCAGGTTTCCTCCGTAAATAAAAGCGGCATGGGGAGCATTGTGGACGAGGTTATGGGATACCTTTATCCCGACCGCATTCCCTTCGTGAACCCCTATCCCGGTTTCGTAGAAGCCGACTTTTACCGCAGGGGCATAACTCTGCTGTATCTCTCCGAAGCGGGTGAAATAATTATTGTCGATGCAGTGACCGCAGGTTTGCAGGGATGGGCGGTCACCGCCCGACACCTCGATACAGGTCCGCCCGATATGGCTGAAATCGGAGCTTTGTACCCGGTGTTCCTTTCCTCCGGTTATGGAGACTGCGTTTCCCAGGATATTCCGGAAACTGCATCCGGCAATGAGATTCCTCTCCCCTTCCGCGATGCGGATGCCGTCTCCCAGATGGTTTTTCAGTACGATGCCTTCCAGCTTCAGGTCCTTCATTCCGGTGATATCGAACAAGGTCTCCGGATGTGAAACCAGGCTCAGTTGCCTTTCATCGAAAGATTCAGGGGGCAGGAAATAGATTTTATGGGTAGTGAAGTCGACACACCATTCTCCGGGGCGATCGATCTCTTCGATCAGGTTCTCCACATAATAGTTCTCTTTTCCCGAGCCGGAAGGACGGTCGTATTTCGAGCCGATGCCTCCGAATATACCGACATCTTTCCCATTTTCCGTTTCGATGCCTACCGCCTGTGTCACGGTACGGCGGACGGTGTCGATCTTCTGTATCTTTACGGTCCATGCCTGCCACGGAATCCTCCAGTAGCCGGTGAACCATACACCCGATGGAAGTGCTTCCGTCCAGGCGCCGTGGCGGGGATCGTCGTATTCAAAGATACCCCCTCTCTCAGCGTTCCCGAAGTTGTCGAGAACCTTTTTCATATACAGATATCCTTTGTTGGGATAACGGGAAAGCGGTAACAGTTCTTCCTGATAGATCAGTTGCGGGAAATTCTCCCGGGCTTTGAACCGTTCGGGGAAAGTTTCCACCCGGATGCCGAGTGCTTCCAGGTCGATCTCCCGGATACGGTCTGCCGCTTCTTTCCTTACCCGTTTTCTGATCCGGTCGTCGCTCACCGGTTTTAGGTATCCTGCCAGCGGTTTGTCTAGACGAAGGACGGCTTTATGCAAGTTGAGAGCTTTAATGGTCAGTTCTTTGACCGGACAGGTGTTGCCAGATAACCGGATGCCTTCGGACAGGAAATGATCGCCATCCAGTAAAATCAGTTCGGAGCTTTCTTCTTTCCCGGCAGATAAAGCAGACAGAGCTTCCTCAATCGTAGAGAACGGAGCCTGTACGGAGCCGTCGGGTATCGCTGTCCGGGGTGAAGGCGATATGTAAACCTTTCTCCCTTTTGCCGGAAGGGATGCCAGGGAAAGGTAGGCGAACAGTATTGTCAGATAAAATATCTTCATGCTGATAAATGGAATGAATTAAGTTGTTGTTCGTTTGATACGAGGCAAAAGTACGTGACAAAAGGGGGAGGATAGTAGGACTGGTCGTTCAAAATGTATGACAATGGTTACATAAAGCCGGTTTCATAAGAGTTTTGTTACTTTGATGTAACTTTTTTGATACGGTATCGCCTCCGCAAGAGGGTGCTGTCAAGTAAAAGCTTTCATTAGGATATCTAAGGGGAAAGGTCATCATATCTAAGCCCTTTTGTCCGCAGAATTTTATATGTAAGGGTATGAATACTTTTAAGAAAGGTATGCTTTTCGTAAATGTATGGTTATAGTTACAAATATGAAAGGTGTGCATTACTTTTTATAATGATGGGAGAAAATAGGTTAATTATGCTGTCTTTCGGACTTAGTTACTGGCATGTCGGGACTTACTCTTCCCGGTCATACCGTCCGACCCATGCAGAGCCGGACGGTATGGGTTTATCTGTAATTCCGGGCGTATTCGGAAGGAGAGACATTATAGTTTGCTTTAAAGCATTTCCCGAAGTAGGAAACTTCGTTGAAACCGCATTTGTAAGAGACTTCGGTGACCGTATCGTCGGTGGTGGACAATAGCTCCGCAGCCTTTTTAAGACGGATATCCAGGATCAGCTTGCTCGGCGAAGAGCCGGTGACAGCCTTGATCTTGCGGTAAAGCTGTACGCGGCTCATGCCGATGTCGTCGCTGAACTTGTCGATAGACAACTCCGTATTGTCCAGGTTGCTGTGGATATAATCGAGAACCTTTGCCATGAACTTGTCTTCCGTAGAAACCGTTTCCGCCGGGAAATTCCCGGTTACGATCTTCTGGGCATACAGTTCTCTCAGCTTTTGGCGGTTGGCAAGGAGATTGGCTATCCTGACCTTGAGCAGTTCGGGGTTGAATGGCTTCATGATGTAATCGTCGGCAAGCGAATCGTAGCCTTCCTTGATCTGTGACAGGGTAACCCGGGCTGTCAGCAGTATGACCGGGATATGCGAGGTGATGATATTGCTTTTCACCTTCTGACAGAACTCGATGCCGTTCATCCGGGGCGTCATGATGTCGCTGATGATCAGGTCCGGCATCTCTTTGGTCACGACTTCGTAACCTTCCATGCAGTCTTCGGCGGCGGTAATGTTGTAGTCGTTGCACAGCATGTCGCAAAGGTAGTTCCTCACGTCCGCATTGTCCTCGATGACCACCAGGTTGTAACGTTTCCGGGGGACAGGAATTTTGTTCTCTTCCACCGGTGAGTCGTCGGGAACAACCTGTGGTTTGTCGTAGGCATGCTCTACCTTGATCGCTTTGTTCTTCGATAATAGTTCATCTTCCTTCAGGAACTCCCTGCCCAGAGGGATGACAAACGAGAAGCGGGTCCCTTTATTTTCTTCGCTGGTCACCCAGATATGGCCGTGGTGGAGTTCTATGATGCTCTTTGTCAGGCTTAGTCCGATGCCGGTCCCGTAGGCACTGGTATAGTCGTTCTCCCCTGCCTGGAAGAACGCTTCGAATACTTTCGGAAGCATTTCCTGCGGGATACCTTTGCCGGAATCTTCGACGGTGACGAGTAATAACTTCGGATTATTGCCGACGGGATGGTAGTCTTTCAACTCCTCTGTGCGTGCCATTTCCTCTTCTCCGATCTCTTTAGCGCCGATGATGACGTATCCTCCTTTGGGCGTGTGCTTGAAGGCGTTCGACAAGAGGTTGAAGAATACTTTTTCCAGCAGGATATAATCGAACCATATCTCCGCTTCCCGCCCCGTGTTATTATATTCCAGCAGGATATTCTTCTTATCAGCCAGTGGGCGGAAAGATAAGAGCATCTCGTTGACGAAATCGTCCAGTTTGTACTGTCCTGCCTTTAGATGCATCTTTCCCGCTTCCAGTTTCCGGAAATCCATCAGGCGGTTGACCAGCCAGAGCAGGCGCTGGGCGTTCTTGTTGATCAGTTCGAGCGGGCGTTTCAGTTCGGGGGACAGATTTGTCTTGCCCAGCAGTTCGTCCAGCGGGGCGATGATCAGTGTGAGCGGTGTCCGTAGTTCATGCGAGAAGTTGGTGAACATCTGTACGCCTATCCGATGGCTAGTCTCGATGTTGGTCTTTTCAATCTGCTTGATCCTCAGGTCCATCTTCAGCCTTTCTTCTCTTGTCTTGTAACGGATAAAGAGGGTGATGATCGCAATGAAGACGGCCAGGTAGAAGAGATAAGCATACCAGGTCTTCCAGAAAGGAGGGAAAACTTTGATGTGCAGGGAAGCCCCTACATTGTTCCAGATACCGTCGTTGTTGCGGGCCTTAACCCTGAAGATGTAGTCGCCGGGCGGGATATTGGTGTAGTTCACGCTCCGTTCGTTGCCGATATAGGTCCAGTTTTTGTCGAAGCCCTCCAGAATATAGGCAAACGAGTTGCTTTCGGGGTAGACATAGTTGAGGGCGGAATAACGGATGGTGAACGAAGTCTGGTCGTACTTCAGTTCTATCCGGTCGTTTTGCGGTTCTATCCAGGTGCGGGTTGCTTTCTCTCCGAAGTTATCCGCCCAGATAAGCACTTTCGAGATGATGACGCGGGGGATTCGTGTGTTCACCCTCAACTGTTCGGGGTCGAAAGAGAGGAACAGGTTGTTTCCTCCCACATAGAACAGGTTATCGCCCGAACGCAGGCAGGAGTGCAGATTTGTTTCCAGCAGCGAGTAGCCGTTGTTGTATCCCCAGTTGTCGAACGATTCCTTTTTCGGGTTGAAACGGGAAATGCCTTTCAGGGTGGTGATCCAGAGATATCCTTTCTCGTCTTCCATGATACTGCTGATCGCATCGTTGTCGAGTCCCGCTTTCCGGTCGAATGTGCGGAAAGTCTCTTTGATACGGTCGTACAGAGCCAGTCCGCCGCCGAAAGTACCTATCCACAGATTCCCTTTCTTGTCTTTGTAAATGCAGGTGACGTGGTTGCTGTTGAGGCAGTCGGGCGATTCTTTATCGTTCCTGAAATGGTCCAGTTTCTGCGTCTGCACATTGTAACGGTACAGTCCTTCGGCGCGGGTGCCCATCCATATATATTCGGATTCGGCATATATATCCTGTACGTTGATCAGGGAGACATCCTTGTTCCGCCCTTTGACGGGGAAGCTGGCCGCCAGGGTATTCTTTTCCATATCGTATAAAAGGATCGGGTTGTCTACACCCAGTGCGATCCAATACATGCCGTCTTCGGTCCGGGTGATACGTCTGACCTGGTTATAGGGAAAGTCGGGTATCTCTTTTACGATCTGCCTTTTCTCCATGTCGTACAGGTATAATCCGCAGTAATAGATGCTGATCCAAAGATATTTATCTCCCTCTTTCTGTATGTATTTGATCTCCCGGTTGGTTTTCGAGTTGGGTATCTGGAAATGGCAATATTCGTAGGTCCCGGCTTCCCGGTCGTAGACGATCAGTCCGCCGTCGGTGCCTATCCACAGGTCGCCTTTGTATTCGACGATGGAGTTGATATTCCCGATATTTTTCTGCAGGTACTTTGCCGGGTAATACGGGATGAAGAAGTTGCTGTAAGGCGTGTACAGGTTGACACCGCCGCCATAGGTACCGATCCAGATGTTCTCGGACAGGTCCTTATACAGGGAGATAATGGTGTTTTCACTTAGACCGCCTACATCTTCGCTGCGGAAGCAGTTGATCAGTTTGTTTTTACTCTGGTCGTACACCAGTAGTCCGTTGCGGGTTGCCAGCATCAGGTTGTCCTCTTCGGTTTCTACGATGTAGTTGACCTGTTCGTTGTCGAATGTGATCCCGTCTGTCCATGACAAGTCGGCCTGTATAAGCCTTCCCGTTTCTTCTTCGAAGTACTTGAGGCCGGAGCTCCACATGCCGACCCATAATTTGTTGTTCGAATCTTCGAAGAGGAAGAACAGCTTTTCATCGTTATCGAAGTGGAACTTCTTTGTCTTCATCGACTCCGGTTCGAGAATACAGAGCGTGTTGTTCACCAGGTAACAGATATTCCCGTTCTTCCGTTGCATCAGCCAGAAGATGGAACCTTCGTCCGATATCCGCTCGAAATCATCTGTTTCGGAGTTGTAGAGGTCGAGTCCGCTGATCGTCCCGACCCACAACCTTTTCCGTTTGTCACATAAGATATGTTTGATGCAGTTGTCGGAGAGGCTGTTTCCGGCCCCTTCTTCTTTATAATACTGGTAGAAACGTTTGGTATTGGTGTCGTACCGGGTCAGCCCTTTATGCGAACCGATCCAGAGCACGCCGTTCTCTACTTCCGTGATGGTGGTCACGTCGCTGCTGGTAAGTGAGTTTTCCGAGCCGTCGGCACGGTAGACCTCAAATTCGGTCCCGTCGAAACGGTTCAGGCCGTCGCGGGTACAGAACCAGATGTAGCCTTTGCTGTCTTCCAACGTCCTGATGACCGTGTTCTGCGATAGGCCGTCTTTTACGGTATAATTCTTGAACAAGGCAATCTTTTCTTGTGCATATAGTTGGATGAAGGGTAACAGGAAAAGTAGAGCAATGATGGTTTTCATTCTTATTTCTGATTAAAGTAACACGCCAAATATATAGGTATTTATTTAGAGTAACGGATTTCTGAATGTTAATATACAGTGTCGAAAGGCACTTTTTTTACTTTTTCCAGCTTCCCTGTAACGTAGTTTCCAATGATGTAACATCTGTCATATAGAAGTAACGATGTTCTTAACTTATGAATCCGGTGTGTAAGGCCGTTCCGTTGTAAAGGAGATACATTTGCCTCGTAGAATAATCAACAGAATCTAATATCGAAAATAGTTTATCATGAAAATCCGAATCATTTGTTTATTCAGTCTGATATATGTAGCTTCCGCCTTTTCGCAACCGAAAGATACTGCCTGGAAACAGTTGAGCCTGCGGGAAAAGATCGGGCAGACCATGCTGATGCTTCCAGACAGGAAACTGGAACTGGAGTTGGGGAACGGTTCGCTGGAGGCTTATTTCAAACGGTATCCGGTGAGCGGTTACTTTATGGGTTGGAAGCTGTTTACCGGAATACCCGATGCCGACCGGGTGGAGTATGTTAGAAAATCGGTCGAGGAATACCAGCAGGCTTCTTATATGCCGCTGATCTTCCAGCAGGATTATGAGATGGGTGTCGGTATGCAGGGGATGACTCCTTTTCCGAAGGAGATGGCGCTCGGAGCTACCGATTCGGAAGAGATGGCATATAACTATGGTAAGAGCGTCGGACTGGAATGCCGTTCATTGGGGATCTCCTGGGTGCTTCATCCGGTAGCCGACCTGAACCTGAACCCCTTGAACCCCATCGCCAATACAAGAAGTATCTCGGACGACCCCGACAAGGCGATCCGTCTGCTTTCCCATCAGATAAAAGGCTTGCAGGATAATGGTGTGGCGGCAACGATCAAGCATTTCCCCGGCGACGGTGTGGATTACCGTGACCAGCATCTGATGACTACCTGCAATTCCTTATCCCGCGAGAAGTGGGACGAGTATCATGGAAAGGTTTTTAAAGCTTTGATAGATAGCGGTGTCGCCTGTATCATGCCGGGGCATATCACTTTGCCCTGTTACCAGAAGGAAAAGATGAACGGCCATTATCTACCGGCTACCTTGTCTGAAGAGTTATTGACCGGCCTGCTGAAGAAAGAAATGAATTTCCAGGGAGTCATTGTCTCCGATGCCATGACGATGGCCGGTTTTCGGGGATGGTATGAAGACCGGCTGGAGGGTGAAATACAGAGTTTCCTGGCGGGAGTGGATATCTTGTTATGGCCCTCCTATCAATATATGGATACGCTGGAGGCACGCATTACCCGGGGAGAGATCCCGATGGAAAGGCTGGATGATGCCGTCGGCCGTGTGTGGGCGATGAAGGAGCGTTTCGGATTATTGTCGCCTGACCGGAAATTGTTGCGTACCTTAACGGCTGACGAACAGAAAGATATAAAAAAGGCTTCCCGGGAGATCACGGAATCTTCCATAACGTTGGTCAGGGATATCGATAAAAAGTTACCTTTATCACCGGAAAAGGATAAGAAAATATTGCTGGTTGCCGTAACTCCTGTTGCGAAAAAAGGGAATGACCGGGACTATACGCGTTTACTGAATCTGAAGGAAGAGTTTGTCAAAAAGGGATTCGATGTCGATCTTCAGCGGAACATATTATATGAGAACCAGGGATGGGAAGACCAGTCGACCGAAAAGTACGATCGGGTTATTTTCCTTGTGGCACGTAATACGCATACTCCTTTCGGCCCGTTACAGTTATGGGATGATGAGGCACAATCGGTTTGGGCGGCCAATGCGATGGATAAAAAGAAGATCATTGTCATTTCTTTGGGAAGCCCCTATGTAGGGACTGAGTATTTTGAACGCGTAACGACCTATATCAATACGTATTCGAACGATGCTTCCACACATCAGGCGTTGCTGAAAGTGCTGACGGGTGAACTACCGTTCCGGGGAGTTTCGCCGGTCAGTCTGAATCCCCCGTTGTTTAACTTTAATGATAGATAAAGATGAGAAACCGCATATTACCATTGATCTGTATATTTCTATTGGGAGGGTTGCTCTTTTGCAATCCGGCAAAAGGTATTAATCCGGACGGTTTGCAGTCCCGTGGAGGACTTCCTGCTTTCTTTGCAAAGATCAGGGAGAAGCAGGAAGTGACGGTTGTCTTTCTGGGTGGAAGTATTACGAACCATCGGGGTTACAGGGTGCAGATCACGGAGTGGATGGAACAGAACTATCCGGGGATAAAGATTCATGCCGTGAATGCCGGTATCGGGGGAACCGGTTCCGACCTGGGTGTTTTCCGGACCGATGAAGATGTGCTCCGCTACGATCCCGACCTGGTGTTCGTTGAGTTTGCAGTGAACGATTCGAAAACCGACTCGTTGCTGATCTGCAATTCGATGGAAGGGATTGTCCGTAAGATCAAACAGCAGGATCCGGCAACGGATATCTGCTTTCTGTATACCCTCAATATCGGGATGCTGGATGATCTGAAAGCAGGGAAGACTTATCGTTCGGTCCGTTTTATGGAAAACGTCGCCGGGCACTACGGCATCCCATCCGTCAACTTCGCTTATGATGTAATGGACTTACTGAATAAAGATCAATTAGTTTTTAAGGGAGAGAAAGATAAAAGTTATCTGGGGAAGGTTGTTTTTACGAACGACGGTACGCACCCCACTTTCGATGGCGGTCATGTGATCTATACCCGGACACTGGCCGCGGCACTGACGGAATTAGGAAAGCAACAAGCCGGTTCTGCTGCTTTCCGTATGCCTGCCCCTTTGTATCCGACTCATTATGAACAGGCAAAGATGTATTCTGTAGATGAATTTGTCCGAACGGGAGGTTGGCAGCCTGTAACGAAAGATGATAAGGTGTACCAATATTTTCAGGGAGACTCGGGTAAGCTGCCTGTTTTATTGAGTTCCGCCGATCCGGAAGATTCCATCGTGGTACGGTTTAAAGGTATCCGTGCCGGGCTTTTTGATGTGATCGGACCATCTTCCGGAGGTATTTCCGTACAGACGGACGGGGAAGGATCGCAGTATATACGCCGATTCGATGTGTATTGCGGTAATACAAACCGTACTTCCTACCACCTGTTCGATACGCTTGACAATGGGATGCATACCGTTATAATCAAGCCTGACAGCCGGTGGTTCGATAAAAAGGAAATTTATTCTTCACGACCGTCCGGAGTGAAAGAATTATCCTATTTCGATGAGTTCAATACTTATATAGGAAAGATTCTTGTCGTTGGAGAGGTGGTCAGATGACCGCGTATGTATTACTGGGATATGAAAGGAGATCGACGAATAGTATAATTGATTAAAAAACGAGTGCCTATGAAGATATGCTGAGAACAGAGAAGGAACCGGATACGTTGTTTTCCGGGATGGTTCAAATGTCTTATGTATTTGAGATAACCTGAATTTATTACTAACTAATCATTAATTTATTGTATGGATTTTATCATAAAAAACACGCATTGTAATATGAGAAAACTGTCGTGGCGGTTTAAAAGCCGTAAAATAATGAGCTGTGTCCTCCTTTTTCTTTTGTTGGGGACACTACAGGCAATGGCACAACAAAAGATTACGGGAGTTGTGAAAGATGTATCGGGCGAAACGATCGCCGGAGCAAATGTGATGGTCAAAGGTACTACTACGGGAACAATGACTGATTTGGACGGACAATTCACACTGGATGCTTCGCCGAATGCCGTTTTGCAGGTGTCCTTTATCGGCTATGTATCTGAAGATGTCAAGCTGGGAGGGAAAACCTCTGTTATCGTTATTCTGTCAGAAGATACACAGGCTCTGGACGAGGTGGTCGTAGTCGGTTATGGATCGGTGAAGCGGCAGAACCTGACCAGCTCCGTATCCAAGATCACGGACGAGGCGGTGAAAGACAGGGCGATCACAACGCTGGGAGAAGCTTTCCAGGGACAGTTGGCGGGTGTCCGTTCTTCGGCTTCTGGCGGTGGTGTTCCGGGGGAAGAACTGGTGATCCGTATCCGTGGTATGAATACGATCAACGGGGATAGCAGTCCGTTATATGTTATCGACGGCGTTCCCCGTGACAACATGAGCGATCTTAACCCGACGGATATCGCTTCTATTCAGATACTGAAAGATGCTTCCGCTACTTCTATCTATGGTTCAAGGGGAGCGAACGGGGTAGTCCTGATCGAAACAAAGCAGGGACAAGGTAAACCGACGATCACGTTCGATGCCTATTATGGCGTTTCTACTCCGGAGAAGAAACTGGATGTGATGTCCGGTGAAGAATGGGTAGCATGGAATATGTTCCGCAGAAACCTGAATCACCTGCGTGCAGGCGGTTCCATGAGCGACCCGATGTCGGCTAGAAGTGCAGGGAATCAGATCCCTTCCTCCTGGGCGTCTACTACGGAATTTACCGACTGGCAGGATGCGGTCATGCACACGGCTCCGATCCAGAGCTACCAGGCTTCTGCTTCTGCCAAAGGCGATATCGGGAGTATCTATTTCTCTGCCGGTTATATGAACCAGGAAGGTATTGTAAAGTATTCTTACTATGAAAGACTGAATGCCCGCCTGAATGCGATGATGAATATCACGAAGAAATTACGGACAGGAGTGAATGTTTCCATTTCGCATTCTGACCGTGACGGAGCTGACTCAAATGGAGGTAGTAACGGCAAAGGAAAGGAATCGTCTTTGCACCATGCTCTTATGCTTACTCCGTTAATGAAACTGACGGAAGGTACCCGCGACTGGGGATTCCCCGAGAATATAGGGACAACTTATCCGAATCCGGTAGAACAGTTGAAGTACACGACCGATAATACTAAATTCATGCGTGTGGCCGCATCTGTTTGGGGAGAATATGATATTCTGGACGGGCTGACCTTCAAAACCCAGTACAGTTATAATTATGACGGCAAAACGTATGAGTTCTTCCAGCCGGGTAACGTGACTTATTCCAATGGGAATGTGACCAGGGGGAACAGTAACTCTTCAAATACCCGTAACTGGGTTTTCCAGAATACATTGTCTTACGATAAATCGTTCAAGGACCATAACCTGAGTGTTTTGCTGGGACAAAGTGCGGAAGAGAAAAATTATTATATAATATCTGCTGCTGCCAGCGGATGGCCGTATGAGTCGATCGAAACATTAAATGTGGCGACGACGCCTACTTCGGCGACAACACAGCGTACCGCTTATACTACCGCTTCCTTCTTCGGGCGTGCTAGCTATGATTATAAGGAAAAGTATCTGTTGACAGTCAGTGCCCGTTATGACGGTTCGTCCCGTTTCGGCTCAAACAAGAAATGGGGATTGTTCCCTTCTTTCTCTGCCGGCTGGAAGATCAATGAAGAGTCTTTTATGGAGAGCCTCGACTGGATTTCCTTATTGAAACTGAGAGCTGCCTGGGGTATGTCGGGTAACGACCGTATCGGCGATTATACCTATATGGCACTCCTGGGGAGTTACAATACTTCCTGGGGAGATAAGGTATCTTCGGGTGTTGCCCCGAGCAGGATCGCTAATGAAGACCTGCAATGGGAATCGACGAAGACACTGGACTTCGGTCTTGATTTCTCGGCCCTGAAAAACCGTATACAGTTCAATTTCGACTATTATATCAATACCACGGACAACCTGTTATTCAGTGTTCCTATCCCTTATACGACTGGTTTCTCCTCTTATACGGCGAATGTCGGTTCTATCAGGAACAAAGGGTGGGAGTTGGATATTACTTCTCATAATATTGTTGGGAAATTCGACTGGTCGACTTCTCTCAACTTCTCCCGCAACCGCAACGAAGTATTGGATATGGGTGAGATCGACCAGTTTACCTCTACTTCCTGGGATGCCCAGTTCATTACGAAAGTAGGAGGACCTGTATCCCAGTTCTATTGCTACAGGACAGATGGTATCCTGTTGCCTTCCGATTTCGATGCCGATGGCAAAGCGTTGGTTCCGATCCTTGCCGGTCAGGAAGTGGGTAACGTGAAGTATGTAGACCAGGATAAGGACGGCCAGATCACTTCTGCCGACTATGTGCCTTATGGCAATAACCTGCCGGATGTGGTATTCGGTTTGACGAACCGCTTCTCCTGGAACAATTTCGACCTGAGCATCTTGTTACAGGGACAGATCGGCGGTGATGTACTCTTCCTCGGATCACGCCAGTATGACAACGGCGGTGCCAATGTGAACGGCTTGAGAAGATGGCTTCGTTCTTATAAACCGGACTATCTGGCATTATACGGCAGCAATGAAAATCCGATGCCTGTCGATTACCTGTCGCAGCATGGTATCGATCTGTCATGGGATGGGGAAACTCCTAATCCGGTGGGAAAGAATGACAATAATGACGACCGCCGTATTTATGATGCCACTTATCTGAGGATAAAGAATATAACATTCGGTTATACAATTCCTAAGCAGGTGTTGAAAAATACTATCCTGAGTAATCTGAGATGTTATGTTTCCCTGGATAATCTGAAAACGTTCGACAGTTATCCGGGATATACGCCGGAAACGAACAGTTTCGGGAATGCCACTACGATGATGGGACTGGATTACAGTACTTATCCGTTGAGTAAAAGGGTTATTTTTGGTGTGAATGTCGTATTTTAATTAAAAATAAAGGATATGAAACAGTATAAGAAAAGTCTATATAAGTATTTTATTCTGCTGGCGATGGGTAGTTGTACACTATTGACGGGATGCAATGATTTTCTGACCACGATCCCGGAATCATCCTATAGTGCGGCAGGTTCCTACCAGTCACAGTCGGATTTCGACTATGCAATAGCAGCCGTTTATGCAGCTCAGCAGGAGCTTTACAAAGCGAATGACTGCTGGTATCGTTTAATGATCGCCCGGAGCGACGATACCCGGAATGGGGCCGGTTATACTTTTGGAGTAGACCAGTTTACCGATTCAGACGATATCAGCTACTTATCTTCCGCCTGGCAGAAGTTGTGGACGATCATTTCCCGCAGCAATATGATCCTGGATAAGATAGATGCCGTCGATTTCCCCGATGCTAACCTGAAAAATGCCATCAAGGGGGAAGCCTATACGTTACGTGCCTGGTCCTACTATACGTTGGGATGGATGTTCGGTGGTATGCCTTTGATCGATAAGGAGATGTCGGTGTCAGAAATCAAGACGATCGCCCGCTCTACACAGGAGCAGACATTTGAGTTTGCGGCAGACGATTATAAGAATGCGATCGGCCTGTTACCGGATTCATGGAGCGGCTCTAACCTGGGCCGGATCACGAAGTATGCGGCAGAAGGTGGCCTGGCACGTTTGTATATGTTCCAGTCCAGGTTCTCGGATGCTAAACCTTATCTTGCCGATATTATCAATTCAGGTTTGTATGCGATGGAAGAAGAGTATGTGAACTGCTTTACCGATTCGCACGATAATGGAAAAGAACGGGTTTGGGAAGTACAGTTCACCGGAAACCTGACAGGGGAAGGACAGACTTTCACCACCGGTCTGTTACCGGAAGGATATAAAGCAGGGGTATTGATGCCTTTTGCCGGTTATTCAACGGCCATGTATGTCTCGAAAGATATGGTGGCAGCCTATGAGGAGGGCGATCTGCGTAAAGATGTCTCTATCGTGACGAATCTGGTGATCAACGGAGTGGTTGAATCGAAATATCACTATATCCTGAAATATATCCATTATGATGCGTATACGCCGCAGACACAATCGGACTGGGCGAACAATCTGCCGGTTATCCGCTATACGGATGTGAAAATGATGTATGCCGAATGTTTGAATGAAGAAGGATATGCTGCCAACGGAGAGGCATTCAGTATTTTGAATGAAGTACGCGGCAGGGCAGGACTTCCCGCTTTGACGTCGGCTACGGTACCTGACCAGGATGCTTTTCGGAAAGCAATCATGCAGGAACGCCGCGTAGAGTTTGCATTCGAAGGTCTACGCTGGAATGATCTGGTTCGCTGGGGAATTGCACAGGAGGTTATAAACAAGCATTTCCTCGATGAAGACGAAGGTGGCGGACGTTATTCTATGGATGGTGAATACCGGGAGATCTTCGCAATACCTTTTGATGAGCTGTCACGGTATAACAATAAAAATATCATGTGGCAGAATCCGGGTTATTGATTTTCTGACTGAATAAAAGGAACCGTTCTCCATATAGAGAACGGTTGCCTTTCTTTTTTTACTAATACTTAAATTGGCGACCTATGAACCGAATATATGTTTCCTTATGTTTCCTGTTGGCAGGACTGATTGGCTGGTCTTGCAGTAACGGCGGTCAATATAATGACGGTTATATCAAATATGAACCGGTAACCGTCTCTGATTTCGACAGACAGATATTATTGAAGAATATTGCTGAGATGGATAAAAGGTATGATCTGGAAGGCAGGATGATTACGAAGGTAATCAAAGACTGGAACTACCATACCGATGCTATGAGCGGAACTTTTCATGAGGTACGCGCCTCCTTTTATTATGCTGTCTCTTTGCTGGACTGCGGAATGAAGGAGTACGAACAGCGTGCTTTCGATGTAATAGACAAAACGATCTCTTTGCAGGATACCGATCCGAATTCTCCGTCCTGTGGTGTATGGCCTTACTATGAAGAAGAGCCGTTGGCAACAAAGAAATCGCCGATCGATTATAACTGGGCTGATTTCAACGCCGTCTCTTTGCTGGATATTTATATGGGGCATAAAGACAAGCTACCTGTCGCCCTGTTGAAAAAGGTAGAGAATGCGTTGATACTGGCTGCTAAATCTGTACAGAAAAGAAACTGTGGTCCCGGCTATACGAATATAGCGATCATGGGAACCTATGTGACCTATGTCACTTCTCATCTTTTTGATATGCCTGAAATGCAGGGGTATGCCAATAAACGGTTGAAGAAGTTCTATGAGTATACGCAGGAGAAAGGTGGTTTTTCCGAATATAACAGTCCGACTTATTCGATCGTGGCTATCGACGAACTGAACCGTATGCAACGCCATATCGTCGAGCCGGAAGCTAAACGGATGATTGATGAATTATATGCGAAATGCTGGGAAATGATAGCACGGCATTACCATAAAAAGTCGGCCCAGTGGGCAGGTCCGCATAGCCGTTCATACCGGACACTGGTGTCGACATCCTATTATGGCATATTGAAAGAGGCTTCCGAAGGTAAAGTAAACCTGGGATATGACCCGGAAAGAGTAGATGTGAAGACTAAACATCATATACCGGAAAACTTACTGTCTTATTTTCTGACTCCTGACTATCCGCGTACGGAGACAGATATCTTTGAAAAGGAAGAACCGCAGATTGTCGGGACGGCTTATCTGACGGATAACTATGTCCTATCTTCTGTTTCGAGATCGAGCATGTGGAACCAACGCCGTCCGTTGACTGCTTACTGGGGCGAATTGAATATGGCTCACTATTTACAGGTCCGCCTGCTTCATGATATGTATGATTTCAGTACGGCTTCTGTCTTTACCCGGCAGAAGGAGAATAAGGTGTTGGCTGTCATTAACTTTGGAACAAATGGCGGTGATAAACATATCAGTATCGACAGGATACGGGACGGGAAGTTCAAAGCGAAAGACCTTCGTCTGCGTTTTGAGTTCGGTAGTTGTAAAAATTTGAATGTCAGTCTGCCGGTCAGGGAGAATGTGGCTTTTACAGCAGAAGCATCCGGGTGTAAGACTGCTATTCGCTTGCTGGAAGCTCGTTTCGATCATCTGAAAGGATACTGGGAAAAAGGGGGTGACGGAGAGAACAGTTGGGTGGATTATGTGATCTATTCCGGTAATGAGAAAGATTTTGATCTGACTCAGGTAGCACAGGCTATTTATGCATTTGCATTGTCATTTGGAAATCAGTCGGATGAACTGTCGGTCGACAGGGCCGATGCTGTTATTTCAGATAATATGTTGAACGCTTCCTGGGGGGATCTGTCTGTTCAGGCTCCGGTGAAACCCGGTAAGAATCCGGCTAATTTGTAAAATATGATAAACAGGAAATATATGAGACAAATTCTATGTTTGCTTCTGGTTCTGCTGATAGGAGGGAAAGACGACGCTCATTCTCTCCCATTGGAAGTAAAGCCGCCGACGGACCAGGTAACCGGCCAGGTCAGGGAAGCACCGGATGAGAGCCTTGACCCGGCGAGTTTTCCCGAAGGTTTTACTCCGAAAGAGATCGGGGCGAAGCTTGGCAGGCATTTTATACCGGGAGAACATTTTCTGCACGGTGGAAAGTGGATACATTATGCGGAAGTTTGTACCTGGTTGGGGGCTTTAAAGTATGCGCAGATCGCCGACGATAACGAATTGATAGGAATGTTGGAGAAACGTTTTGAGCCTTTGTTTAATGAGGAGAAAGCCTACTTGCCGGTCAAGAACCATGTCGATCTGAACATGTTCGGCTGTCTGCCCCTGGAGTTTTACCGGGTAACCAAAGAACAGAAATATTATGATCTGGGGATGCCTTATGCCGATACGCAGTGGGAGTTGCCGACAGATGCCACACCGGAAGAAAAGAGGAATGCAGAGAAAGGTTTCTCCTGGCAGACACGTCTTTGGATCGATGATATGTTCATGATCACGATCGTGCAGAGCCAGGCATATCGGATAACCGGAGAGAAGAAATATATTGACCGTGCTGCCCGTGAAATGGTCTATTACCTGGATGAGTTACAACGATCGAATGGCTTGTTCTATCATGCTCCCGACGTCCCTTTCTTTTGGGCAAGGGGGAACGGTTGGATGGCTGCGGGCATGGCAGAGCTGTTAAAGGCATTACCTGAGAATAATCCGGACCGGGATCGGATACTGGAAGGTTATCGTAAAATGATGGATAGTCTGAAAGCTTACCAGGGAAAGGACGGCATGTGGAATCAGTTGATAGATCAATCGGATTGCTGGCCTGAGACATCCGGTTCGGCGATGTTTGCTTATGCGATTATCACCGGTGTAAAACAGGGATGGCTGGATAAGAAAGAATATGCTCCGGTTGCACGCAGGGCCTGGTTGGCACTGGTTCCCTATATTGATGAAGAGGGAGATGTTCGTGAGGTTTGTGTAGGAACGAATAAGAAGAATGACAAACAGTATTATTATGATCGTCCGCGTATTGCGGGGGATTATCATGGGCAGGCCCCTTATCTTTGGTGTGCTACGGCACTTATGGAATAAATCGGTCTGGGTGTACCGGACAGGCTGGAAGGTACATCCGGATTTTCTTAAAAAGAGCTATGTATATGAAATCGGGATTCAGTAGGTTCGGTTATTGGTTGTGTTTTATTGTTCTAGTTCAGTTACCGGCCGGGCTTTTTGCTGCCGGGACTGTGCGGCAGATAGAAATTGTAAATGACTGGGAAATCCATAAACAGGATGAACCGGTTGTGGTCGGTTTGAAAGATATTGACATTGATTTTGATGTCCGGTCGGTAAGGGTGTGGGATGGTGAGCGGGAAATCGCTTCCCAACTGGATGATCTGGATGGGAACGGGCTGTCGGATGAACTGGTTTTTGTTGCAGATATACCGCCTCACTCCCGAAAGGAGTTCAGAATCGAATTCTTCTCTGTCGATAAGCCAAACGATTATACCTCCCGCGTTTATGCAGAAATGTTGATCAGTGACCCTAAAGGAAAACATATACCGGTCCGCTCGCTGACGATCCCTGCTTCCAGTTATGTCTATGACCATTTGCATCATCATGGTCCTGCTTTCGAATCGGAGTTGGTTGCTTATCGTATTTATTTCGATAAGAAACAGACGGTAGATATTTACGGAAAGTTCACAAAACGGCTGGAGATTGAGAAAAGCCGGTTTTATCCGACAGATGAGCAGCTTGCCCAAGGCTATGGGGACGATGTACTGCTTGTCGGAAATAGTTGCGGACTAGGTACGTTGAAAGGTTGGGATGGAGTGCAGGCTACTCATATAGAGAATGCGGAAGCCTTTAGTGAAACGATACGTGCCTATGGTCCGGTCCGGACGGTGGTAGATGTTCGTTCTCATCACTGGAAATACCAAGGTTCCGATTTGCAGATGACGATCCGTTATATTTTGTATGCAGGACATCGTGATTGTGAAGTGCAGGTTTATTTTAGTGAACCGTTGAAAAAAGAGGTGTTTAGTACAGGACTTCTGAAAATGAAGGATTCACGGTCTTATTCCGATCATAAGGGTACGCTGGCTTGTTGGGGAACAGACTGGCCTGTAGGCGATACGGTTAAATACGCAAAGGAAACGGTAGGGTTAGCCGTTTCTCTTCCTGACGATTTGATCAGGCAGGAAACGGAAGATCGATACAATGATTTGTATATTATACAGGCTGAAAGGAAGCGTTCATTTGGTTATCATATCGTTTTCACTTCAATGAAGGAGTCTTTTGGTTATAAAGATGCGGATGCCTGGTTTGAATATGTCAGGCAATGGGCTGAAGGTTTAAAGAAAAAATGCCATGTGAAGATTTGGTAAAATAGCATCGGTGGTAAATTATGAAAGGGATCAGGACTGATACGCAGTCCTGATCCCTTTTACATGCGTATGTGAGCACCGTCGGAATAGTAGTGCAAAAGGAGTTGAAACAGCTATTTCGCCAACAAAAAGTAAATGATAATAAGTTTTGCATAAGTTACTTAAGAAGATATTATTATCTTTGATGAATAGAATTATCGAAGGAAAAGTTGATCCGATGAGCGGAGGATAAACACTGTTATACTGTTATAAGGCACTTATGATACCGGTCAGCCGGATTTGAATCTTAAATACTAAGTATATGAAACAATTACTATTTACTTTGTTGGGTTTGTTAACCTTCGGAGGCTTGCAAGCTCAGAGCATACCTGTCGGCGAACTGTATGGTTTGGGCTCCTGGGATGCCGACTCGTTGGGAAATCACCGCGTTGTCGTATCGGTGGAGAAACCGGCAGATGCAGTGCTGGCAACTATAGAATGGCGCCGCCGCGATCTGAATCCGGAAGATAAGAACCTGATCGTTGTGGATGCAGCTACCGGGAAGCAGGTTACGAACGTTTGCCGCTTTACGGTGAATCGGGAGAAAGGAGAAATCGCTTTCCAGCCACAGACCGTTCCGGGAACCTATTATATTTATTACCTGAAGAATGTGATGAGCGGCAGCCGTTATTATCCGACCGTCGATTACCCTCCTTTTGAAAATACGGCTTCACCCGAGTGGATGAAGAAGAATAAGTTATCAGGGAAGAAAGCCCCTTCGCTGCCTGCGGCTAAGGTGGTGCAATTCCAGGCGATCGATCAGTTGAACAGCTTCTACCCGATGGAGGTGATCGCAACGGCAGCAGAGACTGCCCGATTGTTGAAAGAACATCCTTCCGGGAAGTATATCCTGTTTACCGAAGACCGGAAATATCCGATCCGGATGACTACCGATATTCCCTATAAATGGATTGAGGAAGACCGTCATGACCGATTCACCGGGCAGGCGGATAAAGGCGAATATTATGTGTTCCAGTTGGGAGTATGGGCGGCCCGTTCCAATGTGGAGAACCTGCATGTCGACTTTTCCGGCCTGGCTAATGCGGCGACGGGCGAACAAATCCCGGCTTCTTCTTTCACTTGTTTCAATACGGAAGGGACAGATGTGACCGGTACTGTCTTCAAAAAGAACTGTTCGGTGGATAAAGGGAAGGTCCAGGCCTTATGGATCGGAGCCCAGCTGCCGGAACATCTCTCTGCGGGAACTTATCAGGGAACAGTAACCGTGTCTGCTGCGAATGCGGAAACTAAAACGGTACAGGTCGCTTTGAATGTTTCGGAGAATGTGATTGCCGATCATGGGGACAACGAACCCTGGCGTCATTCCCGCCTGCGCTGGCTGAACTCACAGATCGGTTTTGACGATGAAGTGATCGCCCCGTATACACCGTTGGTGCTGAAGGATAAAACCATTCGTTGCCTGGGACGTGAAGTGACGCTCTCTCCTTTAGGTCTGCCTGCAAATATTACCAGTTATTTCAAAGAAACGATGACCGGCATCGGCAGCGACGGCCGTTCCATACTGGCAGCCCCGATGGTACTGGCTGCTGACGGCGGTGCGTGGGAGAACCTGAATTTTGAGATTACGAAACATAAACAGGGTACTATTGCCTGGAAGGCTCTGAATCAGAACAGTCGTTTCCTGATGGATCTGGAAGGGAAGATGGAATCGGATGGAAATATCGAATATAAAGTGACCCTGGTTGCCCGCGAAGATGCGGCTGTGGAAGATATCGGCCTTCGAACCCATCTGGCTTCCGGTATTGGGCGTTATATGATGGGGTTGGGTGAAAAAGGCGGTTATTGTCCGAAAGATATCCGTTGGAAATGGGATGTGGAAAAGAATCAGGATGGACCGTGGATAGGAGATGTCAACGCCGGACTTCAGATCCGTTTCTATGACGATACATACGAACGTCCGTTGAATACGAACTTCTACCACCAGAAACCGTTGCACATGCCTGTTTCCTGGTGTAACAACGGGAACGGAGGTATCGATATCAATCAGGCTGCCGACGGGACACGCGTCAATGCTTATTCCGGTAGGCGGCAGGTGAAGAAAGGCGATAAGTTGTACTATTATTTCAATGTGGCTATTACTCCGTTCCGTACGATCGATACGGATAAGCAATGGCGCGAACGCTACTATCATAGTTATGATTTTATAGAGAAGGTTGAAAAGGTGGGTGCTAATGTGATTAATATACATCATGCAAACGGCATCAATCCTTTTATTAACTATCCGTTCCTGAGGACAAAGGAGATGAAAGCTTATATCGACGGTGCTCATGCACGGGATATGAAGGTGAAAATTTATAATACGGTGCGTGAACTGTCTAATAGTTGTGTGGAGATGTACGCTTTGCGCAGTTTGGGGAATGAAATATTTTCGGAGGGTCCCGGCGGAGGCTTCTCCTGGTTGCAGGAACATCTGGATCCGAATTATATAGGTGCCTGGTTTGTGCCTCATCTGAAAGATGCGGCAATCGTTAACAGCGGTGTTTCCCGCTGGCACAATTATTATCTGGAGGGTCTGGATTGGCTGGTTCGGCACGTTGGTATCGACGGGTTGTATATCGACGACCTGGCGTTCGACCGTATGACGATGAAACGCATCCGTAAGATACTGAACCGTTCGAATCCGGGAGCGATGATCGACCTGCATTCGGCGAACCAGTATAATCCGAGGGATGGTTTTGCCAATAGTGCGAATCTTTATCTCGAACATTTTCCTTATCTCGATCGCCTGTGGTTCGGTGAGTATTTCAACTATGATTATCCTCCCGAGTTCTGGTTGATAGAGGTTTCAGGTATCCCTTACGGTTTGATGGGGGAGATGCTGGAAGGCGGCGGTAACCCGTGGCGCGGTATGCTGTATGGAATGACAGGACGTAGTCCCCGTGTGGATAACGGACCGTTATGGAAATTGTGGGATTCGTTCGGTATGCAAAAGAGCGAAATGATCGGTTACTGGGTGAAAGATAATCCGGTGAAGACAAACAGTGAAAAGACGTTGGCTACCGTTTACCGTCATATGGGAGATAAGACGTTGATCTCATTGGCAACCTGGGAAGATACAGATGCGAAAGTAACACTTTCCATCGATTGGAATGCATTGGGGATCGACTTGACGAAGGCAACCCTTCACGCTCCCCGCATCGAGGGTTTCCAGGAAGAAAGAATCTGGCGACCGGGTGATGAAATAACCGTTCCGAAGGGAAAAGGTTATCTGATTATTTTGAAATAAGAGAAAAAATAGAGAAAAAACACCGGCTGGAGAGCCGCTGGGGACTTGCATCGGTTGCGAAATGGAATCCTGAACCCGGAAATCACTTTGCATCGGTTGCGAAACGGAATCCTGGAACCAGAAAACATTTCGTATCGCTTTCGAAACGGAATCCTGAATCCGGAAACCATTTTGCAACCGGTGCAAGTCCCCAGCGGCTCTCCGGCTGGCGTTTCTCACAATTTTAAACCATAAAATCCATATCATGAAACGAATGATCCACCTTCTTATTGGTATCTCTGCCTTTTTGCAGCCGCTTTCAGCGCAGCAGGCAACCATCCGCGAAACCATACAGACAGTTAAAACCTATCCGTTCTCTGATCCCGACCCTGTGGCAGATCCTTCCGATCTGTTCTATCCCTATTTCCGCTTTGACGGTTTCTCCGCTGAAGGGATCGATAAACAATGGAAAGTCGTTTCGCTTGAAAACGACTATATCAAGCTGACGCTCTTCCCGGAAATCGGAGGAAAGATATGGGGGGCGACGGACAAAACGACCGGAAAGGAGTTTATCTATAACAACCATGTCGTGAAGTTTCGCGATATAGCCATGCGCGGTCCCTGGACATCGGGGGGGTATCGAGTTTAATTTCGGTATTATCGGCCATGCTCCGACTTCCAGTACGCCGGTAGACTATGTGACCCGGCAGAAGCCGGACGGAAGTGTGAGTTGTTATGTGTCCTCTTATGAACTGGTTACCCGGACACTCTGGACCGTGGAAGTGAATCTGCCGAAAGATAAAGCTTATTTTACGACAACGACGACCTGGCATAACGGTTCTTCCATCGATCAGCCTTACTATCAGTGGATGAATGCCGGATATGCGGCAGCAGGGAATGCGCAGTTCTGTTATCCGGGAACCAATTATATCGGGCATGGCGGCGAACTCCATTCGTTTCCTTTGGATGAACAGGGCCGGGATATCTCCTGGTATGAAAAGAATGATTTCGGCAATTCCAAATCATACCATATAGTAGGAAAATATAACGATTTCTATGGTGCTTACTGGCATGAGTATGATTTCGGTTCGATCCATCATGCCGATTATGACGAGAAGCTGGGTATGAAGATCTTCCTTTGGGGACTTTCCCGTGAAGGAGGCATCTGGGAAGATCTGTTGACCGATACCGACGGTCAGTATATCGAATTGCAATCCGGACGTATGTATAACCAACCGGCTTCCAATAGCAGCTTTACTCCCTATAAACATACGGCATTCGGTCCGCAGGGTACCGACCGGTGGACGGAGTATTGGTTCCCGGTAAAAGGAATAAAAGGAGTTTCGAAAGCCAGCCGTGTCGGGGCGCTTAACGTGTTGAGAGAAGATGGCTTCCTGAAGTTGTATTTTTCTCCTTTGCAGAAACTGTCTACGACACTGAAGGTCTGTGAAGGAGACAAAGAAGTACGTTCCGTCCCGTTGAATTGCGGTGTGCTTGAAACATGGAAAGATTCAATCCCTTTGAGTGAAGCAGGCGCTGCCGGAAAACTGAAAGTGGTGGTAGGAGAAGATTTATTGGTGTATTCGGAAGTTCCGTCGGATAATATAATCAATCGCCCGAAACAGCTGCCTGCCGACTTTGACTGGAACTCGGTGTATGGTCTTTATACGCAGGGAGAACAGTGGATGAACCAAAAAGTACTTGATAAAGCAGAGACGTTTTTATTGGCATCTCTGGATAAAGATCCTTATTTCGTACCTGCGCTGACAGACCTGGCTTCCCTGTATTATCGCCAGGGGCGTTATGACGAGGCTCTTGCCCGTTGTAAAACGGCGTTGAGCATTAACACGTATGATGGAGACGTCAATTATCTGTATGGGTTATGCAATAGGGCGCTGGGGAATAACACGGATGCCAAAGACGGCTTTTCGATAGCATCCTATTCGCCGGGCGTACGCAGTGCTGCTTATGAAAAATTAGCCGAAATGTTCCTGATCGATAAGAATTGGGCGAAGGCGGAACATTATGCGTTGAAGAGTAAAGAGTTCAACGGGATGAACCTGACTGCCGACCATGTGCTAATGGTGGTCTACCGTAAGACTGATCGACCGGAAAAAGCAAAAGCACTTATCGAGTCGTTGTTGGAAGACCTTCCGTTATATCATGCCGCACGTTTTGAACAGCTCTATCTGGGTGAAGGTTCCGGACATCCGATCGATGATTTCCAGTCGTTGATACGTAATGAACTGCCGTTTGAAACCTATATGGAGCTGTCTGAATGGTATGAGTCGGTTGGTTGCACGGAAGAAGCGCTGTCTCTTTTGTCATGCGCGGGTAGTTATCCGGTTGCCCTTTACAAACAGGCTTACTTGTTGCACCGGACAGGCAACGAGGATGAAAGTCAGCAGATGTTGCAACGAGCTGCCGGGATGTCCCCCGCGATGGTATTCCCTTTCCGTCCCTCCTCTTTGAAAGCGCTGGAATGGGCGAGGACAGTGCGCCCGGACTGGAAGATCGATTATTATGAAGGGCTGATCCGGTGGGCCAATCAGGATAAGGCAAAGGCGTTCGTGTTGTTTGAGCGTTGTGGCGACGTGGACTATGCGCCGTTCTATTTGACCCGTGCCTCTTTGAAAGAAGGTGAATCCCGGTTGGCCGATCTGTTGAAAGCGGAACAGGTCGGGCTGTCATGGCGTACCGGTTTTGCCTTGATCAACTATTATGTAGTTGGCAACCAATGGCAGAAAGCAGTCGAGACAGGAAAGAAGTATATGAAGAAGTATCCGTCGAACTATTATATCGGTTTGAAATATGCGAAGGCATTGTGTGAAACGGGCGAGTATCAGTCATGTATCTCCTTGTTGAGCCGAATGCAGGTACTTCCGAATGAAGGCTCGTATGCCGGACGGGCTGTTTACCGGGAGGCTAATCTATATCGGGCAATGGAACAGTTGGGCCGTAAAAATTATAAGCAAGCGATGAAAAGCGTGGATGCCTCTAAGGAATGGCCGGAAAATCTGGGGGTCGGGAAACCTTATGACAACATGATCGACAGCCGTCTGGAAGATTATGTGGAAGCGAAAGCGATGGCAGGGCAGGGGGATGACCGGAAAGCTGCTGCCTTATTCGCTGCTGTAGCCGGATATAAGACATCACGTTCGTATTTCGGTTCCGGTAACTTGTTAAGTGCGCTGGCTTTGCGTGAGTCAGGAAAGGAGCCGGAAGCAGACCGTATGGTAACTGCCTGGAGTACGGATTTTCCGGAAAACCGTATTGTACAATGGTGTACTGCTATTTATCGGGGAGAAAGAGAAAAGGCTGCGGGAATGATTAAATCACGGAATGATCAGGCGGATACGACACCCTGGGAAACCTCTTTCCGTGATTCCGATTTTGACCTGATCGTACGCCTGTTTTCAATAGCCGGATTATAATCCGGTATAAAAGGCTTAGTTCTTGTCAGCCCTGTTATCGGCCTTACCGGTAACAGGGCTGACTATTTCTGCTACTGTCAAAAATGAAAAGATAAACATCAAAATTGAATGTAGGATAACTTTGTGCTATGTTAACTTTGTATTTGTAAAATAACCTCTTAATCTTTTTGTCTCAATGAAATACACATTATTGCAACTACATTGGATATATTTGTTGGTAGGCTATCTGTTTCTTTGTCCGGCATATGCCTGGTGCACTACTTCCATTCTTTCTCTAAAGGTACAAAATAAGGTAGAGCCACTTGCTGTCGAAGATAAACATCCGGTATTCAGTTGGCAGATGCAATCGGATGAAGTGGGACAAAAGCAAACTGCCTACCGGATAGTCGTCACACGTAAAAGCGATAACCGGGTGGTGTGGGACAGCCGTAAAGTCGATTCGGATATTTCTACCCAGATAAAATACATGGGAGTGGCATTGCAGGCTGAGATGGCCTATGACTGGAACCTGACGGTCTGGGATGCACAAGGTAAAAGTTATACGGCATCTTCCTTTTTTGAAACCGGATTGATGAATCCCCATATTTCGGCCTGGGACGGTGCGGAATGGATCGGCTCGAAAGAGTTGATACTGGATGCTGCGGCTACTAACTATTTTATGATCTCGACCCGGTTCAAATTACTCAAGGGTGATAGGGCTTCGTTTATATTAGGGGCAAACGACTTTCGCCTGATCGATTCTTTTCAGAATGCTGATAACCTGCAAGGGGAAAACTATGTGCGTGTCGAATTGGATCTGTCCGGTGTAGGTAGTGCTCAGGGGGCAGCTTTACATATTTACCGTGTCGGCTATGCGAAATCCGACCGTGCCGATATTCCTTTCCTGACTGTTTCCGCAGAGAAATATCCGGAAACCAATATCAACTCCCTTTTTACATCAGACAATAAAAATACGGAACACACGATAACCGTAAAAGTCGAATCCAGCAATCTCACTTTTACTATCGACGGAAAGGCATTGACTACCACTGCTGCCTCCGGAAATACACCGGCTCGTTTTAATGTCGGTCCCTGGGGAGATACACATGACCAGAATACATTACCGCATCTGGCCTCGATCGGTTTTGCGGCTATGCCGGATTGTGAGGTCCGTTATTCCGGTTATCGGGTGCAGAACTGCGGACGTAGTGAAGATAACGTAACTTTTGATAAACAGCATTATAACATTTTTGAAACATTGCCGAATGTCCGTGTGGAAGGAGACGATATTCTTGTCCGGAACGATACGGAAAAGATGACAATAGGGTATGCCGATCCGAGTCATGGCGCTTTGACGATGCTGCGCTCTTCATTCTCGACCCGGAATGGGAAGAAAATGACCCGGGCAAAATTGTATGTGACGGCCATGGGTGCTTATGAGTTGTTTATGAACGGGAACCGTGTCGGCGAAGATTGGTTTGCACCCGGTAATAGCCAGTACCGGGAGGTGTTGGGCTATTATGCATATGATGTTACCGACCGGTTGTCGGAAGGTGATAATTGCATTGCTGCCCGGTTGAATCCGGGGTGGTATACCGGCTATATGACCTTTACGATGCCTAATTTTAATTTCTTTGGAGATCACGAAGCTCTGTTGGCCCGCCTCGTCATATCTTATGAAGATGGAAGCGAACAGGTGGTAGTGACCGATAAGGATACCTGGAAGATTTACAAAGAAGGGCCGGTCCGCTCCGGTAGTTTCTTCCATGGGGAACGTTATGATGCGAACCGTGAACCGGCTGTAGAAGGGTGGACTACTACGGCCTATAACGATTCGGCATGGGGGCAACCGGATATCATACAAAAAAGAGACTGGATACATTTTGATATCGTATCACGCTACGATGATCCGGTACGTGTCCGTGAAGTATTGACTGCCAGACAGGTTATGCCGGTACATAGTGCCGATAAGCATACCTATGTATATGATATGGGGGTGAATATGGTCGGTGTTCCGTCAGTGACTATTCCGGCAGGATGGCTGAAAAAAGGGGATGTTGTTATCATGCGTTATGCAGAACAGCTCTATCCTGGTTTAAAGGGAGATGATGCCTGGTATATCGGTGAATACGGGAAGAAGGGAAGAAATATAGCCGGCCGGCCGTTGCATGAAACGATGCGTGCCGCGTTGGTTTCTGATTTTTATATTGCGAAAGATGATGGGGAAGTGACTATCCGGCCTTCGACGACCTACCGGGGCTATCAGTATATACAGATTACGTTGCCGTCTCATTCGGGGGCTTTACCCGTCAGCAGTGTGAAGGGATTGGTCCTTTCTTCAGACAACTTGCCTTCCGGAAAGTATGAGGCTGTTACGGCTGATGGCAGGACAGGTAAATTGGTAAATCAGTTATTCAGAAATATACAGCGTAGCCAGATGGGTAATTTCTTTACGATCCCTACCGATTGTCCGCAACGGAATGAACGTATGGGGTGGACTGGCGATGCACAGGCTTACACGCGTACAGCTACTTACAATTCGGATGTACAGAATTTCTTTCGGCAATGGATGGTGACCTTGCGGGCAGACCAGGGAGTGGGTAGTGCTACAGAAGCTCCGGGTGGAATAGGCAGTACGGTCCCGACTTATAACCTGGCGGACGATACGACGTTTGCCGATGGTACGACTTGGGCGGCTGCTGTCTGTATGGTGCCCTGGCAGCTCTATATCCAGTATGGCAACAAACAGGTCATAGAGGAAAATATGGAAGCGATGATGGATTGGTTGAACGGTATGGATTTTTATGATTTTAGTGAGACCTATCCTCATTTGTCGAGTAAAGCCAGCGGATTGTCTGACTGGCTGGCAATGGACCCGAATACTCCTGCTGATCTGGTTAATAATGCTATTTATATGTATATGATGGAAGTGACCGCTTGTATGGCCGATGCGATCGGTCGGGCAGACTATGCGGAGTTGCTCCGTGAGCGCCATGCCTTGGTAAAAGAGGAATGGAATAAGGCATATGTAGATGAAGCCACAGGTAAAACCAAAAATGTAGACGGAAAACTGGTTCATTCACAGTCTTCTTATGCCACACCGCTGAACTTCAATTGTTTTTCCGATAGGAACAAGGCCAGGGCGGAAGCCTATTTGGCAGAATTGGCTGCTAATCCATCTGCCAGTGGTCTGGGTGACACCTGCTATCCGGCTTATACGATTACGACCGGTTTCTCCGGAACACCGAATATCCTGCCTGCATTGAGTCGTTCCGGCCATGTTAAAGAAGCATATCGGATGTTTACCTGTACTGATTTTACATCCTGGTTATATCCGGTTACTAAAGGGGCTACTTCTATTTGGGAGCGTTGGAACGGTTATGAAGTCGCCTTTGCTAAAGGTCATAGTAATGCTATGAATTCATTCAATCATTTTGCTTTAGGTGCAGTCGGACAATGGATGTATGAATATCAGCTAGGTATTACAAGCGATTACGGTCAGGGAGAAGCCGGATATAAGCATTTTGTTCTGCAGCCTTCAGCCGGTGCCGATTATCTTTCTTTAGCAGGAAGTTATGTCTCCTGCTACGGTGTTATCCATAGTGCCTGGACTGCCGATGGAAAGGGTACATTGATCGCTTATCGCGCGACAGTACCGGCAAATACGACGGCAACCCTTTATTTGCCTGTCTCTGAGTCTGTTTCTGATTGTAAAGAAATTAAAGGAGTGAAATTTGTAAGAAAATCTTCTCGTAATGGAATACCTGTTGCTGTTTATGAACTGGAATCCGGCTCTTTCGAGTTCCTGGTACAGGGCGGTCAGGTAGAGGTGCGTTAATAGTCTTATTCGGGTTTTAGCTGTGTGCCGTATGTGATTCAAACCTTTGGATCGTCTTACATTCCCTGGTGATATCTTCATCGGGGAGTGTAAATATATGTTATTGCATCATTCTTTATAAAAGTCTTTTAATGTCTACGAAGTTTAACGGGTAAGTTGGTTTTGCATGATATAAACTATTCTGTCATTTTTATAACATCTAAAGTCATTTTTCTAAACATTCTTTATTTTCAAGTGGATAATTTTGTTGCGATAAATGTGCTAGCCATGTAAAATAAAGAATCGAAGATGTTTAACTTTAAATGTAATATGCCTATGACTTAATTGTATTTTAAAACACTAGTATCAAATTTATACAAAGTACAATTTTGATAATCTTAAACGTATCAGGTAAGACTGATAAAATACTCTATTCTTAATAACATAATAAATGTGAAATAAGTATGAAAAAATGTTTAACGGGGGGGGGGGGTATATATACTCCTATATTAAAATCCACACTTCCATTATTACTTTTAAGCATGCTCTCAGGAGCAAATGTATATGCGGCTAATGACTCCAATTTAAAGGACACGTCTGTAACGATTAGCCAGCAACAAAAGAAAATCACAGGTGTCGTGACGGATAAAACAGGAACCCCGATTATCGGTGCAAATGTGCTGGAACAAGGCACGACGAACGGAACCGTAACCGATGTAGACGGACGATTTTCTTTAGATGTTTCCCGTAATGCAACATTGCAAATTTCTTATCTCGGTTATAACACACAAAACATCGTAGTGGGCAATCAAACAACTTTCTCAGTAAAGCTATCGGAAGATTCAGAAGCACTGGATGAAGTCGTTGTTGTGGCTTACGGTACTCAGAAGGCCCGTTCGGTAACCGGCTCTATGAGTAAATTGAATAATGAAGAACTGGAAGACATTCCTGTTCCGAATATCAGCCAGAAGATGCAGGGTAAATTCTCGGGTGTACAGATCACTCAAGCAAACGGTGAACCCGGCGGTGGTATGGCTATCCGTATCCGTGGCGCTGCTTCTGTGAATGGTGGTAACAGTCCTCTTGTAGTAGTAGATGGATTCCCGATCACTCCGAACGAAGGTACGGGACTGGAGTCGATAAGTCCTGAAGAAATTGAAAATATTACAATTCTTAAGGATGCTGCTTCTACCTCTTTGTATGGTTCCAGAGCAGCCAACGGTGTTATCTTGGTAACGACCAAAAGGGCGAAAGAAGGAAAAACAGATGTAGAGTTCAGTGCTTATTTCGGTGCAACACAAGTATCGAAAAGAGGACGTCCTGATGTGATGAATGCTCAGGAATTTGCTCAGTTCAAAAAAGAATATTACGAAGATCAGGCTAAGTATGAAGGCTATACCGGAGGAGTTCCTGAATGTTATCGGAATCCTTCTTCGTTACAGAATGGTACAGACTGGTACGATGTGCTTTTGCAGACTGCATTGACGCAGAATTATAACCTGAGTTTACAATCAGGAACCACAAAAGTGAAATCGGCTGTGAACCTGAACTACAACAAGCAGGATGGTGTTATTATCAATACCTATTCGGAACGCTTCTCGGCACGTGCCAATAATGTATATGAAGCTTCGGACCGTGTAACGTTTGGCTTGAATTTATCAGGTTCTTATATGAGCGGGCAGATTATCCCCGGATTGGGTGGCGGACGTTATATAATTGGTTCTGCCTTCTTGATGGATCCACAGTTGAAATACAAGAATGATGACGGAACATATCCGATATCTTATTCACAACCAGGTATGTTTGCCAATCCGAACTTCTATCTCGTGTTGAGTGAACGTGATGATCCTAAAAGGAAAATGAGGGGTACGCTTAACACCTATGCAGATGTCAAGATTATAGACGGATTGAAATATCGTATCAGTGCGAATGCCGATTTAGGATCGGATCAAACCGAATCGTGGGTACCTTCTATTGCAAATGGTGCCATGTTCACTGCTCCTCCTCAACCGGCTGTCGGTTCTTATGGTACCAGTAAATATGTAAACTGGTTGATCGAAAATACGTTAACCTACAATAAGACATTTGCGGATAAGCATAATGTAGATCTTTTGCTCGGATATTCAACCCAGAAGACAACCTCAGAGAATGCAAAAATCAATGCATCAGATTTCCCTGATGATGAAGTGGGGTGGTTCAATGTTGCCACGACAAAAACAGGTGAAGGTGACAGAAGTTCATGGGCAATGATCTCTTATCTGGCACGTGCCAATTATGATTATATGGGTAAATACTTACTGTCTGTATCTTTCCGTCGGGATGGTTGTTCTCGTTTTGGTATGAATGCGAAGTGGGCTAATTTCCCCTCTGTTTCTGCAGGTTGGATTGCTTCGGATGAAAGCTTCATGGAGAGATTCGATAGGTTGAGCTATTTGAAATTACGTGGAAGTTATGGTATCGTAGGTAACTATAATATCGGTAACTATAATCATTTGGCTACGATCGGAACTTACAACTATGTCTTCAATAACGGAATTTCTGCCGGACGTGGAACAAGTGGTATCGGTAATGCGGACCTTACCTGGGAAACAACCAAACAGCTCGACTTCGGTGTGGATTTAGGATTATTCAATGACCGTGTATTCTTGGTTTATGACTACTATTGGAAGAAAACGGATGGTTTGTTGTATCAGATTGATATTCCTTATTCTTCCGGATTCGAAAACATCCAATCCAATATTGGTGAATTCAGATTCTGGGGACATGAAGTTGGCTTGGAAACGAAGAATATGACAGGCAAGTTTAAATGGAATACCAGCTTGAATTTGACATTTAACCGTAATAAAGCAATGAGGCTGGGTACGAACAATACGCCGATTGGCGGTAATAACAATCAGGAAGATTACAACCGTACGGAAATCGGTAAACCGTTAGGTCTGTTCTACGGCTACGTCTATGATGGCGTTTTCATGACTCAGGAAGAATATGAAGCCGGACCTAAGCATGCCTCTTCTATGGTCGGTACTGTCCGTATGAAAGATTTGGATGGAAATGGTATTATCGATAACAATGACCGTACTTTCATCGGGGATCCGAATCCGGATTGTATTTTCGGTATGACGAATACTTTCTCATGGAAAGATTTTGACGCGAGCGTTGTATTTACCGGTTCATTAGGCGGAGACATTATAGACGGAACTTATGAATGGACGGAAAATATAGACGGTGTATTCAATGTTCGTAAGGAAGTTGCAGAACGTTGGCGCTCAGAAGATAATCCAGGTAACGGTAATATTCCGAGAACAAGAACAGGTACGACGGAATTATTCCGATATACCAATTCTCGTTGGGTATTCAAGAATAATTACATAACATTGAAGAATATCACGTTAGGATATACGATTCCGATGAAATCAAATCCTTATATCAAGGGAATACGTGTTTATGGAAGTGCTCAAAACCTGTTTACTGTAGGTTCTTATCCGGGAATGAATCCGGAAGTAAATAAGAATACAAGCGGATTATATCAGGGAGTGGATCATACAACATATCCTGTTGCCAGAATTTATACAATTGGCTTGAATGTTAAATTTTAAAGAGCATTAGAATATGAAAAAGTTAAATATATATATTTTTGCGGCAAGTGTGTTGTCTCTTTCTTCTTGCAGTGACTCTTTCCTGAATCTGACTCCTGAGACAACTATTACGACGGAAACGTTCTATAAGACTGCAGATCATTTCGAGCAAGCTACGGTTGCTTCGTATACAGGTTTGAGAAATATCGCTTTGAGTGGTATATTTATGGATGAGATGCGTTCGGATAATACATTCTATACCTACTATAGCGGTGATAGAGGTCCTTATAACTCGACTGAAAAACTAGCTTTGTTTTTAGATGACGAAACTGTCGGTTGGAGTCCGGACCGTTATAAAGGCGTTTATTCTAGTATTGCCAAGGTAAATACGATTTTGGGTAGACTGGATGCTTCCGAATTGACGGAAGAAGAAAAGAAAACGGTAAAAGCAGAAGCTTTGTTCCTGAGAGCCTTCTATTATTTCGATTTGGTACAGCATTGGGGTGGTGTTCCTCTTATGTTGCAAGAGGTAACTACCGAAGCAGAAGCTTTTGCTGCTAAATCTCCGGCAGAAGATGTTTATAAACAAGTGCTTACCGATGTATCGGAAGCAATCTCTTTGGGATTGCCGGTAGCAAGCACTTTCCCGCAGAGTGGCCGGGTAACGATGGGAGCTGCTAAAATGTTGCGTGCTTATTGTTATATGTCACAGCCTACTCGTGATTACAAAGCTGCTGAACAGGATTTGAAAGATATCACACAGATGAATTACGGTCTTTTGGACAGTTATGAAGCTGTATTTAATCCTGCCAATAAGAACTCGAAAGAATCTATTTTTGAAATACAGTACATCGAAGATGGCTCTAATGCAGGCGTACATAATGATATTCCTTGGCGTTTGATTCCGAAATGTAGTAATAATGACTTCCTGATGGGTATCACCTTTTCGAACTATGCAGGTACAAGCGGTGGCTGGTGTGTTCCTACGGAAGAGATGATTCAGTCTTATGAACCGGGTGACAAGCGTTTGAATGCTTCCATTGCTGTAGCAGAAGGTAAAACTGATGACGCTGAACAGTTTACTTGCGAAGAAGTCAAGACGGTATCGGATTTTACTCCGACAACTGGTAAAAATTTCTACTACTTCATTCGGAAGTATTATCATCCTCCTTATCAGTATGCTGGACGTGCAGGAGATAACTTCCCGGTTTACCGTTATGCAGGTGCTTTGTTGTTACTGGCAGAAAACTTGGTAGCGCAGAATCGAAATGCAGAGGCTTTACCTTATGTTAATGAGGTAAGAACCCGTGCCGGATTGGAGCCGCTGACCAGCGTTACTGCAGAGGATGTAGCTGATGAGATGCGTCATGAACTGGCCTTTGAAAACCATCGTTGGACAGATCTGATTCGTACAGGTAAAGCGATAGAAACAATGACCGCGTTCGGAAAGACGATGAAGGCGAAGTATCAGTGGATTCTTCCTTCCGCATTTGAGGTAACGGAAAACCGTTTGGTATTCGCTTTCCCGTTAAGAGAAAGACAGATCAATTATTTGCTGGAACAGAATCCGGGATATTGATAAATAAATAATAGCAAGGAGATTGTTACAAAGAACGATCTCCTTGCTTTGTTCATATTTTTAAAGAAAAATACCATGAAACATACTGGATTAAAGTCTATCTTCTTTTTACTGGTCATATTTCTCTGCTGCAATTCGGTTGTAGGTCAGCGAGCAGGCGATCTTAGTGGCTTGTTTGTCTCACCGCCGGATCATGCAAAGCCAAGAGTCTATTGGTGGTGGCTCTATAATCGTGTAAATGAAGGCTCTATTACCCGTGACCTGGAAGAGTTTAAAGCAAAAGGGATCAGTGGTGTCAATCTGATATGTACGGGTGGATATGCCGGGGAAGGGGCTTTATTAGGTGTTGAATGGCTGAGTCCTGAGTGGCGTGCTCTTTATCGGCATGCTATCCGGGAAGCTAAACGTTTGAATATTGAAATAGGATTTAACCTGGCGGGAGGCTGGACCATGATGGGGCCTTGGGTTACACCGGATAAAGCGATGAAGAAAGTAGTTCAAAGTGAACAGATCGTTACCGGGCCTGTAACCTTTTCCAAAGAATTTCCTCAACCTGAAACTGTCGATAATTATTACCATGATGTATGGGTTCAGGCATTTAAAATAGAACGCCAAACAAAAACAGTATATCCGGAAACTACTATAGATATCACGGACTGTATAAATTCTGAAGGGAGATTGCATTGGGATGTTCCGGAAGGCGACTGGCTCATTTTACGGACAGGATATACATTGACAGGCCATCCCTGGAGCAAATGGTATGCATATCCTAAAGGCGATACGTTCGAAGGAGGAGACGGATATGAAATAGATTATTTGAGTACGGTTGCTTTGGATGATCATTTTGATCATTTAGGTAAGTTAGTTATTGAAGAGACCCGACAGGCCGACGGTAAATTGGCTTATTTGTGGTCGGATAGCTGGGAATGCGGAAAACTGACATGGACTCAGGATTTCCCGGAGCAATTCCGGCGTTTCCGAGGATATGATTTAAAGCCATATATGGCTATATTAGCAGGATATACAGTGAATGATTCTGTCTTTTCGGCTCGTTTCCGGGATGATTTTGACAGAACGATACAGGATTGTGTCGCAGAGAACTTTTATGGACATTTCTATGAATTATGCCATGAGAATGGCATGGCTGTAGGTAATGAGGCGGGAGGACCGAATGATACGCCTCCTCAGGATGCACTAAAAAACTTGGGGCGTTGTGATATTCCGGCAGGCGAATTTTGGGTACATTACAAATTACCTGAAGACGGAATGAATTCGCGTAAAAGCGCAAGACTTAATTTGAAACAAACAGCTTCGGCTGCACATATATATGGCCGACGTGAAGCGCAGGCGGAAGCTTTCACACAGATGGAACAGGACCGTACGCATTGGTCACTGGGTCCCTACGATTTAAAACCCTATGCGAATGATGCTTTTTGTGAAGGCATAAACCGCTTTATGTTACATCAGGCAACCTGCCAGTCTCCGGAAGATGGGAAACCCGGATATGAATTTTGTGCCGGTCAGCATTTTACTCCTAACATAACCTGGTGGGAACAGTCTTCAGCCTTTTTTTCTTATTTGTCTCGTTGCCAGTCTTTATTGCAGGAGGGTAAGTTTGTGGCCGATGTCTGTTTCTTTTTGGGCGAACGACCACCGACGCTGGTCCCGCCTAAATATGTTGTGCCGACTCTCGGGGTAGGCTATGACTGTGATTATACGAATGCAGAAGTACTACTGACACGTATGTCCGTCGAAGATGGAAGGATCGTATTGCCAGATGGTATGAGTTATCGTCTTTTATATCTTCAGAATTGTGTTTCTCCTGTAGAAGAGATATGTGAGGCAGTAGCGCATTATCAACAGTTGAAGGTTTTATCCGATCCTTCGGATGCCATGTCTCTGCCAGTAATCAAGAAACTTCGGCAATTGATCAGGGATGGGGCTACTGTAGTTGGGGCACCTCCTAAAAGGTCGGCAGAACTGAACGGGTATCCGGATTGTGACAAAGAGGTACGGAAGATTGCCGCAGAAATTTGGGGTGACCTGGATGGGATAACTCGTACGGAACGGAAGTTTGGTAAAGGACGTATCATCTGGGGGAAGACAGCACGTGAAGTTTTGCTTGCGGATGGAATACAACCTGATTTTTCTTATGCGGGTCAGACACGTGAGCCTGAAAAGTTCGATTATATCCATCGGGTGGATGGACAGTCCGAGATTTATTTTGTGATTAATCGTACAGGAGGCACCGAAGTCGGAGACTTTTCCTTTCGAGTTACCGGAAAACAACCGGAGATATGGGATCCGGTAACGGGTGAGATGAAAGAGGCGGGTTCTTTTGAGCAGAAGGGCGGGCTTACCGGTTTGTCGTTGGAGTTGGCGCCGTATGGCTCTTGTTTTATTGTATTCCGCAAATCTATCTCTAAGAACAGTTCCGGCAAAGGAGTTCCTAATTTCTTGAAATATGAGAAGGTCAAAGAGTTAAACGACTCATGGCAGGTTTTATTTGACAAAGACTGGGGTGGTCCCAGTGAAGTACATTTTGATAAGCTTTCTAACTGGATCGATAGCCCCGAAGAAGGGATTAAGTATTATTCGGGTAAAGCAACTTATCGGAAAGTATTTGACATGGGGAATGTGCAGAAAAAGCTTTCTCACGCAGGTGAAAGACTTGTCCTCGATTTGGGCGATGTTAAGCATGTGGCGGCTGTTCGTTTGAATGGTAAAGAGCTGGGTGTTTTGTGGTGCTCTCCCTGGCGTGTCGATATTACGGATTGTATAAAGGATACAGGAAATGTTCTGGAGATCGATATAGTCAATCTATGGGCGAACCGGGTGATTGGAGACTGGAAATTGCCGGTAGAGAAACGTTTTACAAAAACACATGATGTTTTCCGTTTCGATATGCTGAGGGGAAGTACCCCGCTGACTGACGCAGGTTTACTCGGTCCGGTTAATATATTGCGGGGATTATAGTGTGAATAGTTTTTCATTTGTTTACTTTTATAGTCCTTTTATGAAAAGATAAATAAGCTGTTGATATTTGTTTCATCCGGATAAAATTGTTTTGTAGTATGGCAATTCATAAGGTATTATTTATAACACTTTTATTTTTCGTAGGTATGTCTTCCTTTGCAAAGGAAGACCGGAATGGAGCTTTGGATCTGTCTCCTGCGAAATGGATTTGGTATCCGGCCGGTCGGACGCTGCAAAACACTTTTATTTTATTCCGGAAAGATGTCATACTGAAAGAAAAGCCGTTGAAAGCGAATGGATGGATACTAGCGGATAGCAGATATCGTTTGTTTGTGAACGGGAAAAGAGTGCAATGGGGGCCTGCTCCGTCTGATCCCCGCTGGCAGGAAGCCGATCCGCTGGACCTGGCGGGATATTTGGTCGAAGGTAAAAATACAATAGCCGTCGAAGTCTGTTATTTTGGAACCGGTGATGGAACTTCTCCGATGGGAAAGCCCGGATTTATCCTGAATCTGGATATCGATGGGCAAAAAATACTGACGGATGACTCGTGGTTCAGCTATTTATCCCGCAGTTGGCAGCCCGGAAAATACAAACGATGGTTTCTGCGCTCTTTACAAGAGACTTTCGATGCCCGACTGTATCCGTATGGATGGGATATGCCTGACTTTATCCAGAATGCGGACTGGGTAAAAGTATTGGTTGTGAGTGATGACGGATGTCATCCGTCTGTCTGTAACGGAGTCTCGGAATATGCCTGGGAGATATCCGGAGATAAAAACGTATCAGAGATCCGCCGGAGGAGTATTCCTTTGATGCGGGAATATTCGGTGACTCGGCCCAAACTGGAAGAATCCATGTGGATTCATTGGAAGAGACCGGCGGAAGATTATTTTGATATGTTGGTCAGTGATGCTTTCGATGTTATACATCAGCCGGTTGTCAGACAGTCCGGAGACGAGTGGCTGGTGGAGCCGAATGGAAACAATGCGGCAGCGCTGACCTTTTCTTTTAGTGAACAAGGCGTCGGGTGGCCTTATTTTACTATTGACGCTCCGGAAGGAACTGTGGTGGAATTGTTGGTACATGAAGCACATCGGATTGGAGGTCCTGCTATTATAAATTCTCATTTTAACTCCTGGACCCGGTTTGTTTGTAAAGAAGGGGTTAATACATTTGAAACATTTGATTTCGAGAGTTTCAGATGGCTTCAGTTACATATTCGTAACTTTAATCGTCCGGTCAGGATATCTTCGGTCGGTATGCGCCGTAGAATATATCCCTGGCATAAAGAACCAGATATATTCATAGCAGACGATACTATTCAAAAGGTGGTCGATGCTGCAGTAAATACATTATATAATTGTGCCCAGGAAACACTGGTCGATGGAATGGCGCGGGAAAGGCAACAATACAGCGGAGATGGTAGTCATCAGTTACATGCTGTTTTTCAGACAATGGGAGATTGTTCGCTTCCTTTCCGGTATATAAATACATTCAGCCAGGGATCTTCCATAGACGGATACTTTATGGATAGTTGGCCTGCCTGGGATCGGTTGGCACGTACGATGGAACGGCAGATGCAACTGACCGGCTGGGGCCCTATTCTGGATCATAGTATCGGATTTTGTTTCGATGCTTATCATTATTACATGTATACCGGTGATTTAAAGGGATTGGAAGAAGTCTATCCGAGACTTCTTAAGTTTTTTGTTTTTCTCTGTTCGCTGACGAATGAAGAGGAGCAATTGGTACCGGCAGAGAACTTAGGAATGTGTTCGGTTTACATCGATCATGAGGCATATAAAAAGAATCGTCATAAACAATTGGCGTTAAATCTTTATATTACAGCAATGTGCAGGAATGCTTTGGCTCCTTTGTGCCGTTTGTTTGGAGATAAGGAAGAAGCTAACAAGATTGAAGCTTATGGCAATAGGATACTTCAGGGATGTATCCGTAAGTTTTGGGATGAGGAACGAAAAGTTTATGTGAATAATCTACCCTGGATAAAGGAAGAAGGAGAGATACGTTATTGTGACCGTTCTTTGTCTACGGCATTGATCTATGATTTGTGTCCGGGTAATTCTATAGATAAGTCATTGGAAATATTGGAACAGACTCCTGCAGAGTTGGGTATATCATACCCGTGTAATGCTGTGTGGCGTCTGTGGGCATTGGTTAAATACAGGAAGATTGAATCCGTTCTGTCTGACTTGAGAACGAAATGGGGACGAATGAGCTCTGTTTGGGAAAATAACACATTACAGGAGTTTTGGACTGCTTATCCGGATGAAGGCTCTCAGTGGAGTCATTGCGCCATGCATCCTTTGATCACTCTCTGTCAGGGGATAGCCGGTATTTACCCGATAGAGGGAGGATCTGGTAAAATAAAAATAGAGCCGCAGCCCGGTAGCCTGGAGAAAGTAGATTTTGATGTATACACAGCAAAAGGGGCAGTACATTTTTATTCGCAGGGAAAGAAAGGGAAACGGACCCTTCGGTTGAGGATCCCGGATACAGTGTCTGTCGAGTTATGGCTGGATGCACGGGAAGAAATCAAACTACCGTTCTTACGGACTGAGAAAAATGGAATCAAAGTATATAAGATGGAAGGTCAGGAAAAATACGAACTTCATTTGAAATATACTTGATACGTATCTTTGCATGACA